>Ga0335076_10007755_pt1 | contig 10819 bp, 11 predicted proteins | sample Lox_Sample_25_FD_206717 | JGI IMG/M metagenome (GOLD analysis project Ga0335076, IMG submission 206717) | Soil microbial communities from Loxahatchee National Wildlife Refuge, Florida, United States - Lox_Sample_2.5 | ecosystem: Environmental > Terrestrial > Soil > Wetlands | place: USA...
TCCACCGGCCACTCGCGAGCGCACGACACCTCCGCACGCCTATGGTCCGCGCCAGCTTCTCCGGCCGTTCACGTCACGAGGATCGCGACCCGGCATGCTCCGGTGCCGTGCGCTCGCTCGGGCCGGCCACGTCTCAGCAGCACCGGACTTTCCCGCCCTTACGTTCGAAGAACTCCCGGACGTATGCCTTTTCGTCGAGCCGGGGCGGGTGACCGGCGCGGCGGCAGTGTTCGAGGTAGGCCTCGTAGTCCGGCGCTCCCACCATGCGCCGGAGCGCGCGCACCAGCCGCTCAATCACCCGACGCATAGGCACTCGCGACGTAGGGGGCCTCCCGCACCGTCGCCGGCTTGCGGCGGCTCGCCACCAGCAGCCACTCCCGGACCGAGATGACGAGCAGCAGCAGGACGACCGCGGTGAACACGATGGTCATGGTGGCGTTCACGCGGTCGTTCAGGATCAGCCGGCCCGCGTGCGGGTCGGTGGACCCGGCGAGGGAGGCGATGTGAGCCAGGAAGCCGAGCTTCGGGTCGGAGGAGAACACCTTTTCGAACCCGGCGGTCATCGTCACCGCCACGAGCCAGGCGAGCGGCGCCAAGGTGACCCACGCGAAGCGGGCGCGGCCCATCTTGATGATGATGGTGGTCGCCACGCAGAGCGCGACGATCGCCAGCATCTGATTGGCGATGCCGAAGAGCGGCCACAGGGAATTGATGCCGCCGAGCGGGTCGACGATGCCCTGAAAGAGGAAATAGCCCCAGCCGAGCACGATGACAGCGGAGGTGAGGATCGTCGACGGATACCAGGACGTGCGGCCCATCGGGGGCCAGACCCGGCCCAGGAGCTCCTGGAGCATGAAGCGGGCGACCCGCGTGCCGGCGTCGATGGTGGTGAGGATGAACAGCGCCTCGAACATGATGGCGAAGTGATACCAGAGGGCGGTGAGGGTCCGGCCGCCCAGCGACCGCGTGACGCCCGAGAAGATCTGCGCCATCCCCACCGCGAGCGCGGGCGCCCCGCCGGCGCGGCCCACCAGGGTCTTTTCGCCGACCTCCGCGGCGAGCGCCGCCATGGTGTCGGGGGACACGACGAATCCGGCCGACTGGAGGACCGGCGCCGCCTGCTGCAGCGCGGCCGGCGCCGTGTTCATCGCGAAATAGACGCCGGGATGCAGGGTGCAGGCCGCGATCATCGCCATCACGCCGACGAAGCTCTCCATCAGCATGCCGCCGTAGCCGATCAGGCGGGCGTCCGGCTCGCGGCGGAGCATCTTGGGCGTGGTGCCGGACGAAACCAGGGCGTGGAATCCGGAGATGGCCCCGCACGCGATGGTGATGAACACGAACGGGAAGAACTTCCCGGCGAAGACCGGCCCCTCGCCCAGCTGCGCGAACGGCGTGGTGGCGGGCATCCGGAGCGGGGGCAGGATGATGAAGATCGCCGCCGCGAGACCCAGGATCGTCGCGATCTTCAGGAACGTGGACAGGTAATCCCGGGGGAGGAGCAGCATCCAGACGGGAAGCACCGAGGCCAGGAATCCGTATCCCACGATGCCCGCCGTCAGGGCGGTTCCGGAGAGTGTGAAGACGGCGGCCGGGCCCGCGTGACGGGAGATCCAGCCTCCGCCCACCAGCGCGACGAGCAGCAGCACCCCGCCCGCGAGCGAAGCCTCGCCCACGCGTCCCGGCCGCCAGCTCCGCATCCACCACCCCATCAGGAGGGCGATGGGGATGGTGCACGCGATGGTGAACAACCCCCAGGGGCTGGCCTTGAGCGCGTTGACCACGATGAGCGCCAGGACCGCGATGAGGAGCACCATGATGAACAGCACGGCGAACATCGCGGTGAGGCCGGCGGCGGGAGAGATCTCCTCGCGCGCCATCTGCCCCAACGATTTGCCGTCCCGGCGGAGCGAGCAGCAGAGGATGGTGAGGTCCTGGACCGCGCCGCCCAGGACCACGCCGATGACCAGCCAGAGGGTGCCGGGCAGGAACCCGAACTGCGCGGCCAGCACCGGTCCCACCAGCGGGCCCGCTCCGGCGATGGCGGCGAAATGGTGCCCGAACAGCACCCACTTCCCGGTCGGCACGAAATCGCGGCCGTTCTCGAGCCGCTCGGCGGGAGTGGCACGGGTGGGGTCGAGCGCGAAGACGCGGGAGACGATGAAGCGGGAGTAGAAGCGGTATCCCACGGCGTAGGTGCAGATGGCGGCGATCAGGATCCAGGCGGCGGAAACCTGCTCGCCCCGGGACCAGGCGAGCGTGGCGAACCCCAGCGCGCCGGCCGCCGATATCGCGCTCCACAGGAGGATCGAACCGAGGCGCCGCATCCGGGAAAAGGTACGGTTCGCCTTGCCGAGGTTCAAATCCCGCCGTAGGTTCGCGTGACCGTGGTGAATTATCCCTGGTCCTCGAGCGGGCGCCCGGGTGGTGCCGGCGCCCCGGCCGGCGCCGCCCTCACACAGGAGCGCGCCGATCCGGTGCGGACCGGCGACCGCCTTGCGGGCCGCATCGCGATGGTCACGGGGGGCGCCACCGGCCTGGGCCGCGCGGTTTGTCTCGATCTCGCCCAGCGCGGCGCCGGCATCGCGTTCAACTTCTTCGAAATGCCGGGCCGCGACGTGGCGGCGCAGGCGCTCCTCACCGAGACTGCCATCAAGGCGCACGGCGTGCCCGTGTACTCGTCGCACTGTGACGTCCGCAACCGCAACGCCGTCGAGCTCTTCGTCCACGAGGCCACCGACCGCCTGGGCGGGGTCGACATCCTGGTGAACAACGCCGGCGTCACCCACGACGGGGCGCTGTGGCGGCTCACTCCCGAGGCGTGGCAGGAAGTCATGGACACGAACGTGACGGGCGCGTTCAACTGCATCCAGGCCGTGAGCGCGCACATGCGCCCGCAGCGCTACGGCAAGATCGTGAACGTCGCGAGCCACCAGGCGTTCCGGCCGGGGTTCGGCATCGCCAACTACACGGCCTCGAAGGCCGCCCTCATCGGCCTGACCAAGTCCGCGGCGGTGGACCTCGGGTCCTCGAACATCAACGTCAACGCCGTCGCGCCCGGGTTCGTCAAGACCGAGCTGCTGGCCAAGCTGCCCCGGGAGGTGCTGGAGCGCGCCGAGCACGAGTCGGTGCTGGGGCGCGTGGCCGAGCCCGAGGACGTCGCGCACGTCATCACCTTCCTCTGCAGCGAAGCCGCCCGGCACATCACCGGCCAAACCATCGTGGTGGACGGCGGCCTCACACTGGCGTCGTGACCCTCCCGATAGTGATATTGGGAGCGTGAGTAATTCTTTGACTGGCAAACACTTAAAGACCTGGGCGGTGGCGGCCGCGATCGGGGCGGCCGGCTGCGTCGGCCACCACACGCAGGGGCCCACCCCCGAGGCCACGGTGCCGTTCCCGGTGGGGAGTCTCGCGGGACGGGATGTCGGAGTCCTGCCGTTCACCCTGATCCTGGCCGACGACTCCCTGCATTGGGATGCCGCGCTCGCCGACCGGCCGAAGGTCCTGGCCACGGCCGACTCCACCCTGCTCGCGTCCCTCACCACCCGGATTCCCGAAATCGCCTGGAAGTCGCCGGCGCGGTTGTGGCGCGGCGCCCGGGGCGCCAACGGCCTCCCCGACGATCCGCATCAGCTCGGCATCGCGGTCCTCCGGCAGCTGCCCGTGGGCGCGTTCGTTCCCGATCCCCTCCGCGCGCAGCTCCGGATCCTCGGCGCCGTGGCGGGGGGGAGCTACGTCGTCGCGCCCGCCGCGCTGTTCTACAAACCCGACAGCAGCGAGCACAAGGGCGACACGTCCGCCGTCAGCAAGCGGGCCACGGCCGAGGTCACGCTCGTGATCGTGGATGTCCGGCTGGGCCAGGTGTCCTGGCGGTCCACGGCGCGCGGCGTGGGCGACGATCCCTGGTCCGCGCTGTCGCACGCGCTCAAGACCCTCACCCCCGGAATGCCGTGACCCGTGAAGCGACGCTGATTCCGGGGGACGGCATCGGCCCCGAAATCACGGCGGCCACGCTGCAGGTCCTCGACGCGCTGGGAATGAAGTTCGAGTGGGACGAGCAATACGGCGGGATGGCGGCGGTGGAAAAGGCCGGCACCCCGCTTCCCAACGCCACCGTCGACTCCATCCGGCGCACCCGCCTCGCCCTCAAGGGCCCGCTCACCACCCCCGTCGGGGGCGGCTACCGGTCGGTGAACGTCGCCCTCCGCCAGGAATTCGATCTCTACGCCAACGTCCGCCCCACCAAGACCATCGTGCCGGGCGGACGGTACCCGCACGTGGATCTCGTCATCATCCGCGAGAACACGGAAGGGATGTACGTCGGGCTCGACCACGTCTTTCGCGTGGCGGACGACCCCAAGGCCGTGGCGCAGGCGATGTCGGTGATGACGCGGGACGGCTGCATCCGGATCTGCCGCTACGCCTTCGAGTACGCGAAGAAGAACGGCCGCAGGAAGGTCACCATCGTTCACAAGGCCAACATTCTCAAGGCGACCTCGGCCCTCTTCCTCGAGAGCGGCCGGATGGTGGCGAAGGAATACGAGGGCGTCATCGCGTCGGACGACAAGATCGTCGACAACACGGCGATGCAGCTGGTGATCAACCCCGAGCAGTTCGACGTGATCGTCACCACCAACCTCTTCGGCGACATCCTGTCGGACGAGGCCTCGGGCCTGGTCGGCGGTCTGGGACTCGCCCCGGGCGCCAACATCGGCACCACCGCCGCCATCTTCGAAGCCGTGCACGGCTCGGCGCCCGACATCGCGGGGAAGGGGATCGCCAACCCGTCGGCCCAGATGCTCGCGGCCGCGATGCTGCTCGATCACGTGGGGGAGCAGGACGCGGCCGCGAAATTCAGGACGGCGATCCAGGCGGCCATCGTGAAGGACAACATCCGGACCAAGGACCTGGGAGGCAGTGCTTCTACATCCGAGTTTGCCCGGGCTGTCGCCCGGCGGGTATAGTCACCTCTGTAAGGGGTGCGACCGGATGATCGCGGGGCTGGCCATCGGCGAGCTCTGCCGGGATTGCACCCGGCGCGTCCGGGCGCGCGCCACCCGAGTCGCCCGCTGGACCGCGATCCTAACTACCTTCCCCTTGGCCGTTTACGTCACTCTCATGCTCCCCCACCGCACCACCGACCGCGTGCTGTACGCGGGGGTTGTGCTCACTTGGTACGCCCTGACGTTTCTCATTGTCAAGCGCACAGCCTGGGAGTGGATGAAATGAAAAAGACAGGGATCAGGGGTCAGGGGTCAGGGGTCGGTGTACTGCTCGCTCTGCTCGCGACTCCGCTCGCCGCTCAAACGTCTTTGTCGATCTACAGCGATGGACGGGTGGTCGTGCGGAAGACCATCGCGCAACGGCTCGACAAGGGGCGGAACATCTTCTCGTTCGACCTGCCGGGACTCGATCCGGCGACGCTCTTCTCGCCCGATTCCAGCGTGGCGGTGACGTCCGCGGTGCTGCGGCCCGCGACCGACCTGGAAACCGCGATGCGGAACTCGATCGGCAGAACCGTGACGTTCGTCCGGGGGAAGGGCGACACGATTCAGGCGACGGTGCTCAGCGTGACCCCGCCGCAGTTCAAGATGCCGAACGGCCTGCTCCAGCTCGCCCAGCCCGGCGAGCCCCTTTTCCCGGCCGAGGCGGGGTTGATCAGGACGAAACCGGAAGCGGTGGTGACGCTCGAGGCGAGCCGGGTTCGCGAGAACACGGACCTGGTCTATGTGAGTCAGGGCGTGACCTGGGAAGCGGTGTATCAGGCGGTACTGGGAGGCTCGGGGTCGGCTACGGTGACCGGTGCCGCGACCATCAACTCGGCCGCGCTGCGAGTGGACTCCGCGTCGGTGCAGCTGGTGGCGGGCTCGATCAATCGCGCGCGATCGCCGGCAGCGCCGATGATGCAGGCTGCGGGAGCCCTCATGCGCGACGAAGCCGCCAAGTCGGTTGCATATGCCCAGGAGGAGACGGTGGGCGAAACCCACGTCTACGAGCTTCCCGGACTCATCTCGTTCGACATCGGCTCGCCGCTCACCACGGCGCTCTTCCCCCGCGCGCGGGCCGACTACGTGCAGGAATTCGTCGTGCCCGGCGCGGTCCCGTGGCGTGGCTACTTCGGACCGATGGCCCCCGATCCGAACGCCGTGCCGGTGCAGGTCTGGTACACGTTCAAGCGGGCGCACGGGACGGCGTTCGGGGACCGGCCCATTCCGGGCGGCACGATGCAGCTCTTCCAGCGGGACTCGTCGGGACGCGTCCAGCTCGTGGGGGAGGCGGCGTTCACGCACACGCCCGCGGGCAAAGACCTTCGGGTGCAGTCGGGCGACGCCTTCGACGTCACGGCCGAGCGGGTGCAGACGGACTATCATCAGGCCAGCATCCCCAACACCCCTCCCGCCCGCGGCAGCCACAGCCGGGTGACCGCGAGCTACCGGGTAACACTGACCAACGCCAAGAACCAGGCGGTGACGGTGGACGTCCGCGAAGATCACTGGGGCAACTGGAGCATCATCGACTCGAGCGTGGCGCCCGAGAAGCTCTCGTCTTCCGAGCAGCGCTTCCGGGTGCCCGTGCCCGCGAACGGCACCGCGACTCTCACCTACACGGTGCAGGTGGATTCGTGACCGTTCAGATCCTCCAGACTTCGGATCTCCACTTCGGAAGCGTGGCGGACATCCGCCAGGTGGAAGCGCTGGAGGCCATTCTGCCGGATCTGCGGCCCGACGCGGTGGTGATCGCCGGCGATCTTTCCCAGCGGGCGCGGTACGGCGAGTTCCAGCGGGCCCGGGCGTTCATCAACCTGGCCCGCGAGACCGCGCCGGTGCACGTGATCCCCGGGAACCACGACGTGCAGTGGTGGTGGCGTCCCCTCGTTCCGTTCGGGCGCTCGGTGCTGTACGAGAAGTACCGGCGCTCGGTGGCTCCGGACCTGACGCCCACGCTGACCATTCCCGGCGCCGTGATCGCGGGCGCCAACACGTCCCACGGCATCGCCTGGGGCTCCCTCACGCCGCGGCTCCGCGACCTCGCCGTGAAGGGCCACTTGCCCAAGTCCGAGTACACCCGCGTGAAGGCGCTCTTCTCGGGCGCCGACCCGGCCGACGCGCGGGTGTTGGTGCTCCATCACAACGTCCTGCGCGGCGACATCTCCCAGCGGATGGGCCTCGCCCGCTGGCGGCAAGCCCAGCAGCGGATCCTCGACTCCGGGGCCGATGTGGTCCTCTGCGGGCACGACCACCAGGAAGGCGCCGACGTCCTCGGCGGCCGGGTGGTGGTGTCCACGTCGGGGACCCTGTCCACCCGCTCCCGCGGGGGACGGCCCTCCTGCTTCAACTTCGTCACCATCGAGCCTACGGCGGTGCAGGTCACGTTCTTCCGCTGGGACCGGGACCGCGGGCGCTTCCGGGCCTCCGATACCTTCGCCTTCGCGCGGGGGGGGACGACCCCCGAGGCCAGGCGGGACTCGGTGGCGGTGGGGGCGTAGCCCCGGGTTACCCCGAGGCATGGCCTCGGGGTTAGGTTTTCCCGCCGGTGCGTCGCTGACCCCTGACCCCTGGCCTCTGACCCCTGAGGTGTTCTTGGCCCCGAAATACCACGGCGTCGATTTCTACGCGCTCGACTCCCTCCTCTCCGAAGAAGAGCGCGCCGTCCGCGATACCGTCCGCACGTGGGTGGATGACGAGCTCATCCCCGTCATCGGCGACGCCTACATCGAAGGCAAGTTCCCCAAGCAGCTGATCCCCGGAATGGCCGAGCTGGGGCTCTTCGGAGCGAACCTGCCCGAAGAGTACGGGTGCGCCGGGCTCAACAACGTGGCGTACGGGCTCATCATGCAGGAGCTCGAGCGGGGGGATTCCGGAGTCCGGTCGTTCGCGTCGGTGCAGGGCGCCCTGGTGATGTATCCCATCTTCGCCTTCGGCTCCGACGAGCAGAAGAAGAAGTGGCTGCCGCAGATGGCGAGCGGAAAGGTGATCGGCTGCTTCGGGCTCACCGAGCCGGACTACGGCTCGAACCCCGCGGGCATGATCACGACGGCCAAGGAGACGAAAGACGGCTGGGTGCTGAACGGCGCCAAGATGTGGATCACCAACGGGTCCACCGCCCAGGTGTCCGTGGTCTGGGCCAAGGCCGGCGCCCAGAACGATCCCGCCTCGATCCGCGGCTTCGTGGTGCCCACCGACACCAAGGGCTTCTCCGCCAAGGACCAGAAGGGCAAGCTCTCGCTCCGCGCGTCCGATACGAGCGAGCTCGTGCTCCAGGACGTCCACGTCCCGAAGGACGCGATCCTGCCGAAGTCGGGCGGGCTCAAGTCACCGCTGATGTGCCTCACCCAGGCCCGCTACGGCATCTCCTGGGGCGCCCTCGGCGCCGCGATGGCCTGCTACGACGAAGCGGTAAGCTACGCCAAGAACCGAGTGATGTTCGGGAAGCCCATCGGCGGCTTCCAGCTCCAGCAGGCCCGCCTGGCCGAAATGCTCACCGAGATCACCAAGGCCCAGCTCCTGGTGCTCCAGCTCGGCCGCCTGAAGGACCAGGGCAAGATGACGCCCCAGCAGGTGTCGCTCGCCAAGCGCAACAACGTCGACATGGCCACCGACATCGCCCGGGAGACCCGCCGCCTCCTCGGCGCCAACGGCATCCTCGCCGAGTACCAGGCCATGCGGCACCTCGCGAACCTCGAATCCGTGTACACGTACGAAGGCACCCACGACGTGCACACGCTGGTGCTGGGGCAGGAGATCACCGGGATCTCGGCGTTCGAATAGCGCAGTGGCCGGTGGCCAGTTGCCGGTGGTCAGTGAAACCCGGCGTTGGTAACTTCCAGCCCACTGTCGCGTCCCTGACCACTGACCACTGACTCCTGGGCACCGTCTCTCATGAAGATCGCCGTCTGCATCAAGCGCGTCGCCGACTCCGAGACCCGCGTCAAGACCGGGGCGGATGGGAAGTCGCTGGACGACGCCGGCGTCAAGTTCATCCTCAATCCCTACGACGAATTCGCCGTGGAAGAAGCGCTCCAGCGGAAGGAAAAAGCCGGCGCGGGTGAAGTCGTCGTGGTCGCGCTCGGGGGCGCCGCCGCGCAGGAGACGATCCGGACCGCGCTGGCGATGGGCGCCGACCGCGGCATCCTGCTCCAGGCGGACGCCGTGCCCGCCGATGGGTTCGTCACCGCGCAGGCGATCGCGAACGAGCTCAAAGCCGGCGGTCCCTGGGACCTCGTGCTCTTCGGCAAGATGGCGATCGACGACTACAACGGTCAGGTCGGGCCGATGGTGGCCGAGCTGCTCGACCTGCCGTGCGTCACGGCCGTTTCCCACCTCACCATCGAAGGCACCACCGTCACGGCCGATCGGGAGATCGAAGGCGCCATCGAGGTGGTGCAGTGCCCCCTGCCCGCCGTGCTCACGACCGACAAGGGCATCAACGAGCCCCGGTACCCCGCCCTCAAGGGGATCATGGCGGCGAAGAAGAAGCCGCTGGACGTGAAGCCGGTGACGCTCGCCGCCGGGGCCATCGAGGTGCTCGAGATGACGCCGCCGCCGGCCCGCAAGGAGGGCCGGATCGTCGGGGAGGGGGCCGCCGCCGTTCCGGAGCTCGTGCGCCTGCTCCGCGAGGAGGCCAAGGTCCTGTGACCACCGTCCTCGCGGTCTGCGAACAACGGGACGGGGCGCTCCGGAAGGTCTCGTCCGAGGTGGTGACCGGCGCCCGCCGGATCGCCGACGCCCTGGGCGCCGAGGTCGAAGCTCTGGTCCTCGCGTCCGGTCCCGCCTCGGGGGCGGACCAGCTGGCGGGGTTCGGCGCCGATCGCGTCGTGACCCTGACGGCCGACGGCTTCACGCAGTACGCGCCCGAGGGCTACGCGAAGGCCGTGGCCGAGCGGGCGAAGGCCGGGGCGGTGGTCGTGGTCTGCGCGGCGAGTGCCCAGGGAAAGGACTTGGCGCCCCGGATCGCCGCCAAGCTCGGCACCGGTCTGGCGGCCGACGTCACGGACGTGATGGTCGACGGCGGCGCCCTGATGGCCATCAGGCCGGTCTACGCCGGCAAGGCGCTCCTCAAGGTGAAGCTGACCGGCAAGCCCGCGGTCTTGTCGCTGCGGCCGAACGTATTCACGCCGGTGCAGCGCCCCAAGGCGGGAGCGCTCTCGACGGTGGCGGTGAGCGTGCCGGCGGGCCGGGTGACCGTCAAGGAGATCAAGGCCGCCGAGGCGGGTGCCTTGGATGTGGCGGAGGCGCCGATCGTGATCTCGGGGGGACGGGGGCTCAAGGAGCCCGCGAACTTCAAGATCCTCGAGGACCTGGCGCACGCGTTCGGCGGCCGGGCCGCCGTGGGCGCGTCGCGCGCCGTCGTGGACGCCGGCTGGCGCCCCCACGCCGATCAGGTGGGACAGACCGGCAAGACCGTGAGCCCCACGCTGTACATCGCCGTCGGCATATCCGGGGCGATCCAGCACCTGGCGGGGATGCGGACTTCGAAGGTCATCGTCGCCGTCAACAAGGACAAGGACGCGCCGATCTTCAAGGTCGCGGACTACGGCGTGGTCGGGGATCTCTTCGAGATCGTGCCGGCCCTCACGGCGGCCGTGAGAACCAATGCCTAAGGGATCAGAGGCCGGGGGTCAGGGGTCAGCGGTCGCGGCCCCGGCTCCCGTCGTCACGACTGACCCCAGACCCCTGACCCCTGACCCCACATGATCCCCTCCGAACACCAGGCTCCCCTCCCGCTCGATCGCCTGATCCTCAAGACGGGCACCGAGGGGGCCGGCGACACGATGGAGCTCGACGTCTGCATCGTCGGCGGCGGACCCGCGGGGCTG
>Ga0335076_10007756_pt1 | contig 10818 bp, 9 predicted proteins | sample Lox_Sample_25_FD_206717 | JGI IMG/M metagenome (GOLD analysis project Ga0335076, IMG submission 206717) | Soil microbial communities from Loxahatchee National Wildlife Refuge, Florida, United States - Lox_Sample_2.5 | ecosystem: Environmental > Terrestrial > Soil > Wetlands | place: USA: Florida...
TGACATTCAACCTCCATACTTGGATGCAGATCAACGGACCCAAGGACACTACATTTGGGCAGATAGACACACTGAGATATGACATTCCTGATACTGCGGAGTTCACGTCTGACGGGCACGTATACAGTATCATGTATGATTCATGGTCTTCAGGTCTTCCCGATGGAACACGATTTACTGATACTTCGACATACCACTTTATCAATGATTCCTCGATCCAGATCCTGGGTCGCATACCCGGGATGATCGATACAACCACGATAGGGCAGGCTGCCATTCGCAAACTGAATAGTGATACATTGACAATTGGTGTGATCAGGCAGGAAGGAAATGTATTTTACAATGACGCCTATCTTTATTTTAAATAAGATCGCCTTCATTGCCATGCATAAAAAAAGCGGCATTTAATTGACAACCCAAATACATACCGCTCTAAATACTATGCGTAATTAATCTTTTCTGAAAACAAAAGAAGCAACAGCAGCAAGGAAAAATGAGAAATAAACAAGTGCATTTCCTGAAATTGTCTTGTAATGAACTGTGCCTCCTTTTCTGCTCAAGTGATTCGTTACACTAACGACATCACCTGTGTGCTTTTCATAGAGGCCAATGACCAAAACCATGACAATAATAAAAATGCATAGGGGTTTAGGATTAAGCATGATTTATTTGTTTTAATAGGATTCGGAATTAAGAGACCGGGCTTACGGATAACGCCCGTCTATTCTTCTATAACGGGATACAATATACTATATTATTACTTCTCTTGCCAGTCTATTTTTGAGGCTATAAAGGCCTGATTTAAAAGCCTTTTACTATATTAAATTTGTAACTTTTTTTTGCCCTGCCGCCTTTCCATTTGTGGGAATATTTCTCTTTTCTGTCCGCCTTATCTGCGTCTATTGATTAACGTTATGTCACGTCAGGGATACCTTCCAATCAGGTGATTTTCAACGATGGTTTTTTTTAGCGCCGCAGGATTAATGACTCCCGATTTAGCATAGACGATTTTACCTCCGGGCTCGATAAGTAATGTGTATGGCAGTTGGCCATTCCAGGATGGATTTAATAGTTGAACAAGTTGGTTCTTATCACCGGGTCCAAAAAAATAATTAGCATTAGACGCCTGTTGTTTTTTCAGAAAGGTCAGTACATCATTCACATCAGCTGATTTGTCTGCGCTAAAGCTTATGAATTCAAAATCCCTGTCACGATACATCCTGTTGATGGTGATAAATTCCTGGAATTCCTCCATGCTTTCTGCATTTGATGTAGCCCATACATTAATCAAACGCAGTTTGCCCGAAGCATTTTCGCGAAGTGTTTGTATTCCCTTTTCATCAATCAGATTCAGCGTTACCGGTTCTTTAGCCCATTTTTCCAATGCCTGTTCCACCGTACTTCTTTTTTCCGACCATTTGATAGAACAACCAAAGACCTTTGTCGTTTTCACAAGCACATCCCGATTCTGCAAAATCGCATCGATAGCCATTCGCGCATCCTGACTGCCCGGTTTTTTATAAGGATTTTCAGTATCATCTACCCTGCCCGCATATTGTAATTTTCTGTTTTTGTCGAATATAAATACGTGAGGTGTCGCGACGGGCCCATATGCCCTGGCCACTGCCTGCGTTTCGCCATCATATAAATAAGGGAAATTGAAATTTTTTTCCTTTGCCCTTATTTTCATTTCTTCGAAGGAATCGCCAATATCTGAAAAATCAAGTTCATCCAGCCGGAGACTTTTGGGATCGTTTGGATTGATAGCAACTACTGCCACGTTTTTATTGGCATAATCCGACGTCAACCGGATAATCCTGTCTTCATATGCCTGCGCTGTAGGACAATGATTGCAGGTAAAAATGATCACTAAGATTTCTGCTTTTTTAAATGAAGAAAGGCTGTACATTTTTCCGTCTACTCCCATGAGATTGAAATCGGGAGCGGAAGAACCGATGGGCAGGGTTTTATGTTCATCGTTTATTCGCGTAGCAAGTCCCGTGATAATACCATTGAGCAAAATCACTAAAAATAAAATTGCCTTTTTTATTCCCTGCTCCATATGGTTGATAACGAATTGTCAACTTAAATGGGATCAATATAATTCCTGCCATCTATTTTAGCATCTCTCTTTGGAGGGATGCCATCAGGGCCAATGTGGTTTGGTCCAATCCTTCAAAAATCCGCCTGTCTTCAGATGACCAGGGTTTGCCCTGCCTGAAATCCCACCACCTGTATTCGATTTTTGAATATTCGTTGCTGATCCCTTTTTCAACAGGCTTTTCATAATAATCATAGGACTGAAAAATATACCGGCCGTCACTTACCGTGATATCAATAACCGGTTTTATCCAGTAGTAGTTTCCGGATTCACTCGTAATGATCTTAAAAGCTCCCGTTCCTACCAGTTTGCCGGCCTTTTTATCTGAGATGCTTATTTCTTTTTCTGAATTCCGGAAAGCCTCGTTGAACCAGTTCAATGCCCTGTCGTATAATTCTTCCCTTGCTATTGCATGATTGAGAGAATAAACTTTTTCGTAATGAACGATACCATTTTTCATTGGAATAGGAATACGGGAAGAATCCTTTTGCCCGTTCCCAATTAATGAAGCCAGGAAAAGAGGAATAGAAAATATTTTTTTTATCATGTGTAATTGCCGGAAAAAATAAGCAACAATCATTTTACTTCATAGGTTCTGAGTACTTTGAATTTAAAACCTCCGTATTCATCATGCACAACCTGGTACTGAACAAAGCGGCGGCCACCCGTTGGATGGTCTTTATCATCACCGGGTTTGTAGACAGGAAATTTTTGTAGCAGCGTGCCTTCCATCAATGAAAACTCATCGTGGCCCTTGTATCCTTCATTGAGTTTTCCATCCAGCATAATATCCGGCAGCGCAAAAGGAACGAGGCTTTTATTTTCCTGCGATGAAAACGCGAGCACATTGCCATACACCCCATCACCTCCGCTATACGAGTATAATACGATATCCGGATAGCCATCATTGTTCAAATCATCAATCTCGGCCATCCGTACACGACCTTTGACATAAAACTTCGCATCATGCTGGCCCTGGAATCCGATTAGTTTAATATCGAGTTCGTTCTGATCAGAATCCTTATTGTTGCAAAACAAACCGAATCCGACCTTACCCATTCTTAATGTGGAATCATACTTTTTCGACTGTGCATTCAGATCATCTGACATAAAAATCATCGCACAGAAAAAGCCGATGAATAAAAAATATTTCATGCTGTAAAGTTAGCCGCTATCTGTATATGACCAAATGCTATTGGTTAGCCATTATATATATTGGTATGGAGGAACTCATTTATGAATTTGCCCTGCGGATCATATTTCGCAATCAATTGCTGGAAATCGGGCAATTTTTGATAAAGTGATCTTAGTTTTTGGGGCGACATCGTGAACAACTTCCCCCAATGGGGCCGTGCATTAAAAGGAGCCAATTGTTTTTCAATCTCAGGCAAAAGTTTACTTACTGCAGGCCATTCCTGCTTCCATGTGAAATGGATGGTCGCGCAATCCTGTTTGTAGCAGGGGCTCATCCAGAGATTATCGGCCGCCACAGTCCGGATTTCAGAAATCAGAAGATGCGGCCCTATCTGTTCATGTAATTTTTCGACTGCAAGAATGGCTTTGTAGGCATGTTGACGCGGGACAAAATATTCCGATTGTAATTCCTTACCGCTACTGGGTGTAAAGCCCATTCGAAAATGCGGTAGCCGCTCATGCCATGGGCCCGGAGCTCCCATTTGCTCGGTACAATTTTCTGCCGATAACTCAGCTATCGGATGAAGGTTTTTTGTTGCGGGAACAGCCCCAAAAAATTCAGGTTGCAGATCCGGTCTCTCTCCTTCAATCCTGCGCTTTATCCAAACCTCACTGATATTTTTTTTCTGCCAGTCAGTAAAGAGACTTACACTATAGCCACTCGACATAATCTCATCGAAGTGATTGGCGAGCCGATCCATCGACAGGTTTTCATAAACATCCTGCCTCACCATATATGTCGGTTGAATATTGAGGGTTAGTTTGGTTACTACACCAAGTGCGCCGAGTCCTACAACAACTCCTTCGAACTCCGCAGCATTTTTTTCTCTTGAAATAGTGACTATCTCGCCCGCGGCAGTAACCATTTCCAGCGCTGCCACAGCAGTGGAAAGATTACCATTCAGGTTGCCCGAACCATGAGTAGCCGTAGCGCAGGCGCCGGCTACGGAAATATGAGGCAGGGAAGCCAGGTTATGCAAAGCGAACCCGTTGTTATTGAGATATTCAGCCAGCTGACCATAACGGATACCAGCACCCGTAGTTACCTTCCGGGCCTGTTTGTCGAGGCTAATTACATTGTTCAGATTTTGCGATGAGACAAGATGCTCTGTTGAATCCGCAATCCTGTTAAAACAATGCCGCGTACCCAACACTTTCATTTTCCTGTATTGCCTCACAAGTTCCTGCATTTGAGCGACGGTTTGCGGATGATCAAGCCTGCTGGTGCTGTATTCGAAATTACCTGCCCAATTTTTTAATTTTTCATCCTGTGACCAACTGATCATAGGCGAAAATACTGCGCTTGTTATTGCTGCAGAAGACAGCTTTAAAAATGTTCTTTTTTTCATAACACGTGAGATATAAATAATAGTCTTATGGTTTCTTAAACCTTACCAGGATATCAGCAGCCAGATGATTAATATTGACCTTGTCCTTTACATACTCCCCATTTAACTCCCTGAAAATAATCTTTACAGAGAGTTCTTCGTTTTGTGATTGGATCATTATGCTATCAGTACTGATCGAGCCGAATTGATTGCTCGCCTTTGATTTAAAAGACTTTGCAAGCGAGTCAAGATTAAATGCCAATGTAAGCCCATTGGGAGATTGAATTCGTAAAGAAAAAGGATCCCCGCCACATGACACAAGCAGGTCCTTTTTATCCAACATATATGTGGAAGAAGAGTTGTGCTCTTTATTCGTATATGCAGAATAATCGTTGATGAAATAATCAAATCCAGTCAGACTGATTACAGCCTTGTCATTGTTCCGATGGTAATTGAAATAAGACCGCTGATTATATTCCGCCTCATATTGATTCGTATAGGCAATATTCATCAGCCCCAACACCTTGTTTGTTTGCGCATAGGAATAGCTGAAATCATTCGATTTATCCCGCTTCAAAAGCGAATCCAAATTTTGCGAAAAATACGGTTGGAGAGACGGATAGCCTTCTGTATTGATTAAATATTCTACAGTCGAAGTAATTTCTTTAGCATCCGCGATACTTATTGTATCATTTAATCGGACAATTTTATGATCCTTCACTAATTTATTTTTTTCCAGAATCTTTATCAGGTGCCTCGTCTGACTGTTTATAGAGACTGCAAAGGCTCCCCATGGCCCGAATGACGAAAGAAATGCAAGAAGGCAAAGTGTAACCGGAATGATTTTAATATTCTTCTTTTTTGATACCAGGAAATAAACAGCAATAAAAGCAAGCCAGATCGCCAGAATCAAAACAAAATACCGGAGTTCGGTGATGCCATAATCTCTTATCCTTCTTTGAATCGCCAGAAAAAGCAGTACGATCAGCGGGCAAATGGCAAAGTAAAAAAACCGATTGAATGCCAGTATCCACTTGTTGTTTTGCTCATTGCGTATAGGATGAATCAATAGCAGGGAAAGAATGCCAACAATAGAAAAGACGAGCACGAGGTATGACACCCATCCATAAGGCCATTGCGCAGTAAAAATAATCTTGAACATGTACAGGTAAAGAATAACCAGGTACACTGTGATCAGGGAAAAAAGAATGTATTGCGTAAATATTTTCAACCCTTTTGGATATTCCGTTTTGAGTTCAAGGTCACCAAAATCAGCGGGAAAGCCAGCGAGGAAAAACCAGGTATTGAAAATTCCGAAAATAAATATCCCAAGATCAGCATACGTTTTCCATTCAATATTCGCACCGAAGAGTTTTTCAATAGCCAGCAGGGCCAGAGACAGGCCAATATATAAAACTCCGGAATAAAGGCCAGCCGTGAGTATGCGTAGAAAAAGGATTTTATTATATTGCCAAAACCCATTTATCTCACCCACCCTGATAAATGGAACGAATGCTACGAGGAAATGAAGCCCAAGGAAAAACAACACAAATCTCGTCATGCTTGTCATCGTAAAATGGTCCGGAAGGGAATAATAGTAAGCAGCAATCAGGAGAATGGCCAGAAAGGAACCGATAACTTTTTTTGCAGGAGTAAACTTATTCCTTTCACTGTAAATTGTCACTACCATCAAAAGCAACATGCCCAAATAACAACTCAGAACCAGATTAATGTAGTAATGATGGTTGCCCTTCTCTTCGTAAGGCAGATGTATATATAGTCTGTAAAACCAACAACTTCCGATAGCAAAAAGAATGACGGGGGAAAATCTTTTGAATGTTGAAATAGCAGAGCTGACAAGCCAATTAATCGAGTGTAATTTCATAGATCAAACTATTAAAACGAAAAGATATATATATTTCCATGAATAGTCAATGCCCCCATCTCTTCGAATGATCATCACTGTTTCTCAGCAGATTTCGCAAAACGGGAAAACCAACCTTTTTTTTCCACGAGTGAAGAAGGTGTGCCCTGTTCCAAAACCTCTCCCTTGTCGAGTACGATGATATAATCCGCATCTCTCACCATCGAATACCGGTGTGCAATGATCAGGATGGTGTGGCTGCTCCTGATTTTTTCAATCGTTCTTCTTATTTCAGCCTCCGTAGCAAAATCCAGGTTGGCCGTTGCTTCATCCAATATCATGATTTGCGGCATGGCGGCAAGCATCCTGGCAATTTGCAATCTTTGCCGCTCACCAACGGATAAGCCTATCCCATTTTCACCTACCAGCGTGTCCAGTCCATCCTGCAATCTTTCCATCGTGGAATGCATACCCGCACCCAAAGCAGCTTGCATCACCTCCTCATCAGAAGCTTCAGGTCGTTTATACCTGATATTATCTGCGAGTGTTCCGGCAAAAACGGCGCCGTCGGTGGCCACCATGCCGACCTGTTGGCGGATAGAAGCCGGATCCATTCCGGATATATTCTTGCCGTCAATTAAAATTTCCCCACTTGCCGGTTCATACAATTTCATCAGCAGATCAACTGCTGTTGTTTTCCCGGCACCCGATGAACCCACCAGAGCTGTTATTTTTCCCGGATTAATTGTAAAGGATACATCAGTCAATACCTTTTTCTTCCGGGTATAGCTGAAATTTACATTTCTGAATTCAATTCTTCCTTTAGCAATAGCCAGTGCAGGGCCTTTCATTTCTTCTTCAGCACTTCCTAATAACCGGAATGCCCTTGCCACAGAAGCCACATTTTGCTGCAGGTTAACCCAGAGACTGGCTAAGGAATCAATCGGCCCGTATAACCTGTCGAGGTAAGCAACAAACATCACCACATCTCCTGGCGTCAATTTATTTTCAAGGGTGAGATACCCTCCATAGCCGAGCACCAACGCAGTAGAAAGATGGGTGAGTGCAGTCTCCCAAAAAACATAGCGGTTTGCCAGTTTGGATCGCTTGATATAATCACCATATGCTGCCGATGAAATCTTCTCAAATCGTTCTACCTCCCGGCCCTCGGCTCCTGATAATTTTACCGTTTTAATTCCGCTCAATGCGTCCTGTATTCCTGCAGAAACCTGTTCCCATTTTTCATAATAACCAGAGAGGCCTGTCTCCAGTTTTCTGGCCGATCGCCAGGCAATAATGAGATACACCGGAATGACAGCCAATGCAACAGCAGTCAGTGTGATATTTTGCCAAAACATGATTGCCACAATGCCGGTAAGGCTGATGAGTTCGGGGAATATTTGTTGCGAAAATCCATTGACTACAGAGGAAACTTCTTCAGACTGATCGATCTGCTTCGCAAGCGCAGCAGTAGCTTTTCGGTTGAAAAATCCAAGTGGCAAACGAAGCACATGCGCAAAAGTTCCCTGTATAAAATGCTGTTCAACCAGGCATGAAAATTTTACATTTTTATTTTCCCCGATCAGCCAGATACTCGTTCCGATTATATTAACAAGAAATAGCAGTGCAACTGCCCAGAGCAATGTTTCCAAAGCCTGTTCCGGCGACCTGGATGCCACATGTGTACGTGTATGTGGCTGCTTTATTTTTTTCTTTGTCTTGAGTGCAGGTTGTTTCTTCATTTTTGAGGCCTGCAATTCCCGGGAAGAAGAATCATTCAGCCTGGGAAAAATAACTGATTCATCTTCCTGCTCCAGCATTTCATGCTGAACCTTATCCCGCTCTTCCCGGACAAAAAGCCCTGCCACATCGTTTATTGCTTCCCGATAGATCAGGGGCTCAACCAGATTGGCCGTTGTTCCCATAAGACTGAGTATCACTACCCAGACAAATTGCTTTTTATAAGGAATTGCAAGCCGGAAAATATTTTTCCAGACGTTTATTTTTTCGTTAATTTTTTCGGACATGTGAAAACTTTTTTTCTGATTTCAAATCAGGCCATGAAAATAATCATTCTCGCCAGGATTTGTTCGCGCGAAAACACAAAGCGTTATGCAGTGCTCCTAAAAACTTTTGCGTGAACTAGAATTTAGCTACTGGTAAATTTTCTATATGATCGCAAATTCGTAGATTAGAATCATGTTACTCTCCAAACCACCGGAAAATAAAGACTCCCCAAACGGGCATGATAAAAGAAAAAAAGACCTCATTGATAATTTACTGAGAAACGAGATTTCGATTGATCAACTGAAAGAGTTGCGAAATACAATTAATGAAAATGATCTCTCCGTTATCATTCAGCGTATCTATGACCTGAATGAAAAATATATCCTGCAGCTGTCTGTGCTAGACAGTACACTGCGCAAACTGGATGATCTGAAAAACAGCCAGAGAAATAAAAGATTTTACGAAAAAATAAAAAACCGGTTTCGGGATCCTGATGATCCACGAAAGAAAAACAACAAAATCATTCTTGCCGAAGGCGATTCCTGGTTCAATTACCCGATTATCCTGACAGATGTGATTGACAGGATTGCAATGGAAAAGAATTTCGCGGTGTATAGCCTGGCTTCCGGTGGGGACTGGCTGCTCAATATGCTCACTGCCCGCCATTACGTGGAAGAACTTTCTGTGCTGCACCCGGATGTTTTCTTGATCAGCGGAGGAGGCAATGATCTTGTGGGTTCCTCAAGGCTTGCTGCCGTGGTTCAGCCAACTCCCGGTAAAGAATATGCGAAAAATACCTGGGCAGTTGAACTGATATCCAAAGCGAGGCAGGACATCATCCCATTGAACAGGCAGGATTTTATGACCGGCGTGCAATACCTGTCGAAAGATTTTATTGCCCTGTTAATGTTTTTCAACCTGCAATATTTTCTTCTCATTACGAACATCCTGAAAAGCAACAAATTTACCGGCATCAAAATCATCACACAAGGTTATGATTATCCAATCCCTTCATATTACAAAGGCGGCTTAAGAATCTGGAATTGGTATGTTCCTCTTATCAGAAAATTTTTCGGTCATGGTTCCTGGCTGAAAACGCCACTTGCCATGCGGGGCATTGTGGACCCCGAAATGCAGAGGCGGATTTTATATGCGATGATCTACCTCTTTAATGAGATGATGATTGAAACAGGAAGAATCATCAATTACAAATTTCCAGGTTCAGTATATCATGTAGATTCGAGGGGTTCTGTTGGACTAAAGGGATGGACAGACGAACTCCATCCGATGCCGAAACATTTTCTCAGAACCGGCAGTGTATTCGTTGATTGCATCCGCCAAACAAATCCACCCGCTTTCGATCATGTTTATCTCGTTCAAAAAACCCATCCTTCGAAATGAAAAGCCTTATATTATTCATAAAGATCCTGTTTGTACTGCTGATCATCTTTTTTCTAATTCAATATCTCTATGCTTACTTCATTCTAAAAGCCGACCTGAACATCTTCGGCCTTGAAACGGCTGACAGAAACGATGGCGGCATGATGCTTTATCAATGGTATCTGTTCCGTACAAATGGAGTTGACCTGATACATTATGCGAGGGTCAATATTATCGCAGACTTCTTTTTTATCATTGCTTATGTCGGAGTGATCCTGATCATTTCCTATGCCCTGATGCAAAAAGAAAAAAATCCTTTCCTTAATAATCTACTCCGGCTGGATATCCTGCTGGCCTTTATAGCAGGAATTCTTGATATCATTGAAAATATCATCCTGCTTTATGATACCGGCAATTATTATCCCGGAGAATATTTTATTTCATCCATGTGGGTCAGCTATCCCAAATGGATATTGATCATTTGGATCATATTGAGCTGGCTGATTTCTCTTTCCAAAAGAATTTCAAGCTAAGGTTTTTTCACACAAAGTCACCGGGAGAATCCTCGTCTGCACAAACTTAATTTCATATCCCTTTTGAATTATTTTGATTGCTTCAAAGAAAATTTTAAATTATGCGACATTCGCCAGCATTTCTTTCATCCAGATTTAAAAAATGCCCCTATGCCTGATAAAATCAACTGGCCTGAAGCTATTAAACCTTTGCTTAAAAAATACAAGGACAAAAAACACCCGCTTGATTATAAAAATACATACCAGCTTGTCGTGATGGTGGTGCTTTCAGCACAGGATTCTGACAGGCATATCAACCAGCTTGCTCCAAAACTATTCGCTGTTTTCCCAGACATGCAGGCGCTTTCAAAAGCTACCACCGAAACCTTATTGCCTTATATCAGCGAGGTCAGGAATTTTGCGAACAAAGCA
>Ga0335076_10007759_pt1 | contig 10816 bp, 13 predicted proteins | sample Lox_Sample_25_FD_206717 | JGI IMG/M metagenome (GOLD analysis project Ga0335076, IMG submission 206717) | Soil microbial communities from Loxahatchee National Wildlife Refuge, Florida, United States - Lox_Sample_2.5 | ecosystem: Environmental > Terrestrial > Soil > Wetlands | place: USA...
CCCCACCGGCTCGCCGTTGATCAGGAACGACGACCGGGCCAGCACCGCGCGCAGCCGCTCGTCCTGCTCGCCGGGCCCCCGCTGCCCGGCCCGCTGCCCGGCGCTCTGCCCGGCCTTGCCGCGCGCCGCGGCCAGCGCCTCGGCTAGCGTGCCTGCGTCGATCGTCTCCTCGGCGATCCCCGCCGCCTCCTTTGCCGCTGCCCAGTAGCGCAGGGTCACGATGGTCATGTCAGCTATCCTTGCCTATGAGGAACCCGGGCGGCACAGCCCGGGATAGGGCGGGAGTCAGGGCAGCCTCCCGCGGATGACTCCGCGGGATGGAGGTGGCGGCGGTTGAGCACTGTGCTGCTGCTCACTGACGCAGCCGATCCTGCCGCCGACGTCCTGCCCTCGCTGAGCCTGTTGCCCCATACGCTCCGCACCGGTCCGGCTTCCGCGACGGCGGCCAACGGCGGTTCCGGCGTCGACGCCATCCTGGTCGACGCGCGGCGAGACCTGGTCCAGGTCAGACGGCTGCTCCGGTTGCTGCACGGCGCCGAGATGTCCGTTCCGGTCCTGGCCGTCGTGACCGAGGGCGGCTGGGCCGCCGTCACGGCCGACTGGGGCGCGGACGACGTGATCCTGCATACCGCGAGTCCCGGCGAGGTCGATGCCCGGCTCCGCCTGGCGATAGGCAAGCTGGCCCCGGCCACGTCCGGCGAGATCCGGTCCGGTGATCTCCTCATCGACGAGTCCACCTACTCGGTGCGGCTGCGCGGCCACTCGCTCGACCTCACGTTCAAGGAATTCGAGCTGCTGAAGTTCCTGGCCCAGTACCCCGGCCGGGTCTTCACCCGGGCCCAGCTGCTCCAGGAGGTGTGGGGCTACGACTACTTCGGCGGCACCCGGACGGTCGACGTGCACGTTCGCCGTCTGCGGGCCAAGCTCGGAGCGGAGCACGAGGCGCTGATCGGCACAGTGCGCAACGTCGGCTACCGGTTCGTTCCAATCCGGGGCGACGAGGGCGGCAGAGACCAAGGCAACACCGACCAAGGCAACACCGACACAAGCGGCACGGACCGAGGCAAGACAGACGCGCCCGGCCCGGACGATCGCGGCCGGCCGGCCGAGTACGACGAGGGGGAGGCGCGCGCCGCTCATGCCGAGGTCTGACGGGATCAGCGTGCACGGACCGCTGGACGAGGCCGAATCGCAGGCCGTGGCGGAGCTGGTCCGGGCGGCCGCCGAGGAAGACGGCGTCGGCCCGCTCTCCGAGCACGTCATGCTCCACCTCCACTACGGCGGCGACCCCCGCGCCCGGAACCTGCTCCTGGTCAGCCACGGCGAGCTGGCCGGCTACGCCCACATGGATCCGACGGATCCGGTCGAGGGCCCAAGCGGCGAGCTCGTCATCCATCCGGCGTACCGCCATCAGGGACTTGGCCTGATGCTGCTGCGCGCTCTGGTGGCCGAGGCTGGCGACCGGCCGCTGCGGCTGTGGGCGCATGGCGACCTGCCCGCCGCGACCAGATTGGCCGCGGCGGCCGGGTTCGAACGGGTGCGCTCGCTGTGGCAGATGCGCCGGTCGTTGCAGACCCGGCTGGACCGGCCGGAGATCGCCGAGGGCATCACGATCCGGACGTTCGTGGTCGGCCAGGACGAGGACGCGTGGACCGACCTCAACGCCCGGGCCTTCGCCCGTCATCCCGAGCAGGGCGCCTGGACCCGCGAGGATCTCGACCTGCGCGAGCGGGAGCCCTGGTTCAACCCGAGCGGGTTCTTCCTGGCCGAGCGGGCCGGGAAGCTCGCCGGGTTCCACTGGACCAAGATCCACGGCCGGGCGCAGGCGGCTCCCGGGGAGCCGAAAGAACCGATTGGCGAGGTCTACGTGGTTGGCGTCGCCCCGGAGGAGCGCGGCTCCGGCCTCGGCCGCGCCCTCACCCTGATCGGCCTGCGCTACCTACGTGACCAGGGACTGTTCCAGGTGATGCTGTACGTAGACGAGGCCAACACCCCGGCCATCCGGCTGTACGAATCGCTCGGCTTCACCCACTGGGACACCGACGTGATGTTCGCAGACCAGCCCCGATCCAGCCCTGATCAATTGGAGCAGGCCGAAGCCCCCGCCACGGGCCGCACCCCGAGGACCTGATCGAGTTCCTCCGCCGTGAGCGGCCGGTCGGTCGCGGCTACGGCGCTCAGAACCTCGGCGTACAGTTCGATCTCGTCCAGCGCTACTCGGTCGTGGACGCGCAGGTCCAGGTGCTCTCGCAACGCGCCCACCTCCATTGCCGAGCGGATTCGCGGCCACCTGGGTTCAGGCTATGGGGCATTCTCGCTGCCCCGCATGACCCATCAGGATCATTTCCAGAACCATCTTCTAGTAAGGCGTACCCAGACCTGGACGACTAATTCAGCCGGATTTCAGGCAGATTTCAGACGTTCCCGCCCAGCTCGGCCCAGGTCGCGCCGCGGTGCCGGGCGGCCCGGGCGACGTAGTTGCCCGCCGACTCGGCGAACGTCGCGCGGTCGTCCTCGGTGAGCTCCCTGACCACCCGTCCCGGCACGCCGGCGAACAGCACGCCGGCCGGAACGCGCAGGCCGGGCCGGACCACCGAACCCGCCGCCACCAGGGTCCCGGCCCCGATCCGCGACCCGCCCAGCACAACGGCCCCGATCCCGATCAGCGCGCCCGCCCCGACCTCGGCTCCGTGCAGGGTGGCGTGGTGCCCGACGGTGACCCGCTCCTCCAGCCGTATCGGCTCGCCGGCGTCCACGTGCAGGCAGCAGAGGTCTTGGATGTTGCACTCCGGGCCGATCACGATCTCGTCGTCATCCGCTCGCAGGACCGCCCCGTACCACACGTTCACGGCCCGGCCCAGGGTGACGCGGCCGACGACCACGGCCCCCGGTGCCACCCACGCGCCGGGGTGCACGGAGGGAACGGAATCGCCCAGCGATCCGACGGGGCTCATGTAGTGTTCCTTCCCGGCCGGGCTGGACACTGGCGCCCGTGCCTCGATCAATCCAGACATAACTGGATACTCGGCCGTTTCGGTTGCGCGGAAGGGTGCTTCGGGACAAGAGTCGTGCCCGTCATTTCATAACGCCGCGCCCGGCCCGCTAACGGCGCCTCGCCGCCGACGGGCCGCCTACAGTAGACAACATCAGCAGACCCGGCTTGGCCACCGAGTGTCTGCGTGAACCATCTGACGGGTGGACATCATGACCGAGCACACCGACCGCGCTGCCGAGGCGGGCACCGAGGAATTTGAACTGGAGAGGCGCGGCTACAGCCGCCGGCAGGTGGATGAGTTTGTGGCGAAGGCCCGCAACCAGACCCGCCAGGCGCGCGATCTTGAGAACCGCCTGTCCCATGCCCTCGACGAAAACGAGCGGCTCCGGCTCGAGCTGTCCTCGGCGCGGCAGGCGGCCAGCGGCAAGCCCGCCCATGAGGAGATCAGCGAGCGCGTTGGCCAGATCCTGAAGCTGGCCGACGACGAGGCCAAGTCCCAGCGGGACCGGGCCAACGAGGAAATCGGCCAGCTGCGCAACGAGGCCAAGCAGGATGTCGACCGGATGCGCTCCGAGGCCAAGCAGGAGACCGACAAGTTCCGCGCCGAGGCGCAGAGCCAGGCCGAGCGGATGCTGCGCGCCGCCCAGGAGCAGGCCGAGAACTCGGTGGCCAGCGCCAGGGCCGAGGCGGAGAAGGCCCGCACCACCGCGCGCGCCGAGGCCGAGCGCTCGGTCGGCGAGGCGCACAAGCAGGCCGAGACCGCGGTGGCCAGCGCCAAGGCCCAGGCCAAGCAGGTCCTCGACGAGGCGACGGCCCGGGCGACCGCGATTCACGATGGCGCGGAGCGCCGCCTCAACCTGCTGATGTCCCGGCACACCGAGGCGCTCCGGCGGCTGACCGAGATCCGCGACGTGGTCACCACGCTGGTCGCGGGCGAGGTCGCCCGCGGCTCGCTCGAGGACGAGGTCGAGAAGGCCGTGGCCAACGCCATCGGCGACAAGTCCGGCGCCCGGCCGGCCGAGGGCGGCCGCCACGCCCCGGTGGGCAGCCAGGCCGGTCCGGCGGCGCAAGCTCCCGCGGCCGCCAGTCCCGCCGCCCCGGCCGGCGCACCCGCCGCCGCGGCACCGGCCGCACCGGCCGGCCCCGCCCCCACGGTGGCTTCGTCCGCCGCCCCCTCGCAGAGCGTGGCGGCCGCCGCGGCCGCCGCGCAGGCGGCCGCCGGACGCATCCGCAGCGCCGAGCAGACCGCGCGGGGCCAGGCCGCCCCGGCCAAGCCGGCCGAGGCCAGCGCCAGCAGCCCGGGGGGCGGCAACGGCACCGCCGAGGGCCGTCCGGCCGCGGCGGGCGAGGGCGCCCGGCACGCCGCCGGCAGCCCCCGGCCCGGCTCGCCGGACGACACAGCGGACAACGTCCGCATCGACTAACTCAGGAACGCGCTACAGGCCGGGGAGGGCGTCAAGCCGCCGCAGGATGACGCCTTCCCGCAGCGCCCAGGGGCAGATCTCGAGCTCGGCCAGGTCGAACAGGTCCATCGCCGCGTCCGCCACGATCGCGCCCGCCGCGAGCTGGGGCGCCCGTCCCCGGGAGACCCCGGGCAGCTGGGTCCGGTCGGCGACGCTGGTCCGCGACAACCGCTCCGCGAGCGCGGTCACGTCCGGGTGCCGCAGCAGCCGCGGGACGTAGGGGCCGTCGCTGGACGGGGCCGCGCCCGCGATCCTGGCCAGCTGGCGGAACGTCTTCGACGTGGCCACGGCCTGGTCCGGCCGGCCATCCCGCATGACCGCGCCCGCCGTGGCCGCGATCTCGGCCCGCACGTGCTTGCGCAGCTGCCGCACCTCGTCGGCCGACGGCGGGTCGCCGACCAGCCAGTCCCTGGTCAGCCGGCCCGCGCCGAGGGCCAGCGAGACCGCCACGCCGGGTTCCTCGTCGACGCCGGACGCGATCTCCAGCGAGCCGCCGCCGATGTCGAGCAGCAGCAACCGCCCCGACGACCAGCCGAACCACCGTCGCGCGGCCAGGAACGTCAGCCGCGACTCGTCGGCGCCGGGCAGCACCTGGATGTCGACCTGGGTCTCCTCCTTGATCCAGGCCAGCACCTCGTCGCCGTTGTCGGCGTCGCGGACCGCCGAGGTCGCGAAGGCCAGGAGCTCCTGCACCCCCTTGTCCTCGGCGATCCGCAGCGCCTCGTTCACGAAGTCGCGCAGCTGGACCGCGCTCTGTTCGGTCAGCCGGTTGGCGGAGTCCAGGTGCTCGCCGAGGCGGAACTCGGCCTTGTGCGAGAACGCGGGCTGCGGGCGCGCACCCTGGTGCGCGTCGACCACGAGCAGATGGACGGTGTTCGAGCCGACGTCCAGCACTCCCAAGCGCATACCCTGACGCTATCCGATCACGGTTGGGAGCCGGAATGACCAACAACGTGGGCGTCCGGGTCGAGCCGGGGCGGAAGCGGGTCCGCGTCTACCTGAACGGCGAGCTGGTCGCGGACTCCAGGACGCCGTTCCTGGTCTGGGAGCACCCCTATTACCCGACGTACTACCTGCCCGCGTCCGACGTCAGCGCCTCGCTGCTCGCCACGGGCGAGATCGAATCCGCGCCCGGCCGCGGCGACGGCGAGGTGCTCCACGTGAAGGTGGCCACGGCCACCGCGCCGCGCGCCGCGCGGCGCTACCCGGATTCCCCGCTCGAATCCCTCCGCGACCTGGTCCGGCTCGACTGGAACGCGATGAGCGAGTGGTTCGAGGAGGACGAGCCGGTCTACACCCACCCGCGCGACCCCTATAAGCGAGTGGACATCCTGGCCAGCTCGCGGCACGTGCGGGTGCAGGTCGACGGGATCACCGTGGCCGACTCGCGCCAGCCGCGGATCCTGTTCGAGACCGGCCTGCCGCCCCGCTATTACCTCCCGCTCACCGACGTCCGGATGGACCTGCTGCGCCCGTCGGACACGGTCACGCACTGCCCGTACAAGGGCGCGGCGAACTACTGGTCGGTCGACGCCGGCCGGGGCGAGCACGCCGACCTGGTGTGGATCTACCGCGCCCCGCTGCCGGAGAGCCAGAAGGTGGCCGGCCTGGCCTGCTTCTACAACGAAAAAGCCGACATCTACCTCGACGGCGAGCTGCAGGCCAGGCCTCAGTCTGCGTTCAGCTGAGCAAGGTCAAAATCCTCGATTCTTGAACGCCCCGGTCCCCGCTCCTTCTGGATCGCCCGCGCCGTGGCCTCGGCGTCACGCAGGCTGCGCACCGCGTTCCCGCTCGCGAGTTTGCCGCAGTCGGTCTCGCTCCAGCCCCGGCGGCGCAGTTCGGCGATCAGCGCGGGGTAACGACTGGTGTCCTCGAGCCCCTCGGGCAGCGAGTCGACGCCGTCGTAGTCGCTGCCGATGCCGACGTGGTCGACCCCGGCCACCTCCCGTACGTGCTCGACATGGTCGGCCACCTCGGCCAATTTGACCACTGGCCTGGGATGCCCTTGCATCCAGGCGGCGCGCTCCGCGCGCATCTGGCCGCGGCCCGGAACGTTCTTGAGGTTGATCCCCCGCTGCTTCAGGTCCTCGGCGAACTCAAGCTCCCAGTCCCGGCACGCCTGGGAGACGAACGCCGGCACGAAGTTCACCATGCACGTTCCGCCGTTTTGAGCGAGCCGGACCAGCACGTCGTCCGGGACGTTTCTCGGGTGGTCGCACAGGGCGAGAGCGGAGGAGTGGGAGAAGATGACCGGCCCCTCGGCGGTGTCGAGCGCGTCGCGCATGGTGCCCGGCGAGACGTGCGACAGGTCGACCAGCATGCCCAGCCGCTGCATCTCCCGCACCACCTCACGGCCGAACTCGCTCAGCCCGCCGATGGCCGGCTCGTCGGTCGCCGAGTCGGCCCAGGGCAGGTTGCGGTTGTGCGTGAGCGTCAGATAGCGGACCCCGAGCGCGTAGAGCGCCCGCAGCGTGCCCAGCGAGTTGCCGATCGAGTGGCCGCCCTCGGCCCCGAGCAGCGAGGCGACCTTGCCGGTGGCGCTGATCCGCTCCACGTCATCGGCGGTCAGCGCGAGTTCGAGATGGTCGGGATACCGCCGGATCAGCTCGTGCACCAGATCGATCTGCTCCAGGGTGGTCGTGACCGCGGTCTCGCCCGCCAGGTCGGCCGACACGTACACCGACCAGAACTGGGCCCCGACGCCGCCCCGGGCCATCCGGGGCCAGTCGGTCTGGATCGACGGGACCGGCCCGGACAGGTCGGTCGTGTCCACGTCGACCTCGGGGGCGACCCGCAGCGTCCACGGCAGGTCGTTGTGGCCATCAAGCACTGGATAGCGATGAAGTAGGTCACGGGCGGCGGTGATCGGGACATCCGGGGCGGCATCGGTCATTGCGTCAGCTTACGGAAGCCGGCTCGGGGCCGGCGACCGCCGCCCTCTAAGCAGTTACTTACCGTACCCATCAGATGACATTGCGGCGCGGCCGGTGCCCGGGGCGTCAGGGTTCCGTGAGGATTTGCCGGCGGAGCGCGGAGGGTCGGCATCGCGGGGCTGTAATGAGGGCAACAAGCGTGGGCGTGGGAGGTGCCTATGGCTCGCCACCTGAACCGGGACGGGGCGGCGGTGGCGGCGGGGGTGCTGCTGCCGCTGGCGGTGGCGGCGGTGTTCCTGCCGCTGCGGTCGAGCTGGTCCAACACGAACATGGCCCTGGTGCTGGTGGTCGCCGTGGTGGCGGTGGCCGCGCTGGGAAACCGGCTGGGCGGGGTCCTGGCCGCGGTGTCCGCGGCGGCCTGGTTCGACTTCTTCTACACGCTGCCGTATCAGCGGTTCACGATCTACCGGGCGGCCGACATCAGGACGTCGGTGCTGCTGCTGGTGGTCGGCGTGGCGGTCTCGCAGCTGGCCGCCCGGGCCCGGCGGCTGAAGGTGATCGCGATCACCGACGCCCGCTACCTGGCCGAGATCCACGCGACCGCCGAGCTGGCCCAGGCGGCCAGGTCCCCCGACGCGGTGATCGATCAGATCAGGCGGCAGCTCATCAGCGTGCTCGACCTGGACGGATGCCGGTTCGAGTACGGCACGCTGATCGGTCACCCGCCGCGGCTGGAAACGGACGGCTCGGTAATGATCGGGCACCACCACGTCGACGTCGACGAGTTCGGGCTGCCCCGGGAGGAGATCGAGTTGCGGGCGTTCGGCAACGGCCGGTATTACGGGCGGTTCATGCTGGCGCCCAAATCCGGGTCCCGGCCGTCGCTGCAGGCTCGCCTGGTCGCGGTGACCCTGGCCGACCAGGCCGGACGCGCTTTCAGCGTGGCCTAGCGCAGTTCGGGACGTGACATTGCACCGCGCGATACAGTACGAAAAGCAGCAACATGATCAGCTGCCGGCGGGGTGTCTAGGAGCTGTCAGGTTAGCCATGGAATTAGCGGTCATCGCGGGGGCGGTTGCCTGCGTCATCGGGTGGCACGCGAGCCGGGTGCACATGTCCCATCGCGGCATCCCGATCCGGAAGGGCCAGCTCCGCAACTTCCGGCGGGACCGCACGCATCACCTGATCTGGTTCCTCGGGGTGGGGGTCGTGTTCGTGCTGCTCTACGCTCTGCTGATGGTTCACTGAGCGCGGGCCTACATCTGGCCGCCACATCGGCGGCATCGGCGTTCCACAGCCACCGGGTTACCTGGTAGCCATCGTCCGGTCACCCAGGCCGGCCCGGCTCAGGGAGCTATCACCTGATGCGTGACGTTCCTCGCGTGACATCGGTCCTGGCGGTGATCGCCCGGCCCGGCCAGGAGTCGGCCGACCTGGGCGCTCTGCTGTACGCGTTCCGCCGGTCGGGCGCTCGCCTGGCCGTGCTCAGCCTGACCCGGGGCGAGGCCTCGCCGCTCAACTCGACGATCGAGCGGCTGGAGACCCGCAGGCTCTGGGAACTGCAGGTGGCGGTCGGGTTGCTCGGCGTGACCGCGCTGGCGGTCGCCGACTATCCCGACGGAGAGCTCGCCCGCCGCCCGGCGCAGGAGCTGACCGAGCTGGTGGGCCGCGAGATCCGGCGGCACGGGGCCGACCTGGTGATCATCCTCGACCCGGCCACGGTGGATTCCGGCGACCTGGATTCGGACAGCACCGTGGTGGCCGGGGCCGCGCGGGCGGCCGCCGGGCAGGCTGGGCTGCCGACCGTGGTGCGCATGACGCTCGGGGCCGGCGGCGGCCGAATGGTCACCCTGGGCCCCGAGGCCCCGATGGCGCGGGCGGTGCAGCGCTCGGCCGCGGCGGCCCACTCCAGCCAGGCCGAGGCGCTGCCCGACGTTGAGCGCCGCCTGAACCTGCTGGGCGACCGCGAGACGCTCCGCTGGCTGGCACCGGCGGCCTAGTGAGCACCCGAACCCCAGGCGGTCCGAATGATCAGTACTGACCTGATCGTGGTGACACCGTGGGTGATCTTCGGTGCCGCGCTGATCGCCGTCTGCGTCCAGCTGCTCCGCGCCCGGCGCGCGTCCAAGCCGACGCACCGGCGCCATCCCGACCAGGAAGAGGAATGTTCGAAGAAGAACGAAACAGCCCGGAGACGATAGCGCCCGTGCTGCCCGCAGGACCCGGCGGTCCGCACTGGCGCACGTTGCTCGAGGCCCGGTGGCAGGAACTGCTCCGGGAGGTCACCGAGCTGTCCCTCGCCTACCACGCCGATGCGCGGAACCGCGGGCTGGCGTGCCGGACGATCGCGGTCCGGCGGAAGCTGGCCGACGTCGAGGAGGCGCTCGACCGGCTGGCGGCCGGAACCTTCGGCCGGTGCGAACAGTGCCGCATGCCGATCCCGGTCGGCCTGCTCGCCGCCGCCCCCGACCGCCGTTACTGCCCGGGCTGCGACGCCGAGGACTCCCCCGTCCCCGGGCCGGCGCTGGCCGGGCGGTCCTCCCGGCGTTGACCGCGCCCCTCTGGGCGTGGCTGGCGACGCTGGCCGTCTTCGCCGTCCTGATCACCCTGGACCTCGTCTTCACCAGGAACGCCGGCCAGGGGCTGCGGACGTCGGCCATCCTCAGCGGGCTGTGGATCGCCGCCGGCCTGGCCTTTGGCGCCGTGCTGTGGCTGTGGCAGGGCGGGGACTGGGCCGGCCAGTACTACGCCGGCTACCTGCTGGAGAAGGCGCTCAGCGTGGACAACATCTTCGTGATCGCGGTGTTGTTCACCTCGCTGGCCATTCCCGCGTCCGCGCAGCGGCGGGTGCTGTACCTCGGCGTGCTCGGCGCGCTGCTGCTCCGGGGCGGGTTCATCGCGGCCGGCGGCGCTCTCATCGACCACATCGGCTGGATCTTCTATGTGTTCGGCGCGATGGTGCTGCTGGCCGGCGCGCGCATGCTCCGGCCCGAGCCGGCCGGCCGGGCCGACAGTAACCTGACCGTGCGCGCGCTGCGCCGGGTGCTGCCGATCACCACCGACCATGCCGGGGATCGTTTCTTCACCCGGCATGGCGGGAAGATCATGGCCACACCGTTGTTCGTGGCCCTGGTGGCCATCGAGACCACCGACCTGGTGTTCGCTTTGGACTCGATACCCGCCGTCTTCGGCGTCACCCGGAACCTATTCATTGTGTTCACCTCCAACGCCTTCGCCGTGCTCGGCCTGCGCGCCCTGTACTTCCTGCTGGCGGGCTCCATGAACCGGTTCCGTTATCTCAAGCAGGGCCTCGCCGTGCTGTTGGTGTTCATCGGGGTGAAGATGCTTATCGCGCCGGTGGTGCACCTGCCGGTGACCGTCAGCCTGGCCGTGATCGTCGGGGTGGTGGGGGCCGCGGCCGGCGCCAGCCTGTGGCGTGAACGGCGCGACCGGGCCCGCGGGCCCGGGGAGCGCACCAAGCGGGA
>Ga0335076_10007761_pt1 | contig 10815 bp, 13 predicted proteins | sample Lox_Sample_25_FD_206717 | JGI IMG/M metagenome (GOLD analysis project Ga0335076, IMG submission 206717) | Soil microbial communities from Loxahatchee National Wildlife Refuge, Florida, United States - Lox_Sample_2.5 | ecosystem: Environmental > Terrestrial > Soil > Wetlands | place: USA...
GCTTTAGCCTTTGGACGTGGTTTCGCGCATCCGACCGAACTCTCGACGCCTGGCCGGCGTCATCGAATTCCGACTCGCGCGGCCTTATCCTGGCGACCCTCGCCGTCCTGTGTACGATTGCCGGACTTATTCCTTATTTGCAGATTAACCACGGCTTTGCCGGCTTCGGTGTCCCCTCCCGGGCTCATTCTCGGCACTCATACGCCCGGAACGAGCCGGGACCACAAACTTCGCTCGCAAGATTGGCGCAAGACCTGGAATCCTATGGCGGCGAGGGCAATCCGGGCATCGTGCTCTGGCCCGATAAGCAGGTCGTCACCAAACTCGTAGCCCCAACCCCTGTCCGCGAGCTAAACGCGCTGACGATTGGCCATAGCGCGGATCCGCTCGTCATTCCCTTCAACGGCGTCTATTGGTTCTTTAAGGCCCCCGACGCTCAACCACCACGGTCTTCAAAGCAAGCGCACGCGAGTCCAGAATCGGTGGAGATCCGGTCCACAGATCATCGTCCCCTCCTCATCGAAGCTCATGACCACCTCGGTACGCTGATCGATCTCGATTGCTGCAGCCGCATCGAGATTGCGATTCGCAATGCTGACCGCTATCCCGAGACCGTCTCACTCGAACTCGTCCTGGTAAATAGCTCAGTGACCAGTAAGCCGTCGGAGTCATTCGGGCGAACGATGGTCAAGTCCACGCGCCCGTGGAAAATTTACGACAAGCCCACGCCGGTGAGCGAGACGCTGGATTTTGCTCTCCCCAAGTCTTCCCGGCTTCGTCGTTTTGATGAAGTGAAGATCGTCTTCCGGCTCGATCCAGCCCGAGCCGACTCCGGAGCGAAGATCGCCATCGACCACCTGGTGTTGGTACCGAGAGGATTGTGAATTCGGCCCGCGAGACACTGCCTATGCGGTTACTTCTTTAAAATCGGACTATACCCATCCCCAATGAGCCGGGTGCGCATCGATTCGGCTTCCTTGTTGTCAGAGTACGGGCCTAACTGCACGCGGAAAAACTTATCATTTGGAATCTGCGGCGCAACAAACGCCGGATACTCCTTCTTCTTGAGCGCATCGACCAACGCGTCAGCATCCTCTTGCTTGGTGACTGCAGCTACCTGCACAAAATAGCCGGACGTCGGCGTTGTGGTATTCGGGTCTACGGCCCCCGACGCAGCCGGCTGCGTCGGCGTGCTGTTGCCAGACGCGGGCGTTGCGCTTGCAGGCTGTGACGCCGCAGGCTCAGTTTTCGTAGCCGCTGCCGGCGTCAGCTCGGGAGTCGCATCCTTTTGCTCAACCGACTTGTAAAACGTCATCGGCGCCGCTGGCTGCGAGCCGCCGCTTGCTTTTGTGTTATTGGGGCTAGTCTGCGGGAGACTTGTTACGCCAGCAGTTGTGAGCGATGGCTCCGACTTGCGACCCAGCGAATAGCCGAGCGCGAAAAAGACCGCGCAGATCGCCACCAGTGCAAAGAACAGCACCAGCAGCTTTCCCGTCCCCAGTGTGATTTCTGTGTCTTGTGGTGACGCCATAATGGGCTCCAAATTCAAATCGCAAGCCGCAGCCCCATTACCGGGCCATCGACTGCACTACGCGGTCTTGGCAGGTCCTGCCGCGGCCGTGCCTCCTCCTGCTGCCGACAACAACTTCTGGATTCCTGAGAAAAAGTCTACCGGCACCGGGAAGACTACCGTTGTATTTTTCTCAACTCCGATTTCCGTCAGGGTCTGCAGGTAGCGGAGCTGCACGCTTACGGGCTCTCCCGAGAGCAAATGGGCAGCATCGACCAGCCGTTGCGCGGCGGAGAATTCGCCTTCCGCGTGGATGATCTTCGATCGCTTCTCACGCTCCGCCTCGGCTTGCTTCGCCATGGCGCGCAGCATCGACTCGGGTAGATCCACCTGTTTCACTTCCACATTCGTGACCTTCACCCCCCATGGTGAGGTATGAGTATCGAGGATGCTTTGCAGCCGAAGATTGATCTTGTCGCGATGCGCCAGCAACTCATCAAGTTCCTGCTCGCCCAGCACCGAGCGCAGCGTTGTCTGCGCGAACTGGGACGTCTGGTAAACGTAATTCGAAACTTCGACCACCGCCTTCCGCGGCTCGATCACCCGCAAAAAGATCACGGCATTAACTTTCAGAGTCACGTTGTCGCGCGTGATGATGTCCTGCGGAGGGACCTCTAGCGCTTCCTGACGCAATGAAACACGCACGATCCGGTCAATTGGGGCAAACACGAAAATAACTCCCGGGCCCTTCGCTACCGGCAACAAACGGCCCAGACGGAAGATCACGCCGCGTTCATACTCAGCCAGGATCTTGATGGAACTCAGAAGATAAATCGCAACTACGATAATGACGATTGTGCCGAAGCCAACACCAAGCTGTTCCACAATTGCCTCCCACGTTCAGAGCGCCATGCGCTCCTATCGCGGATTGTATAGCAGCCAGCCGCCCAAAGACCGCAAATCGGAGGCCGCAACGTTGCTTGGGTTGATGCGCGGCTAGCGCCGTGGAGCGTCCGCGGCCTGCGCACAGGATTCCGTAGCGAAGACGATCTTGGGGTGAAACAGGGTTCCGGCTACGCGGCTGGCGATGCAGAGCAGGTCCCTTTGCCCAGCAAACACCTTCACCAGACGAGCGCGCGAGTGCTCTGGAAGGTTGACGGTGCGTCCGGCGCGAATGCGGGCGGCATTGGCCTCGTCAGCTCCAACCGACGGAAATTCCGGCAGAAGCTTCCGCGGATGAATGAAAACGCTTTCCGGCGCGGCGCTTGCCATTTCTGCGAGTTTCTCCAGCGTATGAGCATCTTCCAGCGTGAATTCAGCCACGGCCGTGCGCCGCAGCGATTCCAGGTGAGCCCCACAACCAAGCGCCTGCCCCATATCGTGCGCCACGGAACGCATGTAAGTCCCGGAAGCCACCCGCGCCCGAAAACGCGCCCGGTTGTCTCCAATCTCGAGCAGGTCGAATTCCTTGATCTCCACTTGAACTGGCTTGAGGGCTACTTCTTTTTGCTTTCGCGCCAGCTTGTACGCGGGCACGCCGTGGATTTTCTTTGCCGAAAACGGCGGCGGCATCTGCTCGATCACGCCGCGAAAACGCTCCGCGATCTTCTGAACCTCTTCTTCACGAAGCGTGATCTCCTGCAACGGGCTTGTCGGCTCACCTTCCGCGTCGTAGGTGTCAGTGGCAAATCCGAAGCGAATCGTCCCCTCGTAGCACTTTTCCGAAGCGGTGTAGAACTGCGCCAGACGAGTCAGGCTCCCGGTCACCAACGGCAGAACACCCGTAGCCATCGGATCCAGCGTACCGAGATGACCGACGGAGCGATGCTGCAGGATGCGCCGAACTCGATTCACGACATCATGCGACGTGAATCCGGCCGGTTTATCGATTACAAGAACACCATTCATGAGGGAATTTGAGTTATTTGGTAATCTGCCTAATGCAATTCCGAATCGGGTGACTTCGCAGTTTCGCAATGCCGGAACGCTTTCGCCGGGGTGCCGCTGTTGCGATGGTTCGATGACCCGATCACAAATTACCAGATTCTGCCATGTTTCCTATCAGAGACGATCAGCCACGATACAGCACGCCGTATGTAAACTACTTCTTAATTGGCCTGAATATCGCCATTTTCTTCTATCAATGGACGCTCGGGCCCCGGGGCGACGCCCAGTTTGCCACCATCTACGGCGAAGTCCCTGCCCACCTGACCGCCTATCTTGGCGGTTCGCACCGCTATTCGGCAGGCCAGGTCATCCTTCCCTTCTTCACCTCCATGTTTCTGCATGGAGGGTGGATGCACGTCCTGGGGAATATGTGGTTCCTCTACATCTTCGGCGACAATATCGAGGACTATCTCGGACACTTCAAATACCTCGTCTTTTACCTTACGTGCGGCGTCCTCGCGATGGCCACACAGGTGGCGATTTATCCCAACTCAAGCGTGCCCACGGTCGGCGCCAGCGGTGCGATTGCCGGAGTGCTCGGCGCTTACTTCATTCTCTATCCTCGAGCACGAGTGTTGACATGGTTCTTCGTCTTTGTCTTCTACTTACCGGCCTGGATCATGCTGGGATACTGGTTTGTATTGCAATTCTTCGCCGGCGCCGCGAGCCTGTCGATGGCGGACCCTCGCCACGATGTCGGCGGAGTCGCATTCTGGGCCCACATCGGAGGGTTTGTCTCGGGAGTAATTCTGATCAAAATCTTTCCGGAACGGCAAAGAAGATCGCCTTACGCGTACCGCTAGACCGTGCGCCCAAAAGGAAAGCCCCGCCTCCACTAAACAGCCGATGAGACGGGGCGTGAAACCTCTGACTTCTGACTTATTTCTTTGGACGCGATTCTGGGGGAACAAGTCCCGCCAGGCGGTAGTACACCACGAGCTGCCCGTAGTGTTCGCCACTGTGCTCAATGAAGCCGTAGGCCAGATCGACGACCCGGTACTGCTGATGCCCGAAGGGATCAACGACAAGATCGTTGAGTCCCTGGTCGCCCTTTGCCTTGATCGCTGCCGCGCCTTCTGCAAACGACTTTTTCACGAAAGCCACGAGGTCGGCTTTGCCTTTGTACTTGGGATTTTCATCGACCGCCCCTTTCGCGCCCGTGACTGCGTTAATGAAGTAATAGTTGGCTCCGGCAGCATGCAGTAGTTGTTCGGCAAATGTGCGCTGCGCAGGCGTGGCCTTGAAATCGAATTTGTCTTCCGGGAAATCTTCGGCCATGGCGATCAGTTTGCGGCCGATGTCGTTCCATGAATCGACCACGACTTTGTTGGGCGGGTCTGCGGGCTTAGTGGCTTCCTTCTTGGCGTCTTGGGCGTAAACCGTAAGAGTTGCGACGAACAGGGCTGCAGCCAGAAACGGCAACTTGTTCATAGATTTCTCCTGAGAGAGGATTGGTGGTGGCCATTGTACTTGGACTGAGGTTGGCTGGAAAGGAAAGCGAATAAGACCCAGTTGCAGGAGTAGTCTCGAGCCGGCCTCAAGCCGAAAGCGCGCTCGGAAAACGCGATTGGAAGTCGAGCAGCCCGACCCATTCTGGCGTGATCGTGATTCGGACCATGCTTGAAATCATTTTTCGCAGTTGGCCGACCCAGGCTTGTCCCTGCTCAGGCCCAAAGTAGCGATTGGCGGCTGCAGCGTATTCCGGAACGATGCCATCCACGGGCTCCATCCGCGCCGTGCCGCGAATCAATAACACCTTGTGAGGAAACTCGTTGTTGTCGATGGTTAGCGAGACCTTCGGATTCTTGCTTAGAGCCTTCAGCTTGGGTGCCTTCGGCGGCGAGGCCAGGACCAATTCGCGACCATTCCAGTGAAACCAGATGGGGACGACACGCGGCGTGTTATCCATCCAGACGTAAGCTATGCGCGCCGGGATCCTGGACTGCAAGAGTTCCTGAGCGATGGGGTTCTGCAGAAGTTCAAGATTCCCCTGTTCCACGGCCGTCGGCATGGTGAGGTCCTTTCCGTTCCGGAGATTTCCTTGGCCCACAACCTCGGCAGAACACTCAGCACGCGCTAAAGCGTCCCAGCGCTTGGCCGGATCTCCAGCGTTTCTACGGTTGCATTGCCAGGAAGCAGAACCGCTTCGACCACTATTTTCGCTACCGTTTCTGCCGACATCATTTTACGCCGAGGTGCGTCGGGCCACAGGGTCTTCCAAATATCAGTGTCGGTTGCGCCAGCAAGCAAGCCAATGACGCGGATTCCCCTCGGCCGCAGTTCTTCGCGCAGGGTGTTCGTCAAACCCAGAGCCGCGTGCTTCGATGCGTTGTAGGCAGCCGATCCGGTGAAAACGCGCGTGGCTGCGACCGAGAGATTATTCACGATGGTGCCGCCACGGCCCATCCAGGCGAGGCCTGCTTGCGTCACAAGAAATGTGCCATCAAGATTTGTCGCCAGCACGTCTTTCCACACGGGAAAAGGAAGCTTGTCGACCGTGAGATTCGGATGCGCAATGCCCGCGTTGTTAATCAGGATATCGAGCCGTCGAAACTCGCGCCGAGCCGCACGGAAAAGTGTATCGACGGAATTCGGATCACGGACATCGCACGGGTGCGCCAGAACTTGCACCTTAGCCGCGCGCATTTCCTGATGGATTTGACGCAGCGATTTCTCGCTCCGTGCAGTCAGAATCAGATTACATCCCTGTTTCGCCAATAGACTAGCGAGCGCGCGACCAATACCGCCGGTGGCACCCGTGATAAGCGCCACTTGACCTTGTAGTCGTTTTTCGCTGGCGTTTCTGGGCAATCAGTCTCTCGAATTGACGACGTCGTTCGTGGAACCCCGAACGCCCTCGTCCGGGGAGAATCTACCACAGATCCCCGGGACGAGACGGAGCGCGGCGAGTGATTGTATTCCCCTGACGTTCCCCAACCCTAGTGAAGAACCTCGTACTCGCTCTTCACCAGTCCGCTTTTGTAAGTCTGAGTGACTATATGCCGAAGCGCAACGTCCCGAGAAAGTGAACCAAAGAGCGGAATTCCCTCTCCAATCAGAACCGGCACGCGAGTAATCGTGATGCGATGAATGAGCCCCGCGCTCAGAAACCCCTGCGCCGTGATGCCGCCATCCACATAGACGTGCTTGAAGCCGCGCTCTTCGAGCCGCGCGTAGATATCGGAGGGGTCCCCCGACATCTGCTCGACAAGGGCGCCGGTCGGAACTCCGGAAAAATCCAGCGGATTCCTGCTCAGCACCACAACTTGCCGTTTGCCATAGGGCCATTCCGGAAAGCCGAGAACGGTCTCAAACGTCTTGCGGCCGATGACCAGGCAGTCGACCGTCGCCATGAACTCTTCGTAACCATGGGGTTCGCCGCCGTCGGCTGGAAGAAAATCGTACTTCCCGTTGTGGCGGGCAATGAAGCCGTCGAGACTGGTTCCGACGAAAATGGAAGCGAGCACTTAGACCTCAACCCCGGGGAGGTCATGATCGCTTTTTCAGGTACAACCGTCAAACCCCGTTCGGGCGCTGACGAATCAGCGAGAGGAATTCGCTGCGCGTCTCTTCTTCGTTGCGGAAGCTGCCCAGCATCGACGACGTGACTGCCGCCGAATGCTGCTTTTCCACGCCTCGCATCATCATGCAAAGATGTCGCGCTTCAATGACGACCCCCACGCCTTGAGGTTCGATGACTTTCTGGATCGTCTCAGCGATTTGGGTGGTGAGTCGCTCCTGAATCTGCAGGCGGCGGGAAAACAGCTCCACCAGGCGCGGAATCTTACTCAGACCGATCACTCGCCCATTGGGAATGTAGGCTACGTGCACCTTGCCAAAAAACGGCAGCATGTGGTGTTCGCAAAGGCTGAACATCTCAATATCTTTTACGATCACCATCTCATCGTAGGACACCGTGAACAGCGCGCCTTTCAGGAGCGCTTCGGGGTCTTCCTTGTATCCCTTGGTGAGAAACTGCATTGCTTTGCGGACCCGCTCCGGCGTCGCCGAAAGGCCCTCGCGGTCGGGATCTTCCCCAATCCGGACAAGCATCTCGCGCACAAGGTCCTCATAACTGGCGCTGGTTAGAGTGGCGGATTCCGGTTTTTCCAACGTGGCTGGCTTCATAATTCTTCCCATGACTCGTCTCAACTTCGGCTCTGCAATGCCGGGCCGGCGTACTCGAAGGAATTCATCATCGTTTCTTCGAGTCTTACACGTTCTAGATGTGCCTTATCGAAGCCCCGCTGCATTATTTCGAAGATCTCAATACAAAGATTTTCCGTGGTCGGAACACTTTTGGCAAATTCTTGCAGCGTGTTCAGATTCTCGAAGTTATAGCGGGCAAGCACTTCCCTTTCGACAAAGCCATCCAGGTCGACGAGGTTGCATACCATTCCCGTGCTCTGATCGACAGGGCCACTGACCGTCACTTCCAGCACATAGTTGTGGCCATGCCCATGCGGATTGTTGCACTTGCCATAGGTCGCAAGGTTCTCTGTTTCGGACATCTCGACGCTATGCAGGCGGTGCGACGCGGAAAACAGATAACGGCGTGATAGATGAGCTTTCATGTCGTGAGAAATTGTTGATTGTTGAATATCGAATTAAAGCAGGTCGGCGCTTCATTCAACAATCAACAATCGAAACTCAACAATCCAAGATCTACTCCTCCCCATAAACATCGACGAACAAGTCGGGCGTCTCGTATACCCGAACCCGATGCAATCGTGCTTGCTCGAGCTTGCTCTCGAGGCGCTGCCATATGGCAATTGCCAGATTTTCCGTAGTCGGAATGCGATGGAAAAATTCCGGGACTTCCTTGTTAAGGAAACGGTGGTCCATCGCGTCCAGAACCTCGCGGTGCATCACTTCCTTCAACTGCTTTAGATCAACGACGAACCCGGAGCGACGATCGACCTCACCTTTCACCGTTACCTCCAGGGTGTAGTTGTGGCCGTGCCCGTTGGGGTTGTTGCACTTGCCGAACAGCCGCAGATTCTCTTCGGCGCTGAAATCTGGGTTGTGATAGTAGTGCGAAGCCGAAAACTCGGCTTTTCGCGTCAGATAGACCATGACCTTCCTCAGAGCGATATTAAAGGAAAAAGTACTTCCGGCGCGCAGTCCCGCACGGCCGTAGTACTTGAATTAGATTCTATTCAACGCGCCTTTGCTTCGAAAGCTCGATCAGTTCCTCTAGCTTTCGCAAGAATGTGTTACCAACCATCGGCGCGTCGAATTGCTTTACGGACTCGATGCTGGCCGCCGCGAGCGCAGCGCAGAGTCCCCTGTCGCGATAAAGACGCTCGATTGCCCCTGCCAACGCCTCATCATTCTCCGGTTCCACGAGAAGCCCATGCTCGACGACCTCGGGGATCGCCGCAGCTTTGGCCGCGACAACCGGCTTCCCGCTTGCCATCGACTCAAGAAAGACGATCCCGAAACCCTCTTGCACGCTGGGCAAGCAAAAAATGTCGCAGCGCCGATATTCCTGGATTAATTCCGTTTGCGAGATATTCTCGCGCCACGTCACCATACTTTCGAGAGCTTCTTCGCGGCAGATCCTCTTCAGACGCGCCGCCTCTGGTCCTCCGCCGACGATTCTTACCTCCAGCTGAGGAATGCGGTCGCGGAGTCGCGCGGCAGCCCGCAGCAGCACATGTAGCCGCTTGCGTGGATAAAACCGGCAGACCGACAGCACTGTGAACTTTCCGCCCACTGGTGGGCCTGGTGTCGCCTCGAACAGCGCTTTCCACGCGTTCAAATCGATCAACTCGGGCACTATATGAGGAGTCTGCGGAACTCCATAGAGCGTCTCGATGCGCCCAGCCGAGTAGGTACTGGTCGTGATCACGGCATCGGCTCGACGAACATGAGCCCGTTCGCACGCCGCCTGGATGCGCATCGTCGCCCGCGTCACTCCAGACTCGAACCGCATCTCATCCGCAATCACTCCCTTGATTGCCGCAATGTGCATTCCTGAAACTCCGACGCTCCGTGCGAGCGTGTAGCCGTCCATGTCGAAGCCAACGGTCACGTCCGCTGGACTCAGCTTGCGTCGGCGCAGAGACTCGTTAAACACCAGCCTCTGCAGCGTATAGATGGGCAAATGCAATGTCGGGACAATAAATTCCACTTCTGCTCCCAGCGCGCGCAAGGCGTTCGCCAGGGTCGTGATGCCCACGAACGTGCCGCTTCCGCGTGAGATTTCCAGCGGCGTGGAGGTGACGAAGCGGATGCGCATGGAGGCTCAGGTCGCGCAGCTTTTCAATGCGAGGCGCATTCCCTTTGGGGGTCTGATGCCAAGTCCGCTATTATAGGGGCAGTATGTCCGGTTTCTTTCGCGCCCTAGTCAGCTTCATTCTGTTGCTCGGGCTGTCGGCCTGCTACAGCGGCTCACGTCCACCACGCATCGGTTCGGCCGCGCCCGACTTCACGGTGCAGGATGCACAAAACCGGGTCACGCTCAGCCAGTTTCGTGGACAAGTCGTCGTGCTCAATTTCTGGGCGACCTGGTGCGCACCCTGCGTGGAAGAAGTCCCATCGCTCGTCGAAATGCAGCGGCGCATGAAGTCCAAAGGCGTCACCGTACTAGCTGTCAGCGTCGACGTGGATGAAGGCGCGTACCGCCAATTCGTCAAGCAGCACAACGTGAATCTGCTCACCGTGCGCGATCCCGATCAGAAAAGCAACGCACTCTACGGGACCTCGGTATTCCCGGAAACTTACGTCATCGATCGCAACGGGGTGATGCGGCGAAAATTCATCGGAGCAGTCGACTGGACTGGGCCCGACATTACTGATTTCCTCAGCAGGCTCTAGGGCTCTCAAGCAATTTCACATTGACGCCGAATCGGGAGACATCTGGATGGTTACTGGGTCCGTGAAACGGAGCTTGTGCGTTTGTTTCGTGATCTTTTGCATGTACTTTTGCCTGGGTATCGGCAGTGCCGGAGACGTAAGGATGAATCCTAGAGTTGTGCAGCAAGCTGGTTTCACGGTGATCGGCATTTCCGCCCGCACTAGCAACGCACGGGAAATGACCGCTGACGGCGTGATCGGCAAGCAATGGGGGCGGCTGATGCAAGAAGGACTGCTCGCCAAAATTCCCAACAAGGCGGACCAAAACACAGTGGCCGTCTACACCGATTACGCCAGCGACCACAACGGCGAGTACACGTACATCCTTGGCGCCAGAGTGAACTCCGATTCCGACGTGCCCGCCGGCATGGTGGCGAAAAAAGTTCCGTCGGGCAAGTACGCGGTGTTCACATCAGAGAAGGGTCCGGCACCGAAAATTGTCCCCGAGTTGTGGATGAAGATCAATTCCCTTCCCAGGACCGCCGTCGGCGGAGACC
>Ga0335076_10007763_pt1 | contig 10814 bp, 8 predicted proteins | sample Lox_Sample_25_FD_206717 | JGI IMG/M metagenome (GOLD analysis project Ga0335076, IMG submission 206717) | Soil microbial communities from Loxahatchee National Wildlife Refuge, Florida, United States - Lox_Sample_2.5 | ecosystem: Environmental > Terrestrial > Soil > Wetlands | place: USA: Florida...
TTGTTTTCGGACAAGGGAGTGCCAGTCGTAAGGTCCAGCTTTATGCGCTGGCCGTCCCCGACGTCCCCATTACCTCCGGCACCTCCACTGCGGCTGAGTACTTGCCGAGCGCGCTGACTCGGCAGAATTTTGCCCGGCTGCAGACCACGAGGCGTATAAAGTAGTCGAGCTTTGGGCCGAATCCCCGGGGTAGGTTTCCGCACCCGTTCAACGGGGGACAATGCCCGCAATGTCACAACTCCGGAGACAGGCGACCGCGGCAGCGCTTTTGCTCGCCCTCTTCTGCGCGGGATGTATCGGAGTCACGCCACTTCCCAAGAGAGTCAAGACGCCGCAGGGGCCGGAACTCAAACAGGTAGATCTGTCTTTTCTCAAAGCGGGCCAGACCGACCGTTATGAAGTGATGGAGAAACTGGCCAGCCTCGACACCCGGGTCAGGAGCCCCAGATACTTCGTGGGGAGATGGTCGGCGTCTACCTGGGGTGCGTGGGCATTCGCTTGCGGGTACATTTCGTGCGCCGGCGGCGCTGGGCGCCTTTGGGGAAGAAGTAACCTGCTAATCCAATTCGACGAGGATGGACGGGTAAAGGGCTATGAGGTTTTTCCGGACCACGAACTGGCGTCGCACCTGGCTGCCCCGGCGGCCAATGAACCGTCCATCGACTTTAGCCAGCCGGTGGAGCTGATGCTACCTGCCCTCCCCCCTGCGCCTCCTTGCGGGCGAATCCGCCTGACCCAAGGCTGGTTTGAGTATCGTGAAGTCTGCCAGAAAAAGCATCCCCGTGACTTCAAGATCGAGGCGGCCAAGATCGTAGCCGTGGAGACGCCGCGGGTCGGCGTGGCTGATGCCGAAATGACTACAGCGGTGATTCACTTCAGCGAGCGAGTAAGAGCGGGCGCTCCCTTGCACCGCGATCGCATGACGGTGCTGCTGAACATCTCTGATCTGATGCAGTTGGTCCGCTTTGTCGGGCAGAGCAAGCAGCCCTAACGAATTCTATGCGCTGACCGTCGCCCCTGACGTGCCCATGACCTCCAGCACGTCCACCGCAGCCGAATACTTTCCGAAGGGCGCGCTGATCTGCGCCCCCTGCACATCGTTGCGCAGACCCTGCAGCATCTCGCGGGCAATGGCCACGCCTTCGGCGCGGGATTCCTCCGCATTGGTACACCGGGCCATGCGCTCCATGATGCTGTCGGGAATCGCGACCCGCAGTTCGTTCTTCATGAATTCGGCGTTGCGCCCGCTGGTGAGCGGCCAAATGCCGGCTACCACCGGAATGCGACAGTGCTCGATCCGCCGCAGGAACTGCTCCAGCAGGGCGATATCAAAAACCGGCTGGGTTACCGCGTACTCGGCGCCGGCTTCCACCTTGTACTCGAAGCGGCGGATTTCTTCCTCGATGTTGGGCGATCCCGGATTTGCGCCGACTCCGATGACAAATGGGGTTGCGGTGGTCAGCGGGTTGGCGCCGATATCGAGGCCGCGATTCAGGTTGTGCACGACATTGACCAGCCCGATGGCATCCACGTCGAAGACCGCGGTGGCGTCGGGATAGTTCCCCATCTTGGGAGGGTCGCCGGTAATGCAGATCAGGTTGCGGATGCCGATGGCGCTCGCCCCCAGCAAGTCCGACTGAATGCTCAGCACGTTGCGGTCGCGGCAGGTGTAGTGCAGGATCGGCTCGATACCCACCTGTTGATGGATCAGCAGCGCGAGGGCCTGGTTGCTCATGCGCGCCGAAGCGCGAGGACTGTCGGGAATATTTACCGCGTCCACACCCACCGACTTCAAATAGCGCGCACCGGCAAGCTCCTTGGAGATGTCCGTACCCTTCGGCGGCACGATCTCCACCATGGTGACGAACTCGCCGCGCGCCAGTTTGGCCCCAACCTCGGAGCGCTTCTCCAGTGCCAGAGTCTCAACTGCTGGCGTTTGCGCGGGCGCTTTCACCACCACGGTTTCTTTCTTGCGCACCTCGCTTACGCGCAGGGCCGACTTCATCACCCGCACATGGTCCGGCGTGGTGCCGCAGCAGCCGCCGATCAAGCGCACGCCGCAGCCGGCAAACTTTTTGGCGTAGCTGGCCATGTACTCGGGCGAACACAGATAGATGTTCCGCCCTTCTACCGAGCGCGGCATGCCAGCATTGGGCTGGGCCGACAGGGGAGCTTGCGTGACCCGGCGCATGCGCTCGATCGCATCCAGCATGGCGACGGGACCGACGCTGCAATTGCATCCCACCACATCGGCGCCCCAGTCGGTCAACTTGGCCGCGAAGGTCTCCGGGCTGGAGCCGTCGAGGCAGTTGGCATCTTCATCGATGGTCACTTGAGCCACCACGGGCAGGTTGGGGCTAACTTCGCGCGCCGCCCGGATCGCCTGCCGCAGCTCTTCCAGATAACCGAATGTCTCCAGAATCACCAGGTCCGCGCTCGCCTCGGCCAGGGCTGCGATCTGCTCGGCGAACGCCGCTCGCGCTTCGTCCAGCGAGGTCTTGCCGAGCGGCTCGATCCTGATCCCCAGCGGCCCTACGGAGCCGGCGACCAGGCCGCCGAAGCTCTTCGCGGCCTCTCGCGCCAGCCGAACCCCCGCCATGTTGATCTCGCTGACCTTGTCTCCCAAGCTGTGCCGTGCGAGCCTAAAAGAGTTCGCCCCGAAGGTGTTGGTTTCGACAATCTCCGCCCCCGCTTGGAAGTACTCGTGATGGACCTGCTTGATAAGCTCCGGCTGGGAGAGGTTCAACTCGTCATAACATCGGTTGATGAAAATGCCCTTGGCGTAAAGCAGCGTGCCCATGGCGCCGTCACAAAGCATGGGGCCCTGCTTAAGCCGGGTTAGGAAGTCGCTTGCCATGAGACGAAAAACCCCCAACACCCTCGCTAAGAATGTAAACGAGGCATGAGCGATTCGCCAGTAGCAAGGCGCGCCCGCAGGCCTGAAGACACCTGCGGACGCCCCAGCTTAACTTCTTCATCGTAACCACCTGCTGGATCATCAAACTATTGGTTCCCCCAAGAGCGACCAGACTGCATCCCGGGCCACCAGATACGCTTGCTATGATGACAAGAGAAGGTGTTGCTTTCGAGTCTGAAGCTATGGAATCCACCGCGACGCAGCCAACGTCGGGCAAGAATCACGAACTTCCGCAGGTCAACGAGTTCCTGCTGGAGGTTGCCGACGTGGTCAACTCGACGCTCGACCTCGATACGCTCCTGCAGCGTGTGGCACAGCTCGTGCGCCGCGTTATCGATTACGAGATCTTCGCCATCCTGCTCCTCAACAGTAAGACGCAGGAGCTGCGCGTGCGCTTCCAGATCGGACATCCTCCGGAGTCCGAGCGGTTGCGGCTCAAAGTTGGCGAAGGGATCACGGGGATGGCAGTGCAACGCCGCGAACCGGTCCTGGTAAACGACGTGGTCAAGGACGAGCGTTACGTTGGCAATACCAAGGATGTGCGCTCGGAGTTGGCGGTCCCGCTGATTGTCAAGAACCGCGTCATCGGTGTCATCGATATCGAAGCGCCGCAGCCTGGGTACTTCACCGAAGAGCACCGGCGGTTTCTCTCGCTCGTCGGCTCCCGCATCGCTATTGCGATTGAAAACGCCCGCCTCTTCACTCAGGCGACGCGGCAAGCGAAATCGCTCTATCTGCTGAACAGCATCAGCCGCGAGCTGACGTCCATCCTCAATCTCGATCAACTGCTCAGGCGCGTGGGCGATCTGCTGTCGCAGGTCGTGGACTACCAGATGTTCAGCATTCTGCTGCTGAACGCCGACGGCAGCAAACTGGTGCATCGGTTCTCGCTGCGGTTCAACGAGACTATTCAGATCAAGCAAGACGTCCCCATGGGCGAGGGCCTGGTGGGTTACGCCGCACTGCACAAAGAGCCGGTACTGGTGCCGGACGTCAGCAAGGACGAGCGCTACATCGAGCTCAATCCCGAGACGCGTTCCGAACTGGTTGTCCCGCTGATGTACCAGGACCGCGTCATCGGCGTGCTCGACATCGAGCACACCAGGGTGCGCTACTTTACCGACGAGCACGTGCGGACCATCAGCACTCTGGCAGCCCAGGTGGCTATCGCCATCGAGAATGCGCGCCTCTACGAGCGCATCGCCTCGCAGGAGCGCCGGCTGCAGCAGGATATGAACCTGGCGCGCGAACTGCAATTCCGCCTGCTGCCGCACTGTTGCCCCTCGTTGCCGACGGCCGGTCTAGCGGCTCGTTTCGCTCCCGCCCGCGCCATTGGCGGCGATCTTTATGATTTTGTCTATTACTCGGCGCATCCGCTGAACAGCGAGGACGGAAAGCTTGGCATCGCGATTGGCGATGTGAGCGGGAAAGGCGCGCCTGCGGCTCTCTATGCGGCGCTGTCTTCGGGTATTCTGCGTTCGCTCGCCGCCGAGCATCCGGCTCCCGCCGAGATGCTTACCCGCATCAATGCCTCGCTTAGCGAAAGGCGCGTGGATGGACAGTTCATCTCGATGATCTATGCGGTGTGGGACGGCAATCAGCGCACCCTTCGCATTGCCAATTCCGGCCTGCCCCGGCCGATCTACTGCCGCAATGGCAAGGTCGAGCACATCGACGCGATGGGACTGCCCATGGGGCTGTTTGAGCACGCCGACTACGACGAGGTGACCTATAACGCCTCGCCTGGTGACGTCTTCGTCTTTTTTAGTGACGGCATCCTGGATGCCCAGAACTCGGCAGGAGAGATGTTTGGCCGCACGCGGCTGGAGCGCGTGGTGGCGCAAAACTGCGGCAAGAGCACCAGGGAACTGGTGGACGCTATCTTCCGGGCCTCCAGCAAGCATGCCGACGGCGAGGAACCCTTCGACGACCGCACTGTAGTCGCATTGAAGGTGAAGTAAAGGGCTTCCATCCTTCGCCTGAAAGCCGAAGCGGCAGGCCGAGAGCTAATTTCAGCAGATTCTCGGCAGCTGCTCTCCGCTCAGCATATCCACTACCCGATGGGTGCCGATGCGGCTCTTCAGTACGACCAACCCTGCCGGTGAATTGCTGACTTCGCCAATCACCGCCGCGCCCGCGGAAACCGCGCACTCTTTTAGGATTGAAACTGCTCGATCGGCATCCGCGGCGGCCACAAAAGCCACGAACCTTCCCTCGTTCGCCAGGTACAACGGGTCGAAGCCGAGGATCTCGCAAGCGCCCTGCACGTTTTCTTCGACCGCGATGAGCGCCTCCTCCACCAGCACGCTCACCTTCGCGGATTCGGCAATCTCGATCAAGCTGCTGGCCAGGCCGCCGCGCGTCAGGTCGCGGAGGCAGTGGAGTGCCACGCCGGCGTCCAGCAGCGCCTGCACCGGCTCAACCAATGGGGCGCAGTCGCTCTCGACCGCCGTTTCCAGTTCCAGCCCCTCTCGCACGGCCATAATCGCGATGCCGTGCCGCCCGATGTCGCCGCTGAGGATCACCTTGTCTCCCGGACGTACCGCGCTCGGCGCGATTGTCACCTCGTGCTCGATCATTCCGACACCGGCGGTGTTGATGAAGATTCCGTCGCCCTTGCCCTTGTCCACTACCTTGGTGTCGCCTGTCACCAGCTTCACGCCTGCTGCCAAAGCGCCCTCCCGCATCGACGCGATCACGCGCCGAAAATCTTCCAGGGGAAGCCCTTCTTCGAGGATCAAGCCGCAACTTAGATAAAGAGGCCGCGCCCCGCACATCGCCAGGTCGTTGACCGTTCCGTTGATGGCCAGCGTGCCGATATCGCCGCCGGGGAAGAAGAGCGGACGCACCACATAAGAATCCGTCGTGAACGCCAGGCGGCTGTTGCCGATGTGCAACACCGCCCCATCGTGACGCGCCTCCAGTTCCGGATTGCGGAACGCCGGGATCACCAGCTCCTCCAGCAACTGGTGCATCAGCTTGCCTCCGCCGCCATGCGCGAGCTGAACGTGTCCGCCATCACCGAGTGGTGTGGGACAGGCAACGGTAAATGGCTTGCTCTCCGGCATCAATGTGCCTCAACGACCGGTGGCTTCTGCTTGAGTTCGCGCCGGCGATACTGGTAGTAGGCGGCACAAGCGCCTTCGTTGGAAACCATGGTCGCTCCCAGCGGATGCTCCGGCGTACAGCGCGATGCGAATGCGGCGCACTCCTGCGGCTTCTTCACGCCGCGCAGCACCAGGCCGCTGATGCACTCCGCATCTTCCTCAGCGGTGTAGGCCGCTACTCCGAAGCGCAGCTCGGCGTCATAAGTGGCGTATTCCGGCGCCAGTCCAAGCCCGCTCTGAGGGATCTCTCCCACGCCGCGCCACTTGCGCGGGATAACGCGAAACACTTGCGTCACCAGTTCCTGCGCCGGGCGGTTGCCCTGGCGCCGTACCGAGCGGCTGTATTGATTTTCGACCTCGGCACGGCCCTCCTCCAGTTGTTTAATCGCCAGGTACACGCCCTGAAGGATGTCCAGAGGCTCGAAGCCGGTGACGACAATCGGAACACGATACTTCTCGGCAATTGCGAAGTACTCCTCAAATCCCACGACGGTGCAAACGTGTCCCGCTGCCAGAAACGCCTGCACCCGATTTTCGGGCGAGCTCAGGATGGCTCCGATAGCCGGCGGCACCAGCACGTGCGATACCAGAATTGAAAAATTCTCTACGTTCTGCCGCTTGGCCTGGTGCACGGCCATAGCGTTGGCGGGAGCCGTGGTCTCGAAACCGACCGCGAAGAACACCACCTGTTTTTGAGGGTTCTGAGCGGCTAGTTTCAGCGCGTCCAGCGGCGAGTACACGATGCGCACGTCGCCGCCCGTCGCTTTCACCTGAAACAGGTCGTGCTGAGTGCCGGGGACACGCAGCATGTCGCCGAACGAGCAGAAGATCACGTCTGGGCGTGACCCGATCTGCACCGCCTTGTCCACCAGTTCGATTGGCGTGACGCACACCGGACAGCCGGGGCCGTGCAGCAGGGTCACTCCCTGCGGCAGCAACTCGTCGATTCCGAACTTGACGATGGCGTGCGTTTGCCCGCCGCATACCTCCATCAGCGTCCATGGTCGAGTCGTGATTTTGTGTATGGCGGCGGCAAACTCGCGCGCAGCGACCGGATCGCGATACTCGCTCACGAACTTCACTTCAGTCGCTCCAGTTCGCCGACCTCGCCCATCTGCCGAAGGTATTCGAATACCTGCGCCGCCTCATCCTCGTCCACAGTGCTGATGGCAAAGCCGACGTGCACCATCACATATTCTCCGACGCGCGCCTCTGGCGTATAAACCAGGCTGACTTCTTTCACTGTCCCGCCGAAGCTCACCCGTGCCAGGCGCAGCTCATCGGTGCCAGTGATGCTGAGAATCTTGCCGGGAACGGCCAGGCACATGGGTTCATCCTTCGCGCGCGGCAGCCATGAGCTGCCCCAGGGCGATGCCGCCGTCGTTGGGCGGAATCCGCTGGTGCCAGTATGGGCGGTGACCGCACATCTCGATGTGACGCACCGCACAATCGGTCAGGTATTTGTTCTGAAAGCAGCCCCCAGTGAGCGCGACCTTCTCCACCCCGGCCTGGCAGGCTACCGCGCCGATGGCGCGCACCAGCGTGTTATGAAAACGCGCTGCAATCGGGCCCGACGGCACGCCCGCAGCAACTTCGTTCAGGATCGCCCGCACCATCGGCTCCCAATCGAGGATCAGAGGATCGGAGTCCCCAAGCTCGAAGGGATAGGCCTCTTCCGGTGCAGGACGTGGGATTGCAAATTCCAGTTCCATCGCTGCCTGCCCTTCAAATCCGCAGCGCTGATGCAGCCCGATCAGCGATGCGACGCCGTCGAAAAGGCGTCCCATGCTCGAGGTGAGTGGCGAATTAATGCCTCGGCGCAGCATGGGGGCGATCACTCTGAGTTCCTCGGTGCTGAATGCAGCCAGGCTGGCGATTTCAGACATGGCGAAGGCTCCTTCGCCGAAAATCTGGTAGAGCAGCGACAGAGCCACTCTGCGCGGCTCCTTCACCGCTGCTTCGCCGCCCGGCAGGCGGAAAGGACGTAAGTGCGCCACCCGCCGGAAGCCGTTCGCCTCCACCAGCAGGAACTCGCCGCCCCAGATCGTATGATCGGGACCAAATCCGCTGCCGTCCCACGAGACCCCCAGCAAGGGCGGCTCCAGACAGTTCTCCGCCATACACGCCAGCACGTGGGCAAAGTGATGCTGAACCGCCAGTGTCTTTCTCCCCGATTTCATCGCGTATTGCGTGGAGAGGTAGTCGGGATGCATGTCGCACGCGATCGCCGCCGGCTCCAGTTCGTAAAGCCGCTGAAATGTGTCCACCACATGATGAAAGGCCCGCAGCGACTGCACAGTTTCCAGATCGCCGATGTGCTGGCTCACGAAGACCTGCCTGCCGACCGAGGCCGCCACCGTGTTCTTCTGGTGCGCACCCACCGCCATCAGCTTCGGTAATTCACGTTCGACCTGAATCGGAAGCGGCGCGAAGCCCCGCGCCCGCCGCAGGATCAGCTCTCGTGCGCCGATCTCGCGCGCTATCGAATCGTCCACGTGCCGCAGGATGGGCCGGTCATGCACCAAAAAAACATCAGCGATTCCGGCTAGCCGCTCGAGAGCTTCGTGCTCGTCAATGCAGATCGGTTCGTCGGACAGGTTGCCGCTGGTAGCCACCACGGGAAATCCAAGATCGCGGAGCAGTACGTGATGCAGCGGCGCGTAAGGCAGCATTACGCCCAGATTCGGGTTGCGCGGCGCCAGCGAGGCGGCGAGCGGGGTGAGCGCAGCCGATTCCCTTCGCCGCAGCAGCACAATCGGGCACTCCGGCGAGCGCAGGAGCCGAGCCTCGACCGAAGATACCTCGCAGTCCTCCATGACTTTCTGATAGCCCGGATACATCACCGCAAGTGGCTTTTCCTCGCGCTGCTTGCGCTCGCGCAGCCGGCGCACCGCGTCTTCGTTGCGCGCGTCCACCATCAGGTGAAAGCCGCCAATCCCTTTTATCGCAACGATCTGCCCCGCGCGGATCATCGCCTCCGCTTCCTGCAGCGCCTCATCGCGATGTGCCACTATCGTTCCCGCTGCGTCCCACAGCTCGAGCTGCGGACCACATACAGGGCAGGCATTGGGCTGCGCATGGAAGCGGCGGTTGGTCGGGTCGTGGTACTCGCGGGTGCACTCGGGACACATCTCGAATCTCTTCATCGAGGTGCGCTGCCGATCGTAGGGCAGTGATTCGATGATAGTGAAGCGCGGCCCGCAGTTGGTGCAGTTGGTGAAGGGATAGCGGTAGCGGCGATTGCTGGGGTCGTGAATTTCGCCAACGCAATCCGGACAGCTCGCCAGGTCCGGCAGGATCAGCGCGGTCTTAGCTCCCCCCTCGCTCTCGCGAATCTCGAAGCGGCTGAATCCGACGGCATCGAGAAACGAATGCTCCAGGCTCTGAATCAAGGCAACTGCGGGCTTCTCCCGCTCGAGACGCCCGAGGAAGGCACGCAGTTCCGCCTCTTGGCCTTCTACTTCAATGAACACACCCTGTGCGGAGTTGATGACCCATCCCGGCAGCGACATTTCTGTCGCCAGGCGATACACGAAGGGACGGAATCCGACCCCCTGCACGGCGCCGCGCAGAACGACGTGCAGCCGCCGGATCTGGCCGACGTCATGGAATGTGGCCGCCACTCGCTTAGCCTAGTCCGGAGATGTCACATTCGTCTGTGACGGCTGAACATCTGGCAACGGGCCTGCAGCCAATCGCGGCTACCCTGCCGATCCGCACTGGCGGGTAAGGCAGGGAAGGCCGCGACGATCACCTGAGGCATGTCCGGAAGGCGACGCTAGGCTCTTCCTGGGCGCATCAGGGACTGCAGACGAGCGTGGTCGCTGTCGTCGATGGCTACAATCCGAAACGCTTGGTCTTGCGGATGCCGAGCGCTGCCCAGCAACTCGACCAGAGCCGTGATCTGGTCGTGGCCGGAGCCGATAATCAACTCGGCGAAGGCGCGGCTGCTGATCCGGCGCTTCATCCTCACGACCCCGCCCGTCTCGGAGAGGTAGTGGAGCACGCCCACGGCTTGCCCATGGTCGGTCTTGATGGTGATCGGGAAGTTGGCTGACACTCGGGGAGCTCGCACATTGCCTTGCGATTGGGGAAAGTGAGCCATACTTTGTCCTTTTTGAGTCGAGAGTGGTTACGCCCGGCCGCCGCAAGGCGACCGGGATAGAGCAGTACGCTTTGCTTCACTTCAGAGATTTGGGGTCCGACAGATTGTGCGGCGACTTTTGGTCGAGCAACGAGATCAGCGTATGGCCGCCGGCAGGAGTATGCGCCGCGCCTCCACGGATGATCTGTTCGGCGCTGAGCTGCCGCCCATACAGGTTGTGATTCGCCCCGTTGTCCTGCCGGAGCGTCGATCCTTCCAGCGAGATGCCGGCGAAGAGGCCGCGCGAGCGGGAATAAGAAAGCACCTCGGCCCGCATTACGATATCGGTCGCGGCCTCGGCATCGCGGCCCTTGGGGCCGGCCGCAGCGGCTGCATCCGCTCCGAGCTTCACCTTGCTGTGCAGCAGCGATTGCGCTCCGCGCGGATTCATCACCAGCAGCACGAAGTCGGTAGCCTCGCCGCCCAACTGCAATCCGATATTGCCGCCCTCCAGCGCATACATCGCCGGGGCGCTCCACGGACCGGTGTAATGATCGCCCGAGCGGCAGGTCATCGCGCCACGGCCATAGCTTCCACCGATCCCTATGGCCAGCTTCTTCACCGAGGGCAGTACGATGACGCACTCGGCGCGATCCAGCAATGGCCGGGGAATATCGTCCGGCGCATCGAGAATTTCTTTCAGAAC
>Ga0335076_10007767_pt1 | contig 10812 bp, 10 predicted proteins | sample Lox_Sample_25_FD_206717 | JGI IMG/M metagenome (GOLD analysis project Ga0335076, IMG submission 206717) | Soil microbial communities from Loxahatchee National Wildlife Refuge, Florida, United States - Lox_Sample_2.5 | ecosystem: Environmental > Terrestrial > Soil > Wetlands | place: USA...
CGCGAGAAGAGCCGGCTCACGGTCTCGAGGGACAGGCCCAGGTAGCTTCCGATCTCCTCGCGGGTCATGCGCAGGTGGAACTCGTGCTGCGAGAAGCCGCGCGCGACGAAGCGCTGCGAGAGGTTCAGCAGGAATGCCGCCAGGCGCTCCTCGGCGCGCATCGTGCCCAGCAGCATCATCACGCCCTGGTCGCGCACGAGCTCGCGGCTCATCACCTTCTGGAGCTGGCGTTGCAGCGCCGGCTCGGCGAGGCGCGCATACGGGATCACGCACACCTCGCTGTCCTCGAGCGCGGTGGTGTCCACCGCGTGGCTGCCGGTGCCGATGCCGTCCATGCCGAGGATCTCGCCGGCCATGTGGAAGCCCGTCACCTGGTCGCGCCCGTCCTCGAGCACGACGCTGCTCTTGAAGAAGCCGCTGCGCACGGCATAGAGGGAATCGAATTCCCCGCCGGCGTGGTAGAGCGCGTCGCCGCGGCGCACGCGCTTGCGCGTATAGACCATCTCCTCGAAGAGCTCGGATTCGCTGCCGTTGATGCCGCAGGGCAGGCAGATCTCGCGCAGGTTGCACGTGGAGCAGCGCGTGGGGCAGCGCGTGATCTCGGGCTCGCGCGGCGGCCTCGCGGGGCGGGATCCGTTCACGACTTGCAGGCGTTGCACGGTGGCTGTGGCGTTCATGTCGCTTCTCCGATCAGTGGCGCGTGGATGCGATTCGTTGGATGACTTCGCCGACACGGTGGAACTCGCTGGACTTGTCGAGGAAATAGGCGGCCCCGGCGCGCTCGCAGGCACGGCGGTATTGCGGCTCGGAATGGTTGGTGAGCACGACGAAGACCGTCGCAGGCCGGCGCGGCGCCACGGCGCGCAGGACTTCCACGCCGCTCGCGTCGGGAAGCCCCAGGTCGAGCAGCACCGAGTGGGGATCGAGGCAGGCGATGCCGTCGATCGCCTCGCGGGCGGTGGCGGCCTCGCCCACGAGCTCCACCCCTTCGAGCTCTCGCAACATCGTTGCGAGCCTGGAGCGGATGCCGGCCGAGTCGTCCACGATGAAGATGCGGGTCGGGTTCGTCGTTCTCATGGGCCGCATCGTGCCGCCGCCCGTCCCCGGCGAAAATCGGACCCGGACGATTCCGGCTTCGGCCGATCTCCCGGCGAAGGCTCGGAAAAGTCCTATCGACCCTTGACACGTGTCAACAGCCGCGACGGGAAGCGCTCCGAAGCGCATATCTGACACGAATCTGAGGGCGAAATTGACCGCGGGCCGCCATCCCCGCAGAATCGACACGCGGACAAGGCCCAACGCCCGGGGTGTCGCGCAATGGCCCAGCTGCTGTCGATCGAGCGCGGATTCCTGCCCTCAAGCGCCCGGGCGGATGGCGCGCAATCCCGTCTCGCGATCGCCGTGGTCGCGGCGCTTGCGATTGCCTTCGCGGCCACGGCGCCCTTCGCCAAGGTGCAGCTGGGGGCGATGTTCGCGTTCATCCCCATCCAGCAGTCCGCGTTGGTGCTGTGCGACCTGCTCACGGCGGCGCTGCTGATCTGGCAGCACAGGCTCCTGCGTTCTTCGGCGCTGCTCGCGTTGGGTTGCGGCTATCTGTTCACCGCCCTGGTGACGATCGTCCACACGTTCACGTTTCCGGGCCTCTTCGCCGCGCAGGGCCTCTTCGACTCCGGCCCGCAGACCACGGCGTGGCTCTATATGTATTGGCACGGCGGTTTTCCGGCCTTCATCGTCGCCTACGCGATGCTCAAGAACCGTCCGGAGGAGACGGCGCCCGGAGCCACCGCGCTCGCGATGGCGGCGACGGTCGCGGCGGCCGTGGGCGGGGCCGCGGTCCTGGTCTGGTCTTCGACGCCGGGGCGCGACTACCTGCCGCCGATCATGCTGGGCCACCGCTACACGGAGGCGATGGTGGGCGTCGTGTCTACCGTGTGGGCATTGAGTGCCGCGGCCGCCGTCGTGGTGTGGCGGCGCAAACCGCACTCGTTGCTCGACCTTTGGCTGGTCGTCGTCATGTGCGCCTGGACCTTCGACATCGCGTTGTCGGCGGTGCTCAATGCGGGGCGCTTCGACCTGGGCTTCTATGCGGGCCGCATGTTCGGCCTGTTGGCGGCCATGCTGGTGCTGGCGGCGCTCCTGGCGGAGTACAGGAGGCTCTACGGGCACCTCGCGAGCCTGAACGAGCTCCTCGAGCGGCGCGTCACGCAACGCACCGGCGAGCTCGAGGCCTCCCACGACGAGCTGCGCTTCGAGATCGCCGAGAGGCAGCGCGCCGAGATGGCCAGCCGGGAAGCGCGGCAACGACTGGCAGGGATCATCGATTCGGCGATGGACGCCATCATCACGGTGGACGATCGCTACAACATCGTCCTCTTCAACAAGGCCGCGGAGGTGATCTTCGGCTATTCGTCCGAAGAGGTCCTGGGCAAGCCGCTTGCGCCGCTCCTTCCGGAGCGCTTCCGCGCCGAGCACTCACGCGACCTCGAGCGCTTTGGGGCCACTGCGTCGACGCCACGGCGCATGAGCGCGCAGCGGGTCGTTTCGGGCCTGAGGCGCAATGGCGAGGAGTTTCCCATCGATGCATCCATTTCCCACGCCACGCTCGACGGCCGCAGGTTCTTCACCGTGGTGCTGAGGGACATCACCGAGCGGGTCCGCGTCGAGGCGGCCCTCAGGCGGTCGAAGGAGGAGCTCATCCTGACGGCCTCCCTCGGCTCGGCGGCGCAGGAGCACGAGAAGCGCCGGGTCTCCCGCGAGCTGCACGACGAGCTGGGGCAGCTGCTGGCTGCCATGAAGCTGGACATCGAGTGGCTTACCGATCACGTGGACCCGGCCAATCCCGCCAAGACCGCTCGAGTCGCGTCCATCCGCCAGCTCACCGACGATGCCGTCACCGCCGTGCGGAGGATCGCGGCCGACCTGCGCCCCATAATGCTCGACGATCTCGGGCTCGTGGCCGCGGTGCAGTGGCTCGCCGCGACGTTCGAGCAGCGCCACGGCGTCGCCTGCGATCTCGCCGTGAATCCGCCCGAGTTCGACGTTCCGGATCCCCAGGCGACCGCCGTGTTCAGGATCGTCCAGGAGGCCCTTTCCAACGTCGCCCGGCACGCCAATGCGTCGCGCGTGGAGATCGATCTGCGGTTGCGCGAAGACCACCTGTCGGTCGTAATCGCCGACAACGGGCGGGGATTCGACCTGAACCAGCGCCGCCGCGAGGACGCCTTCGGAATCCTCGGCCTGCGCGAGCGAGTCCATCTCATGAGGGGAAGGCTCGTCTACCATTCGGCGCCGGGGCAGGGGACGCGCATCGAGGCGCTCATCCCGCTCGAGAACGGCCGCCCCGGCGAGCCGCGGTAGGAAAACTCCTAGCAGCGAAAACGATCGATCGCAGGTGCCGGGTGGTTTGACGGGCGTCAACCCGGACGGAGCGGGCGCGCCCATATTGGCCGAATGAAAGTGGAGAGGATTTACACGCGAAAAGTGCTCGCGACGACGCGCGGCGCGTCGCTCGCCGAGGCCGCATCCGCGATGCAGCGCTTCGGGGTGGGAAGCCTCCTCGTGATGGACGATGCCGAGAGCGACGGCGCGCCGGTCGGCATTGTCACCGACCGCGACATCGCGCTGCAGGGCTTCGCCTCGGAGTCATCCAGCGTGGGTTCGGCAATGACGCCCGTGGTGGCCACGGTCGCGGAAGAGGCCGATGCGCATGAGGCGCTCGAGCTCATGCGCGCCCACGGCGTGCGCCGCCTCGTCGTGACGGGCCGGCGCGGCAAGGTGTGCGGCATCGTTTCCATCGACGACATCGTGGATGGGTTGTCCACGGAACTGGCCGCTGCGGCCGCTGTGCTGAGGGGCGAGGTCCGTCGCGACGCGTCAGGGCTCGGCGAGGTGAAGGTGGGCGGCTAGCCTTCGACCAGGCGGTGCGTGAGCGCGTAGCGCACGAGGTCCGCCGTCGTTCCCATGTCCATCTTGTGCAGCACGTTCGCCTTGTGCGTGCTCACCGTCTTCACCGAGAGGTTCAGCCGCTCGGCGATGTCGGAGACGGACTTGCCCTCCGCGATCATGCGGAAGACCTGGAACTCGCGGTCCGAGAGCGCCTCGTGCGGCAGCGCCTGCGCGCCCGGCATCGCCGAAAGCGCGAGCTGCTGCGCCACCTCCGCGCTGATGAAGGCCCCGCCCCCGGCGACCTTGCGGATCGCGGCCACGAGCTGGGCCGACGCGCTCTCCTTGGTGAGGTAGCCCGCGGCCCCGGCGCGGATGGCGCGCACTGCGTACTGGTGCTCCTCGTGCATCGACAGCACGAGGATGCGAAGGCGCGGCTTCTCGCTGTGCACCTGCTTGATGAGCTCGATGCCGCTCTTGCCGGGCATCGACATGTCGAGCAGCAGCACCTCGAATTCAAGCGCGCGCACGTGGTCGAGCGCCTGGTGCCCGTCGGCGGCCTCGGCCACGACCTGCAAGTCTCCCGCGGCGGCAAGCAGCTGCTTCAGTCCCTCGCGGACGATGGTGTGGTCGTCGGCGATCACGACGCGGATCATCGCGCGGCCTCCGGTTCCCGGAGCTCGAGGCGCACGGTGGTGCCCTGGCCCGGCGCGCTTTGCACGCTGGCGCTTCCGCCCAGCAGGTACGCGCGCTCGCGCATGCCGACCATCCCGTAGGAGTTGGGCTTCCCGGGCCCGGTCGCGTCGAAGCCCACGCCGTCGTCCTTCACGGTGAGCGTGATGCGCCCGCCGGCGCGCGCGAGGGCGACCTCCACCCGCGAGGCCTCGGCGTGGCGCGCGATGTTGGTGAGCGACTCCTGGAGCACGCGGAAGATCGCGGTGGCGTGGGGGTCGGCAAGATCGAGATTGCCATGCAGCTCGAAGCTGCAGGCTTTTCCGCTGCGCGTGCGGAACGATTGCACCAGCCATTCGCACGCGGCCACGAGCCCGAGGTCGTCGAGCATGAGCGGCCGCAGGTCCGCGGAGATGCGCCGCGCGGCGGCCAACGTGGAATCGAGCAGGCCCTGCATGGAGGCGACTTTCACGGACGCCTCGCGGTCGGCCTTCAGGCGCTCGCGGATCCACGCGAGGTCGATCTTCAGCGCCGTGAGCGACTGGCCCAGCTCGTCGTGCAGCTCCCGTGCGATGCGGCTCTTTTCCTGCTCGCGCACCGTGTTCGTGGCCACGGCGAACTCGCGAAGCTCCTCGCGGGAAGCCTGCAGCGCTTCCTCCGCGCGCTTGCGCTCGGTTACGTCGCGCAGGATCACGGTGAAGTACTTCTCGGCGCCTTCGGCCACGCGCGAGATCGACGCCTCGATGGGGAACTCCTCGCCGTTCCGGCGCAGCCCCACCACCACGCGCGCGCCGGCCATGCGCCGGGAGGACGCGCCAGTGCGCCCGAATTCGGCGATGTGGTCCGCGTGCACGCCGCGGAAGCGCTCCGGGATGAATTGGGAGAGCGGGGCGCCCAGCGCCTCGGCGCGCGGCCATCCGAACACGCGTTCCGCGGCCGAATTGAAGACCACGATCCGCTGCGAGCCGTCCACCGTGATGATCGCGTCCATCGCCGATTCCACGATGCCGTCGACCAGGCCCGCCACGGCCATGGCGGAGCCCTGCCGGGGGTTGACGCCGGTCAAAGGGTCCTGCGTATCGCTGCGCATAGTAACGGGATGAATGCCTTGCCTCGAATCGCCGACGGCCCGCGCGGCGAAAATCACGTCGTGATCGACGAGCGCCTCATCCGCAAGTACGGCGGAAACGGGCCGCGTTACACCTCGTATCCCACCGCCGACCGCTTCGTCGAGGCTTTCGACGAGACCGCTTACCGCCACTGGCTCGCCAACCGCAACATCGGCGCCTTCGCGAGACCCCTCGGATTATACGTTCACCTCCCGTTCTGCGACACGATCTGCCTGTACTGCGCGTGCAACAAGATCACCACCCGCGACCGCGGCCGCGCCCACAAGTACGTGCGCCACCTCGAGCGCGAGATGGCGCTCGTGGCCGATGCCCTGGGCGACGAGCGCGATGTCGCCCGCATGCATTGGGGCGGCGGCACGCCCACCTTCCTCGACGAGGAGGACACGGTGCGGCTCGTGGAGGCCGTGCGCTCGGCCTTCCGCTTCGATCGCGACGCCGAGCTCGCCATCGAGATCGACCCGCGCAAGGCCGACCGCGCGCGCATCGAGCTGCTGGCACGCCTGGGCTTCAACCGCATGAGCATCGGCGTGCAGGATTTCGACGAAGCCGTGCAGCGTGCGGTGAACCGCATCCAGGGCTACGACGAGACCCGCGAGGCGATCGAGGCGGGGCGCGCGAACGGTTTCCGCTCCATCAACATGGACCTCATCTACGGGCTGCCCAAGCAGACCATCGGCGGCTTCGCCCGCACGCTCGATCGCGTGGTCGAGTGCGGTCCCGACCGCATCGCGCTCTATTCGTATGCGCACCTGCCGTCGGTGTTCAAGCCGCAGCGCCGCATCCTCGACGCGGACCTGCCGTCGCCGGCGCTCAAGCTCGAGCTCATGACGATGGCGATCCGCACGCTCGAGGATGCGGGCTACTTGTACATTGGCATGGACCACTTCGCCAGGCCGGGCGACGAGCTCGCCGTGGCGCAGCGCCAGGGGCGCCTCGCGCGCGACTTCCAGGGCTACACCGCGGGCGGGGACTGCGACCTCGTGGGACTCGGCATCTCGGCCATCGGGCGCATCGGCCCCACGTACGTGCAGAACGTGAAGACTCTGGACGACTACTACGGGCGCCTGGACGCGGGCTCGCTCCCGGTGCTTCGCGGCGTGGAGCTCTCGGCCGACGACCTGCTGCGCCGCGCGGTGATCCAGGCGCTCGCGTGCAACTTCGCGCTGTCCAAGGAATCCATCGGCATCGCGCACCTCATCGACTTCGACCGCTACTTCGCCCCCGAGATGAAGGACCTGGCGGAGCTCGAGCGCGACGGCCTCGTGCAGCTGGAGCGCGACTGGATCACGGTCACGCAGGCGGGGCGGCTGCTGGTGCGCTCCGTGTGCATGGTGTTCGACAAGTACCTGCGCGCCACCGAGCAGCGCGCGCAATATTCCCGCGTGATGTGATGGGCGCGCTCGCGGCTGCAGCGCTCGCCGCGGGCCTCCTGGGCGGCGTGCACTGCGCGGGGATGTGCGGCGGCATCGTCGCGAGCCTCGCCGTGGGATCGCGCGGAGCGCCGCTTCCACGCCAGCTCGCCTTCAACCTGGGCCGCATCGCGACTTATGCGGCCGCGGGCGCCGTCGCGGGATTCGCCGGCGGCATGGCGGCCCTCGCGGGATCGGCCCTCGCGGTGCAGACCGCGCTTTTCGCCGCGGCCAACGTCCTCATCATCCTGCTGGGGCTCTACGTGGCCGGATGGGGAAGCCTCGTGCTTCGCCTCGAGCGCCTGGGATCGCGCGCGTGGCGCGCCATCGAGCCCGTCGCGCGCAGGCTCTTTCCCGTGGACTCCACCGCGAAGGCGCTCGCCGCCGGCGCGCTCTGGGGATGGGTCCCGTGCGGGCTCGTGTACACGATGCTTTCGCTTTCGCTCGCGAGCGGCAGCGCCGGGGGCGGCGCGATCGTGATGGCGGCCTTCGGCCTGGGCACGCTCCCCACGCTTCTGGGAGCGGGACTCGCGGCCGGGCGCGTCATGGCCGCGCGCCGCATTCCTTCCATCCGCTACGCCGCCGCGACGATCATCGTGGCCCTGGGCGTCGTGGGGCTCGCGCGCGTGCCCGGGCTTCCCGATGCCGTCGCCGCGGGTTTCGCCTGCATCGGAAAGACGCAATGACGACCAACCTGGTCATGCCGCTGCAACCGGGCGGGGCGCGCATCACCTCGCGCATCGACGCGGTGACGCGAATTCCCTCGAGCCACCTCACCGCGACGCCGCCGCCGCCGCGCGCGGTGAAGATCGAGCTCACCTCGCAGTGCAACTACCGCTGCGGCTACTGCGCGCATCGCCTGCGCATGAAGAAGCGCGGCGAGATGGAGTGGAGCCTCTACACGCGCCTCGTGGGCGAGATGGTGGACGCGGGCGTCGAGGAGCTGGGCCTTTTCTTCATCGGCGAGTCGTTCATGTGCGACTGGCTTGCCGAAGCGATCGCCTTTGCGAAGCGCCGGGGGATCCGCTACGCGTTCCTCACGACCAACGGCTCGCTCGCCACGCCCGAGCGCGTGCGCGCTTGCATGGAAGCGGGCCTGGACTCGCTCAAGTTCTCGATGAACAACGCCGACGAGGAGCAGTTCCGCGAGATCGCCCACGTGAAGGGCAAGCTCTTCCGCGACGCGATCGGCAACCTCAAGGCCGCGCGCAAGGTGCGCGACGAAGGCGGCTACTCCTGCGGCCTGTACGCCTCAAGCATCCAGTACGACGGCGCCCAGCAGGAGCGCATGCAGGCGCTCGTCGACGAGATCCTCCCGTTCCTGGACGAGCACTACTGGTTGCCGCTCTATTCGATGGGCTCGCTCGCCAAGGAGCGCGAGCGCGAGTTGGGTTACCGTCCCATCGCCGGAAACCAGGGGCGCATCGGCGCGATGCGCGAGCCGCTGCCGTGCTGGTCCGCGTTCACCGAGGGCCACATCACGCACGACGGAAAACTCTCGGCGTGCTGCTTCGACGCGGGCGACCGCTGGGTGATGGCGGACCTGAACGACGTCTCCTTCACCGAGGGCTGGAACAGCCCGCGCTTCCGCGACCTGCGCGAGGCGCACCTGAGGTGCGACGTGAAGGGCACGCCCTGCGAGGCGTGCGTGGCCTATCGCTGAATGCGGATCTCGCGCGCGCCGTCGGCGCGCCGCGGTCCCATCATGTCGAGGAGCGCATCGAGGGCGTGGGAGTCGGTGCCTTCGCCGCGCGCCTCGCCCGAGAAGGACAGCTGCGCGGGCGGCGTGAACGTGCCGTGCCCCGAGAGCCGCAGCGGGCCCGAGATCGTCGTGAGTTCGATCGAGACGGGGCCGTCCTCGGCGTTCGCCTGGACCCGGTATTTCCCGAGCGGTTTCACGTCCGAGAGCGAGATCGCCGCGTCGCTCCACGTGGCCTCGAGCTTTCCGCGCGCGGTGCCGTCGTCGCGCAAGCGAAGCTCCGGCGTCGCAAGCGCGATGCGCCCCTCGGGGTGCGCGGCGGCGACGAGCGGCGTGAAGACGGCGGCGATCCGCGCGTCCATGTGCGCATCGACGGAAGCCATGAGCCAGCGCGAGAGACCGCGGCCCACGCGCGCGCTCGCATCCAGGCCATGCGCGCTCGCGGTCACGTCGAAGGCGAGGTGCCCGCCGGCGAGAGCCGCGGGCGCGAAGCGCCACTCGATGCGATCGAGGACGAGCGATCCGCCGGGAGCGAGCAGGCTCGCGCTCGCCTCGCCGTGCCAGAGCGTCCCGGTGGACTCGTTCACGCGCACCAGGCCGTTGGAATCCGCCGCGACACGGGCCGCGACCACGCTCGCGGGAATCGTCGCGACGAGGAAGGTCGCGTAGGCCGCGATGCCGATGGCGGCGAGGGAGCGCGCGCGCACGGGCTAGGACCGCGTGAGGGTGAGGTCGGCGCGCACGCGGCCGGCGGCGTCGAGCGCCTCGATGCGCGCGTTCTCCACGCGCAGGCCGTGCGTCGATTGCACCGTCACCAGCCAGTCGAGAAGGCGCGTGAAGCCCACGTCCGGGGCGATGACGTGCACGTGCTTGCCGTCGGGCACATTCAGCTGCGCGCCGGCGAGCGGCTGCTGCGTGGCAAGCGCGGCGAGCGGAGCCGGATTTCCGGCGACGGTGGGCGGCACGGCCTTCAGCCGCTTCACTTCATCGGCTTCGCGTTGCAGCGCCGCGATCGACGCGCGCAGCGGGGGAAGCTCCGCGGCGAGGCGCGCCCGCGAGCGCTGCAGCGGCAGCCACACGAGAGCGAAGACGAGGAGGATCGCCACGATGGCCGCGCCCGTGGAAATCATGCGGCGCTCGCGTTCCGGGCGCGACCTCCAGAGCGCGGCGTAGCTCATCGCGCCGCCTCCGTGACGGGCCCATTGCCGCGGCGCACGAGCAACTTGCCGCCCGAGTACTCGATGGACTTCGCGGGGCCGCCGGGCTCGGAAGCGGCGCGCGTGAGCCGCACCAGGAAATCGTCCTCGACCACGATGCCGCGCGCGCGCTTCAATTCCGCGAGGTTGCGGCTCATCTGCAGGTCGGGATCGACGACCACCTTCGCCTCGGGGAACGCCGCGCGGAAGATGGCCTCGCGCTCGCCTTCGAGGCGCACCCGCTCGCGCTCCAGCCTTAGCGCGTCGAACCCCACGAAGGCCACCTGCAGCACGGCGATGGCGGCGAGCAGCACGACCGCGGCGCGTGGAATGCGCGGAAGGCTGCGCCGGCGCGGCGCGAAGTCGCCCTGCAGCAGCTCGAAGCGCGAGCGGTCGGGATTGCCCTTCGCGAGGTCTTCCCAGCGCGAATCGTTGGAGAAGGCCACGCCGGACTCCGCGCTCCACGCGGCCAGGTCGGGCAGGCTCGCGTTGCCTTCGAGGTGAATGCGCGCGCCGGCCGGCTTCGCTCCGCGCGCCGCCGCTTCGTCCAGCGCCAGGCGCAACGCCAACGGAAGCGCGCCGGAGGCTTCGTGGTCGAAGGTGGCGCCCGCGCCGTCGTCGTCCACGAGCATGCCGCGGCGCGCGCTCCATGCGACGTGCCATTGCCCGCGCGAGGCGAGGTCGGTCTCGGGCCAGGCGCGCGCCGCCGCGAGGCCCGCGTCTTCCAGGGCGTCGAGCATCGCGCGCAGCCACTCGCGGTCGACCACCGCGACCACGGTCTCGCCGGAGGCGGTCTTCTCGCCCGCGACGGCGTGGATGTGCGA
>Ga0335076_10007768_pt1 | contig 10811 bp, 6 predicted proteins | sample Lox_Sample_25_FD_206717 | JGI IMG/M metagenome (GOLD analysis project Ga0335076, IMG submission 206717) | Soil microbial communities from Loxahatchee National Wildlife Refuge, Florida, United States - Lox_Sample_2.5 | ecosystem: Environmental > Terrestrial > Soil > Wetlands | place: USA: Florida...
TGTTTTAATATTTGGGAATTTTATACCCCCCTAATGTTTGGGGGGTTGGTCCCCGAAGTTTAGTGGGTGGGGCCCACCCCCCCCCCCCCTTCCCATATCACACGTAATAGTCGTTTCTGAGGTTTACATGGCTACCAACTGTCACAGGCCACGGCTTCCGAAGGCAATAACAATGGCGTACCATTGTATTGACGACATAGAACCCAATATACTAAGTCCCCATACTCCCCATCATCCCCATAGTCCTCAAGTCCCCGTCATCCCCATTGTCCCTATAGTCCCCATCATAGTCCCCATCACCCTCATGACCCCATTTTCCCCATCACCCCCATGGCCCCTATCACCCTCATCGTCCTCATAGTCCCCATCACTCCCCTCATCGTCCCCATAGTCCCAATCACTCCCATCATCCGTATCACCCCCATGACCCCCAATCATCCCCATCATCCTCATGACCCCAATCATCCCCATCATCCCAATCCTCCCCATCCCCAACAAATCCCCAAAAAGGTAACCCCCAAACCCCCATCCCCAAAAAATTCCCAAAAAGGAAAACCCCCAACCTTTGGGGACCTTGGGGATCTTGGGGACCTTGGGGATCTTGGGGATCTTGGGGACCTTGGGGACCTTGGGGACCTTGGGGAGTCCCAACCTAATCAACACGTGAACTACATGTTAAGACTACTGCTAGTGTGTTCCAATGCCTGAAGGACCGGGTTAATAATTGCTAAAGTTATAAACCCCCTAATATTTAGCGGGTAAGGCCCTGAAGTTTAATGGGTGGGGCCCACCCCCCTCTTCCACCCAATATCACGTATAACAGTAAAACTTCTGAGGTTGACGTGGCTACTAACTGTCACAACGGTGAGCACAGAGATGAAATCTGTGTACATATAGACCACTTATCATATATTGACAGCTTCGCAGGCTAGGTCGTGACAAGGAGTACATAGCAAGACAACAATTCAATCAATTTGTTAGGAGACAGACCCCTCGAGGTACTCAGGCAGATCCCTAGTTGTCTAACGTTCTAACACTAATATTGGACCATCGACTTGACCCCAACGTAGGTCAGTGTCACAAGGTACGGCATGGGAGAATGATATAAGAAGGCAAATCGCTATATTGACGCCATCGTATGTGGTAAACTAAGCTAAGGAAAGAAGGAAAGATCGCGTGTTCGCGATGTCTTAATGACAATGAATTACATGTTAACTACTACTAGTGGGTCAAACACCTGAAGGAGCGGGTTAATAATTGCTAAAGTTATATCCCACTAATATTTAGCGGGTAAGGCCCTGAAGTTTAGTGGGTGGGGCCCACCCCCCTCTTCCACCCAATATCACGTATAGCAGTTAAACTTCTGAGGTTGACGTGGCTACCAACTGTCACAACGGTGAGCAAAGAGATGAAATCTGTGTGCGTATAGATCACGATGATAGCCTCACACGTTAGGTCGTGATAAGAAATACATAACAGACAACACAACAACAATTCAATCAATTCCACTCATCAATTAGCAGTGTCAAATGATCATAATCATGATCAACACATGAATTACGTATTAACTACTACTGCTAATTGCGAAGTTTATACCCCCCCCCCTAATATTTGGCGGGTAGGCCCCCGAAGTTTAGTGAGTGGGGCCCACCCCCCCCTTTCCACCCAATATCACGTATAACACAAAGTTAAACTTCTGAGATTCACACGTGGCTACTAACTGTCATAGAGGTGAGCATAGAGACGAAATCTGTGTGCGTATAGACCACTTGTCACAATGATGACAGCCTCACAGGCTAGGTTGTGACAAGAAGTACATAACGAGATAACACAACAATAATTCAATGAATTCCACTCATCAATCAACAGTATCAAATGATCGACACGTGAATTACATGTTAACTACTACTGCTAATGGGTCCAACGCCTGAAAGAGTGAGTCAATAATTGCGAAGTTTATACCCCCCTAATATTTGGCGGGTAGGTCCCCGAATTTTAGTGGGTGGGGCCCACCCCCCTCTTCCACCCAATATCAATCACGTAATAGCAGTAAAAACTTCTGAGGTTGACGTGGCTACTAACTATCGCAGCGGTGAGTACAGAGATGAAATCTGTGTGCATATGGACCACTTATAATATTGACAACCTCGGAGGCTAGGTTGTGACAAGAAGTACATAGTGAGACAAAACAACAAACAATTCAATCAATTTGTTAGGAGATAGACCCCTCCAGGTACTCTTTGCCTAACGCTCTGACACTAAATATTGGACCATCGACCTGACCCCAACGTAGGTCAGTGTCACAAGGCACAGCATGGGAGAACGATACAAGAAGGCGAATCGCTATATTGACGCTATAGTAAGTTGTAAACTAAGCTAAGGAGAGAAAGGAAAGAAGGAAAGATCGCGTGTTCGTGATGTCTTAATGACAATGAACTACATGTTAACTACTACTAGTGGGTCAAAACACCTGAAGGAGCGGGTTTAATAATTGCGAAGTAACCCCCACCTAATGTTTAGTGAGTAGGCCCCCGAAGTATTGTGGGTGGGGCCCAACCCTTCCCCCACCTCCCCCCCCCTCCCTCCCTCCAAAACTTTTTTTTGTTTAACTGACTAGTTTAGTTAATTATGGGAAAATTAATATAACTAGCTACAGCCGAGAATTGGATACGGGGGCCTTTGGATCATTAAAAAAGTAAAAATTTTATTTGGGCAAAAAAGTCCAACCAATCTCCCACGGCAACTTGGGAGATTTTTTGGATACTAAAAATTAGAACTTATTAAAATATATACTTACTTATCATTCCAAAGTGCGATGGTAATAAAGGATTCGTGTAAAAATAGTTGCTATCCTTTCCACGCCTGAGGCCTCAAAAACTCCACTAAATTTTGGAACGGGGCCTAAATTTAGTGGGGTTTTCGAGGCGTCAGGGGGTGGAGGGGATAGGTGAGAATCGATCTCAAGGCCTATGGATAATCAAAAATAGAAGGCGCCGTGCGCTGCTGAGTGGTAGTCCAGCAATGCTTTTTGTTCTAGCAGAAGCCGGCGAAACTGCCTGGGTAGAAATTAAAACCTATTAAAATATATATTAAACGAGCCTACCCGGTAACTAGGCTAATATATATATATATAAAAAGGCATAACTACTTTCGACCCTCAAACCCATTAACCCTTCCACGGGTTACCCACTAACCATTTAGCGGATTACTCACTAACCTTCCGGCGGGTCACTCACTAATCTATCCTCATCCATCCTCATCCACCAAAATATCCCACATTCAATTACACCACATGTGCACATCTGGTCACTAATATCTAAATGGGAGTACAATTTACATCTATTCACGTCCTTTGGATAGGCCTTTGACTTTGGTTACGGTGTTGGCATCGGTAAATCAAAATCTAGACATTGTATCTACTTGTAAAATTCCTCCACCAATCTACCTATTATCCAATTTACTACCATCAACATATTACTCCCTTGCTCTCCAAACACTACCCGACCTTTCCCCAGCCACTCCATATACACATCTTCTGACGAAAATTTTACTCCCGCTATTCTTTCAACTTCCCTTCTCCATTTCTCAACCTTGAACGCATACCACCCTATCGGCATCGCTATATCTCTATACCTGCAACCACCCTGCCCCTGTTTCTCGCATATCCCTTGGCTCAGCCCACACCTAAAGCACCCACTGTACCGCTCCATCCACCCTGACCCCGAGAGAGCCCCTTTCTCCTGTGCCCTCTTCTTAGCCACGAAAAACGCTCGCTTTTCCACCAACTCGCACTCCGCCATTGCATGCCCGTTCCCCTTCCTATCGCCCCTTAAAATACATATCACACACTTCCCTTCCATGACCCGCAAATTACAAATAAACTCCAACCTCCTTTGCTCCTCCTCTTGCTCGAATTGCTGAAGCTTATTCGCTCCCTCTTCAACCTCCTCCCCGTGCATCTCCACCTCCACTTGATCCCAATCTTGAACCTCTTCCTTGCTTAATAGCCCCAACTCGCAGCACCTGTCACATGCGTTATCCTCATTCTCGCACACCTGCACCACTCCATCTAGATACCCGCTCAGCACCACCAACCTGCAGCGAGGATTGTCCAGGTATCGCTGTACCGCCATCACATCCGCTTCTAGCAACTCTCCGCTCGTATCTCGACTCTTAGCCTTCCAATTTTTTGGTAGGATTACAAATGACACACATGATACACTTCCATTCCCATCTCGCCCACCTCGACCCACCTCCTGTACGAAATTGACCGCGCTATCCGGCTCCCCCACGTGATATACTATACGAACACTCCCATAGTCAATCCCCGCCCCAAAAGCGCTCGTAGCTGCCAAGATTTGTGACACTCCATCAATCCATCCCTTCAATACCTTCGCCTTTTCTTCCTCCGTCCCAGAGTCTGAATAGTATACCGGACACCCCAACTCTCTCCCTATAGTGTCTGCCTGCCCTCGGGTCACGCAATACACGATCGCTCGCGCCGCCTTCTCTGACGCGAACCAGTCTAGCTCCAGCCCGGCTTTAATCAATTCAACTGCTGCCCCAACCACATCTCCTCTAGGGCTCCGCATGACCGTGTATTGAATGTCCTTCCGCACTGAAAGCCCTCGCACCACTACCGCCTTTGAGAGAAGGAGCCTCTCTGAGAACGGTTTGACCATACATATAGGGAGTGTCGCTGTCAGAAATATGAATTGGCACCCCAGACTCCGAAACTGCTTTACTTGCTCCATTTTCTCCCTATAGCTCGACGCCGTAAGGATAAGATGGCTTTCGTCAAACACCACCGAATTCAACTGCCCGGCCGCATCTAGCCTATGGAGAAAGCTCTGAAAAGTCACTGAGACGGCTTGGTCTAGCGATGCGATCACGAGCGCATTGCCAATCCCATACCTATCCTCGTAGCTCCATACTCTGCATTCGATTCCCATTACCTCACACCTGCGAACCGTGTCCTGCTTCAACGCCACGAGGGGGACGATAAGGACTGTGGTCCCCGCCCCGGGAAGCCTCTGCGGGAGCATGTACAGCAAACTCTTGCCTTCACCAGTCCCCAACACAACAATCACCGGTGATAGCCCACTTACCACCACCTGTACTGCCTCCTCCTGCTTCGCCGTCTTGTATTTCGCTCCGGGTCCGTACATCTGCTGCAGTACTACCCGTGCTTCCGCCATACTCCAGTGCTGTCGACAACCGGGTCTGCTGTCCCGAACCGCTATTCTCTTGGCTAGGGGTGGTTGGTACACAACATCCGATTGCTGTCTACTATGCTTGTGATTCCGCCCTTGACCTGACTGATCCTCGAGAAATTTATGCCACATCCGACTAATACGCAAGTATTCCTGCACACCGGCATCTGTCAGCCCCCCGCGGAAATTTACTGTGCCTCCATACACTTGATTGCCGACTCTTGGTGTGTGGGACGCTTGCCAATGGAACACTTCCGGCATCGAACCTCCAGAGCCATCCACCTGGTATCCGTCATCACCTTCATCACCACTTTCAATGTCGAACTGGTAGCCTGACCCAGCAAATTTCTTAATAGCAATTCCCACTGCAATTTGCCTCCAGCTTCGCACATCCAGCTTAATGCCAATCGCCCTTCTCGACTTTGAAGCAAATACACGCGTCATCCTGTCTTCCGTCCACACTTCTTTCCCTTCTGTCCACAAATTCTCGCTGATCTGGTCTGGGATATTTGTATCGTGTGAAAGCCATGTTCGGAACGGCTGTATGAGAAGTAAGAAACGTACGAAGAGCTCTCCAACTTTTGCCAGTAATACACGGACTGGATACCTTGAAGCGTTGGTAAGATTAATTGCCTTGTGATATGTCAAAATAAACATAACATATCCATCATGGATAAATATGTTGCGCTGATCGGCCTGCTTATTACACCAGCGAATCCCTAACAATTCAGGCCTCCTAGCTGGTTGACCAGAGCCTATATGAATAAGAATTATCAGATGCTCAAGGAATTGTTGTACCGCATCTTCATATTGCCTTGCAACATCGGTTCGCACTCGCCAGCTGCCATCAGGAGTCTTGTAGAGTAGAAGGTCCATAAGCTTTGTACTCTTGGTTATTTGGTCAAACAGCCAACAGTTGGCACCCGTAAATAGTGCTGCGTTTCGCCTGTCCGTAATAAATGAAGCTCCTGGGCTACTGGCATCCCAATTGTCCACAATCTTCTCGATAGGGTACCGAGGTACATTCTCCAGGTCGAAGCAGAGGTCTTGGTTGAAAACGGTGGTGGCCATAGTGAACTCATGTGCAACGAGGTCTCGCACATCTTGCATGGTCAATTTAATCCCCTTGTGCACAATGGTCTCCCCATCGGCATGCCACCGGACCTGAGCTTCATCGACGATATTTCTGGCGATCTGGCTACCCAACAGTCGCGTCGATAGGAGTTCACCCACAGGACCTGGGGTCTCATTGAGCAACCATTTATCCCTAAATTCCACCAAGCAGCCGGTCAAATCCTCGGCTTCCCCCCTCTCGACAAGGTTTAAACAGCGCTGCAGCACAAGTAGCTGACAATCATAGATCAGCCGAGATAGACAACCTGTGTAGTAGCCCACCCTCATCCATGTGTTCCGCTTAGTGTCCCAGGCAGCCACTGCTGCGAAGGACATAATCGGTGAATCGAACACTCGATCACTAAGCCGTTGCTGGATTAAAGCCAGGCTAAACTGAAGCACACATTCATCTAGCCGTTCACCCATCTCTCGCTCAGCCTCGGTCATCTCGCGATTTATTCTCTTGCCTTTCTCTGATCTGTTTCGCAGATCAGGATACTGTTGTAGCGCCTCTTCTTCAAGATCCATTATCTTCTCCCAGGCACTAAGTTGCTCTGGTGTCGGTTCAAATGCCTTCTTTTGACACAGGTACTCTTTGTTGCTGACCCTAGAGAAGTAGCAGATGAGTTTCTGGAACATCTGGATATATGACTCTTTCGACTTCTTATTCTGTAATGGCTTGATGGGATCCTGCGACATCTCGGCTCTCCTGAATGTATTGAGAAGTTTTGCGTTTAATCTACTCAGCTGTCGATACTCAGGATCGTCGTAGTCTAGAACGTTCATGCTCTTTTGAAGCACCCGGGCGATGCTGGCGCAAACCATGGACAATAGTGGCTCCCCTTCTAGGTCTGGAAGCCGGTAAGAGGCCTCGAACTCGTCTACTTCAAAACCCTCAAGATAGGCCTGGTAGCCTGTCACTCGTAACCATGGAGTGAGATCTGATACATGCGCCAGCTTTTGCACTTCACCATACTGGTCTAGTCGCTCATTCTGCACCTTCTCATATCGGGCCCGAAGTCCCCCCTCCACCACGACATCCTGCAGTTCTACTTCCTGGATTTCTGGCTGTGTTCCTTTCCGTGCACTCTCATTCACTCTTTCCTGCCTCATCTCCTTCCATGCACTTTGCTGATGCTCTAGGTTCACAACGAAATAATCGATAAATTCTTTCTTTTTCCAAAGGGTTTGAAGCTGAACTTTGTGATAACCAATACTGGAAGCCGTATCTTGACAGTCTCGTCCAGTCATCGCACCTTTCATACCTTTAGGCCTCCCCTTTGTAGCCACTTTCGGCCGGTGAATGATTCGTTGGTGCTCCTTCATTACTGACTGGTTTATCGAAAGGTACCGGTCACAGGAATCACTCCGATTGGTACACTGGAAACCATTGTAAACTAGAAGGCCAGGTATGGGGGCAATCCCATCTTCTGGACGAACGACATCAGCAATATTGGATGCGATGCCAACGGAATGTATGTGCTGCAGGAGCCTGTTCTTTTGCTTCGATTTAATGTTGTGTGCTTCAGACAGGTGCCTTCCAATGTTGGTCTCTACGTAACAGGAGTTGTGCTCTGTACATATGACAACCTTGAGCTTGTTGTCTAAGCAAATGGACGGAGGGAATTGCGTATCATCAGCCATCGAGCCAATGCAATTAAAATCGTGCTTTTTGCGTCACTGTCACTTAAATTTTGAACACCAACAAAAAGTCACTTTATGGTGGGTATATTTATGTCACTAAAAACAGCCGATAATCAGAAAAATTTTTCCTTGCCATCGGGGAGCTGGCTACTCAACCGCACCATACAAATTATCGACATCACATTAGAGACGGGAAGTCCAGCCCAATATGACCACGCCACTACCAGGGCTCCTACAAGCCAAGCAAAGCTTTGGTTTGGGTTGGTGGGACCAACCACTAATTTATAGCGGGTTACCCACTAAATGTTTCGGTGAGTGATCCACTAACTTCCGGCGTGTCACCCACTAATCTATCCTCATCCATCCTCATTCATCCTCATCCATCTTCATTCATCCTCATCCATCGAGCTTTTCGGGGGGATCTAGCCACTACTAGGCTATATATCCTGTCTTTACCAATCGGTTCATCGTCAGGTCATCTTCTCTGTTGCGGGGCCATGAACTCTATTGAAGAGTACCCCCCCCCCCCAGGGACTTCCATTCCTAATAGAGATGGAAGTCCAGCGCAATGACCACAATGACCACCTCCCTTGTATGATTGTCGGTGTGACTGTCGATGTGATTGTCGATGTGATTGTCCGCGTCGTCGTAATTACTATCGGGTCGTCGTCGGGTGGCGCGGGCCGTGGACTTAATGAAGAACTCCCCTACCAACCAGTGACTTCCATCCCTAGTAAGGGATGGAACTCCAGCGCAAGCCCTGCCCACCTTTTTTTTTTTTTTCCCATTTTCTCTTCTCTTCTTTCACTCCAACCAACCACACTCCCCCCAAATACTTCGAATACTTTCAAAATATTCATCTCATTACTCCAAATCATTTCATTACCTCTCACTCTTGGAAACTACTATATGATGACTACGTTCAATCGATTAGATATAATACACAAGCACCCCTACGTTGCCCTTAATGAACACCATCGAAAACTCTTCTCAAAGGCAGCAGAATCGAATCCAGATAAAGCTATTTCGAATAGCTGTAATGCTGGATGGCTAATCCACGATGATTCTGATTCAACAGAATGCGATGCCATTTTCATTGCGCATTCAACTACATCAGCTCTCCAACTTCTTCGCGAAATATTACCCCAATCTACACTTTCAGATACGAGCTGGGAAGCACTATCTCGCGCAGCATCTTTACTTGATCAAGAGCCCCAAAATCCCCAAATCCCCCAAGGTCCTCAGGGCGGTCATTCCATACGTGCTAGTACTATGGAGCTGGAGGAGTTATTCGATGAAAGTGATCTATCACTAGACTCACCATTGAACAAGGTACGTGATGTTAATATCTTAATAGAAAAATATTTTTTTTTTTTTTTTTTTTTTTTTTTTAATAATTTATTTAATTAAAAAAGTTATCTATAACTATCTATAACTAAATTACTAACCTTCTTCTTCTTCTTCATCCATAGAAACTTAACCTTCTTCATCGACAAGATTTGAATGACCAACCTGACTCTCTAAGTTCACAAGAATCTGAACTTTCTAATCCTCCAAGTCCTTTGAACCCTCCACGTTCACAAGTACCTGACAGTCTTGACCCTTTGAACCCTCCAAGTTCACAAGTACTTGACGGTCCTGACCCTCCAAGTCCAAATCCAAGTCCAAGTCAGCAAGAACCTGACCCTATCATACTTAAAGCCACTGTTACAAGCAATAACCGCCGTCGCATTTTAAAAAGGAAGAGGTCCCATGGCCTGATAAAGCCACCTCAGGAAGCTCCTTCTACTGAACATGCCGCTTACGCTTCCATCTCTCCCGAAGATGGGCCCTTGGTATCATGGATCATCAAACAACATGTCTACGACTCAATGCCACTCTACGAAACTACTCACACCCCCTACGCCACCGCCACGACAATGCTTCGAAATGCCCTCGCCATGGGCAATCAAACAGCTCGGTATCATGCCGCTTCCTTTCTAAAAACCTGGCGTTCTCTCGGAAGTCCTTTCCCAAAACGCGCTACCAACCAGGGTAACCAGCAGGATCCTACCTCAACCTCATCCACCCTCATCGTAAGAAGTACCTACCCATGGGGGGGAGGAGGTCAATCACAACATGACAATATCTCAGATGGCACCTTTCGCTACGCTTGGGAAACTGTCACCTTCTTTGAAGGTCAGATCGCAGCTATTCACATTCAATATCGTTGGGCTATGGCGTTCCTAGCTCGAGCATATGTCGAAAAGATTGCTACACTTGAGCAAGAGGATAAGGTGATTAGACGGGGTGGAGCCCGTAGTCATAGTAGGGGTGGTAAAGGCAAATTACGAACCGAGGCAAAACAAGCTCTCTTACCACTTATTTTCCCCAACCCAACCCCCAAAGATCGAGGTACCTTCAACAAGCGCTTACATCGAGCCATACGCTGGTATGATGCTGCCGAAAAGCTTGGTTGGGGTAGCCTTTGCCTGATACCCCACGATCAGGTCACTAATTCCTGGGTTGAACAGACTCTCCGTGTTGGGGAGTGGTCCATTTGGCTTGAGCTTGTAAAAAAGGTCAACCCTGATGCTTATAATGCTAGCAAGGCTTTCGACACTTGGCTAGGTTCAGATAATATTGCTAGTGGGTCTATCGATGGAAAGGAGCCATTGCTTATCGAAGCTGAGGTGACCGAGGTGGCTGAGGTGGTGGAGGAGGTTCACGATAATGAGGGTGATGGGGATATGAATGAGGAGGACAACTTTACATCAACACCCTCTCAAGTAAGCGTTGAGCTTACTACAAGATGGCGTCAACGTACTTTACTTGAATTATTCGAACCGTATCAACATACAA
>Ga0335076_10007769_pt1 | contig 10810 bp, 10 predicted proteins | sample Lox_Sample_25_FD_206717 | JGI IMG/M metagenome (GOLD analysis project Ga0335076, IMG submission 206717) | Soil microbial communities from Loxahatchee National Wildlife Refuge, Florida, United States - Lox_Sample_2.5 | ecosystem: Environmental > Terrestrial > Soil > Wetlands | place: USA...
GCCCGGCGCTTTCCACCTCACGTCGGCTCACGGACGATGCATTCGTTGGCGTGGGCCTGCGTCAGCCCGTCACTCAGAAGCCGGGTGAGCCTTCAGGGCGAGCCGCCGCACGAACTTGCGGCACGCTACGGGCTGGGCCCGCTGGAAGTGCGGACGGTGACGGGCAAGGCCGTCGAGATCGCCCCGTTCGAGATCGGGCGGATGATTGCCGACGGGCGGGACAGGTTCTGCCGGTCCGCTGACATCCAGCCGGCAATTCAGCATATCGTCGTCGATGAAAAGATCGACGAAGCGGTGGCTGCGCAACTGCGCACCTACCTGCTACCTTACGTCGGGCGGCTGTGGGAAGAGGGCGCGGCAGCGCGCGCCGCGAGCGCCATTTCGCCTGACGTGCCCCTGAAGCTCTGGGCGCTCTCCGAGCCACGCATCGAAGCCGATTACCTCCTGTTCGACGAGGCGCAGGACAGCGACGGTGTCATGCTATCGGTCCTTGGCCGGCAGCGACACGCGCAGATCATCTATGTGGGCGATCCTTACCAGCAGATCTACGAGTGGCGCGGCGCGATCAATGCGATGGCGCAGATCGACGCGCCCGAATGCGCGCTCACGGAGTCGTTCCGCTTTGGCGCCACGTTCGCGGCGCTCGCCAGCCGGCTGCTCGCACTGCTCGGTGAGCGCACGCCCATGCGGGGACAGGAAGCCATCGGCTCGATCATGGTGGAAGATCCCGCGCTGGCGCCACCGGTCGACGCGATCCTGTGCCGGAAGAACGTTACGGCGATCTGGCAGTTTGCCGCGGGACTCGAGGCGGGACATCGACCGGCGATCCGGATGAGTCCGGCCGAGATTCTCGTCTGGGCTGATGGCGCTGACCGCTTGCAGGCCGGCCAGCGCGCGTTCCGCCCCACGGCGTTTTCGCTGTTCGAGACCTGGAGCGACGTACAGTCCTTTGCGCGCAGTGCATTTGGTCAGGACCTGCTGCCGGTCGTGCGGATCGTAGACGAGCTGGGTACCGGTTATCTGCGAGCCCTGGCGCAGCACTCGGCGGAGGAAGGCACCGCCGATTATGTGATCTCGGTGCGACATGAAGTCGCATAATTCGTTGTTTTACCGTCGAGTAGGACGGAAGGAAACCGGGCGTTCCGTCGCCTGTAGCCTATCGGTGCATGCGGAATTGGTAACGGTCCCGTGTGGAGCCACCGAAACAATGTAGCCCGGCGAAAGCCAAACCGATGTCGTGAGATTGACGTTCTCTGCGAGTGTCAATGCGGAGGGGGCGCTAGGCTGGATGGCATGGTTAAAGGAATTGAACTGCTGATAAACGTCGTTACATAGACGGGCCAAAGACACTGATAGGCCTTACCCAAAAGGGACTGTGGCAGGTCTGCTCGTTTGAGATTCGGGCAGCACGGACATTACTGCCATCGGCGAATAGGCAGAACCTAAACCATCCGTGCGAATTGTGCGGAACATGGTAAGCCTGTATCGCTGCCCATGCAGTCCGGGCAGGTCAACCGCGAGGGAGACTGTTGGCGGTGCAGGTAAAGGATGACGGAGAAAGCGAAGGGCTGCCTGTAATGGGCAGCATAGCGGTTGCAACATTACCGTATGCGAAAGCAGGCCCACTTCCGTCGGGTCTTTCATCACGAGAGAGTTTGATCAACCTTCAAAGGAGGGAAAGCAGATGACGGTGCAGCAGCAAGGCACTGGTGCGTCCTCCGACCGGGCGAAGCATTGGCACAGCATCGACTGGGCTGGGTGCTATCGCGAGGTTCGAAGGCTCCAGGCGCGTATCGTGAAGGCAACTCAGGAAGGCCGCTGTGGCAAGGTGAAAGCCTTGCAACGGCTGCTAACCAATTCGTTCAGCGGCAAGGCACTTGCCGTCAGACGGGTGACTGAGAATCAGGGCAGACGGACACCGGGCGTGGACGGCATCACATGGTCCACTCCGAAGTCCAAGATCAAGGCAGTGTTGTCCCTCAAACGACGCGGCTATAGGCCGTGTCCGCTGAGGCGGATATACATCCCCAAGGCCGACGGGAAGAAGATGCGGCCCCTCGGAATCCCGTGCATGATCGACAGGGCGCAGCAGGCGCTGTATCTGCTCGCGCTGGAGCCGATCGCGGAGACTATGGCGGATCCGAATTCCTATGGGTTCAGGTCGGCCCGATCCACGGCTGACGCTATTGAGCAATGCTTCACGGTATTGTCTCAGGCCGACTCTGCAACATGGATTCTTGAGGCCGATATCCGAAGCTGCTTTGACGAAATCTCGCATGACTGGCTGATCGCCCATATCCCCACGGATAAGGCGATGCTGCGAGGGTGGTCGAAGGCTGGCTACCTTCATAACCGGGTTCTTCACGTAACGGAAGCGGGTACGCCGCAAGGCGGTATCATCTCGCCCACGTTGATGAACATGACGCTTGACGGGCTGGAAAACATGTTGCGTGCAAGGTATCGCCGTAGCAAAAGCAATTCGCCAAAAGTCAACATTGTTCGTTATGCAGATGACTTCATTATTACCGGTGTGACGAAGGATGTACTGGTGAACGAAGTCCGACCGACGGTCGAGCAGTTTCTGGCGGAACGCGGATTATCGCTGTCCCAGGAAAAGACCCGGGTCACGCATATCGACAATGGGTTCGACTTCCTCGGCATGAACGTGCGCAAGTACGGTGGCAAGCTGTTGATCAAGCCAGCCAAAGCAAACGTTCAGCGTTTCCTGCGCAAGCTGAGGGAAACCGTGAAAGCCGGTGCAATGTGGCGGCAGGGCGACTTGATACGCAAACTCAATCCATTGCTGCGCGGATGGGCTAACTATCATCGGCATGCCGTCTCGAAGCACATCTTCAACTCGGTCGCTCATGCGGTCTGGCAATGTCTGTGGCGCTGGGCGCGGCGTCGGCATCCTCACAAAGGCACAGGCTGGGTTCGACGGCGGTATTTCCGATCCGTTGGGTTTCGGCAATGGATCTTCGGTACGGAAACTGGCAAAACGCTTGGTTCGGGAAGGAAAGAACTCCTGGTGCTCTATGACATTGCAGGCACGCCGATCAGGCGGCACCGGAAAATCAAGGCGGATGCAAATCCATTCGACCCAAAGTGGGAAAGCTATTTCGAGGAGCGGTTGGGCCTCGCGATGATGGACTCGCTCAAAGGTCGAAAGCAGTTGATCCGGTTGTGGCTCGATCAGGTTCGCGCGTGTCCGGTCTGTCAGCAGATGATTACGAAATCCAGTGGCTGGCGTCTCTATCACATGGTTCGGAAAATCGACGGCGGCAAGGACACGCCAGGCAATCTGGTGGTGTTGCATCCTGGATGTCACCAGATTGCGCGCGCTCTCGGACTCTCAGTGGTAAAACCGGCTCCGTCAATGGGGCTTTGAAAGGCTTGAGCGGTATGCGGCGAAAGTCGCACGTACCGTTCTTAGGGGAGGGCACGACGGCGACGTCGTGCCCTTACCCGACACCGTCCACCGTGCCAAGGGCCTCGAATGGAAGCGGGTCAAGGTTGCCAACGATTTCCGCCTGCGCGGGGCCGACGGGAGCCCGATGCCGGACGACGATGAACTGCGCCTCCTCTATGTGGCCGTGACCCGGGCACAGCATGTCCTGGACATCTCGGACCTGCGGGACGAACTGCTGCGGCTTTTCAGTCGCCGGCGCCAGGACCGGTCAGCATAATAAGTGATCAAATGGGAGAATCTTGATTCCCGTTTGAGGGTGCTCTAGAATGGGAGTCATGAAATTCCCATCTGGGAGGCCCGCATCATGTCCCTGAATCAACCGTCTGGCCGTCACCCGGCCGCGCGTCCGGGTGACGCACGTGCCGGCAAGGCCCTGGCCGGCTCTGGCAGACCCGGCGCCCACGCTGACGATATCGAAACGTTCCTCGTCAGGTTCGACCCGCTCGAGCAACGCCGGCAGATCCGCGAAGGCATCGAAGCGGCGATCATCGAGCGTGTGGCGAAGGACCTGCTGCATGTGCCGGTGCAGACGCTGCTCGCAAGTCTCAATCTGCCGAGTTCGACGATCCTGCGCAAGATGGCGCGCGCGGAGCGCCTGTCGCCAGCCGAGTCGGATCGCGTTGCGCGTGTGCTGTATGTGCGTCAGCTTGCTGTCGAAGTGTTTGAGGACCCGGCGCTGGCCGCCGAGTGGATGCAGCGATCGAATGCGGAACTGGGTGGACTCAGCCCGCTCGAGGTGCTCGACTCGCAACCCGGCTACGACCGCGTGCGTGAGATCCTGCTGCGCGTCATTCACGGCGTGTCTGCATGAGGCTTTACCGCCTGGCGAAAGAACGGCGCGGGTATTACCGTGCCGATGACCTGAGCGGCAATGGTGCGGCGATCGCCGGAGGCCGCTGGAACCCGCGTGGCATGCGGGTGCTTTACACCTGCTGTCACGCGTCAACGGCGCTGCTTGAAGCGCTGGTACACCTGGCGGGCTTGCTGCCAGCCGGTGGCTATTTTCTGGTGACGCTGGAGGTGCCGGACGCTGTCTACGATGCCGCTTTTGTCCCGGATCTGCCGGACGGCTGGGCAGACCTGACGAGCGATCCTGTGGCGACAAGGGCGCTTGGCCGCCAATGGCTTGAGGCGGCCGCGCAACTGGCGATGCGGGTCCCGTCGGTCGTTTGTCCCAGCGACTTCAATCTGTTGCTGAACCCGATGCATCCGGAGATGGCAAGTGTAAAGGTGATCAGCACGGAACCCTTTACGCTGGATCCGCGGCTGTTTGGCCAGTCGACGCGATGAGCCCCATGCCCCGCGATCAAATGTCAGGGTGCGCGAAGTGCGTGGCGGCGACCAAGGCGCTCTCCAGAAGCCCAACGAATAAAAAGCACGGTCGTTCTAAAAATCGATAATTTGTATTATGTAAAATTAACTAACACTTAGTCGGCTGGCGTGCGACGCTGTAAGGCGCGATACCGGTGCCCGCGCGCGTACGATGCGGCCTGAGCGCGTGCCCCAAGATTTCAGGGGCAGGAATGTCATGTCGAGCCGATGTCCAGGAGTCGAGAAGTATGGCAAACTATGCGCATGATTCGTGCACATTGGAGATGCACATGATTAACGCACCTGTGCCGCAACCGGATGTCGTCAAGCGTGTCGCCAAAGCACATGCCCCGTCAAAGGTCACGCGCAAACCCACCAACGTTTCGCTTCCGGCCGATTTGCTTGAGCGCGCCCGGGAACTGAACGTCAACGTGTCGAGGGCAAGCGAACGCGGCTTGCGCGAAGAGGTGCAGGCTGCCGAGGCTCGCGTCTGGGCGGAAAAGAACGCAGACTTCATCGCGGAAATGAATGCGCGAATTGAGCGCGACGGCTTGCCCCTGGAAGAACATCGGATGTTTTGATGGCGCGATTTGATCTTTACAACAACCCCTCGGCAAGATCCAGGGCCGCGTCGCCGTTTCTGCTCGACGTGCAAAGCGATCATCTCGGCAATCTCATATCGCGCGTCGTCATTCCTTTAACGCGCGTCGCCGGCAACTACACAGGCAGCAAGGTTGCGCAGGACCTGTCGCCCATCATTGATATCGAGGGAGAACAGTTTGTGCTGGAAACGCCGTTGCTCGGCGCGTTCAGGACAAGTGAACTCGGCCCTGCGATTGGTACGCTCAGAGATGAACAGGACCGGATCGGTGCCGCGCTCGACCGTCTGTTCGGCGCTTACTGATCACGGTTGGTCGGTGAGATTGCTGACGCCTTCGAACCAAATCTGGCTCTGACCTCAGCCGGGGATTGAGCCGGGGTCTTATATCGCCCCGCCCGGCTGCCTTCGCGCTGTATCGGGATTTGCCGGCGACCTGATGATTGATTGACGCGAACAGTGTCGTCGATCTGCCCCTGCCAGGTTACGGAACCGATGCTCACTGTGACGTGCCCCACGGCTACTGGCGCGTTTTCAATATCCAGTTGCGCAACAGCCTTACGGCTCTCTTCGGCGACCGCTAGTCGAGTGCGTCATTGAAATGGCACTGGTCTAATTCGCCGAGATGGATCGTCGTATTTCCATTTAATCGGCCTGGGATTCTTGTTGTGCTCGCGGATATAGCGCATCAGCTTGCGTTCCAAATCCTTTACCGTGGTGAAGATGCCTCGCGCGAACACGTCGCGCTGGATGCGCGAGAACCAGTTCTCCACCTGATTCAGCCAGGAGGTATAGGTCGGCGTGTAATGCAACCGCATGTTTCAGTGTTGCCGTAGGAACTCGTGCACGCGCGGGGTCTTGTGGCTGCTGACGTTGTCGCAGATCACATGAATCTCTTGTTTGGGCCGCTGGCTGGCAACAACGTCGGTGAGGAAGGCCACGAACTGCTCGCTGGTATGGCGCGGCGCCGTCTTGGCGATGACTTCCCCGGTTGTCGTATTGAGCGCAGCGAACAGGCTCAGCGTGCCGTTGCGCTTGTATTCGAAGCCGTGGCTCTCGGCGCGCCCGGGCGACGGGTGGGGCTTTCACCCACTGGAAAAGCGCCGCCTTTGCACGGCGCACGCCACGAGCGGTCTATCGCAGTCCATTGGCGAACGTCTGTTGAGGAGCGACGAGCCGCCATTTTGCAAAGCGACGACGACCGATGATTCGGCAGACTGACCATACGCCCGACGGTGATTTCCGTTTGAGCGATCCGTTCGCATGCGCCTCGCATCCATGATCGACGGCATCGCTCGTTCCGGCAAAAAAACGAGAGTAAACCTGAACTCGCTGCAGGTAACAACCGCAGCGACCCTTTATCCCCGGGCCTCTTCATGCGGAAGCCCAGTCCCGCCGGTCAGGCCGCAATCACTCGATCGCAGTCTATGGCAAACGGCTCTGCAATTCACGCAGGAATTCATCGGGAGGCACAAAGAACGGATTTTCCTGGAGATTCCCGCCGATGATCACCAGCGGGTGCGTACGAACCACATCCATGATCACACCGGCGCTAAATTTCGCGAGATCATAGACGCATACTGTAATGTGATCGTACTTTGGCAGGAGGTAATTCAGCCGTGCTTCATACTCGATGAGGTCCGTGACGCCCGGCCGATCCTGCAGCGCCCACTCCATGCTCGCCCAGAGGCGAGCTTGGGAGAAACCATCCACATTGCTGGCGGCATAGAGCTCGTCGATCAAGCTGAGCATGGCATCCTGATTGAAACGCCCACCACGCAGATAGGCTTCCTCCCAAGGGCGAATCTCGATTTGACCACGCTGGCGGAGCGCGACGGCGTCGATGCCTGACTGCTCCAGCCAACGAAGATGCTCTGCCCGATACTCAGGATCAAGAATGAAGATGGATCTTTCGCCCTGGTCCACCGTTTCTTTGATGAAGGGCAGTAAGACGCGATACTCTTCCGCGCGTGAGTTGAAGAACGCGCAGGCGTGACGATTTTCCGTGAGCATCTTTCCGGCGAGATGCACACACGGATCCCTCTTCGTCGTATCAGTCACGTTTCTACTCCTAAAGCAGTCCGACCGGGCTTGTCACAGCGCTGTTCATGTGTTTTCTGCGGTGTTACCCACGGAAACGGCCTACAGAAGAACCTATGAGAAATCCCTTTATACTCTACTCCATGTAGGGGCTTGGTCCAAAATATGCACGGGGGCGATAGGCTGTGGCGCAAGACGTGAAGCAAGTGCGGGCAGACGTGCACGATGAGACATTGCGGCTGCGAACTGCGCTCAGGGATCTGGTAGCCATTTCCGCCGTCCCAGCCGCTTGGGTAGGTAGGGAGCCGCAGGCGATCGCCGCAGAATTTGCGGACGTACTCGTCCGGTCGTTGCGTCTTGATTTTGTTTTTGTACGATTGCTCGATCCTGGAGGCAATGTCACGATCGAAGTCTCGCGAGGAAACGCATGGCTGGAGTTTCCCCAATGGCTGCAGCGCCGCCTAACCGAGGGCGGCAGGTTTCCCCCTCGCGAAATCGTCCCGGACATTGGCGGCGATGCCCATGAGGGGCGCGGTATAGCCATTCCCATCGGTGGCAATTCCGAGGGTGGTCTGGTTGTCGCGGCGCGTTATCGCGCCGGTTTTCCCGACGACATCGATCAACTGCTGCTTTCGGTCGCAGCAAATCATGCAGCAACTGCGTGTCAGAACGCGCGCCTGATCGTGGAGCGGCGGCGCGCTGAGGAAGCGTTGCAGCAGGCCCGCGATGACCTTGAGATGAAGGTTGCGGAACGGACCGCGGAATTGAGTCGGACGTTCAAGGTCTCGCAAGCACTCTCGGGTGAGATCGAGCAGGACAAGCTGCTCGACACGCTCATGCGCACAGCGATGGAGCAGGCGGGTGCGGATCGCGGCCTTCTGCTACTGGCGAGTGGTGAGGAGCCAACGATCAAAGCGCAAGCCGCGATCAATGGCGACAGGGTCTTTGTGCAAGTGCGCGACGAGCCCGTGACAACGGCGATGCTGCCGCAATCCATGCTTCACTACGTTATGCGCGCCCGGGAAAGCGTGATTCTTGATGACGCGGTGCATGAGGGTTCGTTAGATTCTGACCCCTATATCAGGCAACATCGGATCCGCTCCGCGCTGTGCCTGCCGCTGATCAACCGGGGCGAGCTGATCGGGGTGCTCTACCTGGAGAACAATCTAGCCCCCGGCGTCTTCGCGCCAGCCCGCATCGCGGTGCTGAAGCTATTCGCGTCGCAGGCGGCGATCGCGCTGGAGAATGCCCGTTTGTATCGCGATCTGGCTGAACGCGAAGCCAAGATCCGGCGTCTGGTCGACGCCAACATTGTGGGGATCTTCATTTATGCCCTCGAAGGCCGGATCATCGAGGCCAATGACGCATTTCTTCATATGGTGGGGTACGATCGTGAGGATCTCATCTCGGGCCGTATCCGCTGGACGGATCTGACGCCGCCGGAATGGCTCGACCGCGACACACGACAATGGGTGCCGGAACTGATGAGGACCGGGATCTTGCCACCGTTCGAGAAAGAATATTTCCGCAAAGACGGCACCCGGGTGCCCGTCATGATCGGTGTGGCGAGCCTCGGAGAAGCCGGGCATCAAGGTGTTACGTTCGTCCTCGATCTGACTGGGCGCAAGCGAGCCGAAGAGGCCTTGCGCGAGGCGCAGATGGAGCTGGCGCACGCGAACCGCGTTGCCACCATGGGCCAGCTCACGGCCACGATCGCCCATGAGGTCAGACAGCCGATCGCAGCGGCGGTCACCGAAGCCCAGGCCGCGCTGCGTTGGCTGGAGGCAGAGCCGCCGGTTTTGAAGGAAGTGCGGCAGGCGCTCGGTCGCGTCGTCGAGGATGGCTATCGAGCGGGCGACGTCCTCGGCCGGATTCGGGCCATCGTCAAGAATGCACCGCCCCGGAAGGAAGGGGTGGACATCAACGAGGCAGTCCGCGAGGTGATGGAGCTCACCCGTCGCGAAGCGGTAAAGAACGGTGTCGCGGTACAACTGGACCTCGCGGATGGCTTGCCGCTCATCGAAGGTGATCGGGTGCAACTGCAACAAGTGCTACTGAACTTGATCATGAACGCGCTTGAGGCAATGAGCGGCGTCAGCGACCGCGCGCGAGAGTTGCTGATCAGCACCCGGAACGCCGAGCCAGGCGGCGTACTCGTCGCGGTGCGCGATTCGGGGCCGGGCTTGGCGCCGGCCGTCGCTGAGCGCGTCTTCACCCCCTTCTACACAACGAAGCCCTCCGGCCTCGGGATGGGGCTGTCGATTTGCCATTCGATCATCGAAGCGCATGGCGGACGATTGTGGGTGAACGCAAATCTGTCGCGTGGCGTCACCTTTCAATTCACGGTGCCTGCCACGAATAGCGCCTCCTGAAAAAGCACAGTCGGCGTCACCGATGCGACAAGAACTAGATAGATCATTACCGCGAACGTCCGGTGTCGCAACCATTGCCGACGGGCGGGCATTCCGTTCGAATGCCCGCAACGGGTCGTGATATGCCTTTTGCATTGCGCACTCTGACGAGAAGATCGCCGCGCCCGGTCGTCGGGCACTAGCCGGCCATCTACGGCCATTCGACGCAGTTCTCCGGCGGACATTCGAATGTCCGCTGGACCTGGGTAACAGCCCCCCGCGAGGATCGCCGCCTCGACCAACCGGTTAGGCGTCGCTGGCGATCGGGGCCTCGAGAAGACAGCCAAACTCGCGGGCAAAGTCGACAGAGACGCGCGCATGGACTGCGCCTTGCTTGTCAAAGAACCGCTGCGTCCCTCTAAGAGTGAACACACCTTCATGCCAGACGTTTGGGTGAATGTAGAGACCCTGCTGTCCATCGAAGCGAAAGCACACGAACTTCTCCGGTGCAATGTCGTCCCCGGGCAATGCCAGTGGAATGTAGAACGGAAGATGGTCTAGAGGAAAGAACAGTTGTCCGCCGTCCGGGTGGTAGTTCGCGTGCCAAAGCAACATGCGCTCCGGGGTATCAGTGTTGTCGTCGCGGGCTTCTTCAGGCTCCCTTGCGTACGCAAGAATGTAGTTACCGCCCACGGCTTCGTTCCGACCGTAGAGAATATCCCCGCGCCATTCGCTCACAAATGTTCCTTCGGTTGTGCCGGCCTCATCACCGGTTCCAGGATCGATGGGCCTTGTCCCCACCGCCGGCCATTGCACAATCTCGATCGAGCACTCGCTCGGGTCTGTCACAAGCCTGCCAAATCCATCAAGCGTTGTATGGGTTGCTTCGACCACGGGCATCGACACGCGCCGGAGGCCAGGAGGAAGGGCGGGGTTAAGGTAATCGATCTCTTGGACCGTCATCTGTTTTGAAATCATGTGTTATCCGTTGGTAACTATTGAAACGTTCCGATTCGATAGGCCCCGTTCACCTGAGCATGA
>Ga0335076_10007770_pt1 | contig 10810 bp, 4 predicted proteins | sample Lox_Sample_25_FD_206717 | JGI IMG/M metagenome (GOLD analysis project Ga0335076, IMG submission 206717) | Soil microbial communities from Loxahatchee National Wildlife Refuge, Florida, United States - Lox_Sample_2.5 | ecosystem: Environmental > Terrestrial > Soil > Wetlands | place: USA: Florida...
CCACCACACGTCGCCGTCGTCGGTCAACGCGACATTGGTGAAAATGACGTTCTTCTTGAGCATCTCCATCGCATTGGGATTGGACTCGTAGGACGTTCCGGGCGCCACTCCGAAGTAACCGAGCTCCGGATTGATAGCGTAGAAACGGCCGTCCGAGTGCGGCTTGATCCAGGCGATGTCGTCGCCGATCGTCGACACCCTCCAGCCTCGGAACTCCTTCGGCGGAATGAGCATCGCGAAGTTCGTCTTGCCACACGCGCTGGGGAATGCGGCGCACAGATAGGTCTTCTCCCCCGACGGAGCCGTCACGCCGAGGATCAGCATGTGCTCGGCGAGCCAGCCCTGGTCGCGCCCCATCACCGAGGCGATCCGCAACGCGAAGCATTTCTTGCCGAGCAGCGCGTTGCCGCCGTAGCCTGACCCGAAGCTCCAGATCTCGCGCGTCTCCGGGAAGTGCACGATGTACTTGTGCTCGCTATTGCACGGCCAGGCGACGTCGCGCTGTCCCGGCTCGAGCGGCGCGCCGACCGAATGCACTGCCGGGACGAACTTGCCGTCGGGGCCGAGCGCGTCGATCACCGCGCGACCCATGCGCGTCATGATGCGCATGCTCGCGGCAACATACGGACTGTCGGTGAGCTCCACCCCGATATGCGCGATGTGACTTCCTATCGGCCCCATCGAGAACGGCACGACGTAGAGTGTTCGTCCGCGCATGCAGCCGTCGAACAGGCGATTCAGCGTCGCACGCATCTCGTCCGGCGCGACCCAGTTGTTGGTAGGCCCCGCGTCTTCCTCGCGCTTGCTGCAGATGAACGTGCGATCTTCGACCCGTGCGACGTCCGAGGGATCGGAGCGCGCCAGATAGCACCCGGGCCGCTTGTCCCAATTGAGCTTGATCAGTGTGCCCGCGGCGACCATTTCCGTGCACAGGTGATCGAATTCTTCCTGCGAGCCGTTGCACCAGACGATGCGCTCCGGCTGCGTATGTTCGGCCATTTGGCGCACCCATGCGACGAGGCCCCGATGGCGTACCCAGCCGGGGGCCTGCACTGCGGCGGCGATGGCTAAAGTGGAGTCGGCGTGATTCATGGTCTTGTTTGGGGATGATCGAGCGAAAACGCGGTTTGAAAATCTGCTGAAGACCGCGTGAGATGGGTCAGCTACTCTAGCACGTCGAGGGCGCGACGTAAGTTGCACCGCGTCAATCGCAAACCGGTCAGGCCACCGGGCCGCAACGACCGCATGACAAGCTGTGCGCTTTACGATACGGCTCGGCGCGCGCGGCGCAACCGACGCAGCCACGAGAATACCGGCGCGGTGCATGTCAGAAGAATGGCTACACGCGTCACGTGAAACGAAGTCACGACCGGTACGCCCAGATCGAGCACCTTGGCCGTGATCGACATCTCGGCGATGCCCCCGGGCGCCGTGGCAAGCACCAGCGCCGCCGGATGCACGTCGGTCAGCGCCGAAAGGGTCAGGGCGAAGAGCGCCGAGAGCAGCATCGCGAGCACCACGCTCAACACAACCGCGCTCACGAAGCGCGGCGCGCGGCGAAGAAAGCTCTGCTCGAAGCGCGCGCCAAGAGTGCAACCGAGCAGAAGCTGCGCGATATTGGTCAGCCACCGCGGCACCGCCGAGAGATTGACCTCGGCGAGCGTCAGCGGAATGGCGATCGCGAGCGCGCCGAGCACGAACGCGTTCGGCAAACCGGTCCGCTGGAGCACGAGCCCGCCGGCCAGCGTGCAGGCGAGGAGCGTCAGCAAGCCGACACTCCGCACTTCGCTCGCTCCCGCCTGAAAGGCATCGACTCCGTGCAGCCCGAGAACGGCGAAGATCCATGGAATCAGGACGACGACGAGCATCAGGCGCAACGACTGTCCGGCCGCCACCTCGTCGATGCGTGCTCCGTAACGCTCGCCGAGCACTGCCATTTCGGCCGCACCCGCAGGCACGCTCGCGAACACGGCGGTGGTGGCGTCCACGTGCGCGAAACGTCTGAGCACGAAGCCGCAGAAGTAGCCAAGCGCGAGAGCGAAGAATGCGCCGAGGAGAAGCACCCACCACATGCGCAGCACGATTGCGCCGACCGCTGGCGTGAAGTAAAGCCCCAGCGCCGTCCCGATGATCCATTGTCCGGCCTGCCGGCCCCCGAGCGGCGCGCCGCAATCGACGCCGGCGACGCGGCAGGCGGAGAGCGCGAGCAGTGGTCCGATAAGCCAGGGAAGCGGAGCGCGCAGCGCGACCAACACGAGCGCGGCGACCAACGCGATGCCGAGACCCTTGACCGACGGCAGGGCGGCAGCGAGCCAAGCGACTGCGCGGCGGCGAGCCATGCGCGCGGCCGGGCGTTCCACTACCCGTTGCCGCGAGAAGCGTCGCCGCGCGCGACGGCCGGGGTCTCCTTCCACCCACCGCCGAGCGCGCGGATCAGCGCGACGCTCGCGTTAAGCCGCTGGCCAAGAATTCCGACTGCCGTGCGCTCGTTCTGCAGCGCCTGCGCCTGCACCACGACGACGGCGAGATAGTTGGCGGTACCGGCGCGATACTGATTGAGCGTGATCGCGAGGGACTCGCGCGCCGACTTGACCGCTTCGTCCTGCACCGCCGCTTCCTGCTCGAGAATGCGCAACGCTGCGAGATTGTCCTCGACTTCCTGAAATCCCGTAAGGACGGTCTGCCGGTAGGTTCCGACCGTCGCATCGTAGGCGGCGATCGCCTGATCGGTTTGCGCTTTCCGGAGTCCGGCATCGAAGATGACTTGCGCGAGAGCCGCACCCAGCGACCAGAATCGCGCCGGCGTCGAGATGAGATGCGCGAAGCTCGCTCCTGCGAAGCCTCCTGCCGCGGAGAGCGTGAGCGTGGGATAGAAGGCGGCCTGCGCCACGCCGATCTGCGCATTCGCCGCCGCCACGCGTCGCTCCGCGCCGGCGATGTCCGGGCGGCGTTCGAGCAGCTCGGAGGGCACTCCTGCAGGAATATCGGGAAACCTGCGCTCGACGGGCGCGGGAGGAATCGAGACTTCGGACGGAGGCTTGCCGATCAGAAGCGCGATCGCGTGCTCGAGCTGCGCACGCTGCACCCCCGCGTCGACGGCTTGCGCGCGCGTGGAATTGAGCTGCGTCTCAGCGAGCGCGACGTCGCTGCGACCGGCGACGCCGACCGCGTACTGATTCTTGGTGAGCTGCAGCGACCGCTCGTACGCTTCCACCGTATCGCTGAGAAGTTTGATCTGTGCATCCTGCACCCGAAGCAGCAGATAGTCCTGCGCGAGCTGCGCTTGCGCAGATAGCTTCGCGCCCGCGAGGTCCGCTTCGCTCGCAGCCACGTTCGCTTCGGAAGACTCGACGTTGCGCCGCACCCGTCCCCACAAATCGAGCTCCCAGGTGGCATCGAGATTGACGTTGTAAGTATTCGCGACGCCACCGCCTGAAGCCCCCGTCAAACCGCGGCTCGATCCGGACACCGCGCCGCGCACGGCGGAAGCGTTGCCCGTCACGGCCGGAAAGAACGCCGCGCGAGCCTGCGCGGTGAGCGCACGCGCCTGACGCACGTTCGCTTCCGCGACCTTGATGTTCTGGTTGTTGATGTCGACCTGCGCCGCGAGATCATTGAGCGTGGTGTCGCCGAAGACTTCCCACCAGTCGCCTCGCGGCCGCTCATCGCGCGGCTCGGCCGTCTTCCACTCCTCCTTGAACGCGGGCGGAGTCTCCACCGCGGGCCGGACGTAGTCGGGACCGACGGTGCACGCGCCGAGGGCGGCGGCGAGCAACGCCGCCACGCCCAATCTTGCTCTCTGTTGTTGTGCTTTGTCAGGCATGCACCGGTTAGTCCCCGGATTCTGTGGCTAGTTTCTGTCCCGATCGCCTGAGCCGGCCGCACCACAGCCGGAAGCGGTCGAGATAAACATAGACAACAGGCGTCGTATAGAGGGTGAGAAGCTGGCTCAGCACGAGCCCGCCGACAATCGAAATTCCCAGCGGCCGGCGCAGCTCTGCGCCATCGCCGAAGCCGAGCGCGAGCGGCACCGCGCCGAGCAGCGCCGCCATCGTCGTCATCATGATCGGACGAAAGCGCAAGGAGCATGCTTCGAAGATCGCCTCCCGCGGGCTCGCCCCGGTGCGTCGCTCGGCGTCGAGTGCGAAATCGATCATCATGATCGCGTTCTTCTTGACGATGCCGATCAGCAGAAATACTCCGATGAGCGCGATGATCGAGAACTCGCTCCCGGACAGACGCAGCGCAACGAGCGCTCCCACGCCCGCGGAGGGCAGCGTCGAGAGGATCGTGAGTGGATGCACGTAGCTCTCGTAGAGCACGCCGAGCACGATGTACACCGCGAGAAGCGCCGCCAGAATGAGCCACGGCTGGCTCTCGAGCGATTGCTGGAAGGCGCGCGCGGTCCCCTGGAAGCTGCCGTGGACCGTGTTCGGCACGCCCAGCCGCGTGAGCGCCGCATCGATGGCCCCGGTCGCAGTCGAGAGCGAAACCCCCTCGGGAAGATTGAACGAGATCGTGGAAGCGACGAACTGCGACTGGTGATTGACACCGAGCGGCGTGTTGGTCGGGGCGTAGCGCGCGAAAGCCGAGAGCGGGACCTGGGAGCCGCCCGGCGTCGACACGTAGACGCTGTCGAGCGTCTCGGGTGACTGCCAGTATTCGGGGGCGGCTTCCATCACCACATGGTATTGGTTGAGCGGCATGTAGATGGTCGACACCTGCCGCTGCCCGAACGCGTCGTTCAACGTCGCGTCGACGAGCTGCGGGCTCACACCGAGCCGGGAAGCGGTATCGCGGTCGATCACGAGCGAAGTCTGCAGCCCCTTGTCCTGCTGATCGGTGTTGACGTCGACGAGCTCGGGCAGATTCGCCATGGCGATGCGGATCTTCGGCTCCCACGTTCGCAGATCGGCGAGATCGTCGGCCTGCAGCGTGTACTGGTAGGTGGCGTTGCTCTGCCGTCCGCCGACGCGAATGTCCTGCACGGGATTCAGGAACAGGTTCGCCCCCGGCTCCCGCGCAAGCTTCACGCGCAGACGCGCGATGATCTGGTCGGCGGATTCCTTGCGCTGCGACAGCGGCTTGAGGGCGATGAACATCATGCCGGTGTTGCGCTGCTGGCCGCCGGTGAAGCCCCCGACCGTGTCCACTGCCGGGTCGGAGCGGACGATGTCGATGAAGTTGGCGAGCTTCTGCCGCATCGCCTGAAAGGAGATCGACTGATCCGCCTGGATGAAACCGATCAGCCGGCCCGTGTCCTGTTGAGGGAAGAACCCCTTGGGAATCGAAACGTAGAGATAGACGTTGAGGCAGATCGTCACGAGCAGCACGAGCATCGTCAGAATCCCGTGCTGCAGCACCCAGGCGAGGCTTCGCTCGTAGGCGGACAGCACCGACGCGAATCCCCGCTCGCTCCACGTGTCGAGGAGGCTCGGCGCTCGCTCATGGGTCGGCTTGAGCAGGCGCGAGCACATCATGGGCGTCGTCGTCAGCGACAGCACCAGCGACACGAGGATCGCCACCGAGAGCGTGACGGCGAATTCGCGGAAATAGCGCCCGACGATTCCACCCATGAGCAGGATCGGGATGAATACCGCGATGAGCGAAAGACTCATCGACAGGACGGTGAACCCGACTTCGCGCGCGCCCAAGAGCGCCGCGGCCCGCGGCGCCATCCCCGCCTCGATGTGGCGGGAAGTGTTCTCGAGCACGACGATCGCGTCGTCGACGACGAAACCGGTGGCGATGATCAGCGCCATCAACGACAGATTGTTCAGGCTGTAGCCGGCGAGATACATGACGCCGAAGGTCGCGATCAGCGATACCGGAATCGCCACGCTCGGAATGAGCGTCGCCCGCGCGCTGCGCAAGAACAGGAACACCACCATGATCACGAGTCCCACCGCGACGACGAGAGTGCGCTCCACGTCGCGCAACGAGGCGCGGATCGTGGTGGTGCGCTCGAGCATGACGTCGAGATTGACTGCGCTCGGGATCGAGGCGCGCAAGCTCGGCAACAGCCCCGTGACCCGGTCGACGGTCTCGATGATGTTGGCGTTGGGCTGGCGATTGATGATGACGAGCACGGCCGGCTTGCCGTTGGCCGACCCGGCGTTGCGCAAGTCCTGCACCGAGTCGACGATCTGCCCCAGATCGGCGAGCTTGACCGCCGCTCCATTGCGATAGGCGACGATCAGCGGCAGGTACTCCGCGGCGGTCTTGGCCTGATCGTTGGCGTAGATCTGCCAATGGCGAAGCTCGTCCTCGACCGCGCCCTTGGGGCGATTGGCATTGGTCGACGACAGGACCGTACGCACGGTCTCGAGGCCGATCCCGTACTTGTAGAGCGCCTGCGGCTGGAGCTCCACGCGCACCGCGGGAAGCGCGCTTCCGCCCACGGTGACCTGGCCCACGCCGTCGATCTGAGAGAGCTTCTGGGCGATGATGGTCGAGGCCGAGTCGTACATCTGACCCTGCGTCATCGTGTCCGAGGTGAGCGCCAGGATCATGATCGGCGCATCGGCAGGGTTCACTTTGCGGTAGGTCGGATTGCTCGGCAGCCCCGTCGGCAGGAGGCTCCGCGCCGCGTTGATCGCGGCCTGCACGTCGCGCGCCGCACCGTCGATGTCGCGGTCGAGATCGAACTGCACCGTGATCCGCGTCGAGCCGAGCGCGCTCGACGAGGTGATCTCGGTGATGCCCGCGATGCGCCCGAGCGAGCGTTCCAGCGGCGTGGCCACGGTCGCCGCCATCGTCTCGGGGCTGGCGCCGGGCAGCGACGCCTGGACCGAGATGGTCGGGAAATCGACCTGAGGCAGCGGCGAAACCGGCAGCAGGCGGAACGCGATCGCCCCCGCGAGCGCAACGCCCAGCGTGAGAAGCGTCGTCGCGACGGGTCGATCGATGAACGGCGCCGATAGATTCATGTCGCAAGCCGGCTGTGGGGTCTGGTCTCTCACTCGCCCGGCGCGCCGGCCGGCGGCAGCGCTCGCCGGCGCATGCGCCGCGCGTTTACGCGTCGCGCGAGGGCGTCGAACGCGAGATAGATCACCGGCGTGGTGAAGAGCGTGAGGAGCTGGCTCAAGATCAGACCACCGACCATGGTGATGCCGAGCGGATGCCTCAACTCCGAGCCCACGCCCCAGCCGATCATCAGGGGAAGCGCGCCCAGCAGCGCCGCCATCGTCGTCATCATGATCGGCCGGAAGCGCAACAGGCTTGCCTGGAAGATCGCCTCCCGCGGCGGGAGTCCTTCGTGCCGCTCGGCGTCGAGCGCGAAGTCGATCATCATGATCGCGTTCTTCTTGACGATGCCGATCAGCAGGATGATGCCGATGATGGCGATGATCGACAGATCCTTGCCCGCGAGCATGAGGGCGAGCAGCGCGCCCACGCCCGCAGAGGGCAGCGTGGAGAGAATCGTCACCGGGTGCACGTAGCTCTCGTAGAGCACGCCGAGCACGATGTACATGGTGACGATCGCGGCGACCAGCAGCCACACTTCGTTCGAGAGCGCGGCGCGGAACGCGAGCGCCGCACCCTGAAAGCGGATCTGCGCGCTCGCCGGCAGTCCGAGCTCGCGCTGCGCGGCGTCTACCGCCTTCACCGCATCGCCGAGCGAAGCTCCCGGCGCGAGGTTGAACGAGATGGTCGCCGCCGGGAACTGGCCGATATGATTGATGACGAGCGGCGCCGAGCGCTCGACCACGCGGGCGATGGTCGAGAGCTGAACCTGCTGCGTGGTCGCGCCATTGCCTGCGCCCGGGCTGGGGTTGGCGAGCGTCGCGGTCGAGCCGCCTGCGCTCACGCCCGGCGTCGTCGTCGCGGGCCCCTGGCTGTTCGCGGGCACGTAAATGCGCTCGAGCGCGCCGGGCCCGAGCTGGAACTCGGGCTTCACTTCGAGCACGACCCGATACTGGTTGGTCTGGGTGAAGATGGTCGAGATCAGGCGCTGGCCGAACGCGTTGTACAGCGCGCTGTCGATCACTGCCGGCGTAATGCCGAACCGGCTCGCGGTCGCGCGATCGATTTCCACGAAGGCTTGCAATCCGCCGTCCTGCAGATCGCTCGCGACGTCCGCGAGCGAGGGATCGCGCTGCAGCCGCTCGACGAGGCGCGGCACCCATGTCGACAGCTCGTCCGGATTGGTGTCCTCGACCGTGAACTGGTACTGCGTCCGGCTCACGCGATCTTCGATCGTAAGGTCCTGGACTGGCTGCATGTACAGCGTGATGCCCTCGACCGCGGAGAGCTTCGCTTGCAGGCGTCGAATCACGCCGGAGGCATCGGCGTCGCGCACGCCGAGCGGCTTGAGATTGACCAAGATCCGACCGCTGTTGAGCGTGGTGTTCGTGCCGTCGACGCCGATGAACGAAGACAGGCTCTCGACGGCCGGATCCTGGAGGATCACCTGCGCAAGGCGCTGCTGGCGCTCGGCCATGGCGGCGAAGGAGATGGTTTGCGGCGCCTGGGAGATGCCTTGGATGGCGCCGGTGTCCTGCACGGGGAAGAAGCCCTTGGGAATCACGATGTAGAGCAGCACCGTGAGCACGAGAGTTGCGATCGCGACGATGAGCGTCGCCGCCTGGCGGTCGAGAACCCAGTTCAGCATCTCCCCGTAGCGGTGGATGACTCGCTCGAAGACCTGCTGGCTCCAGTGGTAAAAACGGCCCTGCTCGGCCTCCGGCACGTGCTTCAAGAGCTTTGCGCACATCATCGGCGTGAGCGTGAGCGAGACCACGGCCGAAATGAGGATCGCGACCGCGAGCGTGATCGCGAACTCCCGGAACAGCCGTCCCACGACGTCGCCCATGAATAGGAGCGGGATGAGCACCGCGATCAGCGAGAAGGTGAGCGAGATGATCGTGAACCCGATCTGCTCGGCGCCCTTGAGCGCGGCTTCGAGCGGCGGGTCGCCCGCTTCGATGTAGCGAGAGATGTTCTCGATCATCACGATCGCGTCGTCGACCACGAAGCCGGTCGCGATCGTCATTGCCATCAGCGTGAGGTTGTTGATCGAGAACCCAGCGAGATACATCACGCCGAAGGTGCCGACGAGCGAGAGCGGCACGGTGACGCTCGGAATGACCGTTCCCGGAAGGCTTCGCAGAAAAACGAAGATCACCATCACGACCAGCGCCACCGCGAGGATGAGCTCGAACTGAACGTCGTGGACCGAGGCGCGGATCGTGACCGTGCGGTCGGTGAGCATCGTCACATCGATCGCGCTCGGCAGCGAAGCCTGGAGCTGCGGCAACAGCGACTTGATCCGGTCGACGACCTCGATCACGTTGGTTCCCGGCTGGCGTTGAACGTTGACGATGATCGCCGCGGTCTCGTTCGCCCAGGCGGCGAGTCGCGTGTTCTCGGCGCCATCGACCGTGTCGGCGACGTCAGAGAGCCGGATCGGCGAGCCGTTGCGATAGGCGATGATGAGGCTGCGGTATTCGTCGGCGGATTTGAGCTGGTCGTTGGCGTCGATCGTCGAGGCGCGCGTCGGGCCGTCGAAGCTGCCCTTCGCTTGGTTGGTGTTCGCGTTGGCGATCGCGGTTCGGAGGTCGTCCAGCGAGAGCCCGTAGGCGGCCAGCGCGGTTGGGTTCGCCTGGATGCGCACAGCGGGACGCTGCCCGCCGGAGAGGCTCACCAGACCGACGCCCGGAAGCTGCGAGAGCTTGGTCGCGAGCCGCGTGTCGGCGTAGTCGTAGAGCTTTGGCAGCGTCAGCGTCTTCGAGGTGAGCGCCAGTGTGACGATTGGGGTGTCGGCGGGATTGACCTTGCTGTAGATCGGCGGGGTCGGGAGATCGGCAGGCAGGAACGTCCCCGAGGCGTTGATCGCCGCCTGCACTTCCTGCTCGGCGACGTCGAGCGCAAGCGCGAGGCCGAATTGCAGCGTGATCACCGATGCGCCGCCGGAGGAGGTCGACGACATCTGGTTCAACCCCGGCATCTGACCGAACTGACGCTCGAGCGGCGCGGTGATCGACGAGGTGATCACGTCGGGGCTCGCCCCGGGATAGAGCGTCACGACCTGGATGGTCGGATAGTCGACTTGCGGCAGCGCAGAGAGCGGAAGGACGCGATACGCGACGATGCCGGCCAGCAGAATCGCAACCATCAGCAGCGAGGTCGCGACGGGGCGGAGAATGAATGGGCGCGACGGGTTCACGACGGGCCTTGGGCCGGAGCGCTTACGCGGCGTCCGGAGCCTTGCGCCGTGGCTCGAGCGGCGCCACGGTCACCCGCCTCTCTTGCCTTGCCGTGTGCCGTCGCCGCGCTTGCCGTCGGTGCGCGGCGGCGCCGAGACAGGTGCCGCTCTCGATTCAGGCGTGACGAGATCGACCTTCGCGCCCTCGCGCAGCTTGTCGGTGCCGTCGACCACCACCATGTCGCCGGGCGCCACACCGCTGTCGATCGCGGTGGTCTCGCCCTGCACGGGCCCGAGTTTCACCGGCACGACCGAGACCGTCTTGTCTTCCTTGACCCGATACACGAACGTGCCCGGCGCACCGCGCAGAACGGCGGCGCTCGGCACCAGGGTTGCACCGGTGAGCGTCTCCGCCGCCATGCGGATGTTGACGAACTGATTGGGGAAGAGCGCGCTGTCGTCGTTCGCAAATTCGGCGCGAAGCTTGATCGTGCCAGTCGTCGTATCGATCTGGTTGTCGATCGTGAGCAGCTTTCCGGTTGCGAGCTTCACTTTCTGCGCACGATCCCAGGCTTCGACCGCGAGAGCCGCGCCCGATTTCATCCGCGCGATGACTTGCGGAAGATTGTCTTCGGGGATCGGAAAGATCACGGTGATCGGCTG
>Ga0335076_10007771_pt1 | contig 10810 bp, 10 predicted proteins | sample Lox_Sample_25_FD_206717 | JGI IMG/M metagenome (GOLD analysis project Ga0335076, IMG submission 206717) | Soil microbial communities from Loxahatchee National Wildlife Refuge, Florida, United States - Lox_Sample_2.5 | ecosystem: Environmental > Terrestrial > Soil > Wetlands | place: USA...
GAAGACCGAGATGCTGGCGAACTGGTCGCGGTCGGGATCGAAGAATTCGTAGTAGTAGATCGTCGAGCGCTGGCCGAAGATCCACTTGCGGTCGGGGCGCAGATACGTCTGCGGCGGCTTGCCTTTGATGGCGTTCCAGAGCTGGTCCTGGCGCTTGTTGGCCTGAGGCAGCCAGTATTGGTCGGAGAGGAAGAGCGCGATCGGCAGCACTGCCGCCAGCAGCAGCACCGGCACGGCGGCGCGATAGATGCTGATGCCGCTGGCTTTCATGGCGGTAACTTCGTTGGCTTTCTGCATCAGGCCGAAGGTCACCAGCACGGCGATGAGCACGCTGAGAGGCGTCATCAGATAAAGCATGCCGGGCACAACGTTCATCATGTAGGCGCCCACGGTTACCAGCGGCACGCGGTTGCGGACGATATCGCCCAGGAGCTCGAAGAAGTTGAAGACCAGACTAAGCACGAGAAAGGTCGCCAGCACCAACAGCGTGTAGCTGAGGAAGTCGCGCAGGATGTAGTCGTCGAGGATCTGCGGGAAGCGAATGTTGAGAAATCGGCGCGAGAGCGCGCGCTCGAAGGCGCGCCGCGAGGAGCGATGGCTGCGGTTGCGAACATACTCCTGCAGCGCGCTCCATATGCCGCGCAGGGAGGCGATCTCGATCGGCATGCGGTCCACGCGCCAAAGCAACCATGAGCCCGCCACCAAGAACAGGACATTGGCCATCCACACGCCAACCGGCGGGGAGACGCGTCCCTGCCGCGCCAGCGCCACTCCCGTCAGCGAGGCGAAGTAATAAAGGAAGACGAGCAGAATGGTGAGGATGAATCCGGTGGACTTTCCGCCCTTCTTCGCCGAAAGGCCGAGCGGAATTCCCACGAGCGCGAGCACAAGGCAGGCAGCAGGCAAAGCGAACCGGCGGTGCAGTTCGATATCGAACCAGCGCGCGGTGGGATCGTTGGCGTGCGCCAGCTTCCAGAGCGTGTGTGTTGGAATTCCCGCCACGTGCGACCACTGCTGCATAGCCGAGACGCTTCCCGTCGGTGACTCCGGCTCGGGCACCGGAATCAGAAGGTCGCTCTCGTCGAAAGTCGAGATCTGGTATTGCTGCGTGGTCGCCGGATCAACGTCGTGCTCGGTGCCGTGGATGAGGTGCAGCCGCAGCACGGTGGGAGACTGATTGCTCGCCAGTCCGCGCTCGGCCAGCGTGATCTTGGGCGCGCCCGGCGTGCTGATGTCGGCAAGGAAGATGCCTTTCCACACTGCACCGTTGACAGCGGTGCTGGCGTCCTGCACATAGAGCACATAATTCTTGAAGTCTTCGTAGAAAACGCGCGGCTGGACTTCGTACGAAGCCTGCGAGCTCTTCATGCGGTCCTGCAGGTGGGCGAGCGAATCAGAAGCGCGGGGGGCGATTACCAGTTGATTCGCGCAGGCGAGTAGCCATGCGGTGATGGCGAATATGGCCACCACCTTCAGGAACAGTGCAGCGCCCAAACCGCTGGCCCGCATGGCTGTAACCTCGCTATCGGCGGCCAGCCGACTCAGTCCGATCAAAATGCCCACCAGTACTCCCATGGGCACGGTCACCGTGAGAGCCTGCGGAATGGTGAACAGAAAGATTTCGGCGACGCTCGGCAGTGGCGCGCTGTTGCGCACCACCAGCTCGAGAATGCGTCCCACATCCCGCATAAAAATGACAAAGGTAAACAGCGCAGTGCCGATCAGGGCATGCCACAACACCTCGCGCAGGATGTACTTGGTGAGAATGCGCACGCTAATGCCAGCCTAGCACAAGAGAAAGCATCATCGGGACATCGGGTAATCGAACGATTGACCCACGGCAAGTACGGGCAGCGCGGTAGCCGCGACGGCATTTAGCCCGCCACGGCGGTGCCGGGCCGCGGCGAGAATCTCGACGGGGAAAATGGACTGAGATCAAATTCCGGCGCGACGCCGCGCACCACCTGGGACATGACCGAGGCGGTCACCGGCGAGAGCAGGATGCCGTCGCGATAATGGCCGGCGGCAACAAAGTAATTGTCGATCTCAGTTGCGCCCAGTAATGGCAGCGCGTCCGGCGTGCCGGGACGCAGTCCCGCCCAGGATTCCAGCATGCGCGCCTCGCCCAACTCCGGAATCAGCGCCGTTGCGGCCTGGCGCAGGCTCTGGATGATTTCGGGGTCGACGCGCTTGTCGAAGCCTGCTTCTTCAAGGGTAGAGCCAACGAGCATGCGTCCGTCGCTGCGCGGGACGATGTAGACGTCGGGCGCGCGGACTACATGCTCGATCAGCACGGGCTTCGCCGCTACGAGGCACAGCATCTGTCCTTTGACGGGCCGCGTAGGGAAGCGGAGGGGGCCAATCTGCCCGCTCCACGCCCCGCAGCAGTTCACGACTGCGCCCGCGGCATAGCGGGTTTTCGCTGTCTTCACCGCGACCCGGCGATCATTCTCGACTTCTATTTCTGTAACGCCCGAACCCGACGCGATTTCGACCCCGCGATGCTTTGCCGCTTTCACCGAGGCTGCGATCAGCGCGCGGGGGTCCACGCTACCCTCGGGCGTCAGGTAGGCTGGCTGGCCAGAGTACTCGAGCCGGGGTTCCAGGCGCGCTACGTCATCAGCCGTGAGCCCGTTCCACTCAGCCGCTTTTTCTTCGAGCGGTTGTTCAAAGTAGACGATGTGACCTTCCGAGCGCAGGTCGACCCGCATTCCCGACTCGTCTTCCAGCTCACGCACAAACTCGGGATACATTCCGCCGCTGGCCCGGGCCAGTAGGGACAATGGCGCCGGTAACATGGGATCGCACCACGCGGTCATGCCCGCAGCGGCGTGGGATGCCTCTCGTCCGGGCTCGCCTCGTTCTACTACGAGCACGCTGGCACCGTGCTTGCGCAACTCTCGCGCCAGCGAGACCCCGACGATCCCCCCGCCGGCGATGACTACGTCCCAGCTTTTCACGCGCCTATTTTAGCGGGGAAAGACTCCCCAACCGGTATGCTCGCCCGGCTACCGGCCCGGTGCTGGAGGCGGCGCAGGCTGAATCGTGAACTGGATCTGCCCCCGCACCCCCGGCAGAGGCGTGCCATTCGCATCCACAACCTCGATGCTGACGGTGTGCGTTCCCGGCGTCAACCCGGTAAAGGTGTACTGCGTGTCGGTGGTCTGCACCGGTTCGCTGTTATCCAGCCGCAGTACGAAGGTAGGTGTGCTTGATGCCGAGGTGGGCGACGCCAACTCATACTGCACGCTCACAAAGTCATTACTGACGCCCTCCCCGGGCTTGGGCGACAGGATTTGCAGCGACGCCGTCGGAGAGACCGTTTGGGCAAATGCCGCCAGCGCGGCAAGCAGAGCCAGAACACCAATCATGCAAGTTCGCATCCATTACCTCCCGTGGCAATAGCAGTTCTCATGTCAGCTGCGGCACGCACGGTCCGGCCAAAACTCCAAACTCTTGCTTGCTCGCCGGGTTGCACTCTGAGGAACGTTGACACTCCTGCAATAGTGCTGAAAGAATGCATTCGTCCCTGTCCGCGAGGCTGAACCATGATCGACGAAGTTCCCGAAGCGCCCCCAAGCCAGAGCCATGCCGTACGCAACGTAGTATTGGCAATTGCCGCGATTTACGTCATTGCTTCTCTGTATTTGATGTGGGATATGCACGGGCGTTTGGCCAAGGTGGAAGCCACTACCGCCACGAATTACGACAAGCTTTCCCGCAAGATCGCGGAGAACGAAGCCAGCGCCAAAGCCTCGCAGCAAGCCATCGCCAAACAAGTCGGAATGACGGAAGAACAACTGGCGCGGCGCACCGCCGAACTGCAGCGCCAGCAGCGTGCCGCAGAAAGCAAGCTGATCGAGCAGGGCCAGCAGATCGGCCAGGTCACAGGAGAAGTGGCGGGCGTGAAAGGTGAAGTCGCCGGCGTCAAAGGCGACGTAGGCACGGTACGCACCGACCTTGAAACCACCAAGGGCAAGCTCGAGCGCGCCATAGGCGACTTGGGCCAGCAGAGCGGGCTGATCGCCCGCACCCGCGATGATCTCGAAGTCCTCAAGCACAAGGGCGACCGCAACTACTACGAGTTCACCCTGACCAAGTCCAAAGGCAGCACCCCGGTTTCGACTGTGAGCCTGCAACTCAAGAAGACAGATCCCAAGCGTGGCAAGTTCACGCTCAATGTGATCGCCGACGATCGCACGATCGAGAAGAAAGACCGCAACATCTACGAGCCGCTGCAGTTCTATACCGGGCGTGACCGCCTGCTGTATGAGCTGGTGGTGTTCACGGTGGCCAAGGACAAAGTCTCGGGTTACATCTCCACACCCAAGAACGCACCCACGCCGGCGCCCACCGGCGGCAATTGAAGCGGTACGGCGCGCCGGACTTCGGCTTGACTTGATGCGGGCGCTAAGATAGCCTCCGCCCGTCTCTCAGACGCAGCTGTGCCTGGGCGTCTATCGCGTCTGCGAGCCCGTCTACGTTTTTCATCCGCATCGACTCTGAAGGAGGACTGCATCCGTGAAAAAGCTGATTGGGTCCCTGCTGGTTTCGTTTCTATTGCTGGGAATTGCTACGGCGGTGGCGCAGGAAAAATCGGAGGCAATGGGCGGTGGTCCGCCCAAGGTTTTGCTCATATTCCGCGAGTTCCTGAAGCCGGGCAAAATGGGCATGACACACGAAAAAACGGAGAGCCTGTTCGTGCAGGCCTATGCCAAGGCCAAATGGCCGACACATTACTTCGCGGCCGATTCGCTCTCCGGCAAACCGCGTTCGCTGTTTTTCGTCGGCTATGATTCGTTCGCGGCTTACGAGAAGGACTTCCTGGCCATGCAGAAAAACTCTGCCCTGGCGGCCGCACTGGATCGTGCCGGCGTGATCGATGGTGAACTGCAGAGCGATGCCGATGCCGGGCTCTTCGTATTCAATGAGAAGTACAGCATGCGCGCTCCGGCCGACATTGCCCACATGCGCTATTTCGACATCGAGGTTTTTCACGTAAAGCCGGGGCATCACCATGAGTGGGACGAGGCCGTCAAACTGGTCAAGGACGCCTACGAAAAAATTCCCGATGTCCACTGGGCCATGTTCGAACAGATGTTTGGCGGCGAGATGGGCACCTACGTGGTTTTTACGCCGCTGAAGTCGCTGGCGGAGGTTGATGCCTCCTTTGCCCAGGGCAAACAGTTCCAGGAAAACCTGGGAATGGAAGGCATGAAAAGGCTGGGTGAGCTGGAGCGCTCGGCACTCGTTGGAGCTGCGAGCCATCAGTTGTTCCAGTTCAATCCGCGCATGAGTTATGCGCCGGAGGCATGGGTGAAGGCGGACCCGGATTTCTGGAAGCCGAAAACGGCATCGATGGCGCCCAAGAAGTCGGAGAAGGAGCCAGCTAAGCAGTAAGGCTTCAGCCGATGCGGACGAAGGGGACACCGCATGGTGTTCCCTTTATTTTTTTGGACGCGCTTTTCCTGTAAAAGAATCGTGAATTCTCCTCGTCCTGCGTAGAAGGTGAGCCATGCATGTGAGCGCGTCCGTTCTTCTGGAGATTGTTGTCCGCACTGCGGCCATTTACCTTGTGATTCTGATTGGAGTCCGGCTGAGCGGAAAACGCGAGGTCGGGCAAATGACGCCATTTGACCTCACTCTGCTGCTGCTGCTCTCTAACGCCGTCCAGAATGCCATGACCGGCCCCGACACTTCGCTCTGGGGAGGCATTGCCGCCGCCTGCACTCTGCTGCTGATGAATTATCTGATCGCGGAAGTGAGCGGAGTGAACCGGCATTTCCGGCGCTTCGTGCAGGGCTCACCCACGCTGCTCATTCACGACGGGCAGATGGTCGCCTCTCATCTCGCGCGCGAGCACCTGACCGTCGACGAAGTCGAGCGCGCCTTGCGCGAGCACGGCATCGCAAGCGTGAAGGACGTATCCCAGGCCGTACTGGAAGTCGATGGATCAATCAGCTGCCTTAAGCACGATGACATCGTGCCCGGGCACGAGCCACACCGGCGACTGAAGTTCCTGCAGAAACATCAGTAGAAGTTGTCATCCTGAGGGAAGGGAAGTGAAACCCAGGGACCTGCTTTTCCGGCGGCGAAGAAAGCACGTCTTTGGCTACGCTCAGGATGACAAATTAGCGGGAAACGCCCGGCTCGATTTTCTCTACCATCACCATCGGGCGGCGGTCGTAGCATTCGAGCGTGACGCTCAGCGATTGCCGCCGATCGAACTTCTCCTGGCTGATCGGGAATGAGACCAGAACAGTTCCTTCGGCCTCTCCCCCAGGAGCGATTTTGGTTTCGAGCTTCAAAGGTTCGGTCTGGTGCGCGGCGAGAGAAGGGAAGGCCTGAAAGTAGCGCGCGAAGTCCAGCGGCGATGCGGCATCGTCGCTCCACTCGCCCTGGTCGGTCTTGAGCTGCGCCTTGATCTCGCGCAGCCACATTTGCTTGTCGGCGATGTTGCTGACGCGCACGTTAATAAGCACCATCGTGCTGCTCTTGTCCGGCGCTTCCGCGGCATAAACGCCGGTGATTGCACCGGAGGCGCCGGGCTTGGGGCGCATCCTGTGGTTGACGAAGGCGACCACTCCGGCCAGAACTATGAGCACGATGACGACCGGCACCGCCGGCGGCAGCGTGCGTCTGGCGCTGTCCATCTCTTCGCTGATCGGCAGGTGGCCGGCGGAGCGCGGCGCGCTCGGCTTCGGTTGGGTTGCTTCTTCGGGCATCGCAGCTCTCCTTAAGAGTTCCTGACTCCTGACTACTACCACCCCTTCTTCATCGCCTTAGCAAACTTCTCCACGGATAGCGTATTCAGCACATCCGTCTTCGTAAGCCAGGCGCGTCGTGCCTGCAGCAATCCGTACTTGATCTTCTCCAGGTGCGAGGTGTGGTGCGAGTCGGTGTTGATTACGATCTTCACCCCGCATTCTTTGGCCATGCGCAAGTGCCTGTCCGAAAGATCGAGCCGGTCGGGATAAGAATTCAGCTCCATGGCCACGCGGTGCTCAGCCGCGGACTTCAAGATCGCACCCATATCGAACTCATATGCCTCACGGCGCAGCAACTGCCGGCCGGTAGGGTGTCCGAGGATGGAGACGTGCGGATTGGCGATCGCCCGCAGCAGGCGCGCGGTCATCTCCTTCGGCTCCTGTTTGAAGTAGGAGTGTACGCTGGCAATTACCAGGTCCATTTGCTCGAGCACCGAGTCGGAGAGGTCGAGCGAGCCATCGGCGAGAATATCGACTTCGATCCCGGCGAAGATCTTTATGCCATCCACCCTGGCGGCGCGAATCTTCGCGATGTGTTCCAGCGCGCGTTGATCATCGAGGCCGAAGGCCATCGCCAGGTTCTTCGAGTGATCGGTAATGGCCATGTACTTGTAACCGCGGTCGCGCGCGGCCTGCGCCATCTCCTCGATCGTGCAGCGGCCGTCGGTGGTGTTGGTGTGCATGTGCACGTCGCCCTGCAGGTCTTTCTCGGTGATGAGCGCAGGAATGGCGTGCTTTTCCGCCAGTTCGATTTCGCCGATGTTCTCCCGCATCTCCGGCGGGATGAACTGCAGCCCCAGCTTGGCGTAGATTTCTTCCTCGGTGCGTCCGGCAACCGGTTCTTCATCCTGTAGACGTGCGAGCGAGTACTCGCTGAGGGTGTAGCCCAGCTTGAGCGCGCGCTGGCGCAGCGCGATGTTGTGCGACTTCGAGCCGGTAAAGTAACAGAGCGCCGCGCCGAACGATTCCGGCGCCAGCAGCCGCACGTCCACCTGCATGCCGCTGCGCAGCTTGAAGCTGACTTTGTTTTCGCCGCGAGCGATGGTTTCCAGAATGCCGGGCAGGCCAAGCACGCGCTCGATGAGAGCCTCGCGCGGCTTGTCGGTGGTGCAGCACTTGCCGGTGACCAGCACGTCGAGATCGCCCACGGTCTCGCGGCCTCGGCGCAGCGAGCCTGCCGGAGTGACCGCGTCCATGCCGGGAATGCCATGCAGGTGCTGGACAAGCTTCTCGGCCATGCGGTCGGCTTCGTCCAGTAGGAAGCGTCCCGAGACCCGGCGATACTGCTCGATCGCCTTCAGGATTTTCTGCTCGTTCTTCTCGCCCATACGCGGCAGCTCGCGCAGCTTGCCTCCGCGCGCCAGCTTCTCGACCCCCGCCGGGTCGCACACCTGGAATGTGTCCCAGATGAGCGCGACCGTCTTCGGGCCCAGGCCCTGAATCTTCAGCAGATCGAGCATAGAAGGCTGATACTTCTGCAGCAGCTCGGTGTGCATGCGCAGCTTGCCTTCTTTAAACAGCTCCTGGATGTGGCTTGCCATGCTCTTGCCGATGCCGGGAATCTCGAGCAGCTTCTTGGGCTCGCCGACCAGTTCGGCGACCGGCGTACCCAGCGCCTCCAGCGCCTGCGCCGCATTGCGGTAGGAGCGGATGCGGAACGAATCGTCGCCGCGCACTTCCATCAAATCCGCGGTTTCATATAGGACCGCTGCCACGCTCTTGTTATCGAAGGTGGGCATGTCTTCGGAGGAGAATTCTATTCTTTTGCGGGAGGCAATTGGCAGTTGCAATTGGCCAAGGCAGCTGGCCGCCCCTGAGTCGTATGGCTGACTGCCAAATGCCAATTGCTAATTGCTAACAAAAAAAGAGCCCGGCCACACGGCCGGGCGGGAAGAGAGCAGCGGAATCGCTTAGGAAGCGACCTTGACCACTTTGTCCGCCTGGGGACCCTTCTGCCCCTCGACGATATCAAACTCCACGTCGTCGCCTTCCTGCAGGCTCTTGTACCCTTCCGACGTGATGGCACTGTAATGGACGAACACGTCCGGCCCGTCGTCCCGTCCGATGAAACCATATCCCTTCGCGTTATTGAACCACTTCACTTTACCTTTCATACGAGCCAACTTTCCTCCTCCACTTTCGGGGCCCGTACCGCCGGCGTGCTGCCTGGCGGCCTACCCGTGGTTTGCGTCGCCGCAAGCAGGCGAGCAAATACCGCTAGTGGGAGTGAAGAGAGAGGAAAAACCCCGTTCTACGTCCGGCTGGCAGAATCAACCCGAGCCTGTTGCTGCTTTGGCAACATTGTGCGTCTTTTCGGCCATGTTGTCAAGTTGGTAACCTACCCGACATAACGGAAATCCTAGCGGCAGCGCGGGTTTCAGCCGCGGCGCCTGCGGTCGTACCAGAGGACGGCGGCGATCGTCTTGCCGTCGCGCAGGGTCCCGTTCAGGGCCATGTGCACGGTGCGCGACAAGGGGAAGAACCGTTGCGAGATCATTTCATCTTCTTCGGGCTCAGCATCGCCCTGAGTAAGCCCGGTTGCCAGGTAAATGGCCATGGTCTCGTCCAGGAAGCCGGGGCTGGAATAGAAGGTGAGGGCGTGCCGCCAGTGGCGGGCGGTAATGCCGGTCTCTTCCCGCAGCTCGCGTTTGGCGCCGGCGAGCGCGCTTTCGCCGGGGTCGATGCGTCCCGCCGGTAGCTCCCACAGCAGGCCGCCTACCGCATGGCGATACTGCCGCGCCAGCAGCACCTGCGGTTCGCCGCCGCGCTCATCGACTGCCAGCACCACCACCGATCCCTGGTGCCGCACCATGTCCCGGCGCAACGGCTTGTCAATGCCCGGCTCACGTACGTAGTCAGTGGTGACGCTGAACACCGGGCCGCGATAAACGGTTTTCGACGACACAACCCGAGCCTTCCTCTTCTTGCTCTTTCTGGCCATGGTGAGAATATAAATGACTGCCGCAGCGTGTGCTCGCCAAGGCCTGCGAGCCAAGAGGCGCAGTTTTGATTAGAATTCCCCGCATGCGGAGGGTTGCTGTTATTACGGCCTTGTTGTGCGCATCGGCGGCTGCCCAGCTGAGCGAAGCTCACGGGGATATAACTGTGCACTCACTTACACTGACGGGCGCGGTCGATCTGCCCCCACTGGCCCAGCAGCAAGTAATCGAGGCGGTGAAGAGCCGCAAGTATGACAATTACCACCTGAACGAGATCAGCGATCAAATCCGCGACGCCTTTCAGCAGCAAGGCTATCTCAAGGCGCTGGTGGGCGACCCTACCATCACCGTTCTCCGCAGTCATGCGACGAATAAGCTGGCCGATGTCGTGGTCAGCGTGAGCATGGGCCGGCGGTACCGTCTGAAAGGCATCTCCTTCAAAAGCGCGAAAGTGTTTCCTGCGAGTGAACTGCGTAGGGAATTTCCAATCGATGCTGGAGACATCTTCGACATCACCAAGCTGCGCACAGGAATTAGTCAACTGCGCCGACTTTATGTCTCCCATGGGTACATGAACTTTACTCCGGTCCCCGATTCGCAGATTGATGATGGCGCAGGCCTGATTTCAGTCAACATCGACGTCGATGAAGGGCCAATCTTTCACACCGGCAGGCTGACCGTGGACGGCGAAGAATCCGTAGCCGGCGCCCGACAGAGAATGCTCAAGGCTTGGCAATCCTACGAGGGAGCGGTCTTCAATGACGAAGTGCTCAAACGCTTCCTTCGTGACGTCCACGCGCCATCGAGCCTGACGCCGGACAAGGTGTTTGTCATCGAGCCGGACAACAGAGGGCATATCGTAAATGTTCGAATAACGCTCGGCAGGCCGTTCAACCCCTAAGACAAACATGACTGTTCCCAAAGGGCGCGGAACTCACGACCGCCGCCGTCCCACCATAACGCTGGTCGGCGCCGGGAATCTCGCCCGCGTGCTGGGCCTGGCGCTGCACACTGCTGGATACCAGATTGACGAAATCGTTTCGCGCTCGGCACTTGAATCGCGCGGGCGCGCCCACGCGCTCGCCCGGCGAATTGGCGCCCGCG
>Ga0335076_10007772_pt1 | contig 10809 bp, 10 predicted proteins | sample Lox_Sample_25_FD_206717 | JGI IMG/M metagenome (GOLD analysis project Ga0335076, IMG submission 206717) | Soil microbial communities from Loxahatchee National Wildlife Refuge, Florida, United States - Lox_Sample_2.5 | ecosystem: Environmental > Terrestrial > Soil > Wetlands | place: USA...
AAGGTCCAGCGCCTGGCACACATCGCGCGGCGCGGCCAGCAACGAGCGCCGTTCGCGTGCTTCAGCAAGATTGGTGCTCATTTCCGATCTCCACCTGACTCAGTCCGATCTTCAGTTGATCTTCACCAGCGCGCCCTTCATTCCCAGCAGCGCCTTGCTGTCGACGTTCGTCATCAACGCCCCGAGATCCAGCGCCGTCTTGGCCTGCACCGCGACCTGCAGTCCTTCGACCCTGACCGCGGTCTTGCCCTCCACCTTGACCTGCAGCGCCTTGATCGTGACGCCGCTCTGGTCGATCGTGATGCTGTTGGAACCGACCTTGAACGTGATCGATACCTTGGCCTCGAGCGTGTGCGAGCCGGCGTCGATCTTCACGGTGCGATCGCCCTTGGAGAGCGTCAGCTTGTCGTCGCCGGTCTGGATGGTGGTCGAGCGGTTCTTCCATACCTTGATGGTCTGGCTCCCGTCCTTGCACCCGGAGCCGCCGACCTCGAGCGCATCGTTGTTCTTCACGATGCGATGGAAGTCGCGCTCGGCGTGCAGGTAGATCTCCTCCTCGCCGCTCTTGTCCTCGAAGCGCAGCTCGTTGACGTTCGCGTCGCCACCCTTCGGTGTTGCGCGGGTACGCAGCACACTGCGCGTCTTGTTCGCCGGCAGGTCGTACGGCGGCATGTGATCGGCGTTGGCGAGCCGGCCCGTGACGATCGGCTGGTCGGGATCACCGTGCAGGAAATCGACGATCACCTCTTCGTCGACCCGTGGAAGGAGATAAAGGCCCGTTCCCTTGCCGGCCGCGCCTTGCGATACGCGCAACCAGCACGACGACTTGTCGTCATCGGCGCCATCGCGATCCCACGGGAACTTCACCTTGATGCGGCCGTACTTGTCGGTGTGGATCTCGCTGCCGGACGGCCCGGTAACGCGCGCCGTCTGCGGCCCTCGCATCACGGGACGCGCCGTCAGGCGTGCCGGACGAAACGGCTGCGCCGACGTGCTCGCCTCGAATGTCGAACCCAACGTGAAGCTCGGTGCAGCGCTGAAGGCACCGTGTTCATACTCGTTCGACGCCAGTTCGTGCACAGCGGCGACGACGAGGTACTCCTGGTTCAAGCTCTTGCGCCGATGCTTGCTGAGCTTGAAGGTGGCGCCGAGGCCGAACGGATTGCCGCGGCCACTGAAGCGGCGCTGGCGTCCCTGCAGCGCCTCGCGACGCAGCCTGGCGCGCGTGCTCGCGTCGGAGCTTTCCTTCACACCGCCCGGAAACTCGAACTGTTCGAAGTCAGCATGCTCCTGCTTGGCGGGGGCCGACGACTTGCCATTTGGCTTGCTGCGCGGCTTGGTGAAGTCGTAGTCCGCGAGCGCGAAGGCGCCCGGCACGATGTCGCGTTGCTCATGCCACTCGGCGATGCCCTGCAGGCTGTCGGCGTCCGGCGTGCTCTGCGGCCGGTACTCAATCGTGTCGCCATGCGGCGCCGGGCGGTACGCCTTGGCCGAGTCGCACAGCACGAGAACGTGCTTGTCCTTCTCGTGACGGAAGTAGTAGGCGACGCCCTCTTCTTCGAGCAGTCGGCTCGCGAACGCGAAGTCGCTTTCCGCGTACTGGACGCAATAGTCGCGCTTGGCGCAGGTTTGCGTCGTCTGGTCGTCGACCGCATCGAAGCCGCGCTTCTTGAACACGTCGGTCTTTACGATCGCCAGCGCTGTCTTGTCCTGGAAGATTCGACTCGTCACCGCCTGGGACAGGAACCAAAGCCACGGCCGCAGCGTCGCGCGATAAACCGCGAAGCGCTCGGTGCCGCCGGCCAGTTCGACATGCGCGACCAATCCGTGGAACCACCGCTTGGCGGCATCGGGACGTGTGAGGCAGATGCCCATCGGCGCACCGAGCAGCTTGGCGAAGTCGAGATCGAAGTCCTCGGACAACAACTCGACGCTGATTTCGAACGGCTGGCTGAGCGCGTCGCGCATGCGCAGCGAGCGCAGCTTCAGTCCCGTAACCGGGCTGGTCACGGTGACCTGGGTGTTGGCATTCATGATTTTTCCTCGGAATCGTCCTTGTCGTCGTCGTCGAAACGAACGGCGACGGTCTTGCGGCATAACGTGCGAATGCGTTCGCGCACGAGATCGGCCTGCGCCTCGACATTGATGCGTGTGGTGCTGCTCATCACATTGCTCCGACGCGCGTCGGACTCAGCCTGAGGTCGCGAGCATCCGACTCGTCGCTGCGCGCACCCAGCCAGGTCGACCACCCGAGCTGCTGCGCCTCGCCGAGCCGCATCGCGGGAACCTGCTCGCGCGCGAGCACGATTTCGAGTTCCCACTCCAGTTCGTCGCCGAACCATTCACGCACGCACGCATGCAAGCGGTCGAGCGCCGTCGCACCTGGCAGAAACGCGCAGTACTCGGCCCAACCCATCGGACCGGCGCGAAGTCGGAACTTGTGTTGCGCCGACCAGCTCCGTTGCCCGGCGACGGCGTTCACGCCGAGGCGCCCGGTGTCTTCTGCAACGCCGAGCCGGCAACGCGCGGCTTCGGGGATCTCGATCCATTCACCGACGAATTCCTCGATCTCGACCGGCAAGCCGAACAGATCGCTGACGATCGCGTGCAGGCCTTCGGGGTTGCGCACGCTGCGCGCCAGGTTGCCGGCGTGATGCAGGCGCGCGGCGTCCGGTAACGCATCGCGCTCTTGCAATGCCGACCGGCCGATGCCGATCAGCGACCCGATCTGGTTCGCGTAGCGGCTGTCCTCGGGACGCTCCATGTCGACCGCCGGCTGCGACAGCGCCCAGGCACGGAAGAACAGGCTCAGCATCCGGTGATGAAAGACGTCGGCAAAGCGCGCGAACGTCGCATCGCCCGCGTGATGCAGCCGCTCGTGTGCATACTCGGTCAGATGGCCCGGCAGTGGACCGTTCGGGCCGAACAAACCGAGCGCATGCACATTCAAGCGTGGCGGCTTGCCGTCGCGCACGTCCACGCCCGCCAGCGTGCTGGCCGCGAACGCGAGCGACGGCAGCTGGCCGAGGCGCAGTGCATCGTCGGCCGGGCGGACCGAGCACCCGATCGGCGGCCGAGCGGTGTCTTCGCGCTGCAGCCGGCGCAGCGCTTCGAGAAATCCGAAACGATGCGGCGCGTGCTGGATGGTTTCGACAAGGCTCAACATACGGGCCGCCTTCCGAGTCGCGTCGGCCAGCGCATCACCTCGCCGCGACTGGTCGAGCGCAGCACCGTCTCGCTGAACGAATTGAGCGAAACGTGGCGCGCGAAGAACTGTTCGAGCACGGCGCCCAGCAGGAACGCACTGCTGCCTTCGAAGGCCGCGTCGTCGCAGTTGAGCGTGATCTCGACGCCGCGGCCGAAGCAGATCGGACCCGGCGACGGCAACCGGCGATGCACGGGACTCCGGCTCACGCCGCGCACACCCTCGATCTGCCGTGCCGCCGATGTTTCGTCGCGATCGGCGTGCAGCGCGAGCAGGTCACGCAACGCGGCCGCGCCCTGCTCCCCCTGTGCATCCAGCACACCGAGCGTGCCGAGCGCGAGTTGCTGGATGAGGCGCCAGTGCGCCTCACCCTCGGCGAGTGGCGGACGCGGCGGCGTCGGTCCATGGATACAGCGAACCGCGGCCAACGGCGCTGCCGACTCCACCGTGAAATCATGGTCATCGACACCGAGCGGCATCAGCAGCGGCAGGTCGCGGTTCGTGCACAAGGTATCGACCGCCAGCTCGCGCACGTTGCCGGTGAAGGCGCCTTCGCGCGCATCGACGAGCGACAGGAACACTTCGCTGCCGGCGTAACTGGAGCGGGCACCCTTGCGACGCTCGCGCGACCGAGCCTGGCGCGGTGCGCGATGCACGCTGTACCAGGCCGCATCGTCGGCACCGGCCTTGTCGCCGATCGCATAGAACGGCCGGAAGTTTTGCCGCGTGTCGGCGCCGTGGCCGACCACGCCTGCGATCGTGTGCACCTCGAAGTCGAGCGGATGCGTGCGATCGACCACGAGGTGGTGCTCAGTGTCGCGCTCGTCGAGCAGCACACGATCGGCGCGTTTCGGAAAGAGATTGATCGCCGGCGCGCAATGCAAGGCGAATGCCGATGCATCCACGGCTCGCTCCAGCGCCGCGTCGGCGCGATCGAGCATGACCACGATTTCGAACGACGTCGCGTCGCAGTTCGCCAACGCGGCACGCAGTTCGGCGAATTCGACGAACAAGAAGCGGCTCGGGAACGCGAAGTACTCCTGCAGCAACCGGTCTCCGCTGAAGCGGCGCGATGCGGGTGGCAACAAGGCCTCCCTGTCGGCAAAGCCCAACGCACGTATGCAAGCAGCGTCGCGCCAGGCATGCGCCGTCGTGCGGCGATCGTTCGCGTCGAACACAGGACGCACGACGAAACCGATCGCATGCCCCAGAAGCTGTTCGTGCAGGCGCGCCGGCACCGGTCCGCTGCCACGCAGGAATAGAGGAAGCCAGTCGAGCGCAAGCTGGTTGGCGCGCAACCCGGCGGTCACATCGAACACGATGCGCACGCCGGCCTTCGCGGCGTTGGTCGGCGCAACGCCCAGCGCGGCCAGGTCACCCGCACGCGGCAGGTAGTCGGCCTGGCGGACGCTCAGCGGCCACAGCGTGATGTCGTGAGCCGTTCGGAACTCGCAGGCGGTCGACTCGTCGGGCGCCGGCCGCGCATGCAGCGCGGTGCCGCGCGGAAGAACACAACCCGCGGCGAGCGCGGGATCGCGCAGTTGCGGCTCGAACGTCGCGATCAGCATCGACGGCAGCGGCGCGAGCAGGCCGGGATACAGCGTGTCGAGCAGGTGTTGCGTGAAACGCGTGTAGCCGTGCTCGAACTTCAACTGGACGCGCGCGGCCATGAAGGCGAAGCCCTCGAGCAGGCGCTCGACGTAGGGATCCGCGCACTCGAAGGCGTCCAGGCTCAAGCGGCCGGCGATCTTCGGGAACTCGGCGGCGAACTCGCCGGCCACGTCGCGGACGTGCTGCAGCTCGCGGTTGTAGAGAGCAAGAAAGCGCGGATCCATGGCCGTCAACCCGCGTTGTCGGCCACGACGACGCGGCCGGATTCGAGATCGATCGATGTGTTGACCAGCACACGCAGCGGCATCGGCTCGGCCCAGAGTTCGCCTTCGACCGTCATCGCCAACGTGTTCGGGCGGTACCCGTCGTCATCGGCATTCACGTGCACGCGCAGCGTGTCGGGCAGGATGCGCGGTTCGAACAGGACGATGGCATCGCGCACGCGGCGCGCCAGGTCACCGACATCGAGACCCGATGCGGTCGCGCCGGCGAGATCCGGAATTCCATAGTTGAGGGTCGACTGCGCCGCGGCGGCGAAATCCTCGACATGTGCATCGCTCGAGCTGCGCGTCGCATTCAGCAGCCACGCGAGATCGCGCAGCACGCACGCCTTGAGATGACGCGCAGAGAACGTGCGCGCCTCGCGCGGTTCGCGCAACTGGCCGGGGGCGTCGTCGGTCAGGCGGTCGAGCAGCGAAGGCTGCAGGCGCTCCAGCGGCGTGAGTTCGGGCACTTTGATGTCTCGCGTCGGTTGAATGGTTGGTCGGATGAAGAAATCGGGAGGCGGCAAGCCACCTCCCGCTAGCGGACATCTGCGGTCAGCTCGTGCAGGGCTTGCCGGTTACCAGGTCCCACCCTTGCGGCCCGTGCTTGATGGTCGAGCCATCCAGCGGGTTGCGCTCGAAGTAGGTCATCAGGATCTTCGAGTACATGAGCTCGACGTTCTCGGTGGCGCGGTCGTTGCCGCTGGAGTCCATGCTGTACTTCTTGAGGATCGGCCGGGTCAGCTCGATCTCCATGTACTTGTCGAACTTCTGGTTGTCGCCCGTGCCGAGGCCGCTGGACAACCAGGCGATGCGACACTTCGAGTCCTTGCCGAGCGCGCCGCCGCCGATCGCCATCTTCTGCAGGTAGATCGACGCCTTGTCGACGGTTTTCTTCATCGTGATCGGCGCGCACTCGGGCATGCCGAGTTGCAGGTCCTGCGTGCCGGTCTGGGCGCTTTCCTTGGGTTCGCGTGAGATCTCGACGCCGCAATCGTCCAGCGTGATCCAGTTCGGATAGCCGTCGATCTTGCAGTCGCCTTTGATCGGATCGAGATTCATGATGATCATTTCAAATGCTCCAGTTGGTTCCAGTTGGTGAGTGAATGAAAGTCAGACAAGGCGGCGCGGGATGCGCCGCCCTGCCCTACGACTTCGCCGACGGCAGCTTGGCAACCAGGCGTAGCGAGACGGTGAGTCCTTCAAGCTGGTAGTGGGGCCGCAGGAAAATCTTGGCGGAGTAGTAGCCGGGGTTGGCCGGGTCTTCGTCGACCACGACCTCCGCAGCCGCGAGCGGCTTGCGGGCTTTTTCTTCTTCGCTGGCCATCGCCGGATTCGGCTCGACATAATTGCCGATCCAGGTGGTGAGCCAGCGCTCCATGTCCGCACGCTCGGCGAACGAGCCGACGCGGTCGCGCACGATGCACTTCAGGTAATGCGCGAAGCGGCAGGTGGCGAAGAGGTACGGCAGGCGCGTCGCGAGGTTGGCGTTCGCGGTGGCATCGGGGTTGTCGTACTCGGGCGCCTTGTTGAGCGACTGCGCGCCGATGAAGGCCGCCGTGTCCGAGTTCTTGCGATGCACGAGCGGCATGAAACCGTTCTTCGCCAGCTCCGCCTCGCGGCGGTCGCTGATGGCGATCTCGGTCGGGCACTTCATGTCGACGCCGCCGTCGTCGGTCGGGAACGTGTGCGCCGGCAGGCCTTCGACTGCACCGCCGGACTCGATGCCGCGGATGCGCGAACACCAACCGAACAGCTTGAACGAGCGCGTCACGTTCACCGCCATCGCGTAGGCGGCATTCGCCCAGACGTAGCGCTGGTGATCGCCCCCTTCGACGTCTTCTTCGAACTCGAAGTCGTCGACCGGATCGGTCTTCGCACCGTACGGCAGGCGCGCCAGCATGCGCGGCATCGCCAGCCCGATGTAGCGCGAGTCCTCCGATTCGCGCAGCGAGCGCCATGCGGCGTACTCGGGTGTCTGCAGGATCTTGGTGAGGTCGCGCGGATTCGCGAGTTCCTGCCACGATTGCATCTGCATCAGCGAAGGTCCGGCGGCCGTCAGGAACGGTGCGTGCGCGGCCGCGGCGATGTGACTCATCTCGCCGAGCAGCTCGGTGTCGGTCGGGCTGTGATCGAAGTAGTAGTCGCCGACCAGGCAGCCATACGGCTCGCCGCCGAACTGGCCGTATTCCTCTTCGTAGATCTTCTTGAAGATCGGGCTCTGGTCCCACGCCGTGCCCTTGTACTTGCGCAGCGTGCGATGCAGTTCCTTCTTCGAGATGTTGAACGCGCGGATCTTCAGCATCTCGTCGGTTTCGGTGTGATTGACGAGGTAGTGCAGGCCGCGCCAGGCAGACTCGAGCGCCTGGAAGTCCGGGTGATGCAGCACCAGGTTGAGCTGCTCTGACAGCTTGCGGTCGATGCCGGCGATGATCGCCTCGATCGACTGGCGCGGCTCGTCCTGAATCAGCGCCGTGTCGGCGATCGCTTGTTGCGCAAGCGTGCGCACCGCGCGTTCCACTGCGCTGCGTGCATCGTCCGAGGTCGGGGTGAAGCTTTTCTGCAGCAGTTGCGAGAAGTCGTCGCCGGCGATTTCGATCGCTGGAGCTGCCTCAGGCTGCAGCATCGTCATGTTGGTGTCCATTGGGTTGCCTTTCCGTGTGGTTTGGTGAATGGGTCAGGCGTCCTGGTCGGGACGCGGCGCGGCGCCGAGCGACGCGATCAGCGCGGGATCCTTCAGCACACGCGCGATCAGGTCCTCGGCCTGGCTCTTCCCATCCATGTAGGTGAGCAGGTTCGCGAGCTGGGTGCGCGCCTCGAGCAGTTGCGCGAGCGGTTCGACCCGGCGCGCGACGGCCGCGGGCGAAAAGTCGTCGATGCTCTGGAACTCGACCTGGACCGGCAGGCTGCCGCCCTGGTCGGTGAGCGTGTTGGGAACGCTGAAGGCGACGCGCGGGCGCATCGACTTCAACCGCTCGTCGAAATTGTCGACGTCGATCTCGACCGCCTTGCGTTGCTCGACGGGCGGCAGCGGCTCGGCGGGTTTGCCGGAAAGATCGGACATCACGCCCATCACGAAGGGCAGTTCGATCTGGCGCGTCGCGCCGTACAACTCGACGTCGTATTCGATCTGCACGCGCGGTGCGCGGTTGCGGGCAATGAACTTCTGGGCGCTGCTCTTGCTCATGGAAGGCTCCGTTAAGTGAGTAAGTCTGTGAAGGAAGGAAAAGGTCAGTGGGTGGCGCCGCGCAACTTCTCGGCCTGCGCCGCGGCCTCGGGTGCGAGGTCGTGCAGCAGCGCCATGTAGTCCATCCCCATCCAGCGGCGTGCGCGTTCCAGCAGGATCGGCATGGGGTGGCAGGGCTCGTGCTGCGCGAAGTACTGGGACATCGCATCCAGCGCACGCAGCACGCAGTCGCGATCGAGCATCGGCCCGGTGCAAAGCGCGCCGCGCGGCGTCGACGCGGACGACGCGGCGGGTGCACTTGCGAGAATTTCCTGCTCGCCCGCCGTCGCGCTGCGCCGCTCGAACCGTGGTGCGGCGATGGAGTTGATCTCCGCCAGCACCTTGGTCAAGGGAGCGAAGTCGAGCGTGCGCGACGCCCCAACGCGCCGCGCCAGCTCGGCTTCGATCGCAAGCGCGTCGTCGTGCGCCTGTCCCGCTTTCTGAACGAGTTCGCCCAGGTCCGCGAGCTCGATCTCCTGGAACGCCGCATCGATCTCCACCACGCCCGGCGCGCCGCGTGAGGCCACGTCGTCCTGGGCGTGCGCCGCGGCGATGACGTTGAGGCTGATCGCCCCGAACACGCTCGAACGCAGCAGCGACGCCTGGCGCAGCGGATTGATCACGGCGCCGACGTTGCACAACAGCGCGATAGCGTTGACGCGAATCGCCGGGTCGAGGTCGTCCTGCGGATCGAGCCGCGGATGCAGCGCGTCCCACTGCAGCTCCATATAGCGACGCACCAGTGCAAGTCCGGCAGCAAACCCGCGCAGGCCTTCGACATGCAGCAACGCTTGCGCGAGACGGCATGCGATGCGCAGGTCGCTCGTGCGCGCAAGCAACCCAACGCCACCGTCGATCACCGCCTGCCAATCGGGCAGCGCAGCCGGAACGATGACGTCGCCCACTTGCTGCTCGGGCTTGCCGGTCGCCGCCAACTCCAGCGCCGCGAACTCGGGTGTGTATTCCAAGTCCTCGCCGTCCGGCGCCGTCGCGCCGAGTTGCGCGAGCACTGCGTCAAGGTCGATACGTGCGTTCATATAGAAGGTCCGTGATCCGTCGATTCGTCAGCACACGCGCTGCGCGTGTCGCCGCGGCACATGAAGCGCAAGCGCTGTGCCAGTCGCAGCAGCCCGCTGCTCTTCGAGTGACATCAACCACTTGGCGCAAATCGACCCTGCGAACGGGGCTGCGACGCGCGTCGACCAAAGCGATGGAACTTGACTCGCGACGGCGATCCGCCGGCGCACGTGGCCCGCTCGCTCGGCGCAGGCGCGCAAGTGCGACGGCGCATGTCAACGCGCGGCGCCAGCACGCGCCGCCGTCAATTCGCGTCGCAGCCCCGCCCGATCGGCACATGCGCGACAAACCCTTGATTCGTTTGTTTTCGAACGAATGGCACGCCGGTGGCATAGCGCTTGCGCATGACTACCTCGAACTTTCGAAGAGGAGTCACTGCGATGAAACGAAACAGCCAACCCGAACTCGACGCCAACTGGTGGCGCAAGAACCAGGCGGCCGGCCTGGCGAGCGCCAATGGACTCGAGAAAGCACTCGACAAGTACGCACAGGCTCTGCAGGACCTGCAGAAGTCCCGCTCGGAGGACGACGCGGCCGGATGCGTCAAGGCCATCGATGCCATCGAGGAGGCCGCGAAGAAGGTGCAAGCCGAAGCGAAGAGCACGTTGAAGAACCCGCCCAAGGGCAAGTTCGATGAAGAAGACATGCGCAACACCGCCGATACGCTGGCGCGCTTCGAGCGCGTGCTCGAGACGGCGCGCGGCGAAGCGAAGGCGCTGGTCGACGAAGGCGACAGGATTTTCGACGACCACGACCGCTATCGCCACTATCTGAAGGACGGGCTCGTCAAGCTGCAAACGGGTCCGATGATGTTCGCGCTCGGCGCCGGCGCACGTCCCGAAGAGCATCGCCTGATGCTGCACCGGACCGACTCGGGCACGTCGCTCATGTCGAAGCTGCACACGCGCACGGGTCTGAAGAAGATCACCTTCGGTGTGGCAACGGCCGACGTGAAGCGCCCGACCACTCTCGTGCTGGATCTGCAGGGACCTCCGCTCACCGGCATCGAGAAGAAGTTCAACGCGCTGCGCAAGCACTTCGGTCCGCTCGCGTTCGATCGCGTCGTGCTGATGGTGAAGGGCGTCGAGGTTCCCGACGAGATCGACCCGGAGGATCCGGTCGACGAGGCTCCCGCGGGTGCTGCTCCAACGCGCGATCCGGAAGCGCTGAAAGCCCAACTGAAGGCGCTGATGCCCGCGATCACGCGCTCAATCGCTGCCAACCCGACACTGAAGGCGCGCCTGCTCGGCCTGGTCGAGCAATGCAAGGCGCAGATTCACGCAAGCCAGCTCGACGCCGCCGCCGCATCGCTCGATGCAATCGAAACCCTGGTCGCAAGTTCCGGCCCCGCACCCGCCGGTGCAGCGAGCGCGCTCATCAACACCAAATCCGGCGCTCCGGCGCCGTACGCAACGCCGTACGACAGG
>Ga0335076_10007775_pt1 | contig 10807 bp, 3 predicted proteins | sample Lox_Sample_25_FD_206717 | JGI IMG/M metagenome (GOLD analysis project Ga0335076, IMG submission 206717) | Soil microbial communities from Loxahatchee National Wildlife Refuge, Florida, United States - Lox_Sample_2.5 | ecosystem: Environmental > Terrestrial > Soil > Wetlands | place: USA: Florida...
CTACGTGCAGGCGCATCCGAAGGTCGCGAAGGTCTACTACCCGCACGCCACGGGGAATCCGCAGTTCGGCCTCGTGCAGGAACAGATGCGTGGTGCGAGCGGCCTGCTGACGCTGGACCTGCGCGTGGACGACGTCGCGGCGGTCGAGCGCTTCTGCAACCGTCTCACCCGATTCCTGATGACCGTGTCGTGGGGCGGCTACGAGTCGCTCCTGTTCCCGGTGTGCGCGGTGCATCCGGCGGGCGCACCGTTGCGTCCCGCGGGCGCGCTGCCGCTCAGTCTGGTCCGGCTCTCGATCGGCCTGGAAGAACCCGAAACCCTGATCGCGGATCTCGAACAGGCGTTCTCCGGAATCTGAACGCTCGCTAAAGGCACCGTGATTTCGCTGCGTCATCACGACGCCTCCAGAATGCCGTCAGCAGAATTCCATTTGCGCGCGCTTCACTGGCTACCGCTGGCTGAAGTGATGCCGTAGAGTGGCGTTGGGGCCGACGCTTCGCCCGATGTCCGCTTTGTGCGTTGCGAAGCGTTTCCACGATGGACTTTGTGCGTCGTGCCGCAAGGGCACGGTGCTTCAGGGCGGGAAGGATCATGGACTTGCTCAAGTTTCTGCTGCGTTTGCCGCTGCTGCTGCTGCGCGGCCTGTACTGGCTGCTGTCGCGCGTGTTGGGAGATGTCTCCTGGCGCGCCCCGGCGTGGATGCGCTGGCTTGCCGGCCTGCTGCGAAGACTCGGTACCGGCGTGCGTGCCCGGCCCGCTCGGGCGGCGGCGGTACTGGCCACCCTGATTGTCGTCACAGGCGGCGCCTGGGTCGGCTACCAGTGGTACAAGAACCTGCCGAGGCCGATCGAGGAACCGCCGGCAACGTTCACCGTGCAGGCGCCCACCTGGACCGACTACACGCTGACACCCATCGAGGTACATCCGCTGCGGATCGAGTTCACCCGCTCGGTCGCGCCGCTCGCCCTGGTCGGAAAGCAGGTCACTGCAGGCATCGAGATGAAGCCGGAGATCGCCGGCAGGTGGACCTGGGCATCCGACCATGAACTGGTGTTCGCGCCGAAGGACGACTGGCCGGTCGGCCAGGATTTCGATATCCGCTTCGATCGTGCCGCGGCGTTCGCCGGGCACGTGAAGGTCGACCGGGACCGGGCGCAATGGCGCAGCCCCGAGTTCACCGCCAACGTCGAGCAGAGCGAGTTCTATCAGGACCCCCAGGACGCCGCGGCGAAGAAGGCCGTCATCCATCTGGGCTTCAGCCACCCCGTCGACGGCGCGAGCCTCGAGCGCCGCGTCAGCCTGAAGCTCGAAGGTGCGGCGCAGGCGTCGGGAGCGAAGAAGTTCGTGGTCACCTACGACGAGCGCAAGCTCAATGCGTTCGTCCACTCGGAACCGCTGGCGATTCCGCGCGACGATTCGAAACTGGCCGTTGTGGTCGATTCCGGCGTGCGCGCCGCGCGCGGCGGACCGGCAACGGCGAAGCCGCTGACGGCGGCTGTGGTCGTTCCGGGCCTCTACAGCCTGCAAGTCAGCGGCATGACGCCGACCCTGGTGGACAACGCCAAGTTCGAGCCGGAGCAGGTGCTCGTGCTCGAAACGTCGCAGGCCGTCGATGAAAGCGGCGTGAGCAGGGCCTTCAGCGCGTTCCTGCTGCCCGAATTCAATCCGAAGACACCGGTCGAGGAGCGCAACGGTCCCTACCCGTGGAGCCTGGGCGAGATCGGCGAAGACGTCCTGCGCCAGTCGCAACGGCTCGTTCTCGAGGCAGTCCCGACCGAGCGCGAGTTCGATCAACTGCACAGCTTCAAGTTTCACGCGGACCCGAATCGCCGGCTGTACGTGAGAGTGGACAAGGGCCTGCGTTCCTTCGGCGGCTACGTGCTCGGCAAGACCCGATCCGACGTGGTGCAAGTGCCCGAATATCCGCGCATGCTGAAGTTCATGGCCGACGGCGCGCTGCTGTCGCTCAATGGCGAGAAGCGGGTGTCGGTGGTCGGCCGCAACGTGCCGGGCCTGGAACTCGAAATCGCGCGCGTCCTGCCGGATCAGCTGCAGCACCTGGTCAGCTTCAACCACGGAACGTACGCGAAGCCGGAACTGTATTCGTTGAATCCCGACCAGATCACCGAGCGCTTCGTGCAGAAGGTCCCGTTCCCGGCGGGCGAGCCGGGCAAGGCCCATTTCGAGGGCGTGGATCTCGGTCCGTACCTGGGCAAGGGCGACGCCGGCAAGCGCGGCATCTTCCTGCTCAAGCTCACCAAGCTGAAGCCCGAGCCCAAGACCGGGTCGGCAGACGATGCAGGCGGCGAAGATGCGTCCGACGAAAGCGACGAAGGCGGCGGTGCCATGGAGGGCGAGGAGGGCGACGGCGAAGGCGACGACACCGGCAACGAAGCCAACGTCGGCGACTCGCGACTGATCGTCGTCACCGATCTCGGCGTCATCGCCAAGAAGGCGCTCGACGGCAGCCAGGACGTCTTCGTGCAGTCGATCAAGACCGGTGCGCCGGTCGGCGAGGCCGTGGTCGAGGTCGTCGGCCGCAATGGACAGACCCTGTTCACGCAGAAGACCGCGGCGGACGGACGCGTGCATTTCGACACGCTGGGCGCGTTCACGCGCGAGAAGCAGCCCTCGATGTACGTGGTGCGCAAGGGCGAGGACGAGTCGTTCCTGCCGATCGGCGAGTACGACCGCCAGCTCGACTTCTCGCGCTTCGACATCGGCGGCGAGCGCAACGCCAGGAATGCGAACAGGCTGAGCGCGTATCTTTTCAGCGACCGCGGCATCTACCGGCCGGGTGACACGTTCCACGTGGGCCTGATCGTTCGTGCTGCCGACTGGGCGAAGTCACTGAACGGCATTCCACTGCAGGCGGAAATCACCGACGCGCGCGGCACCGTCGTCGACAAGCGCAAGCTACGTCTCAACGACGCCGGCTTCGACGAAATCTCCTACACGACGCAGGAAAGTTCCCCGACCGGCGGCTGGGCGGTCAACGTGTACATCATCAAGGACGGAAAGCCCGATGCACAGATCGGTTCGGTCGGCCTGCAGGTGAAAGAATTTCTGCCTGACCGCATGAAGGCCGAAGCGCGCCTCTCGCAGACCGTGGCCGAAGGATGGATCAAACCCGACGGCCTCAAGGCGCTGTTCACGCTGCAGAACCTGTTCGGAACGCCGGCGCAGAACCGCCGCGTCGAAGCGACCCTGACGCTGGCACCGTACTTCCCGACGTTCCACGGCTATCCGGACTACCGCTTCTTCGATCCGCAACATGCAAAGGACGGCTATTCCGAACCGCTCGGCGAGCGCCAGACCGATGAGCACGGCGAGGCGGAGTTCCCGCTCGATCTGGCGAAATACGCCCGGGCATCCTACCAGCTGCGGTTTTTCGCCAAGGGTTACGAGGCCGAGGGCGGGCGCAATGTGGCGGCGGAGGCGCACGCGCTCGTGTCCTCGCTCGACTATCTGATCGGCGCGAAGGCAACAGACAACCTCGAGTTCGTCACACGCGGCGCGAAGCGTTCAGTGAACCTCATCGCCATCGGTCCGGACACGAAGAAGACGGCGGTCGACAAGCTCAAGGCGGCCATCGTCGAGCGCCGCTTCGTCTCGATCCTGACCAAGCAGGATTCCGGCGTGTACAAGTACGAATCGAAGTCCAAGGAAGTTCCGGTTTCCGAGGCGCCGTTGTCCCTTCCCGCTACCGGCAGCGATTTCGATCTGCCGACCGACAATCCGGGCAATTTCGCCCTGGTCATCCGTAACGAGCGCAACGAGGAATTGAACCGCGTCGAGTACACCGTGGCCGGCGAAGCCAATGTGTCGCGGTCGCTCGAACGCAATGCGGAGTTGCAGCTGGCGCTGTCCAAGCACGACTTCGCGCCGAACGAGGACGTCGAGATCGCGATCCGGGCGCCGTATGCCGGTTCGGGTCTGATCACGATCGAGCGCGACAAGGTTTTCGCGCACGCCTGGTTCCACAGTACCACGACCGGTTCCGTGCAGAAGATCAAGGTCCCGGCCGACTTCGAGGGCAACGGTTACATCAACGTGCAGTTCGTGCGCGATCCGGCGTCGGACGAAATCTTCATGAGTCCGCTGAGCTACGGTGTCGTGCCGTTCTCGGTCAATCGCGATGCACGTCGCGACGCGGTGAGCGTGTCGGCGCCGGGGCTGGTCAAGCCGGGCGAGACGCTGAAAATGAAAGTAACGGCGCCACAGCCGTCGCGTGTGGTCGTGTTTGCCGTGGACGAGGGCATCCTGCAGGTCGCGCGCTACAAGCTTGGCGATCCGCTCGATTTCTTCTTCCGCAAGCGCATGCTCGAAGTGCGCACGAGCCAGATTCTCGACCTGATCCTGCCGGAGTTCAGCAAGCTCGCCGGCATGGCGGCGCCGGGTGGCGATGCGGATGACCTGCTCGCGCGGCATCTCAATCCGTTCAAGAAGAAGCACCAGCAGCCGGTGGCGTACTGGTCCGGAATCGTCGACGTGAAGGGCGAGCGTGAACTCACCTACGACGTGCCGGACGATTTCAACGGCAAGCTGCGCATCATGGCCGTGGCCGTGCGCAGCGACAAGATCGGCATCTTCCAGAACTCGACGACCGTGCGCGGCGATTTCGTGCTGTCGCCGAACGTGCCGGGCCTCGTCGCGCCGGGGGACGAGTTCGAAGTGAGCGTCGGCGTGGCGAACAATCTCACCGGCCTCGGCGGCAGGGAGATCGCGGTCAAGCTCGGGCTCGACGCAGGTTCGGCGTTCGAACTGATCGGCGAAGCGGCGCCCGAGCTGAAACTGGGCGAAATGCGCGAAGGCGTGGCGGTGTTCCGCCTGCGCGCCAGGCCGGCGCCCGGTGCGGCGAAGCTGACGTTCCGCGCGAGCTATGCCGACAAGTCAGACAGGATCGGCACGGAGGTCTCCGTGCGCCCGGCTTCCGCTTACCGCACCGAGGTGACCTTCGGTGAGCTGGATCACGGCACATCCGACGTCAAGCCGCTGCGCGAGATGTACGACGAGTACGCCAAACGCGAGCTCGCCGCTGCCTACACTCCCCTGGTCGTCGCGCAGGGCCTGTCGAGCTATCTCGGCGACTTCCCGCATCGCTGCACCGAGCAGCTCATCAGCCAGGCCATGCCCGCGCTCGTCTTCGCCCAGCACCCGGAGTTCGGCCACGTGCTCACCGAGAAGCAGGACAAGCCGGGCGACGCACTGCAATCCCTGTACGCCGTGCTGCATACGCGCCAGAACGGGGAGGGCGGATTTGGTCTGTGGACCTCGACACCGGAATCGGTGCGCTACGTCTCCGACTATGCGATGCAGTTCCTGATCGAGGCGAAGGAACGCGGGCAGAAACTGCCCGGGGACATGCTCGATGCGGGCAACAAATACCTGCGCCAGCTTGCCGCCGATCAGGGCGATTCATCTCTGGCCGGACTGCGCGAGCGCGCGTTTGCCGTCTACCTGCTCACGCGCCAGGGCAATGTCACGACGAACGAACTCGCCGCCGTGCAGAAGCGGCTGGATGATCGCTTCCCTGATCAATGGAAGAACGACCTCTCGGCGGCGTATCTGGCTTCCGCGTTGAAGCTGCTCAAGCAGGATCGCGACGCCGAGCGCATGATGGCCGGACCGCTGAAGGTGCTGACGCGCTCGGCGATCGAGAACGCGTACCGGTTCGAGCGCTACTACGATCCGCTGATCCGCGACGCGACGACGCTGTATCTGATCGCGAAGCATTTCCCGGAAAGCGCGAAGAGCTTGCCTGCGGATGCGTTGCAGAACATCGTGCGTCCCTTGCAGAAGGGTCGCTACAACACGCTGTCGTCGGCGCTGACGATTCTCGCGCTCGACGGGTATGGCAGCCAGGCAGTGGCGGACGGCAAGCTGACCCTCGGCGAACTGCGCAAGGACAGTTCGGTGACGGCCTTCGGCGCGGCGGCGGGCAGCCTGATGCGCGGCGCGTTTACGCACGACGCCACCGGCGTTCGCATCGACAACGCGGCGGATGTGCGCGCCTGGTACGCGCTCACGCAAGCCGGCTTCGATCGCGTCCCGCCGACGGCGGAAGTCAAGGACGGTCTGGAGATCGTGCGCGAGTACACGAATGCGGCCGGGCAGGCCGTCACCGCGGCGAAGCTCGGCGAAGAACTCGATGTGCATCTGAAGATTCGCGCTACCGAGGTCGACAGCGTCGGCAGCATCGCGATCGTCGATCTCCTGCCCGGCGGATTCGAGGCGGTGCTGCAGCCGCCGGCGTTGCCCGAGGACTCGAATGCGAACCGCGGCGACGCGGCGGATCAGGCGCCGGCCGTACCCGCATGGCATTCGCCGATCGGCACGTCGGCCTCGACCTGGTCGCCCGAATACGCCGACGTGCGCGACGACCGGGTCGTGATCTACGGAACGGCGTGGCGCAACGCACAGGAGTTCGTGTACCGCATTCGCGCCACGAACGCCGGCGCGTTTGTCGTGCCACCGGCGTACGCAGAATCCTTGTACGACCGTACCGTGCAGGCGCGGTCGATGGGCGGAAGGATCGAGGTTTCCGGGAAATAGGTTCGCACGCGTGATGCGCACGAGAGCGCTGCCGATTCTGCGTCGCTGGCACAACGTGCTGGCGGCGCTGGTGCTGGCGGCCCTCGTGCTGGCCGGCATCCGGGTGTGGCCGCACGCGCCGCTGTCGCAGCTCGCACCGTCGTCGACCGCCGTCTACGACGAACATGGCAATCTGCTGCGCCTGACCCTGGCGAGCGACGAACGCTATCGGCTCTGGGTGTCGCTCGCCGACCTGCCGCCGGCGCTCGTGCAGGGCGTCCTGCTGCACGAGGACGCCTGGTTTCGCTGGCACCCCGGTTTCAACCCGGTAAGCCTGGCGCGCGGCGGCTGGGTGACCTACGTGCGTGGCGGCAGCCGGCAGGGCGGCTCGACGATCACGATGCAGCTTGCACGCCTGATCTGGCACCTGAACACGCGAACGCCGGGCGGCAAGATCCGCCAGGTGCTGCGAGCAGTCGAACTGGAGCTGTGCTATTCCAAGGACGCCATCCTCGAGGCGTACCTGAATTATGCGCCCTATGGCCGCAACATCGAGGGCGCCGCTGCGGCCAGCCTGATCTACTTCGACCGCCCGGCATCCGAGCTGAGCCTGCCCGAGGCGCTGACGCTGGCGGTGATTCCGCAGGATCCGAGCCGCCGCGTGCGGGAAGACGCGAGCGTGGGAGGCGCCGCGCCGGATCTGATCGGTACGCGTCTCGTCGCCGCCCGCGACCGGTTGTTCCGGCGTTGGCTTGCGCGCCATCCCGAGGACGCGGGTTCTGCGCCGCTCATGCGGCTGCCGTTGCGCCTGCGCGCGCCGGAGCATCTGCCGTTCGCCGCGCCGCATTTCGTCGAGGAGGTCATCGCCGACGCACGGCTGCACTCCGAGTCGGTGCCGCCGCTGTTGCGCACCACGCTCGATCTCGATCTGCAGCACCTGGTTGAGCGGCAGGTCGAAGATCACATCGGACACAATTCCGACCGTGGCATCCGCAACGCGGTCGCTCTCCTCGTCGATACCCGCGATCTCGGTATCAAGGCGCTGGTCGGGTCGGCCGACTACCGTGATGCGGCGATCTCCGGTCAGGTCGACGGCGCCCTGGCGAAGCGGTCACCGGGTTCGACGCTGAAGCCGTTCATCTACGCGCTTGGTTTCGACCAGGGCGTGCTGCATCCGCAAACGGTGCTGCGCGACGTGCCGACCGCGTTCGGTCCGTTCACGCCGGAGAATTTCGACGGTCGATTCCTCGGACCGGTGACGGCGACGGAGGCCCTGATCCGCAGCCGCAATGTGCCGGCCGTGTACGTCGCGTCGAAATTGCAGAACCCGAGCTTCTACCAGTTTCTCAAGGACGCCGGTATCGGTCGCATGGCGTCCGAGGAGCATTACGGCCTGGCCCTCGTACTCGGCGGTGGTGAAGTGACGCCCGAGGAACTCGGCACGTTGTACGCGATGCTGGCCAACCGCGGCACGCTGGTGCCGTTGCGTCGGCGTGCGGACGACGCGCATGCGGAGGGTGCGCGGATGCTGAGCGAGGAGGCGAGCTTCATGGTGCTCGACATGCTGCGTCAGAATCCGCGGCCCGACGATACGCTGGTCAGTCAACCCGGCCGTCTGCCTGTCTACTGGAAGACGGGAACATCGTGGGGCTTCCGCGATGCGTGGACGGCGGGCATCGTCGGACCCTATGTCGTCGTCGTCTGGATCGGCAATTTCGACGGCAGCGGCAATCCGGCGTTCGTCGGTGTCGAAGCAGCGGCACCGCTCTTCTTCCATATCGCCGACGCGCTCCGCGCACGTGACCCGCAGCTCGCCGAGCCGCCGCACGCGCCGCCGCGGAACCTCAAGCGCGTGCAGATCTGTCTGGCCAGTGGCGATCTGCCGAACACGTGGTGTCCGCGCCGCGGCATGACCTGGTTCATCCCGGGCAAGTCGCCGATCCGGGTAAGCAACGTGCACCGGCCCGTCGTGGTCGACAACGCGAGCGGCGAGCCGGCGTGCCCGCCGTTCGATCCGCTCGCCACCCATGCCGAAGTATTCGAATATTGGCCATCCGACCTCGCGCGCGTGTTCCGCCAGGCCGGCATCCCGCGCCGGACGCCGCCTGCATTGCCGGATTGTTCCGACGACAGCGGCGACGGGCAGGCGCCGCAAATCACCTCGCCGCTGCGCGGCGAGACGTACACGCGGCGCATCAGCCGCGACGGCGACGAGCGCATCGCGTTCAATGCCAGCGTGGATGCCGGCGTGCGGAACCTGTACTGGTTCGTCGACGACGGGTTTGTCGGGATGACTGTCGCCGGGGACCCGCTGCTGTGGCAACCGGTGGCGCCGGGTCAGTTCACAGTGCGCGCCGTGGATGATCATGGTCGTGCGGACGCCCGGGCGCTGCGCGTCGAGGTCGTGGAGTAGGTGGTCGCGCGCGGCCGGATGCTATCCTTCCCCGAAACGGAGGATGGATATGCGGCACGTCTGGTTGCTGGCGTTGGCAATGACGTTGTGCGGGTGCGACGCCACCGGCGTACGCGCCGGCTCGGCACGCTCCGGCGACGCCGCGGGTCGATTGACCGCCGTGTTGGCGGGCGACTACGACAACCATGAGCAGGCCAAGCAGGGCGCCGCGTCCGCGGGACTCGCGGTGCCGCACCTGCGTGAAACGCTGCGCGCGGTGCCGGGAGACGGACTGTGGCTGTGGGAACTCCGGATGGTCGGCAAGGATGCGACAGCGCAGAGTTCGTGGTTGTACCGGGTTGCGGGTGACCCCAACGGGCGCGTGACGCTGACGCCATTCCGGGCGGTGGACCCGGCCGCAACGGCAGCCGTCGCGGCGTCCGACCACAAGTTCGAATTCGTCGCTGCGCAGTGGGCTGAACTGGCACCTTGTGCGATGAGCGGCGAATGGAAGGCCGCCCGCTTTCAGGCGGCGGCGAATGTCGCCGCCTGCAGTTCGCTGTTGCCCGGTCTTGGCGAAGCGGCGGCGCTGCTTCCTCTGAGCCTGGTACTGGACGGAGAAATGCTGACGTCGACCACGTTCGCCGATCAGGCGCGGGGTGCCGATGCACGGATCGAAGCGCGTCGGGCTCGCTGGTTCAGTGGCTGGGCCGCCATCAATGGTGCAGGACCGCGGGCAAAAGCCGACAGCTCCGATTGGCATACCCATGGCGACTTGCATGTCTCCAGCGAAGGCGGTGTGGTGCCGATACGCTGGCGCGACGGCGCCCCCAGCGGCTACTCGCTTGAGCTGGAGCGCAAGACGTACGCGGAGCGCAAGCTGAGCGTGCTCGAACTCAACGTGATCGAGGACGCCAGCGGCAGCGTCGTCGACTACGTCTGGGCAAGCCCGGACGCGTCGGCAATCGGTCTCAATCTCGGTTGGTTGCAGGCGGGTCTAACCGCCGGTACTGAATAGCTTCCGCCGCGGCCCCGCCGGCGAGGCCAGGCTGCGCAGGATCGCTCACATGCCCACGGCCTGCAGGTGCGCGAGCAGCGCCTGTGCCTGCGCCGTGCGTTCATCGTTGTCGCCGTGAAATCCGTGCAGGGCCGGATACGCGATCTGCACCAGCTTCAGCGCTTCGGCACGCCGGTCTGCGTGCTGGGCGAGCAGTTTGGCCAATTGCAGGTTCGACATCGCCAGACTCGGCGTCACGGCACCGTCCGCCTTCGTCTCTCCCGCGGCGATCGCCTCGCGCAGCGACTCTTCGGCCTCCGCTTCCTGCCCGGCCGCGGCATAGGCCGCGGCGAGGCTTCTCAGGCACCCCTCCCGGATGTTGCCGATGTCTGCGAATGATGACTTCTTGAGCTCGATGGCGTGACGAATGTGTGCGACGGCGCTTTCGTTCCGGCCGACCATGACCTCGATGTCGCCCAGGCGCCAGAGCAATTGCGAATAGGGGGTTCGGCCCTTGTCGAGCATGCGCTGGAGCATTGCACCGAGCGTGGTGTAGGCGGCGTCGGGGTTCCCGCGGCGTCCGCGCAGCCAGTGCAGCTCGATCTGCCCCAGTTCGACCTGCATCGAACCCGAGCCGAACAGACGCTCGGCGGTCGCAAGCCTCTGCGTGACGACCTGCTCGGCCGTGGCGAGGTCGCTCTTGCCAAGGGCAAGGGTGTACTCCGCATCCAGAAAATTGATGGAGGTGATGCCGTCATCGATGTGATCGGCTTCAAGCCCTTGCTTTGCTTCGGCCAGCAGTTTCTCAGCCGCTGCGTAGTCGCCGAAGAACACGAGCTGATGCACGGTTCCCACCTTGATGCCGAGGACCCGCTGGTCCGTCG
>Ga0335076_10007776_pt1 | contig 10806 bp, 9 predicted proteins | sample Lox_Sample_25_FD_206717 | JGI IMG/M metagenome (GOLD analysis project Ga0335076, IMG submission 206717) | Soil microbial communities from Loxahatchee National Wildlife Refuge, Florida, United States - Lox_Sample_2.5 | ecosystem: Environmental > Terrestrial > Soil > Wetlands | place: USA: Florida...
GGAGTCTTCGTACGGATACACATGTACCATCCAGCCAAAAATCACCGGATAAAACGTGCCACCCGCGGCATCGCAAGCTGCTTCTGTGCTGATCGAGCCGCGTAGCCCGAACTTCATCCAATCCGCGTGGCGGCGATCGCCTTTCGGGGGCATGCACAGATTTGTGTGTTGGTGCCAGGTGGCGATGCTCAGTGGGACTCGCTCATTGAGCTGATCCTCAGTGGCGCGCTTGGGCATCGTATACATGGCCCCGACCAGTTCGTAGCCGCCCGGAACTTTTTTGTAGAGCAGGGAAGTGGGACGAGCCGGATCGAACGTGAACGCTTCCAGGAATCCATTTTCGTAATTTGTGAAGTGATATTCCTGCTGCGGCACATTGGGCATGAAGATTTTGTAGCCCTCGTTCAGCGCCACCTGATAGTCCTTGTATTTCGCAATGCCATCCCGAAGCTGCTCCACAATTTCTTTGGCGCGCTTCTGGTCTTCGGCGCTCATGGGGCGCGGGGCACTCATGTGCATATGCGGCGTATCGCCGTGATGCATGTGGGCCATGTCCACCATCGCATTGTGCTCACCTACCGACGCATCGTCGGCGTCCATAGACATTCCCGGCATGCCGGAGTGATCGGCGTTTTGCCCGTCCTGGGCCATTTCCGGCGTTGTCAGCGCAACAGTGGGGGCGTGGTGGCTCGGGATCGCGGCGAGAAGAACACCTACCACGCAGAGGGCGGCAATGCCGATGGCGAAATTGATGAACAACTGGCGTAACGTCTTTCGGGCAAACATGAAACCTCGGTTAGCTGATCGTTGTATACCTTCCATTTCATAATACGAAGGTCCTCTTTGATAACTTACGCAGTATTTGCCCAGAAGTTCCCGAGCGAAACTGTCCGGCTGTACAGGACTACGAACAGCGGTCAGACGGCTCGATCGTCAAGACCCGGCCAAGCCGCAGGAGCGGCTGGAAAAGCTCATGTTAAACTGGCCCTCATCGTGAAAAGCGCAACCATGCAGCCCATTAAAGGGCTTTCGGGCGGGCTCGAACTGCCAGGAGACAAATCCATCTCGCATCGTTACGCCATGCTCGCGGCGCTGGCCGATGGCACCAGCGAGCTTCGCAATTTTGCCGCGGCCCGCGATTGCCACAGCACCTTGAGATGCATGAAGTCCTTGGGAGCAGGTGTGCAAGTGGAACGCTCGACCGTGCGCGTCGTGGGGCACGGATTGTGCGGTTTGAAAAGTTCCTGGCGAACACTGGATGCGGAAAACTCGGGTACCACCATACGTTTGCTGTCCGGCATTTTGAGTGGGCAATCCTTCACCACAAAAATCACCGGCGATGCTTCTTTGCAGAAGCGTCCGATGAAGCGCGTGATGACCCCGCTGCGTGAAATGGGAGCGGAGATTCGGGGCCGCCTCGAGAATTTCCCGCCGTTGGAGATTCGCGGTGGCAACCTGCATGGAATCCACTACGAAATGCCCATGGCCAGCGCGCAGGTGAAATCCGCCGTGCTCTTGGCGGGACTGTACGCAAACGGGCAAACCTCGGTAACCGAGCCTGCGGCGACGCGGGACCACACCGAATTGGCGCTCGAGGAATTTGGCGCGACGGTTACGAAACAAGGACGCACCATCTCCGTCCATGGCTTCGCTCCCGGCGGGAACGGGAACGCGGCGTTGCGCCCGGTCTCCGCGGATATCCCAGGAGACCTATCGTCGGCTGTGTTTTTTATCGCCGCGGCGTCCCTGCTTCCGGAATCGAATCTATACCTTGCGAATGTCGGGCTAAATCCTACGCGCTCGGCCATTCTGGATTTTTTTAATCAAATGGGCGCGGCAGTCTCCGTTGTGAATTTGCAGACCAAAAATGGGGAATTGGTGGGCGATTTGTCGGTGAAAGGCGCGCGGCTGAAAGGCGGCCTGGTTTCCGGAGAGCTTGTCCCGTTGCTGATTGACGAATTGCCCATGCTCGCGGCGCTGGGGCCTTATACGGAGCAGGGAATTGAAATTCGCGACGCAGCGGAATTGCGCGTGAAGGAGAGCGACCGCATCGCCGCGTTAGCCGAGAATCTCAGGCGCATGGGAGCCGATGTGGAAGAGCGTCCCGATGGATTGCGGGTTGCGGGTTCGTCGGCAGGCAAGCTCCACGGAGCGGAAATCGATCCCCACGGCGACCATCGCATCGCCATGGCGTTTGCCGTCGCAGGTTTGGGAGCTACCGGCGAGACGCGTATTCTGGACGCGGATTGCGCGGGAGTCTCGTATCCGTCGTTTTTTTCCGAATTGCAGCGTTTAGCCGAGTAGTTCAGCTGTCTCTGATATCCGCTGCCGACTCACTGCTCGGTTTCAGTTGGAATCTGCGGCGGCGCAGGTGGCGCTGGAACTCTCACAACAGGCGGCTTCGGTGGTGCTGGCACCGACACGGTGTTGCGGCGCAATTCGATATTTCCGTAACTGGTGCGCAGCGTAATTTTTGGCCCCTTGCCTGAACCATAGTGGCCCGTTAAATGAGAATCACCGGATTCGCTCTTCGTGGGCTCCAGGTTGTTGAACTCGGATTCAATGTCGCAATCGTGGCAATCGGCCACGATATCGAAGCTCGAACCTGCTGGCAACGTAAGGGAAATCCCAGAAGATGCATTCGTGAGAGTGACGTCGTCTTTCGGCACGTTGCTGAACCGCACCGTGGTTTGCGCGTTGCGATTGTCGAGGTTCACTTTGCCTCCGGGATTCTCGACATTAATCTCCGTATCCCTCGTGCGCAACGTCACGTTTCCCGGAGCGTCAATCAAGTCGAGACTGCCACTGCCTACTTCCAGGTGTCCGGCGAGGCCCGTTAGCGTCAGGTCGGTGCGCGGAGAAACCAGGCGCACGCCTTTGCTGACCCTGTCGGCGCGGATCGGGCCATAGAAGTCTCCTTCTACCGTGAGCGCGCCGGTGATATCCGTAGCCTCAATCTCGCCGCCTTTTCCGGAGATTTTTACGTTGCCGGTGGTGTCTCCAATCTTGGCATCCCCTTTTTTCATTTCCACAGAAACTTCCCCGGTGGTGCCGCGAATTTCCACATCGCCGTTCTGGTTGACCACGCTCACATCATTTTGGAAGTCGGAGACGTTGACATCCCCTTTCTCGGTTCGTACCGTGAGCGGAGATTTCTGAGGAACGCTTACGTCGAGATCGACGCCAATGCGCGCGTCGGAACTGTTGGAACCGGTAGGATGGACATCGAAGCTCTCGCCATTTTTGCTGATCTCGACGCCAACGGCTTTGGCGAGTCGGTCCGCTTCGTTCTCGCTCCACGTGCGCACATTTTTCTTTGCGGAAACGCGAATATCACTCTCGTCGGAGGCGTGCACCGTAATGTCACCGCGAACGTTACGAACAATCACAGGATTCTTGGCAGGAATGGTTTTGGGCGGCACATCCACATCGAAGCCGTAGCTGTCGCCCGAAACATCATTGCCGATCAAGCCAGCAAGCTTTCCTTTGCCCACATCTACGGCAACTACAATGCCCATCAGCGCCAGCATTCCCAGAACCAGCGCGACTTCTCCGCCGGTAATGCCGCCCGTCCCGAAACGACGGCCCACCGTGCGTTCAAATAATTTTATTACCCCCCAGAAGATGATGAGCAGCGGCCACCAGTGAGAAAAGAACCCGCTCAGGTCCAAACGTCCGTAGTTGTGCAGCAGAAGCAGAATGCCAACGGAGATAAGAACCAGACCGGAGAAGAGTCCGCTGCTGCGCGATCGAGTATCTGCCATGTTTGTTATTGCCCCTGGCCGGTGTAAGGCGCCTGAGGAGGGACGGTCGGTGGCGGTACGTTGGGCGGCGCAGGAACAACCGGCGGGCGAACCGGCTCTACATGGCCGTCCCGCGGTGCCAGGGAAGACGCCAACAGAATCAGGCCAATCACCATTAAGATAATCGGCCAGGTATTGCCGAAATCAAACCGCCCGCCCTGCACCTGGTGCAGCAAAAACAAAATGCCGATTGTGATTAAGATCGCCGGGCCCATCATCCCGCGAATCATACAGCTCTGACACCGGCATCGAAATTGCCCACTCATACATTTCCTTCCTTAAACCTGCCCGCCCATGCGGTTGCGCAGCAGCCAAACTCCCAGACCGATCAGAATGAGCGGAAAGATCAATTCGCGGACGCGGAAGAAATCGAAAACGCCGAAATTCCGGAGAAGAAACAGGGCGCCGAGGCCAATCAAGAGAATTGGGCCGATACCCTTTTGCTTACTCCAGTTCTCCAGCGGGTCCTGATAGGTCTGCCCAGTCTGTTTGGATTTCAGAGTGCGTACAGCGTCGATGGCCATGTAGAACGGGAAGACGATCAGGGCGCAAATGAGGACAGCTTGCGCGCCATCGCCGAGATCCAGATTAATGCCTAGAATAATGCCCGCGAAAATGACGATGTGCAGTAACGCTTTGTTGTACTCGCCATTGTAAATGGCGCCGAGACCCGGAATCAGGCCAAGGATAAACGCTAAAACCGGAGCGCCTTTTTGCGAAGCGGGAGGAACTCCAAGGCCAATAGGCGGGGCTGAAGTCAGCGCTGGTGCGTTGACACCTTCCGCCGTAACCGCAGGAGTCGACAGCCCTACGACCTGCGCCAGGCAATCTTCGCAATAGTAAACGTCACGCACTGGCCGCACACACGCCGGACACAACGGTTTTCCGCAGTTCCGGCAAAATCCCGATGCGTCCACATCTGGATGCACCGCACATTTCATCGAATGCTCCTCTCAAAAACCACGGGACACTGTGCGGCCAGCAACTCCATTTGGCGGCCGATTTCGTTAGCGCGATTCTGTTGCTTAGGTTGCGTCCGCGTGTGATCGTCTTTTTGGCCAGGCTGGTTTTCGGGAGTGGATTGCGGCGCGTTGTCCTCAGATGGTGCCTGCAATTCATTTTCACCCTGGCGCAAGCGAGACTGAATTTCATAAACGACGCGCCAGTCACTCACGCTTCGCACCAGTCGCGCGTAACTGAGATGCGCTTGGCGGTCCACATTCCGATACACAGTTACCGGGTGAAGATCAGCCAATTTAGGCTTGCGAAACGAGATTCCAAACGTACTGACGACAATGACGAGCGTCGCCAATACGCTGGCAACTCCGTAAGCAAATTTCGGAGTGGCCAATCCACGAATGAACTTCTGGAACGATTGCCAGCCACTGACGGTTTCCCGTGGGCCGAGCGTCTGATCGAGGATGGAATAGATGAGCCGGGGCGAAACTTCCACTTCGTCCATGGACCGCAACTCGGTCATCAAATCTTTTACGCTGGCCAGCAGGGGCGCACAGTCCGAGCAGGCGTGGACGTGGGACTCGAATTCGGCGCGATCCTGCGCCGGCAACAACCCTTCCAGATAATCGCTCAGTTGAGCTTCGATTTGGTCACATGTCCAGGTCATGACTCGACCCCCAGGGGCAGGGGAAACTCTGCCCGTAAAGCCGCGAAAAATCCAGTTCGTGCGTGCAGGTTCATGACGGCCTCACGCCCATCTGTTGCAAAATTTTTGCCAGCTCGATGCGGCCTCGATTGATGCGAGACTTCACGGTGCCTTCCGGTACGGCCAGAACCTGCTGAATTTCGGCATATTCCATCTGCTGCAGATCGCGCAAGATCACCGCTTCACGCAATTCCGGCGAAAGCCTGGTCAGAGCCGATTGCACCTGTCCGCTTAACTCATTCAGCAGCGCCTGCTGATCCGGCCGGCGCGCCACGGATTCCTTGTTTTCGACCACCGGCATAGCATCGTCCAGCGAATCCGTCTGGCGGTCCCGCTTGGTCCTTCGGTAATGGTCGATCAGCAGATTTCGCGTCACGCTCGTCATCCAGGTGGCAAAGCCGCCGTGTGCGGAACGGTAACTGCCGAGCGTGCGATAGACTCGCAGAAACACTTCCTGCGAAATGTCTTCGGCTTCCGTGCGGTTACCCACGAATCGGTAGCACACATTGAAGATGCGACGCGTATGACGACGCACAAGTTCCTCCCAGGCCGAGCCATCGCCCTGGAGGCATCGCTGGACCAATTGGGCATCCTGCTCCAAGCCGTCCTAGCCCCAGTCTCCAGTAAGCTGCTCAGGCATAACCCCTTAAAACGGCTACCCGGCCTGTCATACAATGGAACGTAAATTGCCCCGAAAATGTTCCCCGCCACAGGAAACCCCGACCACCAACCTAAGCGGCATGTTACTCGTGTATTGCTACCGAAACAAGGTCTTGCAATTGAATTGCTTACCCCGCTTGACGCAAACGTATTGTCCCCAGTACGCTCGCTCAATATGCCATTCAAGTCGCGGAAGTCATGGTTGCTGGCGCTGGGAGCGCTGGCGCTTGCCTTCCTTATCTATCGTTCCCGCGGGCTGTTTCATTTTAGCGAGTTCAGTGGTGCGAAGCTGTGGGACGCGGTACGCGGCGCAAATTACCTGTACCTGCTGCTGGCGCTGATCACCATTTATGCCTGTTACGCCGTTCGGGCTTGGCGCTGGCAGCGTTTCCAGTCGCATGTGGGTGCTGCGAGCTTCTGGAACATTTACGGAATGAATCTGGCTGGCTTCAGCGCGTTGTTCTTGTTAGGCCGGGCTGCGGAACCGGTGCGGCCGCTGCTCATATCGCGGAAAGACAAAATTCCCCTGGCAGACACCTTCGGCGTGTACGCGCTGGAACGCATCCTGGATGCGGCGTCGACGGCGGTGTTGGCTTCCATCGGACTGCTGGTTTTTGAATCCTCGGGTCATCTCGTGGAGCAAGGGACCAGTTCCGCATTCGAAAAAGCCGCGAAGACGGCTGGAACAGCTTTTTCAATCGGCGCGATTGTAGCCATCGTCGGACTGATCTATTTGCGGCTGCACGGATCTTCTGTGCTGGAGCGGCGGATGGAGGGTTGGCTCGTAAGACACGGGTGGCGCGCCAAAGTTGCAAGGATTCTCCTCGGTTTCTCGCGAGGAGTCCAAACGATAAAAAGTTTGGGCGACGTGTTCGCAGCAGTGTGCCTGTCGCTGATTCATTGGGCTTTGGTGGTGCTGTGCTACTACCTGGTGACCAAGAGTTTCGGCGGGCGGTTGGGTACGCTGACCTTTACCGACGCGATGGTGATTTTGGTGTTCACCATGGTGGGTTCCGCTGTACAACTGCCCGGCGTCGGTGGTGGAGCGCAGGCGTTATCCATTGTGGCGTTCACGCGATTGTACGGAGTGGAACAAGAACCGGCGGTCGCTGCGGCCATGGTGCTGTGGGTGGTGACGTTTGCGGCGTGCAGCATTGCAGGCGTGCCTCTGCTGTTCAAAGAGGGATTCTCATTGGGAGAATTGCGGCGGATGCGTGCGCAAGAAGAACAGGAGATCGATGCCGAGATCCTTGACCATCCGTCTTCGTCCTCGACGCCAACCTAGCGCGAGCCGCTGACGGCGCGGCGCTCCTCCGTTTCTGCTATTCTCTTGCTTACACGTCAGGAGAATCCCTCGAGTGAAGTGTCCGTTTTGCGCCCATCTGGACGATAAGGTGATTGACTCTCGCGAAGGCCGTACCGGCGACACCATCCGCCGTCGCCGCGAATGCCTGAAATGTTCTCGCCGCTTCACCACCTACGAACGCATCGACGAAATTCCCTATATGGTGATCAAAAAGGATGGACGCCGCGAACGATTCGAGCGGCAAAAAATCCTGCAGGGACTATTGAAAGCATGCGAGAAAAGGCCGGTCCCCACGCCCAAGCTGGAAGGTATCGTGGATGAAATCGAAGGAGTGGTGCACGAGGCGACGGAACGCGAACTCACCACCACGGAAATCGGCGAGATGATCATGCATCGCCTGAAGAAGCTGGATAAAGTGGCTTATGTGCGCTTCGCCAGCGTGTACATGGATTTTAAGGATGTTCAGGAATTCATGTCGGAGTTGAAGAACCTGCTGAAGGACCGTGTGGTCAAAAAGTAGGCTGCCAGAACATTTCTGATTGTCCTACTCACGTAAATCGAACACATCTCGTTCGAGGCGAGCTTTTTTCGCAGCGCCAGGGAGTACTCTTGCTACCAAATGCGGACGCGGTCCGGAGGAGCTAAGTACAGCGTTTCGCCGGATTGCACATGGAACGCTGGATACCAGGCGTCGATGTTGCGGACGGTGTCCGCGCGATATTGCGCCGGTGCATGCGGATCGGTCATGACCTGCTGGCGCAAGGCGGCTTCGCGGGATTTCGATCCCCAGTTTTGCGCGAACGCGATGAAAAATAGTTGATCGCCGCTGAAGTTGTCCTGCGTGGGGGCGGGCTTTCCGTTGAGAGCAGCGTGATAGCCGTCATACGCAGCGGAAAGGCCGGCGACATCGGCAATATTTTCCCCAAGGGTTTGCTTACCGTTTACGGAGAGATCGGGGAAGGGCTTGTAGGTGTCGTACTGAGCCGCAAGCCGGGCGGTGGCTTCCTCGAAATGCTTGAGGTCGGCATCGGTCCACCAGTTGCGGACACGGCCTTTCGAATCGAAAGCGCTGCCCTCGGTGTCAAAGGTGTGACTAATTTCGTGTCCGATGACAGTGCCAATGGCGCCATAGTTCACCGGATCGGGAGCGTCTGGATCGAAGAAGGGAGGCTGCAGAATCGCGGCGGGAAAATTCAAAGCATTTTGCAGCGGCAGGTTCACGGCGTTTACGGTCTGCGGCGTCATGGACCATTCTTTGCGGTCCACGGGTTTGCCAAGGCGGGCGAGATCTTTCTGGTAGTCGAACATGCGACCGCGCCAAATGTTGCCGAAAATATCGTCAGGCTTGACTTCGTAAGCGGAATAATCCTTCCACGATTCGGGGTAGCCGACACCGACGTAGAGAGTGGTGAGCTTGGCTTGCGCTTCCGCTTTGGTAGCGGGGTCCATCCAGGTGAGCGCGTCGATGCGCTTGTGGAACGCGGCGATCAGGTTGGCCACCATGGCTTCAGCGCGGGCCTTGGCTTCCGGCGGGAAATAGCGCTGAGCATAGATTTTGCCGACATCGTCGCCGAGGAAGGCATTCACGATCGCCACGCCACGCTGCCAGCGGGGGCGTTGCTGCTGCGCGCCGGTCATGGTCTTGCCGAAGAAGGCAAAGCGCTCCTCAGCGAGGGCCTTAGGCAGGAACCCCGCGTAGGCTTCGACTTCGTGATAGGCGAGCCAGTCTTTCCAGGAATCGAGCGGAACGGAGGCAACCAGCGCGGATTCGCCGGCGAAAGCAGTGGGCTGCCAAACGATGAAGCTGGTTTGCTGGGTCAGCCCGGCGCCACGAAAGTATTCGGTCCAGTCGAGCCCAGGGGCCTTGGTGGTGAAATCCGTTTGCGCCCAGGTATTGTTGGCCTTGTGAACGTCTTCGTTCTCCGCGAGAGTAAGGTGCTTTTCAGCGATGGCGTGTTCGAGTTCGATGATGCGCTTGGCGTGTACGTCAGCGTCAGTGAATCCGGCAAGCTTGAACATGGCGGAGACGTGCGCCGCATATGCATCTCGGATCTTCTGCATGTGTTCGCTGCTGGCCAAGTAATATTCGCGATCAGGGAGTTGCACGCCGCCTTGCAATAAGTACGCGGCGTAATGGTCAGAGTCGTTGAATCCGGGGGCTACCCACAAGCCAAAGAGATTTGCGGTGTGGAAATTTGTGTTGTTCAAGGCATCCACATCGGCGCGTAAGGTCTTGCCGAGGGCGAAGGCCAATTCGCGTTTGTCTTTGATGGCAGCGATAGCGTCGAGATGAGGCTTGAGGGGCGTCAGGCCCTTCGCTTCAATTCCGGCTTCATCCATGTAGGAGTTGTAGAGTGCGGCAATTTTTTTTGAGCCTGCGCCGGTGGCGCCGTTGCCCTTAGAGGCTTCTTCAATCAACGCGGCGGTGCGCTTATTGCTGATTTCGTCGAGCTTGGTAAAGACGCCAATGGCCGCGCGGTCCGGGGGGATTTCCGTGCGCTTGAGCCAGCCGCCGTTGGCGTACAAGTAGAAGTCGTCGCCCGGCTTGACCGCGGGATCCATATTGGCAAGGGCGATGCCGTGCGTTTCCGGCTTTTCCTTTTCCTGCGCGCGTACGTTAACGAGGACCAAGGAGAGCGCGAGAGCGAGTCCAGCACACATGACGACGCCTGCGGACTTTTCTTTTGGTTTCATGGGAGGCTCCTGAGCTAAACAACACACCCGTTGCGAGTGACCCTTCGAGTATAGACGCGCACGGAGCGAAACTGGTAGGCCGCCCGTGACAGAGGGACGTCGCCAGCCCGCGGATGTTTTGCAACTTGGGAGTTATACTCGAAGCCATGCCTGTGCTGATTGCGTTGCTGCGCGGTGTGAATGTCGGTGGCCACCACAAAATCAAAATGGATGTCCTGCGGGAGCTGTGCGCCTCGGCGAAGTTTGAGTGTGCCCAGACCTATCTGCAGAGCGGCAACGTTGTATTTCGCACGAGCAGCAAAAGCACGGTAAGTTTGGCGGGCGTGCTGGAGGCGGCCATCGAGCGCAAGCTAGGATTTCGTCCGAGCGTTGTCCTTCGAACTGTGCCTGAGCTTCGTGCGGCAATCGCCCGCAACCCGTTCGCGAAACGGCCAGGACTGGAGCCAGGTAAGTTGGCGGTCGTTTTCCTGGCGCGCGAGATTGCGGCGGCCGCGCGCAAAGCGCTACTTGCCATGGACATCGCGCCAGAGGAACTGCGTGCGCAAGGACAAGAACTCTACATCTATTTTCCGAATGGACAAGGGCGGCCGAAGCTCTCGTGGTCGCGCGTCGACAAAATATTAGGTATGCCTTACACCGGCCGGAACTGGAACACCGTTACAAAACTTCTGGAACTGGCC
>Ga0335076_10007778_pt1 | contig 10804 bp, 11 predicted proteins | sample Lox_Sample_25_FD_206717 | JGI IMG/M metagenome (GOLD analysis project Ga0335076, IMG submission 206717) | Soil microbial communities from Loxahatchee National Wildlife Refuge, Florida, United States - Lox_Sample_2.5 | ecosystem: Environmental > Terrestrial > Soil > Wetlands | place: USA...
ACGCGTCGCAGGCGAACCCGTTCGTCGGCGTGGCCATCGCCACGGGAATCGGCGAGGCACGCAACGCGCTGATCGCACGCGCCTCGTTCTGCCTGATCGCGATCGGCGACAGCCTGGGCACGCTCTCCGAGGTGGCGCTCGGACGCCAGTTCGGCAAGCTCGTCATCGGCCTCGAGGGCGCGGCCAAGGTGCCTGGTGTCGAGCATTGCAGCTCGGCCCGGGACGCGGTTGAGAGGGTGGCGGAGGCGGTCTTGGCGGAAGCGCGTCGATGACTGCGGCACGACCGGCGCGGGATGCCAGCGCCGACTTGCGCAGGCGACGTCAGAGGCAGCGCTTCGCTGACGACCTCGCTCGTCTCGCGGTCGGCGGGATGATCGGAGCAAGCATTGTGTTCCTTTTGCTGCCATTGGCGATTACGCTGTCGATGTCGTTCGACGCCCGCGACTATTTGGGGACCTTCCCACCAACAGAGCTTTCACTGCGGTGGTACGAGAAGTTCTTCTCCGATCCCTATCTCCTCAAGGGCTTGCGGACGAGCCTGCAGCTCGCTGCGCTTACCGCGCTGAGCGCAACCGCGATCGGCCTCTGCGCCGCGGTCGCACTGGAGCGGCTCCCGGTCCGGTACGCGCAGCTTCTAATCGCGGTCTTCCTGTCGCCGCTCATCGTGCCCGGCGTGGTCATCGGGTTCGCCCTGCTCGTCTTCTACGCACGTACCGGCGTCGACAGCACTTTCGCGCGCCTGCTGGGAGGGCACGTGCTGATCACGTTTCCGTATGCGATCCGCACGGTTCTTGCCGCGCTCGGCGGCATACGTCCGTCGCTGGTTGAGGTCGCGCAGTCGCTCGGCGCGAGTCCAACGAGAGCGTTCTGGAGCGTGACTTTCCCTCTGGCACGGACCGGTGTGGCTGCCGGCGCCATCTTCGCCTTCGTGTTCTCGCTCGACGACGTGGCTGTGAGCATTTTTCTCTCCGATCCGGATCGTTACACCCTGCCGGTTGCGCTCGTGAGCATGCTGCACGCGAACTTCGATCTGACGATTGCCGCGGTGGCCGTGCTAATCGTCGCCAGCTCGGTCGCGCTGATGCTGTTGCTCGACTGGGTCGCTGGCCTCGATCGCGTCGTCGGCGCGAACTATTACCGGGCCTAGCAGGAATGGCACAGCCGGTTCTCGAGTTGCAACACGTCAGCAAGCGCTACGGCGACAAGCCCGCCGTGCGCGACGTCTCCTTTTCGGTGCAGAGCGGGCAGGTCCTGGCGCTCCTGGGCCCCAGCGGCTGCGGGAAGACGACGACCCTTCGCATGATCGCAGGCTTTGTCGATCCCGACGAAGGATCGATCGAGATCGGTGGCCGCGACATGCGCGACGTGCGCCCGCACGAGCGCAACGTCGGCCTCGTTTTCCAAGATTACGCGCTGTTCCCCCACCTGACGGTCGAGCAGAACGTCGCCTATGGGCTGCGCCAGCGCGGCGAAGCGAAGGGCACAATCGCAAAGCGCGTGCGCGAGATGCTCGCGCTGGTCCATCTCGAAGGCTTCGGCGAGCGCCGGCCTGTGGGACTGAGCGGAGGACAGCAGCAACGTGTGGCGCTCGCGCGGGCGATGGCGGTAACGCCGGAGGTCATGCTCCTCGACGAGCCGCTCTCGGCGCTCGACGCCAAGCTCCGGCAAGAGCTGCGCTTTGAGCTCAAGCAGATCCTACAGGCCGCGCGCTGCACTACGCTCATCGTCACGCACGACCAGGAAGAAGCGATGAGTCTCGCCGACGAGATCATCGTCATGGATCACGGCGTCGTTCTGCAACAAGGCAGCGCCGCGGCGGTCTACCGCACGCCTCGGTCGCGCGCCGTCGCCGAGTTCATCGGGCGCGCGAACTGGTTCGAAGGCAGGCTCGGCGTCGAGCTCGCGGCAGGGCTTCGCGAGTTCGTCACGGCCGAAGGCAGCTTCGTCGTCCCGGGCGGCAGCGCCGTCGAGGGCGCGGTCCTGCAGGTTTGCGTCCGCCCGGAGCGCCTGCGCATCATCGCCGCAGATCCGCCCTCCGCCGAGCGGCTCAACGTGGTGGAGGGGACGCTGGCAAGCGCGGCGTATCTCGGCTCCGAGATCCATCACGTCGTCGTGCTAGCGACGGGCCGCACCATCGTCTGCGTCGAGCAGAACCGGGACCAAGCGCTTCCCGCCGTCGGCGCGCTGCTCAGGCTCGGCTTCCGCCCGACCGACTGCATCCTCATGGCGTGACCTGCTCCTCGAGGCGAAGCAGCGACGAACGATGACCTTCCTGACTGCAAACGGAGTGCGGACGTACTATGAAGTCACGGGCGCCGGCCCGCCGTTGCTTTTGATCGCCGGCAATGGCATGGATCACACCGCGTACCGCGATCAGCTCCCGTCTTTCGCGCCGCATTTCCGTTGCATTACCTACGACCTGCGCGGCATCGGCAAATCCGACGTCCCCGAGTCGGGCTACACTGTCCCCGACCTTGCGCGCGACGCGCTCTCCCTGCTCGACGGGCTTGGCGTCGCGGCCGCGCACGTGGCCGGCTATTCGCTCGGCGGAGCGGTCGGGCTCGTGATGGCGATCGCGGCGCCGGAGCGGGTGCGATCGCTGTCTCTGTATTCCACGTTCTCCCACGTCGAGCCGTACCTGCGCCGGCGGTACGAGCTTCTCGTAAAGATCCTGCTCGAGACCACGCCCGAACTGTGGGCAATGTTCACCGCGTTCACCGCGTTCGGCGAGGCGTACATCAATGCACACGACGCGGACGTCGAGAAGGAGATCGCGCTGCGCACTGCGCGCTGGGCGAAAGCCGACGCGCCGTCGAAGATCGGGCTCGTCGGGCATTACCGCGCGATCCTGGCGCACGACGTGCGTGCTCGGCTGTCCGAGATACGCTGCCCCACGTGGATCGCCGTTGGAAGCTCCGACCCGGTGGCGCCTCCGTCCTATGCGCGGTACCTGAAGGCGCATATCGCCGGCTCGCGCCTCTCCATCTATCCGGATGCGCCGCACCGCTTGCTCAACTTTACACCGCAGTTCACCGCCGACGCGCTCGCTTTCCTCCTCGAGGCACGGGGTGCGCATTGATGCGGGGCGCAATGTCACTCGTCGGATTACGGTGTATATTGGTCCGCCACGCCGCAGCGCGGCTCATCGATGAGTGATTCTTCCGCCAACGGCTTGATTGTCTCCGCCGACTCGCACGTGCTCGAGCCCGGCGATCTCTGGACCAGCGCCCTTCACGCGCGTTTCGGCGACGCGTTGCCGCGCATCGTCAAGGGCTTCGAAGGGCACGAGGGCACGTTCTTCTATCTCGGACGCCCGGGCGAGGCAGCCCGCATCGACGAGCTAGTCAATGCCGTGGGAGACGACGCACGGATCTCCGAGCTGGTGCGCGCGGGCAGCGATCCGGACTTCCGGCTGCAGCTGATGTGCGCGGACGGCGTGGCGGCGGAGGTCCTCAACCCCACGTTCGCATTGTGGGTGCCGCGCATTCCCGATGCGGCCATGCGTCGCGCCTGCGCCCAGGTGTTCAACGACTGGATCGTCGATTACTGCGCGCGCTCGCCGCGGCGTCTGCTCGGCGTGGGCATCGTTCCGATCGACGATGCGCATTGGGCGGTAGACGAGGCCAGGCGCATCATCCGGCGAGGCGTGCGCGGCATCATGGTGCCCACGCAGCCCATCGAGGGCGCGGCGCCGTACCGCAGCGCGGTCTACGATCCCTTCTGGGCGGTGGTCGAGGAAGCACGTGTGCCGGTGACGCTGCACATCGTGACCGGACGCGTGCGCGATCCATTCACCTACCACGGCGCGGATGAGCGCGGCGAGGTCCCGCGCTCGTTCCTTGAGCTCTTCGGCGAAGCGGCGCCGGTGCTCGCCAACGAGTTCATCTTCGGCGGAGTCTTCGATCGGTTCCCGAAGCTGACGATCTTTCTGTCCGAGTATGACGCCTCGTGGCTGCCGATCCTGAAGTATCGCGTCGACCGTATCGAGAGGTTCCCCGGCCTCGCGCCGCTCAAGCGGCGGGCGCGAGCTTACGTCGACGAGAACGTCGTCGTGGGCATCATCAATGACCCGCTGGCGGCGAAGCTCCGCCACGAGATCGGCATCGATCGCATCATGTGGGGGTCCGACTTCCCGCATCCGCCCTGTCCGTACCCCCACACGCGCGAACGCATCGGCGAGATCCTGGCCGGCATTCCGGAGTCCGATCGGGCAGCGATCGTGGCAGGCAACGTGAGCCGCCTCTACGGCATCGACCTCAACGCGATCGCATGAAGGGCACGCTCGACATCGTCGGCGGCAATCTGATCGACGGAATCGCGGAGGCGCCCCGACGCAATGTATCGTTACGCGTCAAGGACGGCCGCATCGTCGCGCTTTGGGACGCGACGCGCGGGCCGCCGGAAGCGACGGGGCGTGCCGACCGGGTGCTTGACGCGACGGGCAAGACGGTGATGCCGGGCCTGATCGATGCGCACTGCCACATCAGCTATGGCGAGGGCCGAACCGCGGAGGAGGTCGACGTCTACGGTGGCGCGGAGTGGGCGGCGGTGCGCGCCGTGTGGAACTGCAACAAGGTTCTGCGGGCAGGTGTGACGAGCTTCTGTGATCCGGGATCGACGTGGCTCGTCGCCGTCACCGCACGCGACGCGATCGCGAGCGGGATGTACCCCGGCCCGCGCATCTTCGCCGCCGGCCGCCACATCGTCGGCGACGGCGGGTTTGCGGATTACTTTCCCTCCTGGCTCGGCATGCCGGTTTCCGCCGAAGGCGTTCGGTGCCACTCGCGCGACGAGATGGTGCGCGAGGTGCGCCAACAAGTGAAGAACCGCGTCGACCTGATCAAGATCAGCGGCGACAGCCAGGCGCAGGAGCGGCTCGATCACGCCGGCCCCTGCCTCGCCGACGAGGAGCTACAGGCGATCGTCGCCACCGCGCACGGGTTGGGTCGCAAGACGGCGATCCATGCGCGCTATGCGAACACGGTCGTCGCCGCCGTGCGCGCCGGAATCGACTGGCTCATTCATGCTTCGTACATGCGCAAGGAAGACATCGGACGGGTGCGCGACTCGGGCACGCCGATTTGCCCTACCTTTACGTTCACGGCCAACATCGTCGAGTGGGGTGCGGAGGTCGGCGTCGATCCCAATTACATCGAGGTCAAGAAGCGTGAGCTCGACGCACTCGCAGAGATCCACCGCCGCGCGCACGAGGCCGGCGTCCCGATGCTTGCCGGATCGGAAGCGGGGTTCTCGGTGACCCCGTACGGCGATTGGCATGCGCGCGAGCTCGAGTTGCTCGTCGATCTGACCGGCATGAGTCCGATGGCGGCGATCAAGGCCGCGACTAGCAACAACGCGGCCGCGTTCGGCTGGCGCGGCGAGGTCGGAACGCTCGAGCAAGGGACGCGCGCCGACATCCTCGTCGTCGACGGCGATCCGCTCGCGGATATCGGCATTCTCGGGGATTCGAGGAGGATCTTGACCATCCTGCACGACGGGGTCGAAGTCGATCGCAGCCAACCTATCCCCGAGCGCAGGCGGATGGCGCACGAACGCGGATTCAACGTATCCGTGCTAAAGCTCGCTCGCACGGAAACCCACAGGAGGAGATCACGATCATGACAACATTCACACGCCGTAGCTTTCTCGCCGGCAGCGCCGCGTTGATCGCGGGCGCGAGCATGCCGAGCCGTGCGCAAACGCCGGTTGCGCTCACCGGCATCGACTGGGGCGGGCCGCTGATCGAAGCGACGCGCAAGATCACCGCCGGTGACAAGAATGTCGACATCACCTGGGAATTGCATTCCGGGGGTGCGGGAACGGTTCTGCCCAAGATCAAGGCAGCGTGGCCCAATCCGAAGTACGACATCATCGCCTGCTGGAACCCTGTGTACGTAACGATGATCAACGAGGAGTGGCTGGAGCCGCTCTCTCCGGACGAGATGCCAAACCTCAAAGACATTCCGTCCGAGTATTTCTTCAAGGACAAGGGTGGCGCAATCGTCAACGTGCCGCGTAGCCTCGCCGGGATGTTTTGGGGCTATCGCACCGACAAGGCGCCGATCAAGGTCGAGAAGATCGAGCAGTTGTTCGACCCGAAGCTCAAAGGCCAGATCTGCTGGCCCGGGCCGAGCATCAACTCGAACCTCCAACTGTTGTCGCTCGCTCTCTCGGGGGGCGGAAACGAGAAGAACATGGAGCCGGGATGGGAGCTCCTGAAGAAGCTCGCGAAGTCCGGAAACATCGGCCGTGTCGCGAACACCGAGACTGACTTCATCAACTCCTTCTCCACCGGCGAGACGTCGGTTGCATTCTGGAACATGTCGCCCTGGAAGAAGGTGTCCACCAATTTCCCGATCAAGGTGCTGACTCGCGTGCCCGACGAAAAGGGCATGAAGGCCTTCATGTATCAGGACGGCTGGGTCGTGCTCAAGACATCTAAACAGAAGAAGGCGGCGAAGGACTATCTGAATTTCTTCGTCAGCCCCGAGAACAATCAGGCGTTCAACGAGATGCTTGGGCAGGGCGTGACCAATCGGAAGGCGAAGTCGACCGGTTTCGCCGAGAACATCGCGTTCAAGGGCGACGAGCTCGCCAAGTACGCGTATTTCCCGGATTTCACGCTGCTCGCGGCGCAGCTCAACGAGACGGTCAAGCGCTTCGAGACGGAGATCGTTCCGCTACTGTAAGACGACGCGAGCGGTCGGCGTGATGGCGCGGCGCGACAGTTGGCTGGTCATGCCCGCGGTCGCGGTGGTGGCCATGCTGCTGCTCGCCCCGCTGGTGCTGGTCGGCGACGAGAGCCTGCGCGTGTTCGTCCCCGGGCGCGTCGGCTCCGTGCACGACGCGCCGCTCACGCTGCAGAACTACGGCGAGATCGTCCGTCCCGCCTACGCCCGCTACTTCGCCGACACTTTCCGCTTGAGCCTCGTCGCGACACTGCTCGCGCTCGCGCTCGCGTACCCGATCGGCTATCGAGTCGCTCGAGAAGCGCGCCCGCGCGTGCGCCGGACATGGATCGCGTTTCTGGTGGTGATGCTCTTCCTGTCCATCCTAATCCGTGTCTATGCGGTTTCGCTCGCGGTCGGGCCGACGGGATTCGGAGCCGAGCTCTCGGGCTGGCTCGGCCTGTCCCTCAACAGCCGCGGCTACGCCGAACTTTCGATCGTGCTCGGCCTCCTGCATTGCCTCATCCCCATGGCGGCGATCGTGCTGCTCGCTCCACTGCAGGCGCAGAACCCGAGGCTCGTGGAGGCGGCTCGCGCGCTCGGCGCTCCTGCGTGGAAGGCGCATGCCACGGTGACGCTACCGCTTTCTGCGCGCGGCGTGCTGGCGGCGTTCATGCTTTGCTTCACCTTCTCGATCAGCGCATTCGTGATCCCGCTCGTGCTGGGCAAAGGGCGGGTGCTGTTTGTCTCCAATCTGATTTACAGCCGCTTCGGCGAAGTCGGCAACTATCCCAGCGGCGCCGCGCTTTCCATCGCGCTGCTGTCGCTCTCGCTCATCGTCGTGTACGCACTGGGCCGCGCTGCCGGAGGCGCGTGGGATCGGTGGTGAGCCGAGAGGCGAACATGGCCAAGGAATTCCACAACCCGGAACCGTTCAGATCGGAGAACCGGCCATACGCCATGGCCGTCAAGGCAGGCAAGCTCGTTTTTCTTGCCGGCCAGCTCGGCGTCAAGTTCATCGACGGCAAGCGGACCGTGGTGGCGCCAGGAAATGCGGAGCTTCAGCTCGAAACCATCTTCGCCAACATGCGCTCGGTGCTGCAAGGTGTTGGCGCGCAGCTCGGAGATGTCTGCTGGCTGCAGATCTTCGTCACCGACATGGGAGATCGTTTGCGCATGGACGCGGTGCGCCGGCGCTTCTTTGGCGAGACCGACCTTCCCGCTGCGACGATGATCGAAGTGTCTCGCCTAGCGCTGGCGGGGGCGGTGGTCGAAGCAAATGCGATCGCAGTGATCGAGGAAGGGTAGGCCCGGGCGCCTACAACGCCGCCGTCGCCTGAAACTCGATGAGCAGCCCCGGGTCGGCCAAGTGATTGACCTCGACGATCGTGCTCGTCGGCAGCTTGTCCTTGAAGAACTCCATCCGCGCCGAGACGATCTCCTTGAACTGCCGGATATCGGTCGTGTAGACGACGATCGATACGATGTCGGAAAGGCTACCGCCGGCCGCTTCCAGGACGGTCTGCATGTTGCGAATGGCCTGGCGTGCCTGCGCGGCCATGTCGCCCGGGCCGACGAGATTGCCCTCGGCGTCGCGAGAGAGCTGCCCCGACAGGAAAATGAGCGTGCCGGGGTTATCGACTCGGATGTAATGATGGTAGATGTTGACGCGGACGTTCTTCAGATTCGGCGGATTGCCGCGGGTGATCTTGGTCACTGCCGTTCCTCCTCCGGTCCGACGATGCGCGTGCGCAGCGGTGCGAGGCCTTCGATGGCAACCTCGACGATGTCGCCTGGCCTCAGATAAAGCTCATCGGCGTTTGGTTGGCCCACCGCAACGCCCGCAGGAGCGCCCATCGCGATGAGATCGCCGGGCTCGAAGGGCATCCAGCGCGAGAAGTGCTCGAGGACCTCGCCGATGCGGAAGATCATGTCGCCGGTATGGACCCGCATGCGTTCGTTTCCGTTCACGGTGCAGGTCATCCACAAATCGTGCGGATCGGCGACTTCGTCGAGCGTCAGCACGAAAGGTCCGACGGGGCCGAAGCCGGGCATGTTCTTCGACGTCCAGAAGCGCGTGCCCGACGCGACCTCCTGCTTCTGGATCTGGCGCGCGGTGAGGTCGTTGGTGAGCGTAATGCCGGCGACGTACGAGAGCGCGTCCGCGCGGCCGACGCGCAAAGCGCGTCTGCCTAGGACGAAGACGAGTTCCGGCTCGTAATCGAGCGTCGTGATGCCGTCGGGACGAACCACGGCCGCGTCGTCGCCGACCATGACCGAGTTGAGCTTGACGAATCCGGTCGGCTCCTTGGGTATCTCCTTGATGAGCTGATTTCTGACCAGCTCCTCGAGATGTGACTTGTTGTTCTTGCCGACGCAGAAGAAAAGGTGTGGGTCGAGAATGGGCGGAAGGAGACGGACCTCTTCGCGCCGCCGGCGGATGCTGGCGCCGGACCTCGCCGACGTCGCCGTCTCGACGGCGCGCTTCGCAGCGGCAAGGGCGCCGGGACCGGTGGCGATCAGCGATCGCAGGGATCCCCTGAATCCGGCGTGGGCGGGATCGGCAGAGCGCAGCGCGGCTTCGACGTCGACGATGCCGCCGGCTACCCACGCTCCGATGCGAGGCGAGGGATCGGCATCGAGACGGAAGGTAACAAACTTCATGGCACGGTTAGCTCGAGAAGCCTGCGCCGCAACGAACGAGAGCCTACGACGTCCGATCGGACCATTCGACCACGTGATCGCTCGGATCGGGCTTGGCCGGCGGCGGGGGCGGACTCGCGTTGCTGCCGACGTAGAGAAAGCCCACGATCGCGTCGGCGGGCGCGAGGTCGAAAGCCGCCTTGATGTCGAGATCGTACGCGGCCTCGCCGGTCTTCCAAGCGCAACCGAAACCCAGGGCGAAAGCGGCGATCATGACGTTCTGCGCGGCGGCGCCCGCGGAGAGCACCTGTTCGATAGCAGGAATATGCGAACCCTCGTCGACCTTTGCGGCGACGACGAGGATTAGCGGCGCCCGCAACGGCCGGTTGCGCTCCTTGTCGACCTGAGCCGGTGTTGCGTCCGGATGACGGCGGCGCAGGGCCTCGCCCATGAGCTCGCCGAGCCGATTTCGGGCGGCGCCGCGCACAACGATGAACCGCCACGGGCGCAGCCGCCCGTGATCGGGAGCACGAAGTGCGGCAGAAAGAATCGTATGCAGCTCGAGCTCGTCGGGCGCAGGCTCGACCAGCGCCACGCCGGACACGCGCGTGGTGAGGGCTTCGATCGCGTCCATTGCCAACATCATAGCAGCCGATTATCGGGCCCCCGCCCCTGAGAGCCCGGCGTCATCCCCGAGAAGGAACCGCTCGACGCAAGCGCCAGCTCGCCCGGGGCCGCATGCCGCCGACTGAGTTAAGACGGTAGCATATTAGGTCGGAACTGCGCAGGACCTAGCTTGCGAGCCGCAAGCGCACGAGGCGCGGGAACCAAGGCCGAACGGCCCTCGCTTCTCCCGCCCGTTCTCGATTTAGGAAACAAGAACTCGAAAAGGAGCAAGTCGCGTCACATGCGCGCGAGGCATCACCTGCTTGCCCGGCGTGCGCCTCTTCACCAAGTTCTCGCCGGCGCCAAGCACCCGCTAGCGCGACTCCGAGCCGCCGGATTCCGCCAGCTCATGCAGGCAACGCGTATCTCGCATGATCCGTTGTTCGCTGTCGGGTATACAATTCGCCTCCCCCGGAAGAGAGCTCCATGGCCGAGACGCTGGCGCCGACCCCCGCCGTGACGACCGCGCACTGTCGCGAGCGGCTCGCTGCCCTCTCGCGCGAAGTGCTGCAGACGCTGCGCCGAGGCATCGAGAAGGAGAGCCTGCGCGTGCGGCCGGACGGCGCGCTCGCCACCACGCCGCATCCGCCGGCGCTGGGCTCCGCGCTCAAGCACCCGCGCATAACCACCGATTTCAGCGAGTCGCAGCTCGAGCTGATCACCGGCGTGCACACGAGCGCGGAAGCGTGCCTGAAGGAGCTCACCGAGATCCACCAGGTCGTCTTCCGCGCCATCGGCGACGAGCTCCTGTGGGTCTCGAGCATGCCGTGCAACCTGCCCGCGGACGACGCCATCCCGATCGGCCGCTACGGCAGCTCCAACATCGG
>Ga0335076_10007779_pt1 | contig 10804 bp, 10 predicted proteins | sample Lox_Sample_25_FD_206717 | JGI IMG/M metagenome (GOLD analysis project Ga0335076, IMG submission 206717) | Soil microbial communities from Loxahatchee National Wildlife Refuge, Florida, United States - Lox_Sample_2.5 | ecosystem: Environmental > Terrestrial > Soil > Wetlands | place: USA...
GGACGACGCCCATCACTGCGGCGACGATGCCGAACGCGGGTAAGCCGTCGCCGACGCGCTGCAACGCGTGCGCGGGAATCTCGCCCTCGTGATGATGCGTTTCAATTTCGCGATCCATCAATGCCTCGATCTCCATCGCGTTCAGCTTGCCGCTGACCATTAGGCGCAAGTAATCGGTGATGAACTCGACGAGGTGATGGTCTTTCAGGACACGCGGATACTTGCGGAACAGCGGGCTCTCCTTCGGGGCGTCGATGTCGCGCTCGATCGCGAGCAAGCCCTCCTTGCGCGTCTTGTCGAGGATCTCGTAGAGCAGCGCCATGAGCTCCATGTACAGCGCCTTCGTGTACTTCGAGCCCTTGAGCAGGGACGGCAGCGCCTTGAACGTCGCTTTGAGCGTCTTCGCGGGGTTGCCCACGACGAAAGCTCCGACTGCGGCGCCTCCTATCATCAGAAGCTCGACGGGCTGCAACATCGCGGCGAGATGTCCACCCGCCAGCGCGAATCCACCGAAGACTGCACCGACCACGATTACGTAGCCGATAAGGACCAGCATCCTGCTCTCCTAGACGTCACGGGCACGGCTTGGGACCACCGAGCCCACGAAACCTGATTCGGCCGCGCGCAAGGAATCTTGAGCGCCCGGCATGGGCTCACGTCACAGCGACGAGCGCCGGCCCGCGCTAACCTCGGGCCCTACGTTGGAGGCAGAAAGTCCCTTAGGCCGCGAGCGCCGCGAACACGGCCCGCTCGAATCGCCCGCAGACTTCGATGCAAGCGGGCCGGCAGAACGGGCTCACCTGCATCATCACGACGGCGCCGAGATCGGCGGCGGGATCGACCCAGAAATAGGTGTTGTAGAGACCGCCCCAGCCGTAGCTGCCGGCCGACCTACCCGTATCCTTCGCACGCGTTTCGATCAGCACGCCGAAACCGAAGCGCTGCGTACCGTCCATGAACAGAAAATCGTCGCTGAGCGCCGGTAATGCGGAGCACTGGCGGACCACCGGCAACGAGCCGACCTGGTTGCGTGCCAGGGCGGCCACCGTCTCGGCCGCGAGCAGACGACGTCCGCCCGCCGCGCCGCCGTTCAACAGCAGGCGCGGCAGCGCCAGAAAGTCCTCCGCCGTCGAGTAGAGGCCGGCCCCGCCGCGCGGCGGCGCGCTCTGCCGTTCCCGCGGCACTTGCTCGAAGCCGTCCGCCGACGAGACGTGCAGGTGCGCGAGCCGGTCCACGTCGCTCGGTAGGTCGTAGCTCGTGTCGCGCATGTCCAGCGGCGAAAAGACTCGCGCGGCGAAGAACTCGGCCAACGGCCGACCGGTGACGGACGCGAACAGCTGCCCGAGCACATCCGTGCTGATGCCGTATTGAAACCGGGCGCCCGGCTCGGACATCAGGAAAGGCGGATCATAGAAGTCGGGGACCGCTCCGGTCAGCGCGCGAATCTCGTCGTTCAGAAACCAGCTGCCGTAGCCCGAGGTGTGGGTGAGAAGCTCGCGTATCGTGATGTCGCGCGTGGCCGGCGCGGCTTCGAAGCGCAGCGCCTCGTGATCGAACGAGCGCAGCACGGGCGGCTGCCTGAACGTGGGCAGATAGCGCTTGAACGGCGCGTCGAGCGCGAGGCGCCCTTCTTCCACGAGCATCAGCACGGCGATCGTCGTGACGAGCTTCGTGAGCGACGCGATGCGGAAAACGTGGTCCGTTCGCAGCGGCTCGCGGCTCGCCGTCCCCGCGAGGCCGAATGCGCCGCGGTAGACGGCGCCCTCGCGATCGGTCAGCGCCGCGACGACGCCCGGCGCGAGCCCCGCAGCGACCGAGCCGCGCAACGCGTCGTCGAGCAGCGCGACTTTGGATTCGGATAAGCCGGTCATCGACGCCTCAGGGGCCGCGCGGACCGGCGGCGCAACTCAGCGGGATGTCGGCGCGGCGGTCGCGTGGATCCGGTAGACGAACTTCATGTTGTCCGCGACCTGGAGCGCGCCGAGCATCACGGTGAACGGCATCATGCCGAGCGCCGTGTGCGTGAGGTCGAATTCCCCGCTCGCCGTCAGCTCGTCGCCGTGCATCTCGACCTTCGTCGGCACGGTGAGCGGCACGCTGCGGCCGAGGAGCTCGACGGTGATCTTCAGCGTCTGCGCGTCGGCCGCCCCAGACGGGCCGACGCCGGTGACCTTGATCGTCTGGTACTTCTCGCCCATCAGGACTCGGTCGCTCAGCATGTTCTTGCGCGTGCCCGCGATGTCGTCGGCGCTCGGCACGCTCGCGAAATCGGGGCCTAGGCCGCTCCGCAGCTTCGGATCGTCGACGGTGAGCGCCTGGACGTGGAACTGCAGCTCGAAGCGCGAAGCGGATGGATCCGTGGCGGTCGCCACGGTGCCGGCGAGATCGGAGACGGAGATGACGTGGTTGTGGCCGAGCCGAGCAAGGCTGCCGGCTTTGTAGACGAGCCAATGGACGTCGGATCCGGCCGCGTCGATCGAGTACTGGCGCGCCTCGTCGGCGGCCGCGGGGGCAGCGCAGATGACGCACAGAATTACCCAGAATTGACGCCGCAACCTCGTCCCTCCTCGCACGCAACTCCGTGAGTCGCGTGACAAAAACACCTCGCCTACTTTAACACGCCCGACATCGAGCCTCGCCGGCGCCGACGGTCGCCTTCAGAAACGTCGCAGCAGGACGATAACCGTTGAGTGCCTTTGCGGGCAGCTCGCGCATTGCGATCGCCCGCAAGGACGAGCGCGAATCGAAAGGAATCGGCGTGGATCTAGCAACTCTGATCGGCCTAGTCGGCGTTTGCATCGTGGTCGGCACGGCGATCGTGCTCGGCGGCTCGGTCGCCGCATTCGTGAACGCGCCTTCGCTCGTGCTCGTTCTCGGAGGCACGCTGCTGGTCACGCTGATGAAATTCAGCCTGCACCAATTCCTCAATGCGACCAAGGTCGCGATCAAGGCGTTCATCTATCGGGTGCCCGAGGCGGAGGACTTGATCGACAAGTCGATCGAGCTCGCGAACCAAGCGCGGGCGAGCGGCTTGCTCGCGCTCGAGGACGCCGACATTCCGGACGAGTTCTTCAAGAAGGCCGTGAATCTCGTCGTCGACGGCCACGATCCCGAGGTCGTCCGCGCGATCCTGAGCAAAGACCTCGACCTCACGTTGAAGCGCCATCGCGACGGTCAGGCGATCTTCAAGGCGATCGGCGACGCGGCGCCCGCCATGGGAATGATCGGCACGCTGATCGGCCTCGTGCAGATGCTCGGCTCGATGAGCGACCCGAAGCAGATCGCGCCCGCGATGGCCATCGCGCTGCTCACGACCTTGTACGGGGCGATGATCGCGAACCTGATCGCGATTCCGATCGCCGACAAGCTCGCGCTGCGCAGCACCGAGGAACGGCTCGCGAAGTCGCTGATCATCGACGCCGTCATGAGCATCCAGGACGGACAGCATCCGCGCGTGATGCGCGACCTGCTGAAGAACTACCTGCCGAAATCGCGGCGCGCCGAAGAGCAGCGCGCAGCCTAGGCGCCGAGATGAGCCCCTACGGCGAAGAATCGCCGAAGACCTACAGCGCACCGCCGTGGATCGTCACGTTCGCGGACCTCATGGTCCTGCTGATGTGCTTTTTCGTGCTGATGCTGTCGTTTTCGGAGATGGATGCGGAGAAGTTCAAGCTCTTGTCGGGCTCCATGCACGACGCGTTCGGAGTTCAGACGAGCGTCCGCGCCGACGATGCGCCCAAGGGCACGAGCCGTGAGGCCCAGGATTTCAGCCCCGCGACGCCGGAGCCGACCGACCACAACGAGGTCCGCCAGCACACGGTCGACTCCGACCTCAACACGCTGGATCTCGGCCTAGAGCAGCGGCTCAAGGAGCTCAAGGCGCAGGAGGAGCAGGCGGAAGAGCGCGCGCAGAAGCTCCGGGAGGTGTTCCGACAGGAAATCGAAGACGGACGCATCCTGATTCGGCGCGACAGCACGAACGTGGCCATCGAGCTCCTAGAGAAGGACTCGTTTGCCTCGGGCAACGCCGAGCTCGAGCCCGGAGCCCACGACGCGCTCGTGAAAGTCGGCCGACTCGTCGCCACCATGCCGGGCGCGATCACGGTGTCCGGCCACACCGACAACGTGCCGATCAAGAGCGGCGGCCCTTACCGCTCGAACTGGGATCTGTCGGCCGCGCGAGCCGTGTCGGTCGCTCACGAGCTGCTTGCCGCGGGCGTGACGCCAGAACGGCTCATGGTGAGCGGGCACGCCGACACGCAACCCCGCATGGCGAACGACACGCCGGAGCACCGAGCGCTGAACCGGCGCGTCGACATCACGTTCGTCGCGGGCAAGGACCGGCAAGACGGCCCGGCGAGCCCCGGCGGCACCGCCGACCGCTGACCGTCGGCGAGCATCGCGCCCCTGTTGAACCCGAGCCCCGCCGGCGCCCGCGGTCCGCCGACGGCGCCGAAGGTTCATGCTCGGCTCGCCGGATCTTTTCTCACGTGAGCACGGTCATAAGCGGGTGACACCGCCTGTCGATCTATGGCTGCGCCCGCTTCGGTGTTAACGTTGAAATCGCTACGCAAGGGTCCGGGGAGGACGTAGAATCCGGCTCATGCCGATCCCGTCTCGAATTCGCTCGCTGCGCGTCTGGTCGGCAATTGCGGCCGGGGTGCTCCTGGCAGCGTGCTCGTCAAACGTGATCGTCGAGTCGAAGTTCCCGTCGCCGCTCGTCGAGGCGCTGCCCGTCCGCATGGGCATCATCATCCCCGAGGAGCTCTACAACTATATCTACCAGGAAGAGATTCGCGACGAATCGCTCTGGACCATCGCGCTCGGCGACGCGAACGTCGCGATGCTGAATCCCCTGTACTCGAAGATGTTCCAGGAGACGCGCAAAGTCGACGCCGTGCCCACCGACCAGTCGCTCGACGGCGTCTTGAAGACGACGCTCCAGAAGTTCGAGTTCGACGTGCCCGTCAACGAGAAGAACAAGTTCGTCGAGGTCTGGATTCAATACCAGCTCACGCTGTTCGAGCCGAATGGCAACACGGTCGTTGTCTGGCCCGTCAGCGGATATGGGAAGCACCAGCTCGGCCACAGCCGGCAGGATGCCGTCGAAAAGGCCGCGATTACCGCAATGCGCGAAGTCGGCGCAGCTATTTCCACCAAGTTTGCCCAGCAGCCCCAGATCAAGGTGTGGCTAGCGGAGAAACAACATGAATCGACGGCAGCGGTCGGTGTCGCGACGGCACAATCAGAAATCAAGTGACTCGTTCGCGGTTCGGCCCTGGTTGTTGGCCGCCGCCCTCGGGCCGCTGTTCGCGTCCTGCGGCGTCGAAACGCACTTGGAGCCGTACAAGCAGACCGATGTGGTCGTCAGCAAGGGCGAGCAGCTCGTCGTGCTGGCCCGCAAGCAGCATTCGAATCACGAGGCGGAGGAAGGCTTCGTACAGTGCATCAGCGACGCGCTCGCGAAGGGCGACGGCCGCCTCGAGGTGCACTCGACGAAGGCGTTCGAGGACAGCATGTACCCGTGGTTCGAGCCTTCCACGGCCCCGCTGAGCACCGACGATCTCTCCCGTCTGCTCGAAAAGCCCGAGGTCATGCAACAGGTGCGAAAAACCGGCGTTCGCTACGTCGTCTGGCTCGACGGCTCGACCGATCGCGTCGCGAGCGGCGGCGGCATCACCTGCGCGGCGGGAATCGGCGGCGCCGGCTGCATGGGCTTAGCGTGGTGGGAAGACGATTCGCGCTACGACGCGACCGTGTGGGACATCAAGCAGGTCGAGTCGGCTGGAACGATCCACGCCGACGTCAAGGGCCGCTCCGTGATGCCGGCGATCATCATTCCGCTGCCGTTCATCGCGCGCCCCCAGGCCGCCGCATGCCGGGGTCTGACCCAGCAGCTGAAGCAGTTCCTGGAGTCTCCGCACGGCTACGGCGCGGGCCCCGAGCCCGGTATCGGCTGAGGTTTCGCACGCGCGATGGCGGCTGTGGAGCGCACCGGGATTTGACAATTGCTTCTCGTCCCGCGCTGGCTGCCGTGGGACGTCCGTGGAATCGGCGGTCCGCCGCGCCGCGCGGCACGAGATCCCGCGGAACGCCTCGCCGAGAATGTCGAGTTGCTCGACGTAGCTTAACTTAGGCGCCTCAAGAACCAACGACAACGCACTGAAATGCCGACTGATCGTGATCAGGATGATCGCATCGATATCGACTTGAGCGATGTCGACCTCACCGACGAGCTGCCGGTGCTCATCGAGACCGCGGTCTTCGAGTCCGACAAGCATCTGATCGCGATCGACGACGACGACGAGCGCACGGCCCGGATCATGGCGCTCGCGTCGAATGACGCGCAGAGCGTGGAAGCGCTCAAGAAGGATCACGAGCCGGGCGCCGCCAAGATCGATGCGCTAGAAGGCGATATCGCCCGGTTGTCGGGGCGCTGGCTCGAGATCGAGCGCCGTCTCACCGAGAAGGACGCCGCGATCGGCAGCCTCACGAGCGCGCTCGAGGCGGCGCGGTCGGCGCTCAATGAGCGCCGCGACGTCGCGGAAGCGCTGGCTGCCGAAATCGCCGACCGAGACAACCGGATCGCGCGGCTGCTCGACAAGACGGATCAGCTCCGCAAGGAAGCGGCCGGATCGCGCACGGAGATCGAGCGTTCCCGTCAGGAGCGCGAAATCGAGCGCCGCGAGATCGCAACGCTTCGCGCGGCGCTCGAGCGACGAGCGCCTGCCCGGGACGGCATTCCGGCGGAGGCCGCTCTGCGCGAGCAGCTCGAGACGCTGACCATGTACGTCACCAATCGCCGCGCTTGGTGGGACGCGCTCGAGTCGCGAGCGGCCCGGCAGGCGGCGCGGATCACGGAGCTCGAGACCGACATCGCCGCGCGCGCGGCGCGCGCGGCGGCCTCCGAATCGCTCGCGGCGCGTGAGACGGCGCGCGCCGACGCGCTGAGCGCGCAGCTCGTCGCCGAGGCGCGAAAAGCAGCCGGGCTCGACGCCGAGCTGCAGCGCCTGCAGACCGACTCCGCCGCGATCCGATCGTCGTTGGCCAGCGTCACGGGCGATCTTGCGCGTGCACGAACCGAGGCTGCGGAAGCGCGGCAGGACCGCGACCGGACGTTCGAGGCGCTGTCCGCGCTCCGGCAAGAGCACCGCGACCAATCGCCGCCGGCGGCGTCGACACACGGGACGGCCGATGTCGAGGCCGCGCGCAAGCAGGTCGTCGACGCGCGCGCGCAGCTCGAGCAAGCGCGTGCGGACGTCGCGAAGCTCGAACGCGATCTGGCCGAGAAGGATCGCGCATTGACGGCCCGTGACGAGCGGATACGAACGCTGCAGGCCGAGCTCGAGCAACGCGCGGACGCGATCGAAAAGGCGAGCGCGACGGATGTCTCGCCCGAAGCGCAGGCCCCGAAGACGCCGGAACGCCCCCAGCGCGCGGAAACCGCCCCGGATTCCGGCAACATGCCGGCCTTGATCTGTCTTACGAACGAGGGACCACGGCCGTTCGCGCTCGCGAAGGGCACGATAACCATCGGGCGCAGCTCGGACTGCGACATCCAGATCCTCACCCACTTCGTGAGCCGGGAGCACGCGCGGTTGACGGTCTCGCCGCGAGGCGGCGTCCTAATCGAGGACCTCGGCAGCACGAACGGCGTGTTCGTGAACTCGGTCCGGATCGACCGCCAAGAGTTGCATCACGGCGACCTCGTGACCGTGGGCGAGAGCCAGTTCCGCTTCCTCGAGACGATGGCGCACTAGCGGGCGGCCCGAAATGCAGAGCCGGACGATCAAACGGGAAATAGCCATCGCCGCTGCGCTGTTCGCGGCGGGTTTGCTGCTGCTCCCGCCGGCCATCTACTGGGTCGGCCGCCAGGTCGCGGGGGACTACGCGGGCGGCACCGGTCCCCTCGCGCTCGCCAATCAGATCTGGGCCGACTTCATGCAGCTCGAGCCCGCTGCGTGGCTGCTGGTCTTGAGTCCCTATGTGCTGCTTCAGCTCATCCGGCTGATCGGGCGCACGTGGCGGGCCCGTTCCGTGTGAATCGCTTCACAGATTCACATGAAGCATGGCGCGCAAGTTGGCTCATCTGCTATCTTTTCAGAGGGTTTACCCCGACACTCTCGGTGCGGCGTGGGCCGCGTTGGAAGAGCGGCCGGTGCGGCGAATGCCACCATGCTCAGACTTTTGAAACGTTGGCTCGGCTGGGACTCGAACTCGGGTCCGTTCGACTTCAGCGACTTACGCTTCGGCGCTCGCCCGAGCTCGTCGACGCCGCAGCCGCACGTGCAACCGCGGCCGCCGGCCGTCCACCAGCGCGGCGAAGCCCCCGCTCCCCGAGCCGAAACGCCCGCCCGCGCTGCCCCGCCGACGCAACCCGCGCAGGCGGCCGCGAAGCCGGCTCCGGCGAAAAAGGCGAAGAAGGATCGCGCGCCGATGGACGTGCTCGACAATCCGCAGCTCACGCTCGATCGCCCGACCGGCGACGGCTTCGATCCGTACAACACGGGCGCGTTCAATCGAAGCGCGTCGTGGGAAAAGATCGGGCGCAACAGAAAACACTGAGGCCGTCGCACCGCTTCGCGTCAGCGAGGCCACTGGATCCAACCGACGGCGGCGATCCCGAGCAGCAGAACTACGATGGCCGGCCAGCGCCAATCCTTCATTCGCAGTTGGGCGTAGAAACTCAACGCAGCCAAGCAGGTCAAAGCACCAAACATGCCGAGACTTCGCCAGAGCGTCGGCAGCTCGCTTTCAAGGCGCGGATATTCGGGCCGCAACCACGTGAAGACGACCGCTACTCCGAGCAGGCCGAACGTGATTGCGCCGGTGCTTCCCATGACGAATCCGAGCAGCACGACGGAGGGTCTCAACGCATGGCTCCCGGCGCGGCGGGCCGTGACAAATCTTGTCGTGACCGCCATCGGGTTTTCTGGGCCGCGGGCTTGATTCGCCAGGCCAACGAAAGGACACTTGTCGGACGCATACCGTCTTCGCCACGGATCCCCAAGGAGGTCACGTGAGGGAGTTTTTCGGCCGGATTTGGACCGGCGCATTGATCTTGTCGACCGTCACCGTGGCGTACGCGGCGGTCGAGCCGCTGAAGCCCATTCAGATGGATCCGAAGCAGCCGGCGATCAGCAGCAACGTCACCAAGCTGATCGAAGAGCTGCACTATTCGCAACCGCATCTCGACAATTCGCTGTCTTCCGCGATACTCGACCGCTACGTCGATACGCTCGACGGCAACCGAATGTACTTCACCGCGGCCGATATCGCGAGCTTCAACAAGCTCCGGTACGAGCTCGACGACCGGACTCGCAGCGGCGAGCTCCAGCCGGTGTTCGACATGTTCAACCTCTTCCGCAAGCGCGCCGCGGAGCGTGTCGACTACGCCATCAAGCTGCTCGACACAGAGCCCGATTTCACCCTAGACGAATCCTACCGCTGGGATCGGAGCATGCTGCCCTGGCCGGCCTCGACGGCCGAGCTCGACGAGGTTTGGCGGCAGAACGTCAAGAGCGACGCGCTGCGTCTGATGCTCGCCGGCAAGACCTGGGAGGCCGCCGCGATGACCCTCAAGGAACGCTACGAGCGGTCTTACAAGCGGGTCACTCAGCTCACGACGGACGACGTGTTCGAGACCTACATGAACGCGGTCGCGCACAACATGGACCCGCATTCGAGCTACTTGTCCCCGCGTCAGAGCGAGGAGTATCGGATCCAGATGAGCCTGTCTTACGACGGGATCGGCGCGTCGCTCCAGCTCGACGATGACTACGTCAAGGTGATGAACATCATCCCGGGCGGGCCGGCGCAAATCGACGGCCAGCTGAAGCAAGAGGACCGCATCACGGCGGTCGGAGAAGGCAAGAACGGCGAGCTTGTCGACGTGATCGGCTGGAGACTCGACGACGTCGTCCAGAAGATCCGCGGCCCGGGCGGCACTCGCGTGCGGCTGCAGATTCTGCCCGCAAGCGCCGCGCCCGGCTCGCCAGAAAAAATCATCGAGCTCACGCGCGACAAGATCAAGCTCGAGGAGCAGGCGGCGAAGAAGACGACGCTGCAGGTACCGTTCGATGGCGAAACGTACAAGATCGGCGTGATCACCGTACCGAGCTTTTACCAGGATTTCGCCGCTCGCAGCCGCGGCGACGACGACTACACCAGCACGTCGCGAGACGTCACTCGGCTCATCGACGAGTTCAAGGCCGAGGGCGGCGTCGACGGAATCGTGATGGATCTGCGAGCCAATGGCGGCGGTCACCTGTCGGAGGCGACCGAGCTCAGCGGCTTGTTCATCGATCGCGGCCCGATCGTTCAGCTGCGCGAGACGCGCGGCAACATCCAGGTGCTCGACGATCCGAGCCCGGGCGCGATTTATACGGGACCGCTTGCGGTGCTCGTGGACCGCTACAGCGCGAGCGCATCCGAGATCTTCGCCGCGGCTCTCCAGGACTACGACCGCGCCGTGATCATCGGCCAGCAGACGTTTGGCAAGGGCTCGGTGCAGAACCTGTTCCCGCTCGACCGCTTGATGCGCGGTACCGACAACGGTCAGCTCACCCTGACGATCGGCAAGTATTACCGGGTCACCGGCGAGAGCACCCAGCACCGAGGCGTGATTCCCGATATCGAGTTGCCGTCGATGGTCGACACCGCGACCGTCGGCGAGAGCACGCGCGACACCGCCCTGCCCTGGGACCGAATCCAGCCGACTCGTTTCCGACCCATGCCGGGGCTCGACGCGGAGCTCGACACGCTGAGATCGCATCAGGCGACACGCGCCGCCAACGATCCGGAC
>Ga0335076_10007780_pt1 | contig 10804 bp, 9 predicted proteins | sample Lox_Sample_25_FD_206717 | JGI IMG/M metagenome (GOLD analysis project Ga0335076, IMG submission 206717) | Soil microbial communities from Loxahatchee National Wildlife Refuge, Florida, United States - Lox_Sample_2.5 | ecosystem: Environmental > Terrestrial > Soil > Wetlands | place: USA: Florida...
AACGACTAAATCAACCTATGAAGCCCAGAAAAAATTACAAGAATGTTACAGCCTCCTCTCGGACCGATGCACACGGGGACAGATGAAAAAGCACAATGGAATTGCCCAACCATGTGAGGTGCGGATATCATCGGCAGTCATCATGCCCATCAATTTGGATCCGTCAAGTATAGCAAGTGTTTAATTTCTTGGGATCAAAGTGGAAGATTCACCTTCACAAGATAGAATCGGACAGCGAGAGGGTGCCCAAAACGTGCCGACAGATCCATACTGAAACAACCCCTAGGAAACTGGCGTGACCAGCGAAAGCCTTCGACAATCTCACCCATGCCTCAACCTCAGTAGGTCAGCCAATAAATATGAACTTTTCCATTAACTGCTATTTAACTCTTTCGCATAACAAATTGCTTGATGCTTCCGGGAATTTGGCTTGTTACTGAGCGGTGATTTTGCAACCGTTTCTGGCGTTATGGAAACCTCAATTAACTCTCATCAAAGCTTGCCACCTGCCACTTCAATTTTTCGTCTGCAATAGCGATGCCTCAATCTTATAGCTCCCTTGAGCTGTCAGTTATCGATCACCGACAACCTTCCCGGGTGACAATAGAAAAGTTGGGCTGATCTCGTTGTACCGTCCCGCAAAGCCGTGCCAGCAGCATCCCGGTCAAGAGAGTGTGATATTTGAGGCATCGGACGTTTGTAGAAGTTTTCATACATATCTTCTGCTTGCAAATGTGGACCGAGTCATCGTTCCTGTGTACGTCAGATGGAACATGGCATCGCCCGTAGGCCCAGCATCTGAATCGATCGTCTGGCAACCATTTCAGATGAATCTACCGCATGGAAAGTTTGGTTAACGCTGGCCAGAATGATAGCATCCTCATAGCTCTCATATAATGTACCTATAGACTTCAAGGCTTCCTCATGCGAAACCTATGGCAGAAGTCAATAAAAGATGAGATACCATTCGTTGTGAATGAGGTTTCGTTTCACAAACCCATATTTGCCTGAATGCCTTTTCACGATTCCAAAACTCTGAAGGGCAACACGCTAGGTGCTAAGCTCGTTGAATAGTGCCCCAATTCATCGAAACTCAAGATGAAGTCTTAATCGACCAAGTCCTAGATCTCAATACATTTTCTTTCGCAGTATTTTCCTCCGTCGAACAAAGGCTCGGGTCCACGAGAAAGTAGCGAACGTTCGATGGCCCATTGGGGAGGCCGAATACGAGTCGGGACAGCGGGAATAACTATCAACGTTTCTTCACGAGCGGTGAGGAAGCGAAAACCAGAGGATTGTACCCGTGTTAGCGTCTAGAGGCTCATAGGCCCAAGCATCCTAAATCTGTTTAAGACAACACCGGTTAGGGACACCGGAATGGCAAATCCAGGGGTGCACTCATATTGAATTGTACACTTCAGTCGACAGGGAAGATATGTTCAGTCTAAAATGTCCGTGAGAACGGTGTGGGACGAAGGCGGATGAATGGTCTCCTTCAGTCCATCAACGGTCGGGTGTGTTAACCACCGCCAGTTCCCATCTGACCGCGAACTGGTGGTTCGGATGGAAATTCACTTGGTTTAATTCTCGTACCCACGGGTTTCTGCAGATGTCTGCTTGGGAACGTGATCTCGGGACAGTTCTAGCAATATCCGGTTTTTTGCTGTCCCCGGTCCTGATCAGATGGTTCATGAAGCTTGATCTTAATCGATCTGATTGTCATCGCCTGGTTATCAAACCAGACCATCATTCTTGGGCATCAATGGGTATCGCTCATATAATTCCTCGGAGAAAGCGGAATTCCGTTACGGTGGATCAAACACTCACCGAGGCCGCTTACTGTCAGATGATCATGGAGGCCGCATGTTAAGTGCAATTGCTGGCGGAACCACGCCCCCAAGGGAATCGAGAAGAATATCATTCGCGAGGACGCTATTGCGGAGGTTCTGCAGGGGCTGGCATTTAAATTATTTTGACTTGCTTCCGTCCTAATCGTTCAGGAGAGTCTAATTCAATATCATGACGAAGTATAACTTGCTCCTTAGGGAGACCAAGGATACCTTCTTGGATTATGATGACAACCTAGGATCGAATAAGTTGCATACATGTCCCGAGCACGTCAATAAATATGGTGAATGAATAAAGCTCGATTGCAACACTGAAGTGTGACGATGCCCTTACAACTTAGACGTGACGTTTGCATTTTTAGCCCGCGTATCCATCAATCTCGCAATCAAATCTGTCAAAATCTCATCGCTGCCTCCACCAACAACTAAAACCCTCAAATCCCTCGAAATCTGCTCAATCCTTCCCCCGCGTCCTCCCCTAGAGTACCCCAACCCTCCCAAAATCTGCTGAGCCTCTCTATTCACTTTTTCCAGCGCCCTGCCAGATTGAACCTTGATCAACGCATACCAGGGGGCTAAATCAAGTTCCCTCTGCTCGGGGGTCACACTCGTCGAATGATAAAGTAAACTCTCAATGAGACTATGCAGCGTTTCAATATACCGTCCCATTTCAGTGAACTTGGACCGGATGACTTGATTGGATATGAGCGGCTGGCCGAAGGTACTACGGGTCGTAGCGTGAGCATACGCATCTTCGCAACAAACGCGCGCCATCCTCAGTGCTGTGACGCCCAGCCACAGCCGTTCATGATTGAAATTTGACATGATAATTTTGAAGCCCTCATTTTCCTTGCCAAGCAGGTTTTCCACTGGAACTTTGACGTCGTCGAATTCAATAAACGTGCTTCCTGACGCATTGACGCCGCTGTTGGATTGCTTGCGAGTGGTGACTCCGGGATGATTTTTCACCGGAATGATGAGGGCTGAGATCCCCGCAGCGCCGGGGCCACCGGTACGAACTGCTGCGGTACAGTAGTCTGCCCAGATGCCGTTTGTGATCCACTTTTTTTGGCCATTGACGATGTAATACTTTCCGTCAGGAGTTTTCTTGGCTGTTGTTGTAAGTCCGGCGACATCGGAACCGGCTATTCTATTAGCCTTCCCGATAAGATTGGATTTGGACCTTGAGGTTCGGTGACCGCTAGACACATTCGCTTCTCGCCTCGAAGGATTGGAGGAAGGAACTTCTCCTTTTGAGCCAGCGACCCATAGTTGATTATAGGCGGACAGCCGATGGCATTCCCACATGATAATCCCCAGTTCACGCCGAGATACCCACATCGTGCCAATTCATCAATAACAATCAAGTCATGAAACGCATCCCATTCTATAGATCAGAACGCCCCGCACTCAACAGAACTGGGGAACAAAGGGGGGGCACCGTTAGCCGGTATCCCGGCTGGAAGTTTGATATTCGACATGTACTCCACCGGAGGCGGAAAAATCCCGGCAGCAACGAATCCAAGTTTTGCATGTCGGTCGGCAGCCTCTTTGGGAATCGACCCGTTGCGCTCCCATGCTTCGCAATGGGGGATAATGTGCTCGTCCACGTACTCACGGGTAAATTTCCTAAGACGGCAATGGGAGTCGTTGTAGTAGGGCGAATTGATGGCGTTGTACCACGGCGGTTCTGCAAACGGACTCCAGCTCCCAAATCGCTCGCCTCTGAATCCTCCCTTTGAGCTTGTCATTTTCCAACACCCCGGACGTACGAAACAGGATAAGGGGCCCGATAGAGTGGGTGCGTGAGGCGCGTTCCAGAGGTTAAGATCGGGCGAGTGGAGTTGATGTATAGTGGATTAGAAGGAGGTTTGTCCGGGTAACTGCGGGAGAGCCGTCGAGAGAGTGCGTCGGCCGGAGCGCGGACCGAGGAACCCGGAGCTTTCTCCGCATTCAGTAAATTTTAGGATCTCTTCTCGACTTGCCGGGCATATACGGAAATATGAAGAGAGGCGTCGTAGAAAGGTGGGAATCAAGAGAATTTATAAAACTAAAATTTGATACTAACAACATCGAGGAACCTGATAGTTTGACGGGGAATGAACCGTCCAGATTGTCCACCTTGGGAAAACTTTCGGACCTCCTGGACAAGAACCCCAATTGCACTAAGTAATTAAATACGAATTATGGAACAGCCACGTCCACTATGATTGATCCGCACGCGGAGAGATTGACATCCAGGCTTGGGAACAGGACTTCCAATATTCGAATCGAAACGATTGTTCGAAATCTAGGATGAATGGAATCGGCACGTTTTGGTTGTCCACTCCGATCTCTCTATCTCAGAACAGTCTTGCATGGTTGAACATTTCTGAAGGGGGCTGCCCGCTCTGACCGGTGGTGCTGTCTAGACTTAGCTAATACTGTATTATCCTTACTCTACCCTCGGGGTGCCTGAGATCTGAGAAAGTGGGGAGCAACGGCGGTCCAGAAGAATAGCGTCACAGGAGTTGCGTCACTGTCTTGACGCCTCCCATCGTACCGCCGTAAGAACTGATAGTTTGCGTACACCATACGTCGCTCTGACATAACGATTATGCACGGAATTTCGAGCTTCCCGCCTTCGATCTGAAGGCTTGGCCATTAATAAATTAAGCTTGGGCATACCATATCGTCTTGTTAAGTTGAAAGGACCCGGTCGGAATAAAACGAGATTGTTACATGTTCCGCGGGACCTCTGATAGAAAAATGTGAGATGACAATATTACCGCGGTTTCCTTCAATTGTGGTTCGAGATAGACTGGGGTATCTTTTGACGAGCGATTTCTACGGATACTATTCCTGAAAGATTTGTAAAATCTCGTTCTTTAGATGCTGACTTCTCCGGCTGTCGAATCTGACTGACGGAGACAAAAGCGTTGATTGCCGGACGTTTATTACCTTCGGTGGACAAATTTGGATATATCCTTCTGCGACTCATTTTACTTTTTCATCCGGCTGCAGAATCTATGTAAATCAGCATAGGGAAGTCCCCCTTCAAGATCCCAGGTCAGGAACGAGCGTGTGTTACCAATGGCGATACCCTCTCCCATGTGAATCTAAAGTTCCTAGCTGTAATTAGTAAAATATCCGAATTGATTCATGAACGCCTCGTTTGGAGGTGACGCATTTTTTTTGTTCCGCTATGCTCTTATCAAGGTCGGGACAAATATGGGTGGGGTTGCAATGAAACTTCTTTATGCCGCAGTGGATGAAACGAACGACATGTACTTGGTATTTCTCTCTATGGCAACGACCTCCGGAACAAAGTGGAGGCGACATCGGAACAAAATAATGGACTTAATAACTCCCCGACCAGGGATCGCCCATAGGGACCTCGGGAAGGCGGACTTAAGTAAGACAAAACCTTGACTGACCCAAGAGCCTTGCGCGGGGCCAGAGCGGCTCGCCCTCAAAAGTTTAACAATATTTTTGCTTTTTTGCAACGTGGTACTAAAAGTCCCCGACCCAATTGAACGTGGGGTCAGCATGACGGGTGCAGCTTTACGCCATCTACCCCATATTCTCGACGCACTTTTTTTCTTCGCCCCTTCCGTGTGATGTAAAGTGGATAATTACTTTATAATTACGGGTTCTAACGTCAAAGTGATCAGATCGTAGGACGATCCACCCTACCGCCCCACCCAGTTTCATGAAAAGTCCCTGGTCCGTAAATATTCACAGTTTCTGGACGCTTCTCCGCAACCGAGAGTTTAGACGAGGCTGATCGACCCACACCATCCACGCTGTTCTTCTACGACCACAGAGACAGTTTTTTTTTTTTCCTCCGCACCTCCGCCCCCCCATCAAATTTGTTTGCTTTAAATATAATTCGCTTCTGAAAATCTTCACTTTCCCGTGCACGCACCATTGTCTCGCTCTCTTTCCCTCGCTCGCTCTCCCCCCTCTCCCTTCCCGAACCATCCAGCGCTAACCAACCCCACTAAGACCACCACCCCACCCACCTCGGCTCTCTCCAAGCCCATTTCTCTATTCCTGACAAATTTTCATTTCCCCCTCAATCACAATCGCCATTAACGACAACCACCGCACAAGACCCAGCTCTCTCCTCAAGCCTCCCGCACATCGCCATCATCGTGTTCCTCGTCTAATACGTAATAAACCCCCCGAGGCCAAAGGCGGGGTTGTTCCAAATCGCCACAGTGTACAAAATAGGGTCCGACTATCCTCCATTCAAGCTGTCGCCGCCGTCGACCGATCTCGGGCGCTCCTACAATCTCTCCGAGATGCCCCCCATCCGGCAAACCTCTTCGCCCCAGGAGGTGCCCGGGATCATGCCCCAGGGCATCAAGCGCTCACGCCAGGCGTGTGATACCTGTCGCCGCAAAAAGTCGAGGTGTACCGGAGAGAAGCCTGTCTGCGCCACTTGCAAGCGGCTCAAGCAGGAATGCTCCTACAAGGAGTCGTTCATGTCCAGTTTCCCCGATCGGTACAAGGATGTTGAAAATGTGGTGATGGTATGTTATCTCTCGATTTCTGGTTGCTGATGGTGTTGTAGGAGGAGATTGGACCAAGACTGGATCGCATTGAGGATATGTTGGCTCAGCGTATGGAGTATGATTGTCTTTTTGGTGGTGCAGTTGCTGATTTGCAGCTCCAATGCTCGGCTAGACCGGATTGAACGGATGTTATCGACTCTTACGTCTGAGTATGCCTTTCTTATCAATGGCGCTGTGCTAATGCATCGACAGTCGTCGAATCAGTCACATTCCCAACGAAGCGTCCGGTGTAGAGGACGTGTTATTACAGCTAGGCGGAGGGTATCAATCGGCTGCGTTATGCTTTAGTCTAATTTTAGTCGACAATCAGATCGACATGTCGTCGAACTAGGATACGCGCCTCAACTCATCGAACTCCCTCCGCCCGAAGTCATGGAGGAAGCCACAAATCTCTACTTTATACATTGTCATAATCAACCGTATTCTGTCTTCCATGAAGGCTCCTTCAAAATGAAGTTATCCGCCGGCCTCATTGAAGCACAAGTGCAATACTGCGTACTTGGTATGGCAGTCAGGTACCAATCGCCACCTGATCTCCTCGGGACACGGTAGTTGATTAGCGTAGATTCTCCGAAAACCCATACTTTGCCAATCGCAAGACGGAACTAGTGGAAAAATACCTGGCAGCCGCAAACCAGATAATCACCTCCCTCGTCCGAGAAGGCGTCGTCACCCTCCCTCTCCTCCAAGCCATCGTCCTCTGCGTCTTCGTCGACATCCACGCCGGCCGTCCCCACCGTGCCTTCATAAGTCTCGGCATCGGAATCCGGCTCGCTGAAGCGGTCGGTCTCCTCGCCGAACCAAGTGACCAACTTAGCCCCATTGAACAAGAAGAACACCGTCGTGTGTTCTGGGCAATGTACATGCTCGACCGAATCGCCGGAACGGGATTGTCCCTCGTTCAAAGTGTTCGGGATGAGGATGTCGAAGTCCAGTTGCCCATGGACGAAGAATCGTTTGCAAAGGGGATCAGAAAAGTCACGGGCCCACTGATCCCCCCAGATAACGAAGAAGATAATGGAGATCAACCTGAGGACCTCGGGATCGTGGCTTACCTCGTTCGAATCCTCTCTATTTGGGGCCGTGTAGTAGGCTACGTCATCCAAGGCAAAATCCGAAGTAAATCCACACAGCCATGGCATCCAGGCTCCGATTTCGCCGCCATCGAGGCCGCGTTATTGCAATTCGAATCGAATTTTCCGAAACAACACCGCTATACGCCCGAGACGCTGCGTCAACGTGTCCTCGGTGACGAAGCGAGACATTATGCCGGACCATGGTTGATAATGCAATTTATTTATCATACGGCATTTTGCTTGTTGCATCACCCGATTTTCCCGACGATGCGATTACAGCATATTTGGCGGAAGATTCCCGGTGCTTTTTTCCAACGGAGTTCGGATATGAGGCTTGTTCATAGTCGGTGGATCGTGAGGTTTATTCGGGATGCTGAGGCGTGTGGATATGAAATCATGAGTCCTTTTACGGGGTATTGTGTTTGTATGTCCCCTGCTTCGGATTTTCCAAATGGATGCGGCTAATTTATGCGAAGGTGTTGCCGCGACTGTATTTTTACAACATTGTCATTCTGATGATATGAAAGTCCGGACTGAGGCTACCGGGGAATACAAAACCGCAATGGATTTCCTCCGAAAAGCCTCTAGACCGTTTCCCGCCCTTCTATCAGCCGTAATTATCCCCCCTCCTTCTCAAGCTCATTTTCGAGCTTTATCTGATGTTTATAGATTGAGATCCTCCAACAACTCGAACAAAACGTCGGATTATGGCAAACCCTCGCCAAAACAAATACCGTTCCCCCGCGAACCCAAGACGTCTCCCTTCTGTGGGATGCCCTTGATTACATTATGATGTGCAATTTCAGCGGCGAATCCAAACGCATCGACTCTTGCTTCCAATCCAAGCGTTCCCAACTCCTCAAACAGGACCATTCGCGGGAACCCCTCGTTTCCCCAGCCTCTTCGAATGCGCAGCGCAGCGATTCGTATGTGTTGGGAATGCCGGACCCATTTCATCAAGTGTTTTGGGATTCGGAGGGGTTTTTTGGGGATTTGGGCGAAGCGATTGCGGCGAATGCGAATGCTTATGATGCTATGTTTTCCAATGCAGTTACGTCCGAGATTGAAACTTATCAGTATGGTTGAGATTTGTGGGCTGTGGGTGGGGGGTCGGAGGTGGGGAAATCGGGGACAATGGAAGCGGTTATTGGACACATGGTTTTGTTCGACTTCTTTTTCGGAGGGTGTTACAAATTCGATTTTACTCTTCGAGTTTTATTGTCTTTATTAATCCCGGGATTATTTCTCAGCTGTATGATAGTTCCTGGATCGGGAGAAATTATGACTATTTGTACTCTGTGTCGTCAAAGTTTGTCTGCATTGTATCTAATAATCCTTCATCCCATTATGGTTTGTTGAGGAAAGTCGTTCGAAGTACATAGTTTGAAAGTTCACTTTCAAAAGGGAAGCCAGGACTTTGATAACGAGTACATAGTTGCACAGCACGCGACCTTATCACGCCAAAGCCCATGATTGCGTACACTTCCAGAGAAGGGTGATCGCGGCTTCATGCGTCCCCCTCCTCAGCTGACCGCCCACGTTCGACACAAGTTCCAGATTTTTGGAAACATGAGTTTAATCTCTATCCCTCCATTATCCAAGGTTCGTTCATCCTCCTCAATTTTCGGTCATTGCAATTTGCAATGTCTCACATTTCCCTCGTATCCCACTTCTCCAAGTTTAAGAAGGGCATGTGCAAAATTTCATTGGGAACATGGTACCTGTAAACTTACAATCACGAGGGTAAACCCGTCATGAACTCATTTAATTTATTCCTTTTTGGGAAATCGAAGGCAGCCACGCACTGAAAAATGGTCGGGGAAGTTTCTTTCAGATCACGGATCCTCAGGGGACTTCCCTATTCAGCTCGCTCACATTGCTTATCTGGTTCATTTTTCGTTTTTCAGAGGCTGCAATTGCAAATTAGCGTTTTGAATTCCGTGCAGTCTTACATTTCGGCTCCAGCTGCCCCACTCGGGAAGATCCCCCACTTCCGGCGTGACCCGTGCTCTTACTAAGTTAGGGTTCGTAAAAAGATTCAGTTGTGTAAAGACGTAAATGGGTGCCGCCAAGGGAAAACTAGGAAAAATAAAAAACGGTATAAAGAATTAAAAAAAATAATAATTTGATAGCCATAAAAAATAAAGGTGAAACTGATGAGATTAGGCGGCTTTGTAGGCCGTCACGTCGACGCCGTGGAGTGTGGTCGCGTCGACACGCCATAACTCTTTTCTTGCGTTGACAGGGCGAAAAGCCGTCACCATCTCCGGCCCAAACTGGATGTGGAGGGTCTGCGCCAAGGGACAGAGTAGATGTCATCCGGATCTTCTGAATCTGAACAGTATACGCATTTCGGAAGGGCCCCAAAGTCCTCGATTTGTACTGCCTTTGGTTAGCGGCGTACAGGGAAGGGCAAATTCTGAATATCAGATTATAAACCAGTATTCGTTCAAACAAGATTCATTATTAAATGAGCCATGTCCATGCTGAACGACCCTCAAAAATTTCTATTCTCGCCATTACTAGCAAGTATTAGTCCAAAACTGCGGATTTATGATAATGAGGATGATAAATGTCAGGTGACGAATTAAGTGAGATGGGAGGGACGACGGGCGTTTGATGGGGTGAAGTGGGCGAGAGAGGTTTCTACGTTGTGAGATAGGGGTGTGGTCAATGTTTGCTTCGCTCAAGCCAGAGGCGAACTGGGTGGCATGTAAGGTATCCGCATGGGTGAAGCCTTACCAACCTAGGTTTTGGAAGAACGTATAGTAACGATAGAGCAAGTTGGGCACAGGGGTTCCTTGGAGTGGAAGCAACAATAGATATGTGCTTGAGGCGTTCGCTCTGTCCGCTGACATGCGAGGATTTGTTTCGCTTCTTGTACCATTGCGCGGGAGCCTCAGAAAGGTGCAGGGTTGAGTTATTTGTTGACACCGTACCCCAATAGGGTAGAGGAGGAGGATATCTGATACCGGCCATCCTTGAGTAGAGATGAGCGACGGGACGAGAGATGAATGGCGGGAAATTGAATCAAGCCAAAGTTGAGCTCAGACCTCTGATTATTTCCACAGAATTTGTGTTATTTCATCCTCGGCCTGACTTTCGGAAATTGCGGTTCTATACTAGATTCATGAAATGTGCTTTAACTCATTTAGTACTGTTATAATAGCTATCAGAATAATAGAAGGATCTAATTTCTTTGTTATATTTATTTTGGTGCATTCTTTGAATGTGTGGAGTGGGTGGTCAGGAGGATGGAAATTAGATGGATGAACAGCGACGTGAATCGTCCGAGTGGAGTTGATGAAGGAAGAAGAAGATG
>Ga0335076_10007781_pt1 | contig 10801 bp, 8 predicted proteins | sample Lox_Sample_25_FD_206717 | JGI IMG/M metagenome (GOLD analysis project Ga0335076, IMG submission 206717) | Soil microbial communities from Loxahatchee National Wildlife Refuge, Florida, United States - Lox_Sample_2.5 | ecosystem: Environmental > Terrestrial > Soil > Wetlands | place: USA: Florida...
GCTGCAACTCCCCGTGGCCGCAAGACAGCTACAACATCGCGGCCGAAAAAGGGTTGGCAGACTTCGACAATCGCGAGCGCTGGGTGACCAGCGTGGATTATGCATTGCCGGTTGGAAAAGGGCAGATGTTTTTGAACCAGGGTGGCGTGACCGATGCGGTCCTTGGCGGATGGCACCTGGGCGGAATCATTACATTGCGGTCGGGCTTCCCGTTCTCGCCGCAAATTGGATTTGATCCCAGCAACACCGGCTCGCCGGGACTGCAGCGCTCAAACCAGATTGGCAACGGACATCTCGCGAATCCAAGCCCTTATCTTTGGTTCAACGTCAACGACTTCCCCGTTCCCAACTGCCCGAACGGCTGCTTCGGCGACGCGGGGAAGAATATTCTTGAAGGTCCCGGGGAGACGACGGCAGATTTATCCGCACGTAAATTCTTTAACCTGACCGAACGTGTGAACCTTGAATTTCGCGCTGAATTGTTCAATGCGTTCAACCATCCGATATTCTCACAACCCGATCCATTTATCACCGATGGACCAGGTGCCGCGGGTGTGATCACGTCCACCGTCATACCTCAGCGGCAGGTTCAGTTTGCTCTGAAGTTGCATTTCTAGTGTTGCGACAAGATGAGGCGCAGAGAATTTTTTAAAACGAGTGTTGCGTTGGCAGCGGCCGCGGAATTGGGAAGCAAGGAGGCCCATGCCTTCGTTCCCGCGCACAATTGGGGCAAGTACGATTTCGGCTCCGGTCCTACGGTGGCCGATCGCCTGAACCAGGGACCATTCCCGCAGTATCCGCCGGATGCGGTTATCCCGACCGATGACGTGGTGATGACCACGACTCCTTCGGAAGAAGTTGTTCCGGGCTACGGAAAAGGGCTGGTTACTTACATCACCGCCGACATGGGCACGGACGAAATCAAGTCCGACAATATTCCGCAAGCGATCGAAGATCTGGTGAAATTTCCGCTGGGGCAAAAGCTCTACATTCGTCCGACGTGGCGAGAAGTTCAGCCGAAGCCGGGACGGCTGGAATTTCCCGACTACTTGAAACTGGTATTCGATCTTTCAAAGAAGTACGACAAGCGCATCGGCCTGCGTATTCAGATGAGCGCTCCTGATTACTGGCACGCACCGGCGCTTCCGGATTTTGTGCTCGATAAAGTCCCAACGGTTGATTTAGTCATGGATCCGAACGAACCGGCTGCCGAGGGTGCAAGATTTCTCAAGAATCCGTATTCGAAGTACCAACCGCGATTCGATCATCCTTTTTTTCAACAGGCATTCAAAGATCTAGTTGAGCAGCTCGCGGCGGAATTCAACGGAAGCCCCATCATCGAGTTTATCGATACGTTCATGTACGGATTCTGGGGCGAAGGCCACACCTGGCCGTTTGCGAACAATCCTTTCCCGGATTATCAGACTGCGGAACGGACCTGGATTCGGATGTGGGAAGTGCAACAGGAAAATTTCACCAAGACGCCTTTGCTGACCAACACTCAGCCCGATTACAGCCGCGTGGGTAATTCAGAAGTTCTCGATCGCACGGTGCGCAGCAATAATTGGATTCGCAGCGACACGATTTTTATCGAGAACGAGCAGATCGAAGCGCTGAGCAATCGCCCGCCGTGGATTGCGGCTCTGCTGGAGCAGGGCGTGCCGGGCGAGCCCCCGGACAAACTGGCTTCGCACGAAGGCATTTCGCCGGTGGATGACATGATCGTTCACGTCATGGATATTGGCGCGAATTACTGGTCGCTTTGGAACTTCCACCAGATCAGCGCGCAGAATTTGGCGAGCTACTATCAGGCGTTTCCTACCTGGTTCGATCGCATCAACCGCCGAATCGGTTATCGCGTGCGGCCATCTTTCATTTGGGGCTACGAAGATCATGGCTATCAGGGACTGATCATTGGCTTTGCCAATGACGGTATCGCGGGAGTCCCGGGCGTCTTGCGGGTGACTGTAGAAAGTGAAGATGGCAAGCCGTTGAAGAGCGGATGCCTTGATCCGGGATACCCTCTGCCGGGAAAAATTCGTCAGGCACAATTCGTTTTACCGCAGGGCACAAAATGGCAGGGCTTGAAATTACGAGCAGAGATTGAAGTCAAAGGCATGCGATATCCGATGCGCTGGGCTTGCCACCAGAAGTTAAACGATGACGGCACACTGACGTTGCGATCAAATGGCCGCCATGCGTCCTGATTCATCGAACCATTTATTAACTCTGTCATTCCGAGCGAAGCCGAACGATTCGCTTGCGAATCGTTCGGGGAAGCGAGGAACCTGCTTTTCTGTCGATTCAGCGTGGCAGTGTGTCGGACCCAACAGCACGGGGGAACTTTCATATGCGCAGACGGGACTTTGTCAAAACAAGCTTCGGAATCACTGCAGCCGCTAGTCTGACCCCACGGCCTGTCTGGGCCGACGTGCCCGATCATTTATGGGAAGGCTACAAATTCCCCGCACCTCCGGTAACCAACCGACTCGATCAAGGACCATTCGGGATTGAGCAGGATCAAGGCTGGTACACGATTTTCGTTACTGATCCTTCTCGCGAGCATGTTCGGAATTTCGGAACTGGCTTGGTCGGCTACACCTGGGAAGAAAATGGCCCGGCACTGACTGTTCAATGTGGCAAGGACACGCTCGAGCAAGCCGTCGAGAAGATGGCGTCATTGCCGTTTGTGGATGTCCTGTATATTCGCTGCGATTGGCGAGACGTGCAATCGCGAGCAGGGAAGCTCGACCTCTCGCCGGTTTGGGAAGCCACGTTCGATGCGGCAAAGAGCCACAACCTCGGCGTGGGATTCCGAATTCAGCTTTCCAGTCCAAATATCGAACCGCAAAAGCTCTCCATGCCGGATTTTCTGCGCGGGAAAGTCCCCATCGTCAACATTGGCGGGAAATCGAAAGAGCACCACACCAGTTTCGATTTTTACGAGCCACGGTACGATTCGCCGGAATTTCAAAAAGCATTTACTGAACTGAACGAATTACTCGCCGGGCGCTTTGATACTAATTCGCAACTCGAATACATGGATCTGATGATGTACGGCTTCTGGGGGGAAGGTCACACCAATGACCTGCCGAATCCGTTCCCGGATTATTTAACGGCGGAGAAAACTTTCGTGCACATGACGCAATTGCAGATCGATGCCTGGAAGCGCACGCCGCTTGCGGTGAACATGGAACCCGACATCAGCAACGTGGGCAATCGTCAGGTGCAGGATATGGCGGTGCGGGCCGGATGCTGGCTACGTTCCGATAGCCTGATCATGGATGAGCCGATTCAGATTGAAGAGCTGGGGCATCGTCCGCCATGGCTGGCGACCGTTCTGGAGGACGGAGAAAATCGGCACTACGTGCTGCCCGAATACGCGGACGAAGAAAAAGCTTGTCTGAGCAAGTTGCCCCCGTCGATGCTTGCCTTTGTGGGAAATGATAACGAAGCGTATCCGACGGATGACTATCCTCATCGGATCGGCGGGCCGATCAGAGTGCCATATCGCGAGACGGCGGGGTATCACGCGCTCGACATCGGCACGAATTATTTTGGCCTGTGGACCGAAGCCGATAACATTCGCCGCTATTACGAGAAATATCCGGATTCGTTGCGCGCGATGGAGGAAAGGCTCGGATATCGCGTTCGGCCGTCATTAATCTGGCAAAGGAAGCGCTATGGCACGATGGAATTGATTCTCGGCATAGCCAATGACGGAGTGGCAGGCGTGCCGGGTATATTGGGAATCTACGCAGAGAGTCTCGATGGCAAAATCAGAGTGGGCGGGAATCTTGATCCGGGTGAGCCGCACGCGGCTCAAATGCGGCAGGCGTCTATTATTCTGCCGAAGGGAATGGATGGAGAGCAGGTTGTTCTGCGGGCTGAATTAGAAGTAAAAGGCGTGCGCCGGCCGGTGCGCTGGGCGTGCAGACAGGCGACCAACCCGGATGGTTCACTCACCATTCGCCTGAAAAAAGGCAGCGACTCTGATTGGAGGAAGGGAGTATAGGTGTCGAACGAGAGTGACAGGCACGACAAAGCACTGGGGCTCAATCAGCCGATTTGTCGGCGCGATTTCTTAAATTCGACTCTGCTCGCGGCGGGCGGCGCCTTGCTTGGACCTCTTACCCCGGAACAATTGCTGGCCGATGCCGCGGCGGCAAGCGAGTGGACCGGCTACGGCGGCGAGGGCGACTACGCCAACTCGAACGGCAACACGCTCGCAGTGATGACTGCCGGGCACCAGATTCGCGCCGGTGTTTTCGATAATTCACTCCCATCCGACGCAATTGACACCGGCGAGGTATTCGATTGCGTTGTAGTCGGCGGAGGAGTCAGCGGACTTTCCGCGGCGCTGTTCTTTCAGAAATATGGCGGGCCCAAGCTCACCTGTCTGGTTCTTGAGAATCATCCTGTCTTCGGGGGCGAGGCCAAGCGTAACGAGTTCATCGTCGACGGTCAGCGAATCATGGGACCGCAAGGCGCTGATCATTTCCAGGTTCCGCTGCCGCACAGTTTCATGGCGAGATTTTTCGAGACGATCGGCCTCGACTGGCGACAGTTTAAGTATCAGGAATGGGGAAGTTCGTCGCCCGAAGTTCTCTTGGGCAACAGCTTCGAAGACTCGAGAGGTCCCGATGCATTTTACTTCGGAGCAAAGTTTGGCCAGAAGCCTGGCGTGTGGCTGATCGATCCCTACAAGAAGAAATTGCAGGGCGCGCCAATTTCAGAGAAAACTCGTGCTGAGCTGCTCAGGTACCACGATCATCAAGAAAGCGGCTTGCCATTCGATTATGCCGGAGACGAAAAATCTCGCCAGCTCGATAGCATTTCCATCGAACAGTATTTGATCGAAAAATACGGCCTGAGCAAAGGAACCATCCGAACGTTCATGGCCGACGAAGGCGGCGGCTTCGGCGCTGGCCCGGACGTGGTTTCGGCTTACTGCATTTATGCCTTCGATGTGGACCGCTCCATGGACGAGCCGCCGCTTTCGTTCCCCGGAGGGAATGCAGGCATCGCGCGTCACATGGTGAAGACGCTGATTCCGGATTCAATTCCCGGCCAGAACACGCTCGATGCGGTCTGCCGCAACAAAATTAATTTTGACGCGCTCGATCGGCCGGGCCAGCAGTCGAGAATTCGCCTGGCGAGCACGACAGTTTGGGTGAAACACGACGGTGAATCTTCAAAGTCGAACTTCGTGAGCGTTGGGTACACGCGCGGCGGAAAAGTGTATCGGCTCAAAGCACGTTCGGTTGTGCTGGCGGGAGGGTGCTGGACCTCGAAACACATTGTGCCCGATCTGCCCGTTGCACAACGCGAGGCTTACGACCAGTTCTACCGTTCGCCATGCATGATGGCGAATGTCGCGCTGCGCAATTGGCGATTCCTTTACAAGATGGGGATTTCGGGATGCCAATGGTTCGAAGGTTTAGGCAGCTTCACGGCTGTGCGCAAATTGCCGAAATTTTCAACTGACCAGAAGACTATCGGGCCGGATTCTCCCGTCGTGCTCACGCTGAAAGTTTTGTTTCCGCATTATGGGTTGCCGCTGCAGCAGCAAGGCAATCTTGGCCGCGCGCAGCTTCTTTCGACTTCATTCCGCGACTACGAGCGCCAGATTCGCGCCCAGCTGACCGACATGTTTTCCGCTTCGGGATTTGACGCCGGCCGCGACATAGCCGGAATCGTTCTCAACCGCTGGGGACACGCTTATGTGAGTCCACAGCCAGGATTCTTTTTCGGCAAAGACGGAAACCCCGCACCACGTTCGGTTTTGCGCGCTGCGCCATTCGGTCGAATTGCATTCGCCAATACCGATTTATCTGGCACACCCGACCACCGCACCGCCATCGGAGAAGCGCATCGCGCAGTCAGCCAGTTGCTTGACCAAGTGCTGACGTAATCGAGCACGGGTGAGGTTAATTCCGTGAATCTGACTTTCGGCCAATTCAAACGTCGTTGAAAAAGCAGCGTCGCGGGAAGGCTTCTCGATTACCTACCGGTCCTTCCGCGACCGCATGCTAAGATGGCTTTCCTTCAGCATCCACGGGGCTTGCGACAACCGGTATGGCGCGGTCAGTTATCTTTTTCTCGTTGCTTTTTTTGATCAGCGCCATATTGGCGGTTCTGTATGCATTTGACTTTTTCCGGCTCTTTCTTGCAATCGTGAGCGCCACTACACTCCTCATCGTTTACCTGTTGTTTCATCCGCGCAGTCAATGGTTGGTCGCCAATCGATCGCGAGTAGATGGCGCGCGTTGCGTGGCCTTGACCTTCGACGATGGGCCCGATCCGGTGTACACGCCCAAATTACTCGATCTGCTCCGGGAAAAAGGGGTGAAAGCCACGTTCTTTGTGGTGGGGAAGCGGGCGGATCAATATCCGGAAATAGTGCGCCGCGCCTGGACAGAAGGACACTTAATCGCCAATCACACCTGGTCGCACGATCCTTTATTTTGTTTTCTTATGCCCCGTCGTTTGCGGTCTGAGATCGAGCGTGGCAGCGAAAGCATTCGCCGCAGTTGTGGTTTTCGGTCGCGCCTTTTCCGTTCGCCGGTGGGTCTGCGCCATCCGCTTCTCGCGCCTTGCCTTGAGGTTCTGGAGATGGAATATATTTCCTGGAGTATTCGGACGCTTGACACGTTCACTACGAATTCCAATATTCTCGCCGAGCGCATCCTGAATAAAGCGGCAAGCGGAGACATTATCCTGCTGCACGATCACTTGCCTCGGGGAACGGATGCCATGTTGCAAGCCTTGCCTCGCGTGATCGACGAGCTGAGGAAACGGGGATTCGATTTCGTCCTGGCCGGACCACGCGAGGATGCAGAAGGTAAACTGGAACCAGCGACATGCGAACCTGTGCGTTAATTCCCGCTTTCAATGAAGCCCCTCACATTGCCAATGTTGTGGAGCGGACCCGGCAACATGTTGCCGAGGTTGTGGTGATCGACGATGGATCCGGCGACGGGACCGCGGACATCGCCCGGGCTGCTGGAGCTACTTGTTTGCAATCGCCGCGAAATTGCGGCAAGGCTTCGGCACTGCGTACCGGCATTGCTTTCGCGCGAGACCGCAAATTCACTCACGTGATCACCATCGATGGCGACGGCCAGCATCTGCCGGAAGATATTCCGGCCATGCTTCGCGTCGCCGAAGAAACCGGAGCCGACCTGATCATTGGAGCGCGCTATTTCGATCGCGCCCATATGCCTCGTCCCCGCTATTTTTCGAACGTTATTGGCAGCCGCCTGGCTTCGGCGCTCGTCGGCCACGAAATCCGGGACAGCCAAAGTGGATTCCGCTTATTCCGGTTGGACAAACTTGATGGAGCCAAACTGCGGAGCCGGTGTTACGAACTGGAGATGGAAATTTTGATCAAGATGGCCCGCTCGGGCTGCACCATCGCGCATGCTCCCATCCGCGTGGTCTACGACGCTGGCCAGGCACGCTCGAAGATGAAGCCGGTACGAGACACAGTGCGTGTTTGTCTATGGTCCCTGGCGTTTCGCTTCCTCGGAGCGTGACCGGATCCGGCGATTCTGACTGCTATGCGTGGTATTTGCGTTTGAGATTTCTTGGGGCGTGCTCTGGTTGATCCGAAGATTTAAATCTGAGGCGCGGAGGTTCGTGAGCCTCTTGCTCAAGGAGAGGCTTGACCCATCTCACGCTGCTGCCGCCGTCTTCGTGGGCATTTTTATTGGCATTCTGCCGATCTATGGGTTTCAAACCCTCGCGGCAATAGGTCTTGCGCTGCTCTTCAGACTGAATAAGCCGCTGACCGTGGCCTGCACTTTCATCAACAATCCGTTGCTCCTGCCCGTGATTGTTTTCTCCTCGGTAGAACTGGGCTGTCTTCTCCGCCGCGGCTCCTTCCAGCCACTGAGCTTGTCCGACATAGCTGCCATGCGTGGCCATATTAATAAGGAGCAGTTTCTGATCTGGCTGATCGGTAGCGTGGCACTTGCAATTCTTGCGGGCAGTGTAGCGGCAGTGGTGACTGCGGTTGTCGTCCTTCACCATCGAAAGTCTGCCGATGTCGCACTGCGTGAACGGCTGCGATATGTAAATGGAATGTTTAAGCACAGCGGCCTCTCGGCTCGCAATTTCGTGCGCTGGAAGCTCCGCCTGGATCGCATCTTTGAATTACTTGCCGCTGAAAACCTGGGAACGGGAACGGTAGTGGATCTGGGCTGCGGCTATGGCATCGCTCTTTCTTTTGCAGCTTTCGGTGACACCCAGCGGCGCCTGGTTGGGTGTGACCTGGATGAGCATCGCATCGCCGTCGCTCGCAAGGCACTCGCCACTCTTAACGCCGATGTGAGCGTTGCTGACATCAGGGATTTCGAACTTCCGCCAGCCGGTCTGATTTTGATTTTTGACGTCTTGCAGTTTTTGTCCGCTGACGAGCAAACGGCTCTGCTGAAACGGTGCTGTTCGGCGCTCGCGGCAGGTGGAGTTTTGATTTTTCGCGTCCACGATCTCGACCGCGGCGTTCGTTCGGGGATCACGATGGCTTTGGAGCGGCTGGTCTTTGCATGTGGGCACCACAACTCAGGGCCTCAAATCTTGTCGGTCGCCGAGTATTGTAGTGCGCTCGAGAGCGCCGGTATGCAGGTAGAGGAGCGCCATTTTCTGAATCGCTTGCCGTTGGCTCACGTCCTTATCGTCGCAAGAAAACCTGCGACGTAAGCTGAGGCCATTCTCTGTGCAGTCCGCCTTCTCGGAGGCACATTGACCATCCATCACCATCAGTGATTGAATCTTTTTACTCATTAGCCGGTTGCCTCCATTGACCGATACCCACAAAACCGTCGTCGTTACCGGTGTCGGCATCGTCAGTCCTTATGGCATCGGGATGGACTGCCTGCAGGCCGGCATGCTATCTGGCCAAAGCTGCCTGGTGCGTACGAAGGATGATTGGTTTCCCGGATTCGATGGAACAACGGCGCGCGTCTGCGGCCTGCCATCGATGGCAGACGCTTCCCGGCCCGAGTTCTCGCGCACCGATCAACTTGCGGTGATTGCGGCTCAGGATGCGATGGCGAGTTCCGGTTGCGATAGTTCAACGTTCCGTGAAGCCGGCATCGCAATGGCGAGCACGCTTGGGGGCTTGACCGAGATCGACACCGGAATCGCCAAAGATCCGGGCCCCTGGTATCGGCGGCCCGGCGGCCTGTCGCGAGCTGCCTCATATCCGTTCGCGCACGTTGCTGATGCAGTTGGCAACCATTTCGGGATCCGCGGCCCACGCTGTGCCATCTCCGTGGCTTGCGCATCTGGAGCGATGGCGATCGCGCTCGCTGCCAACATGCTGCTCGATGGAGCCGCTCCCATGTTTTTGGCAGGGGGCAGCGACCCTTTGTGCGCCTTCACTTTGAGTGGATTCAACTCTCTGCAAGCGCTAGACCCAAACCCCTGTACTCCCTTTGATCAGAATCGCAAGGGCACGAACCTGGGCGAAGGGTCCGCAGTTCTCGTGCTTGAAACGCTCGCGGCGGCCACTGCTCGTAGTGCCAAGGTTCTGGCGGTGCTGCGCGGGTGGGCCATGACAAATGATGCATTTCATACCACCGCGCCACAGAAAGAGGGAAGCGGGCTGGCCGATTGCATTCGCCTCTCGATGGAAATGGCACAAGTCAGCGGGGATGATATCGGGTATGTGAATGCTCACGGAACCGGCACGCCCTTGAACGACAGTGCCGAGGCGAACGCTTACGAGACCGCATTCCGCGGACGCAGCCGCCCCATTCCAGTGTCTTCGACAAAGTCCTACGTCGGACACTGTTTGGGTGCGGCTGGTGCGGTCGAGGCAGCCATTACGATCATGGCTATCCGTTCGGGAGCGCTGATTCCCACGCTGCGGCTCACCAATCCTATCGAGAGCCCAGGCGTCGACTGGCTGAGGGGGAAAGTGAAACGCCAACCCCTACCATTGGCCATGTCGGCTTCGAGCGGCTTTGGCGGCAACAACACTGTCCTCATATTCGGGAGCGGCCTCTCATGACTCCGAATCTGCCGCCCATCGCGATTACCGGCATCGGCTCGGTCAGTCCTTACGGCCCGCTAGCAGGACTCATTCAACCGGGCCCCCTTGAACCCGCGGCTATCACCGGCTGGACAAGTGCAGGAGAACGGCGAGCGTTTCTCGTATCACCGTTTCGGCCGGCCGCTGTAGTGCCGGGACTCAACACCAGGCGTCTCGATCGTCTCTCGGCTTGGGCCTTGGTCGCTTCTTCGTTGGCCTTTAAAGATGCTGGCATGGACCTGAACCTGGTCGATCGCTCCCGGGTTGCTGTGGTCTTTGCCACCGTCTTTGGCTGTGTTGAACTCACGGAGGCTTTCTACCTGAGCGCCGCGGCGAATGGCTGGAACGGAACCGATCCCATTACATTCCCGGAAACTCTTGCCAGTGCTCCGGCGAGTCACGTCTCAATGGTTCACGGCCTGCGTGGTCCTAATATCACAGTGAGCAACAAGTATTTCGCGGGCGAGAGCGCGATGCTGCAAGCCGCTTGCCTGCTTCGCCATGGCCAGGCTGACTTAGCCATCGTCCTCGCGGGTGATGCGCTGTCGCGAAGCACATACGCTTGGTATGAGGAGGCAGACCTGCTCTCGCCCGCGTGCTACAACTCGCATCCGGTTTCCGAAGCGGAGGGATTTATTCCAGGCGAAGGTGTGGCGGCAGTAGTGCTGGAACCCTCCGATCACATCAATCTCCGCCCCAACGCCCGCTCGTATGCCAGAATCGGCTCGGGCCGCTGGGCGGCTGGTGGCGAACCCGCGGAGA
>Ga0335076_10007782_pt1 | contig 10801 bp, 8 predicted proteins | sample Lox_Sample_25_FD_206717 | JGI IMG/M metagenome (GOLD analysis project Ga0335076, IMG submission 206717) | Soil microbial communities from Loxahatchee National Wildlife Refuge, Florida, United States - Lox_Sample_2.5 | ecosystem: Environmental > Terrestrial > Soil > Wetlands | place: USA: Florida...
CTTCCGTCTCGCCGGCAAGCGCCGGCACCACAGCTTCGGCAAGGACCTGGTGGCCGAAACCTGGGACCTCGCGCTCTGATCGCGAGATTGGGATCGAGGTCACAGGCTGCGAGCGAAGCGGGATCACGGAGCGCCCGCGTCGAGCCGAGGCCACTCCGTTTCGCATCGCTTGGCGCTCGGGGTCCACTCCCGCGTAGCGAGCGGGGGGGTGAGACGGGGGACGCGCCGCAGCGTCCGCCCTACTAGTAAGCCAGCAGCTCGCGCAGCGCCGGCAGCAGGCGGCCCCTGGGCGAGAACTGCGCCTCGAGTGCCTTGGCGAACGGCACCGGCGTGTCGAGCGCGCCCAGCCGCACGACCGGCGCGTCGAGCCATTCGAAGGCCTCGCGGCCGACCGTCGCGGCCAGCTCGCCGCCGAAGCCGCCCGCGAGCGGCGCCTCGTGCAGCACGAGGCAGCGCCCCGTCTTGCGGACCGAGCGCACGACGGCCTCCTTGTCCCAGGGCATGAGCGAGCGCAGGTCGATCACCTCGAGCTCGCGGCCCTCGCGCGCGAGCTCGGAGGCGGCCTCGAGCGCCCAGGCGACGCCGGCGCCGTACGTGACGACGCTCGCGTCGCGCCCTTCGCGAGCCACGCGCGCCACGCCGATCGGGAGCGTGTAGTAGCCGGCCGGAACCGGGCCCTTCGCGGAGCGATAGAGCTGCTTGTGCTCGAGGTAGAGGACGGGGTTGCCGTCCTCGAGCGCGGCGATCAACAGGCCCTTGGCGTCGTACGGGGTGGCGGGCGCCACGACCTTGAGCCCGGCGACGGCGGTGAACCACGCCTCGACGTTCTGCGAGTGGAACGGCCCCGCACCGGTCCCGCCGCCGACCGGCGCCCGGACCACCACCGGCACCGCGGCGCCCCAGCGCCAGTGCGTCTTCGCCAGGTTGTTGACGATCTGGTTGAAGCCGCAGCTGATGAAGTCGCCGAACTGCATCTCGACCATCGGCACGCGTCCGCCGAGCGCCAGGCCGAGCGCGCAGCCGAGCGCCCCCGACTCGATGATCGGCGTGTTGCGCACGCGAGCCCTGCCGAACTCCGCCGCAAAACCCTCGGTGACCTTGAAGACGCCGCCGTACTCGGCGATGTCCTGGCCGAGCAGCACCACGCGCTCGTCCTTCCGCATCGCGACCCGCAGGCCGTCGCTGATCGCGTCCACGTAGCGCAGCTCCTGTAAGGCGGCGTCGGCTGCGGGCGGCGCGGCCGCGGCGCGGCTCGGCGCGAACACGTCGGCGAGCTCCTGCGTCGCGCTCGAGACCGGCTCGGGCGCCGCGAGGGCGGCGTCGACGAGCGCGTCGACCTCGCGCTTGTAGGCTGCGCGCACCTCGGCGAAGTCGGCCTCGCCCAGGACCCCGCGCTCGAGCAGGAAGGCCTCGTAGCGCTTCACCGGGTCCTTGCGCGCCCAGTCCTCGAGCTCCTGCTTCGGCACGTAGTCGATCCCCGAGGCCTCCTCGTGGCCGCGCATCCTGTAGGTCTTGAACTCGAGGAGCGTCGGCCCGTCGCCGCGCCGGCCGCGCTCGGCGGCGCGCCGCACCGCCCGCACGACGGCCAGGAGGTCGTTGCCGTCCACCACCAGCCCCGGCATGCCGTAGCCGATGCCGCGGTCGGCCAGGTGCCGGCAGGCGTACTGCTCGTGGACCGGCGTCGAGAGGCCCCACTGGTTGTTCTCGACGACGAAGACGACCGGCAGCTTCCAGACCGCCGCGAGGTTCAGCGCCTCGTGGAAGTCGCCCTCGCTCGTGGCGCCGTCGCCGGTGAAGGCGGCGGCCACGCGCGTCTCGCCGCGAAGCTGCGCCGCGAGCGTGAGGCCGCACGCGACCGGCAGCATCGCCCCGAGGTGGCTGATCATCCCGACGATGCCGTGCTCGAGCGCGCCGAAGTGGAAGGTCCGGTCGCGGCCGCCCGTGAAGCCAGAGCCGCGCCCGAGCAGCTGGCGGAAGAGGCGCGGCAGCGGGACGCCCCGGCCCGTGAAGACGCCGAGGTTGCGGTGCATCGGCAGCACCCAATCCGCTGGCTCGAGCGCCGCCAGCACGCCGGTCGCGATCGCCTCCTGGCCGATCCCGGAGAACCACTTCGAGAGCCGCCCCTGGCGCAGCAGGAGCAGCATCTTCTCCTCGATCATCCTAGGCAGCAGCAGCTTGCGGTAGAGCTCGCGCAGCTCCTGCGGCGCGAAGCCGTCGACGAGCGCGTCCTGCGCCGCCGTCGTGCTCGTGGGCGTGGGCCCGTCCATCCTGGCCATTCTCGGCACACGGGCGCGGCGAGGCAAATGGCTTGGTAGACTGCCCACTCCCGTCGGAGGTGATGATGCGCACAAGCCGCCTCGCCGCGGCCGTCCTCGCGGTCCTCCTCGCCGCGTCGCTCGCCGGTCCGGGCAGGCCCGCGCGGGCCGACGGCCCCGGATTCGATCCTTCGCTGCTGCGCGAGCTGCGCTGGCGGCCGATCGGCCCGTTTCGCGGCGGGCGCACGAAGTCCGCGACCGGCGTGCGCGGCCGGCCCGGCCTCTTCTACATCGGCGCCGTGAACGGCGGCGTCTGGAAGTCGAACGACTACGGCCGCACCTGGCAGCCGATCTTCGACGACCAGCCGACGGGATCGATCGGCGCGATCGCCGTCGCGCCATCGGACCCCGACGTGATCTACGTCGGCAGCGGCGAGGGCATGCAGCGGCCGGACCTCTCGACGGGCGACGGGATCTACAGGTCCACGGACGCCGGCCGCAGCTGGCGCCACCTGGGGCTGCGCGACGGCCAGCAGATCGCGCAGATCGAGGTGGACCCGAAGGACCCGAAGCGGCTCTTCGCTGCGGTGCTCGGCCACCCGTACGGCCCGAACGCGGAGCGCGGGCTCTTCCGCTCGACCGACGGCGGCGAGCACTTCGAGAAGGTCCTGTTCGTCGACGAGAACACGGGCGCCGCGGACGTGGTGCTCGATCCGAAGGACCCGAGCGTCGTCTACGCGGTGCTCTGGGAAGCGCGCCAGGGGCCGTGGGAGAACGGCGAGTTCACGGGCCCCGGCAGCGGGCTCTACAAGTCGGTGGACGGCGGCACGCGCTGGCGCAGGCTCGAGAAGGGCCTGCCGACTTTCGCGGAGGGCCTGGGCCGGATCGGGATCACGGTCGCGCCGAGCGACTCGCGGCGTCTCTACGCGACCGTCGAGGCGAAGGCGGCGGGCATCTACCGTTCCGACGACGCGGGCGAGAGCTGGCGGCGGGTCAACGCCGACCCCCGCGTCATCGCGCGGGCGGACGACGCGGCCCAAGTGCGCGTCCATCCCACGAATCCCGACGTCGTGTTCGTGCCGACGATCGTCACCTGGAAGTCCGTGGACGGTGGGAGCACCTTCACGGGGATTCGCGGCGCGCCGGGCGGCGACGACTACCAGGGCATCTGGATCGATCCCGACCGCCCCGAGGTGATGATCCTCTCCGCGGACCAGGGGGCCGTCGTCACCGTGAACGGCGGCGAGACCTGGAGCAGCTGGTACAACCAGCCGACCGCGCAGTTCTACCACGTGAGCACGGACAACGCCTTCCCGTACCGGGTGTGCGGCGGCCAGCAGGAGAGCGGCTCGGCCTGCGTCGCGAGCCGCGGCGACGACGGCCAGCTCACCTTCCGCGAGTGGCACCCGGTCGGAGTGGAAGAGTACGGCTACGTGGCGGTCGACCCGCTCGACCCCGACGTCGTCTACGGCGGCAAGCTCACGCGCTACGACCGCCGCACGGGGCAGGTGCAGAACGTCGCGCCGCGCCCGCTGCGCGTCCCGGGCTACCGGGTGCTGCGGACGCAGCCCGTCCTGTTCTCGCCGCTCGACCCGCACGTGCTCTACTTCGCGTCGAACACGCTCTGGAGGACGAGCGACGGCGGCCAGCACTGGGACGCGGTCAGCCCCGACCTGACGCGCAAGAGCTGGGAGGTCCCGGCGAACGTGGGGAAGTACCGAGGCACGCCGGCCGCGGCGGTTTCGCAGCGCGGCGTCATCTACTCGGTCGCGCTCTCGCCGCTCGACGCGTCCTTGATCTGGGCCGGCACCGACGACGGGCTCGTCCACGTGACGCGCGACGCCGGCAAGACCTGGCAGGACGTCACTCCGCCCGCGCTCGTGCCGTGGGCGAAGGTGTCGCTGCTCGAGGCGTCGCACTTCGACAAGGACACCGCCTGGGCCGCGGTCAACACCTTCAAGCTCGACGACACGCGGCCGCACATCTACAGGACGCGCGACGGAGGGCGCACCTGGAGCCACGTGACCGCGGGCATCCCGGAGGACGAAGGCGTCGTCAACGCCGTGCGCGAGGACCCGAAACGCCGCGATCTGCTCTACGCGGGCGGCGAGCGGCAGGTCTTCGTCTCGTGGGACGGCGGAGACCGCTGGCAGTCGCTGCGCGGGAACATGCCCGCGACCTCGATCCGCGACCTGGTCGTGAAGGACGACGACCTCGTGGCCGGCACGCACGGTCGCGGCTTCTTCATCCTGGACGACGTGACGCCGCTGCGCCAGCTCGAGCCCGCCTCGCTCCTGGAGGGCGCGCATCTCTTCACGCCGCAGACGGCGGTCCGCGTTCGCGCCAACAAGAACACGGACACGCCGCTGCCGCCCGACGAGCCCGCCGCCCCGAACCCGCCCGAAGGGGCCGTCATCGACTACCACCTGAAGGCGAAGGCGACTCTCGTGGTGCTCGAGCTGCTCGACGCGCAGGGCGCGCTCGTCCGTCGCTACGCGAGCGACGATCCGCCCGAGGCCCCCGCGCCGGGCCGCAACATTCCCGACTACTGGATCCGTCCGCCGCAGAGGCTGTCGGCCGAGGCGGGGCTCCACCGCTTCGTGTGGGACCTGCGCTACGAGCCGCCGCGCGCGGCTTCGTTCTCGTACCCGATCGCCGCGACCTACAAGAACACGCCGCGCGAGCCGAGCGGACCCTGGGTCGTGCCGGGCCGCTACACGGTGAGGCTCAGCGCGGACGGCCGCGCGCTCACGCAGCCGCTCGAGGTCGTGATGGACCCGCGCGTCAAGGCCACGGCCGCCGATCTCGCGCTCCAGAACGCGATCGCCCGTCGCCTCGCCGACGCGATCGGCCGCTGCCGCGACGCGCAGCAGGCCCTGCACCAGGCGGCCGAGGAGCCGGACGCGGAGCCCGACCAGCCGGAGCCCGAGCTGGCGCAGGGCCTCGTCCGCGCGAGCCGCCAGCTCGCGCAGCTCTACGGCATCGTCGAAGAGGTGGACGCCGCGCCGACGCCGGCCGTCCAGCGGGCTGTCGAGGAGACTCTGGCGATGCTCGACGCGCAGATCGCCGCCAGCCGGGCGCCGGCCGCCAAGTCTGCAAAGAAGGGAGCGAGGAGATGAGCGACTCGACTGCGGACGAGGCCCGCGGCCGTCTCGAGCTGCTGCGGCACGCGCTCGCCACGCTCGCCTACCGCGGCGGCAAGGCCGTGCGCGGAGCGCCCGACGCCTTCTCTGCGTTTCACCTCGCGGCCACGAGCCGCACGCCGGTACAGATCCTGGCGCACATCGGCGACCTGCTCGACTGGGCGCTCGCGCTCGCGAAGGGCGCCGAGGCCTGGCGCGACTCGCCGCCGCGCGCCTGGCCCGACGAGGTCTCGCGCTTCTACGACGCGCTCGCGCGCCTCGACGCCCAGCTCGCGGCGCAGCCGCTCGTGAACGTGACCGCCGAGCAGCTGCTGCAGGGGCCGATCGCCGACGCTCTCACTCACGTCGGCCAGCTCACGCTGCTGCGGCGCTTGGCGGGCGCGCCGGTCCGGGGCGAGAACTACTTGCGCGCCGCGATCTCGGCCGGCCGAGTCGGTCTCGACCAGCCCCCGCCGCGCCGCGAGTTCGAGTAGCGATTTCCCGCTCGACGGGCCCCGATCTCTGGCAAAATAGGTGGGATTGGGGTTGGGCTGGTCGCCGGTGTGCCTGAGGCCCAGGCGGGGCGAGGTGACGATGTCACGGTCGAACCAGAGGCCCGAGCCGAGAGCGCCGATTGCACTGGTCTTCTGCCTTCTCGCGACCGCCACGCTCGCCGTCGCGGACCAGCCCCCTGAGTCTCGCGATCCCGTCGAGCTGCCTTCGCTCGACGGCGTGGCGCTCGTGGAACCTGCGCTCGACGTGGCGCTCCTGCGCGTGACGGCCGAGCGGGATCCGAAGGCGCTCGGACCGCTGTCGATCGGCAGCCCCGCCGCCGGCCTGCTGCTGAACCCGGTGCCGTTCCCTGCAGGCCCGTACTGGAGGCTGCGCCAGCCGAGCGAGTCCTGGGCCACGGACGAGACGATCGACTTCGTCGTCACGGCGATCGAGGCGGTCGAGGCCCGCTACCCCGGCTCGCCACGGCTCGTGATCGGCGACCTCAGCAACCCGAAGGGCGGCCGCATCGACCGCCACAAGTCGCACCAGGCGGGCCGCGACGCGGACATCGGGCTCTACTACCGCTCGGGCGCGGCGCTCGACTTCAAGGACGCGCGGCCGCGGGAGCTCGATGCGACCCGCACGTGGGCGCTGGTGCGCGCGCTCGTCACCGAGACCGACGTCGAGCGCATCTTCATCGACCGCTCGCTGATCAAGGTGCTCTACGAGGAAGCGCTGGCCGAGGGCGAGGACCGCGCCTGGCTCGCCGACATCTTCGGCCGCACCAGCGACAAGGGCATCATCCAGCACGAGAAGCGCCACAAGAACCACATGCACGCGCGCTTCTACAACCGCCGCGCGCAGGAGGCAGGGCGCCTCGCCTACCCGGTGCTGGTCGAGACGGGCGTGGCGCCGCCGCCCTTCGTCACGCACCGCGCGCGCAAGGGGGACACGCTCGGCGCGCTCGCCCGCCGCTACGGCACGAGCGCCCAGGCGATCCGGGCCGCGAACGGGCTCCGCGGCTCGCAGCTGCGGGCGGGACGCTCCTACACGATCCCGATCCGGAAGGCCCCCGTCGACGCCGGGCCGGTCGTGGTGCCCGCGCGGCGGCTGCCGCCGGAGCTGCAGACCCGGGTGCTCGCGACCGACTGAACGGGGCTCAGCGCCCCTTCGGGAACATCGCCATCAGCAGACCGAAGCCGGCCGCGGCGGCGCAGCCGTAGCGCGCCATCTCCCAGCGGCCCGTGGGCTGCTGGAGGCTCTCGCTGACGCTGAGCCCCGACGCGAGCGGCGGCAGGCTCTCGAGCCGGTTCGAGCAGTAGAGGAAGCCCCCGATGCCGAGTATCAGCAGTGTCGCGCCGAAATTCCGCATGCCGGATCTTAGCCTGTCCACGCGGCCTCGCGACGGACGTTATGATCGAGGGATGCCATCGTCCGATCGGCGGCGCCGGAGCGAGTGGTGGGGCGCGGCCTTTTCGATGCTCGCGGTGCTGCTGGCGGTCACGGCCCTCCGGGCGCCCGCCGCGGCGCCCGAAAACACCGCCGGCGCGATCGAGGTGGAAGCGTCGCGGGTCCCGCTCGACCCGGCGGATCCCAACCGCAAGACACTCGGGCCGCTGCGCTATCTGGGCGGCCTGTGGCTCCGCTCCGAGGAGCCTCGGTTCGGCGGCCTCTCCGACCTGCGCTTGAGCCGGGACGGCCGCGAGCTTGCGGCCATCTCGGACTGCGGCCACGGTTTCACGGCCCACCTCCACTACGACGTGGACGGCCAGCTCGTGGGCCTGGGCGACGCCCGGCTCGTGCCGCTGACCGACTCCGGCGGGCTTCCGCTCACGCGCGACGCGAGCGACGCGGAGAGCTTGATGGCGGTCGGCGCCGAGGAACTCGACGTGGGCTTCGAAGGCACGAACAGCATCCGGGCCTACGGTCCGGACTTCGCCGGGCCCGGACGGCTGCTGGGCGTGCCCGACGGCCTCGACCAGTGCGGCAGCAACACGGGGCTCGAGCTGATGGCCGACATGGGAGACGGCCGCCGGCTACTCGTCTGCGAGGGACGCCGGCACGCTTCGATCACCACCCCCGCCTGGATCGGAAGCGGGGACAGCTGGCAGCCGCGCGAGTACCCGCTGAAGTTCGACGGCGGCGTGGCGGGAGAGCCGTTCCGGCCGACCGGCGCCGCCCGCCTCCCGAACGGCGACATGCTGACGCTCGAGCGGCGCTTCCCGCCGCTCTCGGGGCGGCTCGTGCGCATCCCGCGCGCGACGCTCGAGGGCACGGGCCTGCTCCAGGGCAGCGAGGTCGCCCGTATCGAGCCGCCGCTGACGGCCGACAACTTCGAGGGCGTCGAGGTGCTGCGGGACGCCCGCGGCCGGACGCTCGTCTACCTGATCTCCGACGACAACGGCTGCGAGAAGAACCAGATCCCGCGCAAGCTCAACCCGCAGCGCACGCTGCTGCTGCAGTTCGCGCTCGGAGACTGACCTCGCTCAGCCGGCGAGCGCCATCGAGGGCGCCACAGCCTCGGAACGCCGCGCCAAGCCGAGGCGCTTCATCTTCTCGTGAAGCGTGGTGGGCAGGACTCCCAGCGTGCGCGCCGCGCGCCTCTGGTTGCCGCCCGTGGCGCGGAGCGCCTCCTCGATCAGGCGCCGCTCGTAGGCGTCCACCAGCTCCCTGAGCGTCATCCGCGCCTCCAACCCCCCGGTCCTCACCTTGCTAGAAAAGACGTCGGCCGCGGCCAGAAGGTTTCATCAAACGCCGGACGAAAAGCGGTACCATGGTCGGATGACCACGACGACTTTGGCGAAGCGTGTCCACAACTTCGGGGCGGGGCCCGCAGCCCTCCCGCTCCCGGTCCTGGAGCGGGTCCAGGCCGAGCTCCTGGACTACGCCGGCACGGGCATGTCCGTGCTCGAGATGAGCCACCGCTCGGCGGCCTTCGAGGCGATCATCCAGAAGGCCGAGGAGGACCTGCGCGCGCTCGTCGGCGCCGGGGCGGACCACGCCGTGCTGTTCCTGCAGGGAGGCGCGTCGCTCCAGTTCGCGATGCTGCCCGCCAACCTGCGGGGAGCCTCGGCCTCCGCCGACTACGTCATCACGGGACACTGGTCGAAGGCCGCGCTCAAGGAGGCGGAGAAGGCCGGCCGGGCGCGCGTCGCGGGCACGGCGGAGGCGACCGGCTTCGACCGCGTGCCGGAGCCGTCCGAGCTCGACCTCGATCCGAAGGCGGCCTACCTGCACTTCACCTCGAACAACACGATCTACGGCACGCAGTGGAGGGAGGCTCCCGTGCCGCCGGCGGGCGTGCCGCTCGTGTGCGATGCGTCCTCCGACGCGCTCAGCCGGCCGATCGACGCGGCCCGCTACGGAGTGATCTACGCCGGCGCGCAGAAGAACCTCGGCCCGGCTGGGGTCACGCTCGTGGTGATCCGCCGCGACCTGCTCGAGCGCACGCCGGCGGCGCTGCCGGCGCTCCTCGACTACAAGCTGATGGCCGAGAACCGCTCGCTCTACAACACGCCGCCCTGCTTCGCGATCTACGTGACCGGCCTCGTGCTGGCCTGGCTGCGCGCCGAGGGGCTCGCCGCGGTCGGCGAGCGGAACGCCGCGAAGGCGGCGCTCGTCTACCAGGCGATCGACGCGAGCGACGGCTTCTACAGCGGCCACGCGCGTCCCGGGAGCCGCTCGCACATGAACGTCACTTTCCGGCTGAAGGACGCGGCGCTCGAGAAGGCCTTCCTGGCCGAAGCCCAGGCGGCCGGCCTCGACGGCCTGAAGGGCCACCGCTCGGTGGGCGGCGTGCGCGCGTCGCTCTACAACGCGTGCCCGCGCGAGTCGGTCGAAGCGCTCGCCGACTTCATGGGTGCGTTCCGCCGCCGCCGCGGCTGATGCGCGCTTGACAGGACTGCGCCTCGGCGAGCTCGGCTTCACCGCGGCGCGGGCCGAGGCGTTTCGAGCGCACGCCGAGAGCGGCCTCGTACCGGGGCGTGTGGTCGCCGGCCACACCCGCTACCTGCGCGTCGCGACCGAGGAGGGCGAAGCGCTCGCCGAGCTCGCGGGCAGCCTGCGCCACCAGGCGCGCGGCCCCGAAGACCTGCCGGCCGTCGGGGACTGGGTCGCGCTGCGCACCGGCGAAGGCTCGGCCACGGTCCAGGCCGTGCTGCCGCGCGGCGCGGCGTTCGTGAGGCGGGCCGCGGGCGGGCGGACGGTCGCGCAGGTGCTGGCCGCGAACGTGGACACGGTGTTCCTGGTGATGGGCCTCGACGGCGACTTCAACCCGCGGCGCATCGAACGCGCGCTGGTGCTCGCGTGGGACAGCGGGGCCTCGCCGGCCGTGCTGCTCAACAAGGCCGACCTCTGCCCGGACGTCGACGCGAAGCGAGCCGAGGTCGAGCGCGTCGCCCCGGGAGTTCCCGTCTGCGTGGTCGCGGCGAAGCCGGGCGCCGGCCTGGACGCGCTCGCGCCGTGGCTCGGGCCGGGCCAGACCGTCGTGCTGCTGGGCTCGTCGGGCGTCGGCAAGTCGACGCTCGTGAACCGGCTGCTCGGCCGCGAGAAGCAGAGGACGCGCGAGGTGATCGAGGGCGCCGACCAGCGCGGACGCCACACCACGACCCACCGCGAGCTCGTCGCGCTGCCGGGCGGGGCGCTGCTGATCGACACGCCGGGCTTGCGCGAGCTCCAGCTCTGGTCGGACGGCGCCGGCCTCGAGGCGGCCTTCGACGACGTCGGCGGCTTCGCAGGGGGGTGCCGTTTCACGGACTGCGGGCACGGCAGCGAGCCGGGCTGCGCGGTCCGCGCCGCCGTCGCGGCCGGCCGGCTCGACGCCGACCGGCTGGAGAGCTACCTCAAGCTCTCGGCCGAGCTCCGCGCGCTCGAAGTCCGCGAGGACCCGCTGAAGCGCCGCGCCGAGCGCGGCCGTTACCGCGCGGCCAT
>Ga0335076_10007783_pt1 | contig 10801 bp, 7 predicted proteins | sample Lox_Sample_25_FD_206717 | JGI IMG/M metagenome (GOLD analysis project Ga0335076, IMG submission 206717) | Soil microbial communities from Loxahatchee National Wildlife Refuge, Florida, United States - Lox_Sample_2.5 | ecosystem: Environmental > Terrestrial > Soil > Wetlands | place: USA: Florida...
CCGAACTCTGCGCGGGGGTTCCGGTCCCCGTCACCGTGAATGTGTACATACCGGAGGTCGTTCCGGGGTTCCCTCCTCCACCGCTGCTGCCGCCGCCACCCCCGCAGGCTGCGATACTGCCCAGCGCGATCATCAGCACCAGCGCTCCCAACATGGCTCGCCAGTTACGGCGCTTTGCCGGGATACCGATCATCAGCAGCAAGGCAAGGGCAAAGCCCTCTCCCGCACCGAGCCAACCGCCCACCTTAGGCTTCGTGAGCGATGCCGTCTTCGCGGTTGTCGCTACCGCCGCAGTCGCCGTTCCACCCGGCGTTCCGTTGGCAAAGGTGATGGGTGAACCTGCGCTGATCGAGCAAACCGGCAGATTCGTCGCTCCACTCGGCGAACTCGTCAGAGTGCAGGCCAGCGATACCGACCCGCTGTAATTATTGGAGGACGTTCCTGTGATGGTCGAGGTGGTGCTGCCTCCCGCCGAAACGGCCGACGCCGCAGAGGCCGCCAGCGCAAACGTCGATTGTGTCACCGTCACATTCGCTGTGCCCGTTGCAGTTCCCCACGTCGAATCGCCGCTGTAAGTCGCCGTAAGCGCAGCCGTTCCCGCGCTTAGGCTGTTTACCGGGATGGTGAAGGCTGTACCGAGCGCGGTTGCCGGCGACGTATAAGAGCCACCCTTCAGGATTACCGTACCTGTCGGCGTCGGTGTACCGGCCACCGCTACCGTCACGCTCAGGCTCTGGCCCGAATTGATGCTGCTCGAAGCTGGCGTCACGGTAACCGTCGGTGTTGGCGGCGCGGTCACGGTCACTGTTGCGGACCCGTTCGCGGGAGCATACGTCGTGTCGCCGCTGTACTTCGCCGTCAGGGTATCGGTTCCAACCGAAAGGCTGTTTGCCGGAATCGTGAACGTGTAGCTTCCCGAGGCCAGCGGCTGAGTTGCAGAGTTGAATCCGCCGCCGTTGATAACCACCGTTCCAGTCGGCGTTCCGACCGCGCCACTTACCGTGACTTTTACGCTCATGGTCTGGTTCGCGACGATGCTGCCCGGGGTCGGCGTCACCGTCACAATTGCGGTCTCTGAGCCGGTCGTCGACGTCCACCCATTCACCACGTTCGCAACATTCAGAGTGCCCAACCCCGTGGCAAGATCGAAGCCCACAGCCGCATCGTACCCAGACAGCAGTCCCCACGTGTCGCCGCTATGCGCGATCGTGCAATTCGCCGCTCCCTGCTGGCACGCCATGGTGATTGTGCCCGTCACGACGTCGTTGAAATAGCATGTGCTCGTCGGCGGCCCCTCTGATTTGCAGCTTGCATAGGTCTGCTTCGAGGCCAGGTCATACAACTCCGCGTTCGGGCTCCCCTGGCTCGCCCCGGCCTTCTGATTAATCAGCGCCATTACTCCGGCCATCGCCGGAGAAGCCGCCGAAGTTCCCCCGATCTCCTGAGCAGTCGGCTCGCCTACGGTCGAAGAAGTCCAGCACAGCCCGTTGTCCGTAACACAGATCAGGTAGGCACTGCCCAGAAAACCGTTCGACGCAAAGAACGAGACGTCCGGAATATCCCGCGCGGAGTCGTTTGGCATCCCGGTCAGGCTGGTCGACTGCCACACCGGCTTTGGATAGCCCTGCGAGCAGCTCGAGACGTTTTGCTGGTCGCCGTTGACGCAATTGCTCTTGCCGCCACCCGCGCCCACCGTATTCACAAACGCTGAAATGTCTGCTTGACCATTCGTCCCGGCGTAAATCGTCTGCCACCAGTTCACGGCAAAGTTGCACGCGGTCTCCGCGTCGGTCGGGTCAGCTGGATTTCCCAGTCCCGCCTTCCTGATAGCCTGCGCCCAACCCGCGAAATAGGGCACAACCAGCGGATTGGTGCATGCGCTGTTCCATGCCATCTCGGGCATGTAGCCTATGGCGCTGGCGTGTGTCGTGGAGTCGTTGGTCGAGTTCCAGTACGGAGACGCCGTGCTGCCCCAGTTCAGATCGGTGCCGCCAACGGCGGTCACGTACTGCGACGACGCCAGGCCGCTCACCGCAAGTCCAAACTGCGCGCCGTACGGCGTAGTCGTCGCCTGACCCTGGTCGCAGGCAGGCGATCCCGAGTCGCCTGAGGCCACGAAGACCGCGATGCCCGCCGCGGCCGCCGTCTGCCACAGATTGTTGTACGTCGTGTTTCCGGCCGCTCCCAGGCCCAACTCGCACTCGCCGTAGCTCACGTTCACGATCTTCGCCACGCTGTTTTGCACGATATAGTTCGCCGACGTGAATACCGTGTCAGTGGTCTGCGTGGTCGCCCCGGAAACCACCAGAACGATCTGTGCATTTATGGCAACCGCTCCGGACCACTCCACATCCAGCGCGTTTTCGGTCTGGTCATCAATCGTGCACCAGTGGTTCGCAGCGCTCGCGGTCTGCTGATTACAGACCCCGGGATCGGTTGCATTGGCTAGCGTCATCGTCAGTGCTGGCCCTGCCGGGAGCCCGAACGTGCTTCGGAAGGCTGACACATCCGTGGTTCTCACCCTGCTTGTTCCCACGATAGCGATCGTCTGCCCCGTTCCGTCGATGGCCGTCGACGCACTCCAAAGCGGCTTCACGTTGTAGATCGCCGCAAAATCGTACGGAGTCACGTCTTCGACAAGGTAGGCGCTGCTCCCGCTTCCGACAGTGATCCCCAGATTTGGGTGAATGCCAAACGCATTCGCGCTCGGCGCACTCCCAGGCAGGGTCCGCGTCCCCTGCCATCTCCCGGTCTCAGCATTGAAGGTCGCTTTGCCGCCCAGCTTGTGCTGTGGCTTCGGGAAGAAATTGTGCAGCGACTTCACCCCCGCCACCACCGGCTCGAGCGCCATCGGAATCTGCGGGTCGCTCATATTCCCGATATGCGCTTCGCCCTTGACCGAGAGGTTGTGGATCTCGGTGTGGAAAGTGCGCTCCACCTGGCTCGCCGTTCCGCTGAACCGGATGGTCATACGGTCGTTCGATACTTCATCGACTGAGAACCCGTGCCCCGCCAGCCAGTTTGAGATAGTCGCGATGTCCGCGGACGACGGCCCGAACTGCGCGCCGACCTCTGTCGGCGTTAACCAGTGATGGAAATTCGGCGACGTCGTTTCGTACTGGCTCTCCACGAACGCATCGAAAGCTGCCTGCTGCTCTGGGCTCCTCTTCAGCACCAGCACCAGATCGCTCATGCGCAACTGCGGGCTCACGCGGCCCTGATCGTGCTGCGCATTCGCCAGGGGGTAGGTGTTTCCCCTCAGTGTGACGAGTTCGTTGTCGTTCACCTGCTCGATAATGCGGACGTTGGATGCGCTTTTTTGAGCAAATGCCTGCGATCCGATGAGCAATGCCAGGGTGAAGACGCTCGTGAAGACTCTACGCAAAGGGCGCATATTCCTGATCCGGTACCTTTCTCCGGGGGCGTCCCCCGAAAAGGCGAAGCGTTGTGATTGAGTCGGTGCGGCCGTTGGGGATTCAATGCCCCCTCTACGGGAGACACCGTAAATGCATCGAATGGCTGGAATTGTATCGTTCCTGTCGTACATTGCAATACCACCCTTGGCCTCGAAAATGGTTACCAAAGCAAAACCTTGGAAAACGTCGCGGCGTCTGCCCACCCCGGGACCTGGTCCTGTCCCAGCGGTAGGCTCTGTCTCCAACTGGACAATCTGAAAGGATTAGACGGTAATTCATTGAAATCATCCCCTGTTCGTTTCAAAAACAACTGTCATTGCAATGTCACATTTGCCGTTTGCGCATTCGGCCGCCCCCTTTGTCGTAGAATGAGGCCGCTTCCGGAATACGCTTTCACGCGCTGTTAAACGCGCATAGCCGTCCGGAAAGTCCGATTGCATGTTCAGGGATGGATCGAGATGAACCTAGTTCTCCGCACGATTGCCGCTGTTCTTCCGCTGGGCCTGCCGATTTTTCTGGTGGCCGCGTTCGTCGAATCCGGTTACGCCCAGGCCGTCCAGGAGATCGGCGGCCAGAAGATCGTAACCCTTACCCGCAAAGCCGCCGGCAACACCAAACCAGAGTTCACTAGCGTCACAGTCCTGCCCGGTCGCGGAATGGAGCTGCTCCAGATCACCGCCAACTTCCCCGGCAACGGCAACATCGATGTCCTCGCCTCGCCCGACTTCGCCGCGTCCAAGAAGATGCTCGACCAGGACGATGACGCCAATGGCGACCTCGCGTACCGTCTCGGCTCGGCCTTTCTCGTTCCCTATCCGAATCGCATTCGCGGCAAGCTCTCTGCCGACGGCAAGACCCTGACGACCGAGTGGGAAGGCCACACCATCACCCTCCCCGCCAACAATATCGGCAAGAACCCCGGAGCAGAGCGCCACGCCATGCACGGCCTCATTCTCAAGGCCAAGACCGATCACGTTGCCGTCAAGGACATCCCCGGCGGACAGGAAGTCACCGGTGTCATCCATGCGGGCGATTTCGGCGGCCACTGGCTCTCCAAAACCGACCTCGACTTCACGATCAGTCTTACCGCCGACGCGGTTGACGCGGTCGTTGTGGCCAAAAACGTGGGAACCGAGGCCGAGCCCATCGCCATCGGCTGGCATCCTTACTTCAATCTGCCCTCCGGCGACCGCACCCAGGTGCGCATTCAGATTCCGGCATCAAACCTCGCAGAGGTCGACAACTACGACAACGTCTTCCCAACGGGCAAGATCAAGCCTGTCGACGGCTCACAATACGACCTGCGCGCTTCCGGTGGCGTTCCGCTGGCCAAAAACTTCTACGACGACAACTGGAGCAAGCTCGACTGGAAGAATGGCGTCGTCACTACCAGGGTCATCGATCCGGCCGCGAAGTATGGCGTAGCCATCGAAGGTGTCTCGCCCGAGATCAAGACCATCCAGATGTACGCCCCGCCGACAGCGAAGTTTGTGGCTATTGAAGATCAGTTCAACTTCGCCGATCCGTTCAGCAAAATCTGGAAAGGAATGGATACGGGTATGGTGACTCTGAAGCCCGGACAGAGCACGAAATGGCACGTCCGCCTGAAGGTCTTCGTTCCGTAGTTACGGGCTATCTCATCGCATCAGCGACGGGCGCCCCGGTCTCGACTCCGATCCGGAGCGCCCAGCAAAATGACCGTGTCGTTGAGCCTGCTGGATCAGTGAATAAAGGTCGCTTTGACTCTCTCCGACCGTAGGTAATACGGGATCCAGATCACAGCGCCCGCCAGGCTTCTGAAGACTCCCGCAAGACCCGTCGAAGGCTGCAGAGCACGCGCCGCCAGATGGTCGATCAGGACAAAGGCGAGCTGACTCGCAAGGAACGTGATCATCAGGGACGGAAACGACCTCTTCTTCTTGTAAAAGAGAATATTCAGCGCAACCAGCGCTACGAGGAAGATGGAATTGGTGACCGCCTCGTATAGAACGAGCCCGGCAATCCCGGGCCGGGCCGCAAGAACATTCTGGTATTTTGCTCCGTAAAGCATGAGCAGGTCTCTGATCACGCCGCTCAGGCTTACGAGGGGCCCAATTCCAAGGCCGACGGCCACGAGAATCAGCCAACCGCCAATTCCTTCCAGGTCGGTGCCAGTCGCGAACATAGGCACCGCGAGTCCTGTCCCGTTCGATTCGGCCGGACCTTTGCCATCTTCCGAACTGTCGCATTCCTGCTGAGGAGCGCCGCCGGGACTGCCGGCTTCACCACCGCAGTATGAACACACGAGTGCGCCGTCTTCGAGTGCAGATGCACAGTGCGAGCATCGATCCGTCATTCTGGAACCTGAGGTAAGCCGATATTCCCCCTGAGTCCTGCTTCTTGTCAAAGCACCAAAGATTTGACCGGGGCAGCAGGTGAGCCAGCGATCTAGTCCCCGATCCTGCTCAGCTTCACAGTGCGCCCCGTTCTCGCCGACTCTCGCGCGGCATCCAGAATCTGCATCACCACCACATTCGTGTCGAGGGCCGAAAGGTCTCCCTTCGGCTCGAGCTCGCCGCGCAATACCGCCGAAAGATAGCTCAGTGAGTCTTTCTGGTTCGAATGCAGCGACGGCGCCGAGACCTTTTGCTCTGACGAATCATGCTCGTGCCGCACGCGCACCTCGTCTGCTCCGACCGTGATCACGTAGCCGGTTGCGCCATAGACCTCCATGTCCTTCCGGCCGAACGGCCAGTTCCACGAGGCCTGGATCACTGCCTGCGCGTGCGGATACGCGAGCACGATCGTCGCATCGTCATCTACACGGGGGTAAAGGTTGGGCTTGTCGTGATTCACCACCGCCGTCACGGTCAGCGGAGCCCGCCCGTGCATGAGCCATGTCATCAGGTCCGCCCCGTAACACCCGAAGTCGTAGAGTGCGCCGGCTCCGTTCTGCTCGGGATCCGTCAGCCAGTTCAGAAACTCCGCGGGCACCCCGATCTCTTTCGGACCCTGGTGACCATCATGAATCACGACGCGCCTCGCCTCGCCAAGATGATTGTTTGTCAGCTCGTCGTATGCCGCCCGATTGCTCGCGTACCATGTCGTCTCGTAGTTCACCAGCACATGGATATGGTGGGCGCGCGCCACCTCGCGGATGGCCAGCGCGTCCTCGAGCGAAATCGTCAGCGGCTTCTCGACCATCACGGACACGCCGTACTGCGCCGCGATTTCGACTGCGTGCCGGTGCTCGGCGATCGACGTGTAGACAAGTACTGCCTGCGGATGGCGCATCTCGATCATGTTGGCCATGTTTTTGAAGAAGAGCGCCTCGGGCAGCGAGTACTTCTTGCCGTACTTCTCCCACAACGTGGTATCGGCGTCGGCGATCCCGACCAGCTCCACATCGCTGTGCTTCGGCAGTTGCGCCAGAAATCCCTCTACATGACCATGCTCCAGGCCGACAATGGCCACCCGGAGCGGCTGGACCGGCGCTTCAGCCCTGGACCACAATGCGAACACCGCGAGAACTCCCAGGATCAGGACATACTTCGGACCCATGGAGAAACAATCGTGAAATAGGCGCATGTACTTTCGAGTACCCCCTGCCGCACCGATTCTACGCAACCTGAGCGGTCTTCTCGGTGTTCGACCCGAAAGACGCAGCAGAGGCAACCGAAGCTCGCGGTCTGCCATCTGGACCAAAGTGCGTTTTGAATCTTGCGGGACAGGAGTGCTCAATGCTGATGCACCGTCGGAGCTTCCTTGAATGTTTCCTCGCTGCTGCATTCGTTCTGAGCCTCATCGCGGGGCCGCAGGCCTGGGCTCTCGGGCCAAAGGGCGACGCTTTTTTTGGGTATAGCCGGACCGGCTCCGACGCTTTTTATCCCGGGACAGGCGGACTCAACGGCTGGGAAGGCGCGCTCCATCTCCACCTGAAGCCACTTCTGGGTGTCGAGGGTGATGTAGCTCACTACGGCCTGGGCTCCAACTCGGTGGTGCCGCGAACGACCACTTACCTGCTCGGTCCCCGTGTCACCGTCGGCGCACTGGGCATGAAGCTCTTCGCCCACGGTCTGATCGGCGGCGAACACTCTTCCAATAGCTATGGAGTCTCCGGCAACGCCTTCACCTACGCCTTTGGGGGAGGCGTCGATCTGCCCCTCGCTCCCTTCTTCCGCTGGCGATTCCTCGTCGACGGCATCAACGCGCCCGATCAATCGCCCAGTGAAAGTACGCACGCCCGCTTCACAACCGGCCTTGTCTTTCACTTCTAGAAGCTGGTTGAAAGACTCGCGCCCTGTGATTCTCGAAGGGTACGGGCTTCACAGCAAAACCAGAGTTACTGTATCCAGGGCTGCACAGCCTCGTTGACGCGACCATCCAGGGAGCGGCAACCTTCCAGGAGTCTCACCTCGGGTATACCAACTCTGGTTTTGCTCTTAGCCCGCACGTCAAGGTTTGCATTTTCAACATCGGGCTTCAGCCCCTGAGAGAATTGAGCAACGGAATCTCAAGCTCGAATTGATCTTCAACAATCTCTCTGCGATCCAAAGACCGGGACATGATTCATCGTGCCGGTCAGAACGATCGACCGCGCGGAAGGTAAACCCTGCGTTCGAATCCGCGTCCATCCGGGCATAAGCGCGGGAAGGCTGCAACATCTTTTTCCCGCAGCTTTCGGTCCTGCTTGGAGGGAGAGCATGGGAAGCGCGGTTACACCCTACCGGTGCCCCTGTTGCGGCTATCGAACGCTGGAGAGTCCTGGAGCGATGGCCCTTTGTCCTGTCTGCTGGTGGGAGGATGACGGCCAGGAAGATCCGGACGCGGACGAAGTGCACAACACGGTCAATGGATCCCTCAGCCTCACCGAGGCCCGCCGCTTCTTTAACCGCTGTGGCGCCTCCCACCCCCGCTTTCTTCCTTACGTGCGCAAACCCCAGCCGGCCGAGCAGTAACTTTCCATTGTTCTCCTCGGCGGAATCCCCCAAAAAGGTCACTGCCCGGTAACGTGCCTTTGGCGATGCTCCGCCCGTTTGCCGCCCCCCCGCCTCGTTTGACCCGTCCCGCAAACCCTCTTACCATGAGATGAGGCACTCCCCGCCACACGACGCTGTATCGCCGATGAGCGACAGCCCGCTGTAGCAGTTCGATTTGGCGCCTGTCGCGCCCGGAAGGCAAAACGTTGAGTTCTACTGACACCCTCGAAAATACTCCCGGCCAGGAAACCGCCGAAGAGACTCATGGTCACGAAGGGCATGACCATGCGCATGACCACCACCACGGCCCGGTTCTGAACCCGGATTGCACGCGCGAGGTGATCCTTGATGTCCCCGCGGATGACGTCTCCAGGGCGTTCCGCAATGTCGTTCGCAACTATCAGAAATATGCAAAGATCCCCGGCTTCAGGCCCGGCAAGGTGCCCGAATCGGTCATTCGTCGTCGCTTTGCCACTGAGATTCGCAAGGACGTCATCGACGGCCTGCTGCCCGAGCGCTTTAACAAGAGCGTGCAGGATCTTGGTGTTAAGCCCGTCGGTCAGCCCCAGGTCACGGAGTTGACCGTCGAAGACGGCCAGCCTCTGCACGTGAAGGCGGTGTTTGAGTATCTCCCCGACTTCTCCATCGACGGCTACGCGAACGTGGCGGTTGAGAAGCCCTCTGTCGAAGTCACCGACGATGAATTCAACAACGAGCTTGCCCAGTTGCGCGATTCTCGCGCCACCGTTGAGCCCGTCGAAGAGGATCGCGCTCTTGCGGATGGCGATTGGGCCCAGATCTCTTACTCTGGCAAGTTCGCCGACGACCCTGAAGCCGCTCCCCTCAGTGGCGAAGACTCGCTCGTCGAGGTTGGCGGCAAGGACACCGTCGAGGCATTCAATTCCGTTCTGCGCGGAGCAAAGCCCGGACAGGAGCTCAAGGCCGAAGTCATATACCCCGCCGACTACCCCGACGCGAAGTTGCGCAGCAAGACGGTTGCCTATGACGTGACGGTAAAGGCCATCAAGAAAAGGACGCTTCCGGAGCTCAACGACGACTTCGCCAAAGAGTTGGGTAATTACGAAAGTTTGGCCGAGTTGGAGAACCGGATTCGCGAGCATATGGCCAACCGCAAGCGCCACAGCGTCGAGGCTGAAACCAAGGATCGCCTCTTCGCAGCGCTCAGCGAGCGCTATCCCTTTCCCGTCCCCGAGTCCTTAGTTCAGGACCAGATTGACACGCGCCTCGAACGTGGCTTGCGAGCGCTCGCAGCGCAGGGAATGAACCCTGAGCAGATGCGCAAGCTCGACTTCGGACGCCTGCGTGGCGCACAGCGCGACGCTGCCCTGGCCGAGGTAAAGGCGTCGATTCTGCTCGATCGTATCGCGCAGGCTGAGGGCATTTCAGTCAGCGAAGAGGAGTTGGATCGAGAGGTTCAGATTGCCGCGCTGCAGACACGGGAGCCGGTTGAAACACTCCACCGCCGATTGACTGAGGACGGCGGTCTAGCTAGAATCCGGGAACAATTAAGGCGGGAAAAGACCGCAAATCTGCTGTACGAAAGGTTGCCCTCGTAACCGGAATCGGCGGGGCAAAACGATGCTGGCGGCACAAATCGTTGTGTAAACCGGAACCTGCATCACACCGGCGCACACGGCTATCAAACGGGCGGGGAGAGATCCCCAAAACGGAAGAGCGAGAAGAATACCCAATGGCATTGGTTCCCATGGTGGTTGAGCAGACGAGTCGGGGCGAGCGCGCCTACGACATTTATTCTCGTCTGCTTCGCGACAACATCATCTTTCTCGGTACACCGATCGACGACCAGGTCGCCAATCTCGTCGTTGCGCAGTTGCTCTTTCTCTCCGGTGAGGATCCAGAGAAAGACGTTCAGCTCTACATCAACTCGCCGGGTGGTTCCATTACCGCGGGGCTTGCAATCTACGACACGATGCAGTTCATCAAGAACAACGTCGTCACCTACTGCATCGGTCAAGCGGCCAGCATGGGTGCCTTTCTCCTGATGGCAGGCACCAAGGGTAAGCGGTTCGCGCTCCCCAATTCGAGAATCCTGATTCATCAGCCCTCGATGGGCGGTATCAGCGGACAGGCGACAGACATCGACATCCACGCACGGGAGATTCTCCGCATTCGTGAAATCACCAACAACCTGATGGCTCGCCACACCGGACAGCCCCTCGAACGCATCGAGCGCGACGTCGAGCGGGACTTCATCATGACCGCACAGCAGTCAAAGGAATACGGCATCATTGACGAGATTATTGACCGGCCCCGCACGTAACGGCCGCCCCAGTGCAAGCGGAGTTGAATACGTTCGTCCAGAGGGAGCAGGAAAATGAAAACGCGTACGGGACCTGAAGAAGCGCTGCGGTGCTCGTTCTGCCACAAATCGCAGGATGCCGTTGC
>Ga0335076_10007784_pt1 | contig 10801 bp, 19 predicted proteins | sample Lox_Sample_25_FD_206717 | JGI IMG/M metagenome (GOLD analysis project Ga0335076, IMG submission 206717) | Soil microbial communities from Loxahatchee National Wildlife Refuge, Florida, United States - Lox_Sample_2.5 | ecosystem: Environmental > Terrestrial > Soil > Wetlands | place: USA...
CCGCTCCTGCCAGTCTCGACTAGCCCTGGCGCTGCTTGTGCTTTGCGTTCTCGCAGATCACACGGACCACCCCGCGGCGGTTGATGACCTTGCACTTCACGCAAATCTTCTTCACTGATGCACGGACCTTCATTGCCTATTGCTGCCCTTCTCCGCGCATCGATCAACACGCGGTTATAAACGCTATTTGTAGCGGTACACAATTCGTCCGCGATTCAGGTCGTAGGGGCTCAGTTCCACAGCCACGCGGTCACCCGGCAGGATCCGGATGAAGTTCTTCCGCATTCTGCCCGAGACATGAGCCAGAACTTCATGGTTCGTCTCGAGCTTCACCTTGAACATGGCGTTGGGCAACGTTTCAATCACCGTTGCCATGACCTCAATCGCGTCTTCCTTCGACAAACTGTATCCACTTCTGCCGGCCGCCTTCGCGTCTCCGGCTTGTTATGCTGACCTGCCCTACTCGGTCAGAATCCTGGCCCCGGTGTCGGTAACCGCCACCGTGTGCTCGAAATGAGCACTCATACTTCCGTCGTCAGTCACTGCCGTCCAGCCGTCGCGCAAGACCCTCACTTCTGGCTTACCGGCGTTGACCATGGGCTCGATCGCAATCACCATACCGGAGCGCAGCCTCATGCCCTGCCCCGCCTCGCCGAAGTTCGGCACCTGCGGGTCCTCGTGCATGCTTGAACCGATCCCGTGACCTACAAAATCCCGTACAACCGAGAACCCCTCGGCTTCAACCACACCCTGCACCGCGGCCCCGATGTCGCCCAGAGTCGCTCCCGGCTTCACCGCGGAGATTCCTGCCTGCAGCGACTTTTCCGTTACGGCCAACAATCGCGCCGTGTCGGGAGAAATCTTCTCACCCACAGGCACGGTGATGGCGGCGTCACCGTAATACCCATCGACAATTGCCCCGCAATCCACCGAAACAATATCGCCCTCCTTGAGGACGCGCTTCTTCGATGGAATGCCGTGCACCACCTCGCTGTTTACCGAGGTGCAGAGCACGCAGGGATACCCGTGGTATCCCTTGAAGGCCGGCTTGGCGCCCAGTGCTGCAATGTGCGCCTCGGCGACCTTTTCAAGATCCAGCGTGGTGGCTCCGGGCTTTACCTCGCCGCGCACGATTTCCAGTACCTCGCGAACCACCTTGCCCGCGCGGCGCATCTTCTCGATCTCCTGCGACGACTTCAGTACGACAGCCACTTCACCAATCCCGCTTCAGTCACCGGCAGCCCACACGGGCATGCACACAACAAGCCGCTCGGGCGCTGCGCTAACCGCGCAGCCGCTCGACGGCGGCAACAATTCCAGCCGCAATCGCGGCAATCGGCCCGTCTCCTGGCACTTCGGCGAAGCGCCCCAGCTCCCGGTAATGCTCGATCACGGGCGCGGTCTGGGCTGCATAAGCGCGCATGCGCTCCGCAAAGACCTTCTCCGTATCGTCGGCTCGCTGGGCCAGAGCAGCGCCTTCAACATCACAAAAGCCAGCCCTTTGGGGCGGCTTGGAGTAGATGTTATAGATGGTCTGGCAGACTGGGCAGTTCCTGCGCCCCGTAATGCGGCGCAGTAACTGATTATAATCCACTTGGATGCTCACAGCAACCAGCGGAAGAGCCTGCCTCTGGGCCCCCAGGCGCCCATCCAGCCAGTGCGCCTGCGCCAGGGTCCGCGGGAACCCATCCAGAATGTAGCCGTTAACCGTATCCGGCTCCTGTAGCCGCACGGCCACCATCTCGTTGACCAGCGAATCGGGAACCAGCTCTCCCCGGTGCATGATCTCCTTGGCGGCCTTGCCCAGGGGGGTACCCTGGGCAACATTGGCGCGCAGAAGATCGCCGGTTGAGATCTGGGGAATTCCCCAATGCTTCACAAGTTCTTTTGCCTGGGTACCCTTACCCACGCCCGGTGCACCCAGCAGAAGAATCGGTCCGGGGACGATCATCCGTGCCGCCCCTTGCTCACTTTCCAAACCTTTATCAGCTACTGCAGATGAAGACATTACCAGGTTTTCCTTCCGCGTATACGACCGGAACGCGGGGAAAAGCCGTCATAATGGCGCATGATCAGCTGCGATTCGATCTGGTTGACAGTGTCCATGGCGACACCCACTACAATCAGCAGCGAGGTGCCGCCAAAGTAGAAATTGACCCCCAAACCGTGTGTTGCCCACGTGGGCAATGACTCAAAGAACCTGCCGATAAGCCAAATCTTGTCGAACCGGATACCCGAAATCAGGAAGGTCGGCACCAGGGAAATCACAATAAGATAGAGTGCGCCCACCAGCGTGATGCGGGTAAGAATGTCGTTGATGAAGTCCGAAGTGCGCTTGCCGGGGCGGATGCCGGGGATGAACGAACCCGACTTGCGGAAGTTGTCGGCGATGTCATCCGGCTTCATCACGATCGACACGTAGAAGTACGCGAAGAAAATGATGCCCAGCATGTACAGCAGTTCGTACCACGGGTAGCCCGGAGACAGCGCCTGCAGAATCGGCTGGAAGAACCGGTTGTTCTGCACCGCCTCAAACTGGGCCAGCATCAGCGGAGCCGAGAGGATCGAACTGGCGAAGATCACCGGCATGACGCCGCCTGAGTTGACCTTCAGAGGCAGGTGGCTCGACTGGCCGCCCATCATGCGCCGGCCGACGATGCGCCGTGCGCTCTGAATCGGAATGCGCCGCTCGGAACGCTCGACAAACACGATGAATGCGACCACCGCAATCATGCCGACCGCGAGCAGAAGAACAGCCAGAACGGTGAACGAACCCCACGCGCTCGTCTGAACCTTCTGAACCAGGTCGCCGATACCGCGCGGCAGGCCCGCGATGATGCCCGCAAAGATCAGCAGGCTCATCCCGTTTCCAATGCCACGGTCCGTGATCTGCTCGCCGAGCCACATGATGAATGCCGTGCCGGTAGTCAGCGTCAGCACCGTCATCAGGATGAATCCCGGGCCGGGGCGGGTTACCAGACCCTGCTTGGTTAGAATCGCGGCGATGCCAATGGACTGCAGCGCGCCCAGCACAACGGTCATATACCGCGTCCACTGCGTGATCTTGCGCCGGCCGAGCTCGCCTTCCTTCTGAATGCGCGCGAGCGGCTCGTAGACCACCGTGAGCAGCTGGAAGATGATCGAGGCGGTGATGTAGGGCATGATGCCCAGCGCAAAGATGGTCATGCGGCGCAGGTTTCCGCCGCCAAAGAGGTCCATCAGGCCGAGCGCCGAACCGCTCTGCTGGTTGAACATCAGTTCGAGCTGGTGAGCGTTCACACCGGGAGTGGGGATGAAGGCGCCGAGCCGGTAGACGGCCAGAATGCCCAGGGTGAACAGGACCCGCTTGCGCAGATCAGGAATCCGGAAGATATTGAGAAACTTGTCAAGCATGTGAGGTTATTCCGCTTCAGGCGTCGCCGCCGCTCGAATCCTTGCTAAGACCATTGTAGGGCTCACCGCCTGAACCGTTGCCGGAGACCAGATCCCAAGCTCTCATTCTTGCAGCCTGGAATCGGCCTGTGCGGTGTCGCCGGACACAGACTTTCCGCATCCCGGGCCCTCACTAGCGGCCCGGAATCAGAACCTACGCGGTTGCCGGAACTCCGGCTACCAGGGCCTTGCCACCGGCCTTTTCGATCTTCTCGACAGCCGACTTTGAAAACTTGTGGGCATGAATCGTAATCGGCGACTTCAACTCGCCGGAACCCAGCACCTTGACCAGGGCTTTCTTGCTCGAAACGAGCCCCAGCTTGCGATAGTCGTCCAAACCGATCTCCTTGACCGCGAGCTTCGCGATCCGATCGAGGTTGATGACGGTGTAATCGGTGCGGAAGATGTTGGTGAAGCCGCGCTTCGGCAAACGACGATGCAGCGGCATCTGGCCGCCTTCAAAACCGCGCATCAGACTGAAACCCGAACGCGAACCCTGGCCCTTGTGGCCGCGGGTTGAGGTTTTGCCCATGCCGGATCCCATACCCCGGCCCACGCGCTTGCGCCCGGTATTGGCATTCCTGGGCGCGCGCAAATTCGATAGATTCTTCGCCATGTTTTCCTCGCTGTAGCGCCGGCGGATTGGAGGTCCGACGACTCGCGTTCAAATGCAGCTTTTAGCTCTTAGCCTCTAGCCTCATCTCACTTGCGCCAAAGCCTTCAGGATCGGCAGAAGCTAACAGCTGAAAGCTAACGGCTAATAGCTAGTTCTCTAAGATTCTCACTAGGTGCGGAACAGCCTTGACCATACCGCGCACTGACTCGTTGTCGACACGCTCGACGATCTGGTTGAGCCGCGTGAAACCCAGCCCCTTGATCACAAGCTTGTGCTTGACAGGCGTGGAGATGGCCGAGCGGTAGTATTGGATGCGAATCTTCTTTGTCTCAGCCATGATTAAAGCTCCTCAACCTGCTTGCCGCGCGCGCTGGCTACTTCGCCCTTGTCGCGTAGCTGCACCAGAGCGTCAAAAGTCGCCTTGATGACGTTATGGGGATTGGCGGTTCCCAGGCTCTTGGTCAGCACGTTCTGCACGCCCGCCGAGGTCATCACCGCGCGTACTGCGCCGCCGGCGATCACGCCCGTTCCTTCGGGAGCCGGCTTCAGCAGCACCTGTCCCGAGCCGTAGCGGCCCAGCACCTGGTGCGGAATCGTGGTCTGGGTCAGGTTGACGCGGACCAGGTTCTTCTTTGCCGATTCAATTCCCTTGCGGATCGCCTGGGGAACTTCCTTGGCCTTGCCCGAACCATATCCCACCACGCCCGAAGCGGCGTCGCCCACCACAACCAGCGCGGCAAACGACATATTCTTGCCGCCCTTGACCACCTTGGTCACGCGATTGATCGAAACCACCTGATCCTTCAGGTTGTACTGGTTGGCATCGAGTTTCTTATTCGAAATCGTCATTGCTCTCTCGTCTGCTGAGCTCTCAGCCCTCAGCCTTTAGCTTTTAGCTCATCGTGCCCGATGATGAGCCGAATAACAGCTTCATAAGTCGGCAGCCCACATTCAAGCTGAAAGCTGATAGCTAACAGCTCGTAGCTGCCTTTAGAACTCCAACCCTGCTTCGCGCGCCGCATCCGCAAGGGCCTTGATACGACCGTGATACAGGAATCCGCCGCGATCGAAGACCACCTTCTTGATGCCCTTCTCCTTGGCGCGCTCTGCGATCGTCTTGCCAATTTCTTTTGCCGCCGCCACATTGCCGCCGGTCTTTGCTTTCATGGCCAGCGTGGAAGCCGAGGCGATCGTTTCACCCTTCTGGTCGTCGATTACCTGCGCGTAGATGTGGTTGAGCGAACGGTACACGTTCAGCCGGGGACGCTCCGCGGTGCCCGCGAGCTTCTCGCGAATACGCGCGTGAATCCGCTTCCTGATTTCGTTTCTCTTGGTCTGCGTAATCATTGTCTTCTCTTTCCTATCAGCGGGACTGCCTCGCGGCCCCGTTCGGTGAATTCAGGGTTCAGGGGTCAGTGATCAAGGGTCAGTTCGTCATCCTATCCGATCCCTGAACCCTGTTCCCTGCTTTACTTCGCGCCCGTCTTGCCGGCCTTCTTCTTCAGCTTCTCGTCGCTGTAACGCACGCCCTTGTTCTTGTACGGGTCAGGCTTGCGCAGCGTACGCATATCGGCCGCCACCTGTCCCACCTTCTGGCGATCAATGCCGGAGATGGTGAGGTGCGTCTGCTTCGGATCGATGGCCACTTCAATACCCGTTGGGAGAGGAAACTCGATGGGATGCGAGTAGCCCAGCGTGAACACCACGGTGCCCTTCCCCTTCATCTCGGCACGATAACCGATGCCCACAATGTCCAGTTCCTTCGACCAGCCCTTGGTCACACCCTGCACCGCGTTGAACACCAGCGCGCGCGTCAGGCCGTGAAGAGCAGCCTTGTCGTCACCCGAGCGGTTCACATGCAGAGCGCCGTCTTTCGCCTCGAGCGTGATACCATCGGCAATCAACGTCGAAACCTTACCCTTCGGCCCTTCGACCAGGACGGTGTTGCCCTCGACCTTGTACTTCACACCCGCGGGCAGCGGAATCAGCTTCTTTCCAATACGCGACATCGAATCAATCCTTCGTTGGCTTGCGAGTCCCGATGAGGATTCTCATCGTTCCACTGCAGCCTGATACAGAGTTCAGTGGTCGGGGGTCAGCCAATCAATCGCGATCGCGAGATTCCCTTGGATCTGATCCCCGTTCTCTGAAACCTGATCCCTGCCTTTACCACACTTCGCAGAGCAACTCGCCGCCTACGCCTTCGCGGCGCGCCTGGCGGCCCGTCATCACGCCCTTGGGCGTCGTCATGATCGAGATGCCAAGGCCACCCTGCACGCGCTTGATCTCGTCACGGCCGATGTAGACGCGGCAGCCCGGGCGCGAGATGCGCGCGAGGTCGCGGATCGCCGACTCTGCCCCGCCATACTTGAGGTACACGCGGAGAATCAGCTTGCCGTCCTCTTCCTGCGTCTTGTAGTTCGAGATGTATCCCTCTTCCTTGAGAATGCGGGCAATCTCGGTCTTCAGCTTCGAAGCCGGCACATCCAGCTTCTGATGACGCGCCCGGATCGCGTTCCGGATCCGCGCCAGAAAATCAGCTATAGGGTCGGTCAGACTCATTCCTTCTCCTTCATTCCCCGTTCGTCCGCCGAGGCGGAAACCAGCGGGAATGGTTACTCCAGCTATCAGTGCTCAGTGGTCAGTGGTCAGCAAAACCGGTTCGACTTTGCCTCAGCGGCCAGCTTTCATACGAAAAACCGATCACTGACCTCTGTTCGCCGATCCCTGCTTTGCTACCAGCTCGACTTCACAACGCCCGGGATCTCTCCCTTGAGGGCCAGAGCGCGGAAGCACAAACGGCAGATGCCGAACTTCCGCAGGTATCCCCGCGGGCGTCCGCAGAGCTTGCACCGGTTGTGTTTGCGGGAGCTGAACTTCGGCTTCCGCGCGTCTTTCACTCTCTTTGCAGTCGTTGCCATAAATCCTCTTCAGAGCGGCTATTAGCCATTAGCTTCTGGCTGTTAGCTTGTTCCCTGCCCTCGCAGGCTCTCCAAACAAGTCCGAATTTCGTTTTCGCCTCAACTGCCCGTACAACCGCAATCGAGCTAAAAGCTAATAGCTAAAAGCTAATAGCTGCTTCTACGCGCCCTGGCGGAACGGCATGCCGAAGTGGCGCAGCAGCGCCCGGGCTCCGTTGTCGTCTTTCGCCGTGGTCACAATCGTGATGTTCATGCCCTTCAGCTTCTCCACCTTGGAATAGTCGATCTCGGGGAAGATCAGCTGGTCGCGCAGTCCGAGCGTGTAGTTGCCGCGCCCGTCAAAACTCTTGGTTGAAACGCCGCGAAAGTCGCGCACGCGGGGCAGCGCGGTCGAAATCAAGCGGTCAAGAAACTCATACGCCTTGTCGGAACGCAGAGTAACCATGGCCCCGATCGACATGCCGGCACGCACCTTGAAGGCGGCGATCGACTTCTTCGCCTTTGTCGTCACCGGCTTCTGGCCGGCGATCAGCGTCAGGTCCGCCACAAGCGGGTCGAGCAGCTTGCTGTTCTGCGTGGCCTCGCCAAGTCCCATGTTCAGCACGATCTTCTCGAGCTTCGGCACCGCCATCTCGTTCTCGATGCCCAGCTCCTTCTTGAGCGCCTGCTTGATTTCCTTTTCGTACTTCTCTTTCAGCCTTGCTGCCATTTCTCTGCTCTCTTTCTTCCGATCTTCGGAGTGGTCATCGAGACCGTTTACCGCTACGGAAGGTTTCTCAAAATCAGCTATTAGCCATTAGCCATCAGCTTGTCCCGTCTCCAACGCTATCCCGAGAACAAGCTCCAGGTTGTCTTGCCCCAGATGCTTCAATCTCCAACAACCGAAGCAAAAGCTGATAGCTATCCTTACTTCTTGGTCGGCAACTCCGACCCGCACTTCTTGCAATAGCGAATCCGGCTCGTGCCTTCCGTCCTGTACGCCACGTGCGCGGTATCGCAGTTCGTGCACACCAACGCAACGTTCGACACGTTGATCGGCGACTCGTGCTCCGCAATTCCACCCTTGGTTCGCTGCCCGCGCTTGGTCGAAACCGTCTTCTTGACCACGCGAACGTGCTCGACCAGCACCGTGCCCTTGTCCGGAAAGACGCGCAGGACGCGCCCTGTCTTGCCACGGTCAGAGCCCGTGATCACCTTGACCGTATCGTTGCGACGAATATTCAAACTTGGCATTTCTTCTCCACAGAGGGTCCAGAGGTCATGATCAGACTGTCTGATCCCTGTTCCCTGAAACCCGATCCCTGCTCTTACACAACTTCTGGCGCCAGCGAAACGATCTTCAAAAACTTCTTCTCGCGCAGTTCGCGGGCCACGGGTCCGAAGACGCGCGTTCCCACCGGCTCGTGCGCATCGTCAATCACCACCGCGGCGTTCTCATCGAAGCGAATATAGGTTCCGTCACGGCGACGATGCTCCTTGCGCGTGCGGACGATGACCGCCTTCACGACTTTGCCCTTCTTCACCGTTCCGTCCGGCGAAGCTTCCTTCACCGCAGCAGTCACAACATCGCCGAGTCCGGCAGTCTTGCCGAGACCTCCGCCCAGCGGCAGGATCACTTGCAGCTTGCGCGCGCCGGAGTTATCGGCCACCGCGAGCATGGTTCTCATTTGCACAGCCATGGATTCTTCTCCTATCCCGCCGGACTACTCGGCAGCATCGACGTCGGCCGTCGTTCCCGCCGTATCTTCAATCTGCGCCAATGATGAGCGCCGAACGATCTCTTCCAGCGACCACCGCTTCAGCTTGCTCAACGGCCTGGTCTCGCGAATCCGCACCACGTCGCCGAGGCGTGCCGAGTTCTGCTCGTCGTGCGCGTAAAACTTCTTCGAGCTCTTCACGATCCGCTTGTACTTCGGATGCGCCTTGCGCATCTCGACTTCAACCACGATGGTCTTCTGCATCTTGGTCGAGACCACGTTGCCGACCTTTTCATTGCGCCGGGTCGCTGGCGCCTGTGACTTCTCTGTTGCCGCCGTCATTTACCGGCTCCCTTCTTGGCGCTCTTCTTTGCGGTTGCCTTGACGGCCACCGGAGCAGCGTCCTTGGCCGCGGCCCGAATACCGAGTTCGCGCTCGCGGGCCACTGTCTTGATCTGCGCGATCTCCTTGCGCAGCTGGCGGAGCTTTTTCACTCCGTCGTTCTGCCCCAGCGAGACCTGAAAGCGAAGCCGGAACAACTGCTCGGCAGAGGTCTTCTCCTGGTGCAGCAGCTCAGCGTCGCTCAAACTACGAATCTTTGCGAGTTCCATTTCCTTAGCTCCAAGCTGTCGGCCTTCAGCCTTCAGCTCATCCTGCTATCTCCACCACCACAACGAGCACGAAAGTGCTAAAAGCTGATGGCTGATAGCCGCATTCCTACTTGGCGGCGCTGACAGCTTTCTCGGCGCCCGGGCGCTGCACGAACTTGGTCTTCAGGGGCAGCTTGTTCGACGCAAGGCGCATGGCTTCCTGCGCGATGTCCGGGGTCACACCCTCCATTTCGAAGAGGATCTTGCCCGGCCGCACGACGGCGACCCAGTGATCCAGCGCGCCCTTGCCCGATCCCATTCGGACTTCCGCCGGCTTCTTGGTAATCGGCTTGTCGGGAAACAGCCGGAGCCAGATCTTGCCGCCACGCTTGATGAAGCGGGTCATGGCAATACGGCTGGCTTCGATCTGCCGGTCGGTGATATATCCGCACTCCATGACCTTCAAACCGTAATCTCCGAAAGACAGAGTCGAGCCGCGCCACGCCATGCCGCGTCTCTTGCCCTTCTGCTGCTTGCGGAACTTCACCTTCTTTGGCATCAACATAACGAAAACCCTCAAAAACCAGGAATCAGATATCAGGGATCACTCTGCCGATCCCAGCCCAACCCGCTTCCCGGGCGACTCACAACTCGTTCTGACAACCAGAGGCTTCAAAAGATTGCGGTCGAGCATTCCTGATCTCTGACCACTAATCCCTGCCCTCTGTCTTAAAACACTCCTGTGCCGGACGGCGCGGACTGGCGGCGCTTCTGCTCATAAATGTCGCCGCGATAAATCCACGTCTTGACGCCGATCACGCCATAGGTGGTGTTCGCTTCGGCAAAGCCGTAGTCCACATCCGCCCGCAGCGTGTGCAGCGGCAGACGCCCCTGCAAATACCACTCCGACCGCGCGATTTCGTTGCCGTTCAGGCGGCCCGAGACGCGCACCTTGATTCCCTTACAGCCGAAACGCAGTGCCGAGTCGACGCTCTTGCGCATCGCGCGGCGGAAGCTCACGCGCTTTTCAAGCTGCAGAGCGATGTTCTCCGCCACGAGCTGTGCGTCGAGCTCAGGCTTGTTCACCTCGATGATGTCGATGAACACCTCGCGGCTGGTGCGCTTGCCGAGCTCGGTCTTGAGCTTCTCGATCTCCGCGCCCTTGCGGCCGATGACGATGCCGGGACGGGCAGTGCGGATCAGGAAGCGCAGCTTGTTGCCCGGGCGCTCGATCTCGACCGAACTCACGCCGGCAGCCTTCAGCTTGTCGCGCAGCTCTTTCTTGAGCTTCACGTCTTCGACCAGGAGCTTGTCATAGTCGCGCTCAGAGAACCAGCGCGAACGCCACGGCTTGTTCACTCCCAACCGAAATCCATAAGGATGGACTTTCTGTCCCATACTTTTTTCCTCAAACCTTTCGGCCTACTTGCTGGCCTTCTTCTTGGTTGCCCCAACTGGCTTCTTCACCGCCGGCTTCTTGGCTGCCTTCTTTGCCACCGGTTTCTTCGCCGCAGTCTTCTTTACGGCAGGCTTCGCCACCTCGAC
>Ga0335076_10007786_pt1 | contig 10798 bp, 8 predicted proteins | sample Lox_Sample_25_FD_206717 | JGI IMG/M metagenome (GOLD analysis project Ga0335076, IMG submission 206717) | Soil microbial communities from Loxahatchee National Wildlife Refuge, Florida, United States - Lox_Sample_2.5 | ecosystem: Environmental > Terrestrial > Soil > Wetlands | place: USA: Florida...
GCGGGCTCGCCTGCTCGGCTTGGTCTGGGTCCAGCCGGCGCACCGAGATCAGGCACATCCCGAGGTCGCGTACCTTGATCAGCACTCCGTGCAGCGCTGGCTGATCGGGCAGCGGCCCGGAGATGACGGTCTGGCTGCCCTCGCTGGTGACCTGGAGGCCCTCGAAGCAGGCTGTCCAGCGCTGGCCGAGGACTCCCTCGACGCGGATCTCGTAGCGCGCTAGCGGTTGCGAGCCGCTCACGCCCGCCCCCCGCCCGATGGCCGGACATTTTGCTGTGTCGCCGGCGGGCTGCTCGTGGCGTTGGCGGTGCCGTTCTTGAACTGGCAGAGGTTCAGAGCAGCCATGTGTTCCGTCCTGTGGGTGTGGGTCTGTGACCTGCACGCTATGAAGGCCGGGTTGGCGGGGCGTCACCCGAAAGTGCCCCTGGGGGTGGAATCTTCCGTGGCGGTAGGGGGCACGGAAGTGACGTCCGGCGTGCGTGCTTCTGTGCGGTTACGCGAAAAAAATGCCGGGGGAAGGTGGAAGATCGGCCCCGGTCAGCCAGCCGGGCCGGTCTTACAATGGGTTCACCTGTCGGCGAAGGCTGGCTGTCGCTGGTTGTGCTGAGGGGGGTGGGTCGCCGATGGCTGAGCCCTCTGCGGCAGCTCCTGCTGGGGTCGCCGGTTCCGGGCCGGATGCCTTGCTGGCGACCAACTTGCTGGCGACCAAGCTGCACGTACCACGCCCGCGGCCGGGGTTCGTGCCCCGCCCGCGGCTGGTGGAGGCGCTCGGCGAAGGGCTGGCGCGGCGGCTGATCCTGGTGTGCGCCCCGGCCGGGTCCGGCAAGACGACCCTGCTGGCCGACTGGGCCCCGTCTGGCAACCGCCCAGTGGCCTGGCTGTCGCTGGACGCGGCCGATAACGACCCGGTGCGGTTGTGGCGGTACGTGGTTGCCGCGCTGGACCGGGCGCGCCCAGGGATCGGGGAGAGAGTCGGCGCACTGCTGGGACCGCCGGCGCCGCCCTCGTTTGAGGGGCTGGTGACGGCGCTGATCAACGAGCTGGCCACCCAGCGCGGCGACGGCGGGGTGCTGCTGGTCCTCGACGATTACCACCTGATCGACGCCCAGCAGGTGCACAGGTCGCTTGGGTTCCTGCTTGAGCATCTGCCGCCGGGACTGCACCTGGTGCTGGCCAGCCGGGCCGACCCGCCGCTGCCGCTGGCGCGGCTGCGGGCCGGCGGGCAGCTCGCCGAGCTGCGCGCCGCCGACCTGCGGTTCACCGCAGAGGAGGCGGCGGCGCTGCTCCGCGAATCGGCTGGTGCTGACCTGCCCGCCGCGACGGTGGCGGCGCTGGCGGCCCGCACCGAAGGCTGGGTGGCCGGCCTGCAGCTGGCCGCCCTATCGCTGCGGGGGCAGGCGGACCTCGTGGGGTTCGTGGCGGCCTTCAGCGGCAGCCACCGCTATGTCCTGGACTACCTGGCCGAGGAGGTGCTGGACCGCCAGCAAGAGGAGCTGCGCACCTTCCTGCTGGAAACCTCGCTGCTGGAACGCCTGTCCGGCGGGCTGTGTGATGCGGTCACCGGCCGCACCGATAGCCAGGCGATGCTGGAGCGGGTGGAACAGGCGGGCCTGTTCCTGGTGCCGCTGGATGAGGTGCGCGGCTGGTGGCGCTACCACCATCTGTTCGCCGACCTGCTCCGCGCCCGCATGCAGCAGCAATGGCCCGGCCGGGTTGCGGGCCTTCACCGGGCCGCGGCCGCCTGGTGTGAGGATCATGGCCTCGCCGGCGACGCGGTGCGCCACGCCCTGGCCGCTGGGGACGCCGCCTGGTCCATACGACTGGTCGAGCGGCACGCCGACGCGTTTCTCCTGCGCAGCGAAGGCGCGACCCTGCAGCGGTGGCTTGCGGCGCTGCCCGCCGGACTGGTCGGCTCGCGGCCGCGGCTGCTGCTGGCCCAGGCGCGCCTGGCTCTCCTCAGCCACCGTGTGGAGGCGGCGGAGGCCGCGCTGGATGCCGCCGAGCGCGCGCTGGCAAGCGCTCCGGGCGTGGCCGATGAGCCGTTCGAGCCTTCTGTCGGCCGGGCCGCGAGCCACCTGGCCAACGTGCCCGCGGCGATCACTCTTGGGCGCACTCTCCTCGCCGTGCTCCACGGCGACGCCGAACGCGCGATCACATTCGGCCGCCGGACCCTTGCCGAGGTCGGCGAGGGCGAGTGGCTGCTGACATCCCACGCCAACGGGTACCTGGGCGTGGCCGAGTGGCTGCGCGGCCAGCTTGCAGAGGCCGAGCGTGCGCTGTCGTCGAGCATTGCCCAGGGGCGGGCGGCTGGCCAGGCCACCATGACCGCCTGGGGCTACCAGGACCTCGGCCGGGTCCAGCGGGCCCAGGGCCGCCTGGACACCGCGGTCGGCACCTACCGGCAAGCGCTCGAGGACGCCGCAGCGACCAGCCAGACTGCCCTGCCCGCCGCGGGTATCGCGTACGTGGGCCTAGCCGAGGTGGCCTACCAGCGCAACGAGCTCGACGCGGCCCTCCGGCACGTCAGCGAGGGAATCGCGGCGTGCCGCCAGATGAACTTTACCCAGCCGATGGTCACCGGCCTGGCCACGCTGGCGTGGATCCGGCAGGCCCAGGGCGACGCGGCCGGCGCCCGGGAGGCGATGGAAGACGCCGGGCAGACCGCGCCGGGCCCGGGCGTGACCGGCCTGCTCAACCCGGTCCCGGCGCAGCGGGCCCGGCTGCAGCTGGCCCAGGGCGAGGTCGCCGCGGCTGCCCGCTGGGCACAGCAACGCGGCCTCGGACCCGACGACGAACCCGGCTACCCGCGGGAGCCGGAGTACCTGGTCCTGGCCCGGGTGCTGCTCGCCCAGGACCACCCCGGTCCGGCGCTCGCGCTGCTGGAGCGGCTGCACGCGGCGGCTGTCAGCCAAGACCGGGCGGGCAGCGTCATCGAGATCCAGGCGCTGCAGGCGCTCACGTTGGCCGCCGCCGGCAAGGAGACCGCCGCGGTGGACACCCTGGCCAGGGCACTCACCCTGGCCTGCCTGCAGGGTTATGTCCGGGTGTTCGCCGACGAAGGCCCGCCGATGGCCGCGCTGCTGGGCCGGCTAGTCGTCGCCCAGCGGGCAGAGCAGGCCGCGGCCCGTGGTGTCCCGCTTGGCTGCCTGGCCCCGGTGCTGGGGGCGTTCGGCGAAAGGCCCGCCGCGCCGGGCGCCGGACGCGGCGCTGCCGCGGTGGTGCCGGGCCTGGTTGAGCAGCTGACCGCCCGGGAGCTGGAGGTGCTGGAGTTGCTGGCCGCGGGCGCGCCGAACCCGCGCATCGCCGAGCAGCTGGTGGTCAGCCTCGACACGGTGAAAAAGCACGTCAGCCACCTGCTGGGTAAGCTCGGCGCGGCCAACCGCACCGCGGCCGTCACCCGCGCCCGACAGCTCGGCCTGATCCCCTAACCCGGCATACGCAGCCGGTCCCCGGCGGCACCGTCGTGCCCCGGGACCTGCCCGGCCGCACTGTCGTGCCCGGAGTCGGCCGCGGAAGATTCCACCCTCATGGGCACCTTCGGGTGACGCCCCACCGCGGCGGCGGCTCATACCGTCCCTCGAAGAACCAGTCCCCAAACATGACCAGGGCTTCGTTAACCGGCCCAGACATGGCGACTGGCCGAGGAGATGACAATGAAACGCATCCGTACCCAGAAGCCCAGGCCCCTTCGCCGGCGGAATAAGGTTCTTCTCGGCCTCGCGGTGGTGGTCCTCGGCCTGGCTGGGATCGTGGCCTACGGCTACGTCCGCTACGTGTCAGTGGTGCGTTACACCGCGCAGGACGGGCGGGTCACCGTCAGCACCGGCACAGTCAGTGGGCTGGGGACGGTGCTGGTCACCAACAAGGGGTACCCGCTGTACGTGTTTCCGCCCGACCGCGCCAGCCGGGTCAGCTGCACCGGCGACTGCGCCGACGGCTGGCCTCCGCTGGTCGTGCCGGACGGCGACTCCGTCGCCGCGGGCCACGGGGTGCGCGCAGACCTGCTGGGCACGATGCCCGCCCCTGGCGGCAAGCGCGTCGTTACCTATCACGGCTGGCCGCTGTACACCTATCTCGGGGATGCCGACCCCGGACACGGCGCCGGGCAGGGAAAGTACGACGACGGCGGCTACTGGTATGTCATCCGCCCGTCCGGACAGATCGTCGGCGGCTAGCTCGACTGGGTGGCCGGCGTCAGGCGCGCGGGCATCAGCGGTGTGCTGGGGCCTGCAGTCCCGCTGGGACAGCATCATCACGGCCTGCGCGCTGCTGACGGCGGTCGCCGTGGCCGCCCTGCCTCCAGCGCCGCTGCGCACTGACTCCCGGATGCGACATCCGCAAATTGACACGGAGGAAGCCAGGTTGCACCAAACCCGTCCGGAGCTGGGTTGAGGTGATCGGTCCGGTCCCCCCAGCCGGTTCCGTCCCGCCGCCACGAACCATGAAAAAGGAGAAATGCGACATGGATGCCAGCGCACCTCTATGGCTGGCGCAGCCGACCGCCCGCGAGGCGCGGTCCGAGGCAGTGTTCGCCTCCACGCTGCAGCCATCCGACACTCCCACTGCTGACATGATCGCCAGCGCAATCAGCCGCGCCGTGCAGCGGCTCGGCACGCGCGGCTGCGCCGAAAAGATGGCGCAGGAATTCGGGGATCACCCGGATGTGGCGGCCGAGCGGATGCGCTGGGCGCGCCAGCTCGCCGCCTAGCCGTCCACGCTCAGACCGCCTGCACGGCACGCAGGACCGGGCGGCCAGCCGATCAGGCACCCGAGCGGCTAGCCAGCACCCGAAGGAGGCACGCAAGGCCCTGGCCGTCATCGCGACGGCGCAGCTGATGGTCGTGCTCGACGCGACCATCGTGCCCAACACCCGACCGCCCAACCAGAGGAGCAATGAGCAATCCGATGTCCATCTCGAACAACGTCCCCGGCACCCGTCCTCTTGTGCTCGTCATCGGCGCGCGCGGAGCCCTTGGCGCGCTCGTGGCCGATGCCTCCCGCCGGCACGGCTGGGCGGTCCGCCAGTCCAGCCGCGACCCTATCCCGCCGCCGGACTTCCACTACGTCGACTTGACGGATCCCGCGACCCTGGCGCCCGCCCTCGACGGAGTGGACCTGGTCATCACGACGGTCCCGGACCCGACGCTCGCCGCCGAACGACACGTCCTGAAGCGCGGGGGCGTGCTGCTGAACCTGTCGGCCGGACCCGCAACGGCACTGCGGTCCCTGCGTCGCGAGGCAGGGCAGGCGAAAGGCACGGTCGTGATGAATGCCGGCATCGCGCCGGGAGTCACGAACCTGCTGGCTGCCCAGCTTCTGGAGGACAATCCAGGCGCCGACGAGGCCGAGCTCGTGTTCACGGTGACCGCTAAGGGCACCGGAGGTGCTGCTGCCGCCGACTTCGCCCATCGCGGTTTCACCGGGCAGGGTCATCACCGGGTCAAGCAGGTGACGCTGCCGGAGCCGTTCGGCTCGCGCCGGGCGCTGGGCTTCGCCGAGCCGGACGGAGGCTGGCTCGGGCCGATGGCCGACGGGCTCACCGTCAGCCCCTACATCTGCCTGGCCGAACGCTCCCTCGGCGCGATGGTGCGCACGCTGAACGCTGTCCGGCTGATCTCGAAGCTGCCCCGGGCGGCGCTGGGGCCGGGCCGGCGTACAGCCGTGGAGGAGGCCAGCCGTGAACCAGTGGCGCACTCGGTCGCAGTACTGCGCGAAGGGCGGCGCCTGGATTACAGGCTCGTGGTCGGTCAAGGCGACTTCCGGATGGCAGCGTCAAGCGGCATCGTGTTCGCCGAGGCACTCCTCGGCCGGGACGGTCGCGTCTCCGCGCAACCGGGCGCTTGGTACCCCGAGGAGGTGCTCTCGCTTAACCGAGTGGAGGCGTCCCTGCGCCGGGCGGGAATCGATGTCACCAAGACCGGCCACGATCGGGTGGGCTCAGCCTCCGTCCGCTGACCAAGAAGGGCGCATGTTCGCGCCTCGCTCAGTCCCCGCCTGCGTCCCGTCCGAACCCGCCGACTCGGTCTCTCAAACTCCGCGGCTCAGGCCCGCAAGCGCGCCTCAAGCCGCGCGCACCGCTTGCGCGAATTGTCGAGGATATCGCGCGTGCCGAGAGGCATTATTGACGAAGACGATGTATAGCATCGTCCGCCGTAGCTTGCACGGTCGCTACGTCCTACCAGTTGCATGCCGCGCAGAAATCCCAGTTCGGCGTCACGACCACGGTCACCAAGTGAACTGTGACTGACGCGCCGAACGGCGGATCTTGCGCTCTGGCCGTAGACCAGGGCCGACAGCGGAGCGTGACTCGTTCGGCGGCCAGTGCGGCGCCGGATCGCCGAATCGGCGCGACTTCACGTGCAAGCGCCACGCGCGGCGCTCATATCAGCCATTCCAGTACGCAGCCCCGGGCCAGCTCGGAAGAGACGGCCTGACAGTCCCTTCCCTCCATAAGATACCAACTAGTATCTTGACATGGTCATCCTAACCAACATAAGATCCTATCTGGTATCTAATGGAGACTGGAGATCGCAGTGACCGAGACGACGCTTGAACGCGCGGTCGACGAGGCAAGGCTGACCCCGGAGGTCCGGAACGCCTTGCTGGCGCTGATCGTCGGCGGGATCGCAGCGATCCTGGACTCGACGATGGTGACCCTGGCGCTGCACACGCTGGTGGTCAGCCTGCACTCCACGGACGGCACGATCCAGTGGGTCACGACCGGCTACCTGCTGGCGATGGCGGTCGCGATCCCGGTCACCGGATGGGCGGAGGGCCGGTGGGGCGGCAAGCGCGCCTGGATGGCCGCGCTGGTGATCTTCGTCGCCGGGTCGGTCCTGTGCGCGCTGTCCTGGAACGCCGCCAGCCTGATCGGGTTCCGGGTCCTGCAGGGCTTCGCGGCCGGCCTGATCTTCCCGCTGATGCAGACCCTGGCCGTGAGGGCCGCGGGCGGGCGCGCTAGCAGCAGCCTGATCGCCACGGTCAGCCTGCCGCTGGCGCTCGGGCCGATCCTTGGCCCGGTGATCGGTGGGGTGATCCTCAACTGGCTGAGCTGGCGCTGGCTGTTCCTGGTCAACGTGCCCGTGATCGCGGCCGGGCTGGTGCTCGCCTGGCGGCTGCTGCCCTCCGACCGCCCAGAATCCGCCGAAGGACGGGCGCGCCTGGACGTGACCGGACTCGTCCTGCTCGCGCCGGCGCTCGCTGGAATCCTGCTCGGCCTCTCGAACCTCTCAGAAGACGGCGGGATCGGCCACGCCGGTGTGCTCATCCCGCTGCTGGCCGGGATCGCGCTGCTGGGCACGTTCTGCGCCTGGGCGCTCGCCCCCGCCGGCCGTCAGCCGGTCGTGGACATCCGCCTGCTGCGGCTGCGCTCGCTCGGGACCGCCTCCGCGGTCTTGTTCACGGCTGGCGCAGCCATGTACGCCGGCATGTTCCTGCTGCCGCTCTATTACCAGCAACTGCACGGCGAGACCGTGCTGTACGCCGGACTGCTGCTCATCCCCCAGGGCGCCGGCTCACTGACCGCCCGCCTCACGGTCGGCAAGCTCGTCGCCCGGCTCGGCGCCCGCCTGGTCACGATCGCCAGCTTCCTGGTAGCAGCCGCCGCGACCGTGCCATTCGCACTCGCCGGCCCACACACCAGCCTGTGGCCGCTCGGTGCCGTGCTCCTGATCCGCGGCTTCGGGATCGGCACCGTGCTCATCCCACCGATGTCGGTCGCCTACCAGGACGTCCCGCAAGCCGGCATCCCCCACGCCACCATGAACACCCGCATCACCCAGCAGGTCGGCGCCTCCTTCGGCATCGCGATCGTTGCCGTCGCCCTCCAGTCCCTCCTCGCGCACGGCGCCACCAGCGCCTTCCACGGCGCATTCTGGTGGGCGACCGGCATCACCATCGCCGCACTCATCCCCGCCGTCGCCCTCCCCGCCCGAGCGGCAGCCCGCGGCTGATATGCAGCCACTCCCAGCCACCGGCGGCTTCAGCCAAAGTCCTCAGCGCAGCGAGAATACGGCAGTGGACAAGATCCCGGACAACCACAACGAGCAGGCCGGCGGCAAGCAGACCCGCCGCCGCGGCGCCGCGCTCGAGGACGCGATCCTCGACGCCGCATGGGAGCAGCTGACCGCCGAGGGCTACGAGCACTTCACCATCGACACCGTCGCCGCCCGCGCCCAGACCAGCAAGCCCGTGCTCTACCGCCGCTGGAAGACCCGCGATGACCTGCTGCGCGCCACCGTCCGCCACCGCGGGGCCGCCGATTTGCCGCCCAGTCCCGACACCGGCACCCTCCGGGGCGACCTCCTCTCGCTACTCACCCACGCCAACACCACCCGCAACCCCATGGCCGCCCTGGTCAGCAGCATGCTCGGCAGCTACTACAACCAGACCGGCCCCACCCCAGCCGAGCTACGCGACGCGTTCCTCAGCCAGCGCGGCTCCGCCGTCGAACAGGTCATCAACCGCGCCGTCGAGCGCGGCGAGATCGACCCGGCCCGGCTCACCCCCCGGATCATCGACCTCCCCTTTGCCCTGTTCCGCAACGAAATGATGATGACCCTCAAGACTGTCCCCGACCACGTCCTGCGCCAGATCGTCGACGACATCTTCATCCCCCTCGTAACCACACAACACCCAACCCGCTGACCGCGGCAGTCAGCTGACGCCCGCGCCGATCAGGCGGCTCGGCGCGCGTTCTCACCCAGACCATCGGCTACGGTCTGTAAGGATGCCCACTCCCACAGGACTGTCCTCACCGGCCTGGCAGGATCTCCCCCGACGGTCTAATGAGCGGCCGACACCTGGCCAACCTGACCCAACTCGCACGGTCGGCGGCGGTAGATCAGTGCGCTCCAGTGCGTCGTGTAGTGACGCTTACAAAGCGGCCGTCGCCTGGGCGGGGGGGCTATGGTCGTCAACCCATCGCCAACGCAGACGCGACTCCCGTGCCCGTTCTTGTGGCCGATTAGTTGCCAAGCTCGCCGAAAGCGATCCTGGCGGGGAATGGGTCCTTGAGGATCAGCTCGTCCATGTGCGTGAGGGTCAGCCGGTACGTCCTGCTGGGCCAGTCAAGCCGGTACTCCTGGATCATCTTCAGGTACGGATCGCCGCCCAGGAAGACCAGCAGGTATAGAGGTATCCCCTCGTAGGCGTATTCAGCGAGCTTGTCGACGGTGTCGGTGTAGCCAGAGGCCGACGTGACGACCTCCACGACCATGAGCGCGTCCCGTGCGAAGAGCCTGTCGTCCTCGGTGCACCGGTACACCGAGATATCCGGGCGCCTGAAGGAAAGCGTGCCGTCGCTGCGCCTGCGCTTGACGAAATGCACGTCGACGCCGGTAGAGACCCGCATACACGGCTGGGCTGGCCGGGCTGCATCCAGCCGAATGGCCAGCCTCCGGGTCACATCACTGTGTTCGGGCTCGCCGCCCGGGCAGAAGATAACGTTCCCGTCAATGACCTCGATCAGCTCGCGCGCGTGATCGGGCAGGCCGTCGTACTGCGCTTCGGTGAGCGTCAGCGAGCCTGGGTCCACTGCCCACGGTGGCAGGGAGGTCATGGCGCCCATCCTATGGACGGATCGCCCAGCGGCGGCAAGGAATGCCACTCCACAGGCCTCGCCCGGTAAAAGCATCAAGCGGGACAGCACAGGTGTCGCCGGCGGCCAGACAAGGCGGCGCTGCCCGGTAAGCAAGCCCGTCCAAGCGGTCCGAGGGCCAGTTTGCGGGTGCTGTTGGCATCCGGTGAAGTGGACGAGTGAGGCTGCACATCACTGACCCGGTCGGCATGTGGGACGTTGTTCTTGGTTGTGTCAGCGACGCCGAGGCGCGGGATCGAGAAGTCAACTCGGGCCGTGGTTACACAAACCTCAAGCGCATACTCGGTTCTCCGGCCTCCTTCGCCTTCGTCGTCGACGAACTCGCTCGCACGGTGCCGCCCGAGCATGCGATCGCCGGCTGCGACGAGGGAGCCTGGGCGCTTGCTGGCGCCCTCGCGCTCAGGCTTGCCGTGCCAGCCCTGGTGATCCGGCGGGTGCCGAAGACCTACTTCGTCTCCTACGGCGACGACCCGAGCATCGGGGATGGCCGCCTAGTTGGGGAGCGCCTGCCCGCTGGGACTCGGGTCCATCTGATTGATGACTTGATCTACTCTGGCCATACCCTGCGCTCGGCGTTGGACGCCCTGGAAATTGTCGGCCTCACCGCCAGTTCGGCATCTGCGATCCTGTGGACGAGACGGGCAGAGGATGCGGTTCGTGAACTGGCTGAGCGAGGCCTGCGATCGGTGACCTGCCTGATAAGCCAGACGCAAGAACCAGGCTAGAAATGCCGCTCGGCACCCCACGGTCAGCGTAGGCCAGGCCGTCATGAGTTGCCTCTGCAGAACACCCGCTCATCATGCAGATCAGGTTGACGCTGGCGAGCATGGGCCCTGATCTGCGAGCCCCGACTGGTGATCGTTGGGGGGAGCCGTCAGCAGCCTGGCGCTGGGCCGGCTGCGCCGCGACTGCGGAACTGCAGGTCAGCCGTGTGTACGGACGCTGTCCGTGCCCGTCCGCGGTGTCAGCCGTTTTGCGTCACTGGCGGCACGGACGCATAGCGGACAGGCCCGGGTATTCATATGATCGTTAAAGACGTTTGGCCAGGTCAGCGGCCATTTCGATGGGTGGGGTGAAGCGGTCTGTAAAACCGTCGGCTTAGCCTACGTTGGTTCGAACCCAACACCTGCCACTACCTGCGGAAACAGCCCGTTAGCTGCGAATTCTCGGCTATGCGGGCTGTTCTTCTTTGTCCCGTGG
>Ga0335076_10007787_pt1 | contig 10798 bp, 12 predicted proteins | sample Lox_Sample_25_FD_206717 | JGI IMG/M metagenome (GOLD analysis project Ga0335076, IMG submission 206717) | Soil microbial communities from Loxahatchee National Wildlife Refuge, Florida, United States - Lox_Sample_2.5 | ecosystem: Environmental > Terrestrial > Soil > Wetlands | place: USA...
GCCACCAACGCCTGCCTGACCGCGCTGGAACAGCGCAGCCGCCGCGCGCCAGGGCGCGGCTTGAGCAGGTGGCACCGTCTCCCGATGAGGTCAGCGAGCCCGCCGAGCCCGAGGCCCGGGCCCTGCTCGAGGCCTATATCGCGGCTTTCCAGAACGCCGACCCGGCCGCGCTGGAGCGGGTGCTGCGCCAGGACGCGGCGCTGGAACCGGTCGGCTCCCTGACCTGGTTCTCCGGCCGCGACATCTGCATGCGCTACGTCACGCGGTTCTTCGGCGCCCCGGGTGACTGGCGGATGACCCCCACGGCCGCCAACGGTCAGCCCGCCGCGGCCGCGTACCTGCGCGGGTCCGACGGCGTACACCGGGCGTTCGGCCTGGCCGTGCTCACCGTGACCGCGGCCGGCATCGCCCGCGTCGTGGTGTTCGGCGATCCCGGGCTGGTCACCAGGTCCGGGTTCCCGCCAGTGCCGTGATGGACAGTGCCGTGATGGACTTGAGCCATGGAGATGCTCATACTCGGCGGGACCGCATGGCTGGGCCGCGAGGTGGCCCGGCAGGCGATCGGCCGCGGGCACGCGGTGACCTGCCTGGCCCGGGGCGAGAGCGGGCCGGTGGCCGGCGGAGCGGTCCTGGTGGCCGCGGACCGGCGCCGGGACGGCGGTTACGACGGGGTACGCGGCCGCGACTGGGACGCGGTGATCGAGGTCTCCTGGCAGCCAGGACTGGTCCGCGGCGCGCTGGCCGCGCTGGGCGGGCGGGCAGCGCACTGGACGTACGTCTCCTCGGGCAGCGTCTACGCGTCGCACGCGGCTATCGGCGCGGACGAGTCCGCGTCCCTGCTCGCCCCGGACGACCGCGACGAGGCGGGCATCGAGCGCTACGGCGAGGCGAAGGTGGCCTGCGAGCAGGCGTCCGCCGCGGCGGCCTGCGACCGCCTGCTGATCGCGCGCGCCGGGCTGATCGGCGGCCCGGGCGACCACAGCGGACGATCCGGCTACTGGGTGGCCCGGGCCGCGCGCGACCCGCGGGGACCGATGCTCGTGCCCGCCGTCCCCGACCTGCCGACGCAGGTGGTCGACGCCCGCGATCTGGCCGCCTGGCTGCTGGACTGCGCGCAGGCCGGTACTACGGGAACCTACGACGCGGTCGGCCCGGTGGTCCCGTTCGGCCGCTGGATCGAGCAGGCCCGGGCGCTGGGCGGGCACACCGGACCGGTCGTCGAGGCCGAGCCGGCCTGGCTGCTCGGCCAGGGGGTAGCCGAGTACATGGGCCCGGAATCGCTGCCGATGTGGGTCGCCGAGCCCGGCTGGGAGGGTTTTTCCGCGCGTAGCGGCCAGGCCGCGGCGGCCGCCGGGCTACGGCACCGGCCGCGGTCCGACGTTCAGGCCGACGTGCTGGCCTGGGAGCGCGAGCAGGGCCTGGACCGGCCGCGGCGGGCGGGACTGAGCGCGGCACGCGAGCGCGAGCTGCTGGCGGCCCTCGGGGCTTCCTGAGGCTTCCCCGGGGTCCCGCGCGTCGTCAGCATATGTTGACGCTGGACCGGACGTCAGCATATGCTGACGGCCATGGAACCAGTGGTACTTGAAATCGCCGAAGGCGCCGCGAGCAGCGACCCCGACGTCGGGCTCCGCTCGGTGGCGGCCCTGCGCGCGCTGGCCGAGCGGCTCGAGGTGCTCCAGGTGCAGACCGCGCGCGAGCTCGGCTGGTCCTGGCAGGACATCGCGGAGCGGCTGGGCGTGACCAAGCAGACGGTGCACCGCAAGTACGGCCGGCGGCTCGGGAGGCGATGATGTTCGAGCGCTTCACCGAGGAGGCTCGTTTCGTCGTCACGCTGGCCAGCGAGCACGCCCGCCGGCTCGGGCACCGCTACGTGGGCGGCGAGCACCTCCTGCTCGCCGCCGTAACGGCCGGCCAGCCGGCCGGCGCGGTCCTGTGCGCGCACGGCGTCACGCCGGATCTCGTCGAGGAGGAGATCGTCCGGCGGGTCGGGCTGGGCGCGGGGGCCGGCCTGTTCGGCGGCCTGGACAAGGACGCGCTGGCCACGATCGGGATCGACCTGGACGCGGTGCGGGCCAGGATCGAGGCCTCGTTCGGGCAGCAGGCGCTGGCCCGCGCCGCCTATACGGCGCACCACGGCATGCTCGGCCACCGAGGTCCCAGGCCGCCCCGGCTGGTGCGCCGGTGGCGCCACCGGCACCGGACCCGGCGGGCCATCACCACCGCGCACGCGGCGGGTCCCCGGCCGCCCAAGGCGACCGGCCGCTACTGCGCGCCAGGCCCGCGGCCCAGCGGGCACATCCCGTTCACCCCGGCCTCGAAGAAGATCCTCGAGCTCACCCTGCGCGAGGCGCTGGCCCTGGGCGACTCGCATATCGGCGCCGAGCACATCGCGCTCGCCCTGACCACCATCAAGCAGGGGCTCGTCCCCGCGATCCTGGCCGAGGCGGGCGCGCCGGCGCCGGTCCTGCGGGCCGCGATCCTGGACCGGTACCGGCGGGCGAGCTGACCGGTCAGCGGGACGGCTGGCGGAACAGGCTGGTGAGAAGGCCGACGGCCGCCGCGGTAGCCGGGTGCTCGTCGTCCCGCCACCAGGCCAGCCGGACCGGGACAGGCGGGGCATCGCGCAGCGGCCGGTAGACGATGCCGGGCCTGGGGTACTGGGTCACGGTGGATTCCGGGGTGATGCCCACGTAGCGCCCCGTGGCGATCGCCGTGAGCCAGTCGTCGATATCGCCGGTGTACTCGATCGCCGGGCGCGCCTCCGGCGGCCACAGGTCCGGGGCCGTCGTGCCGGTGCGCCGGTCGATGACCAGGACGCGCTCGCTGATCTCGGCCAGCCGCAGCGAGCGCCGCGCGGCCCAGGGATCGTCGGCGGCCATCGCGCAGTACCGGCGTTCCAGGCCGACGATGGCGTCGCAGAACCGGCGCTGGTCCGGCTCGGTCCGGATGACCGCGATGTCGCAGGCGCCTTCGGCCAGGCCGGCCGTGCCGGAGTTGGTCCGGATCAGCGCAAGCTCGACGTCCGGGTGCTCCGCCGCCCAGCGGCGCTGGAAGGGCGTGGTGTGCCTGCCCATGGCCGACCAGGCGTAGCCGATGCGCAGCCGGGCCGGCCCGGCAGCCGCCTCGCGCTCGACATCCTCGGCCGCCGCCAGCGCCCGCCGCGCGTGCGCCAGCACCCGGCTGCCCGCCGCGGTGAGAGCGACTTCCCTGGTGGTCCGCCGCAGCAGCCTGACACCGAGGGCCGACTCGAGGGACGCCAGCGTGCGCGACGCCGCCGCCTGCGAGATGCCCAGGTCGATCGCGGCGTCGGTGAAGCTGCCCGCCTCCGCGATGGCGACCAGGCAGCGCAGCTGACGGAGCTCGTGCCGGCCGGGATCGTGGTCCTGATCCGGCACCCGCCGACGGCGGTCGCGCTGGCGTGCGCGGCCACCGCGGGCGTCTTGTCCTCGGCCGTGCCGCTGCTCGCCGACCTGCTGGCGCTGCGCCGGGTTCCGGCCGGCTACTTCGGCCTGTTCATGAGCGTCAACCCGGTGCTCGCGGCGCTCATCGGCCTGCTGATCCTGCGTCAGTCCCTGTCGGCGGAGGCATGGCTGAGCATCGCCGCCATCGTCGCCGCCAACGCGGTCAGCGCCCTCCGCCGGCAGGTCCCCGCCCCGGAGCGCGCCTCCGCGATCGGCCTGCACGGTGAGGATCACGGCCGCGCCGATGATGGCCGCTCCCGCGATCCCGGTCGCGCTCAGCCGCTCGCCGAGCAGCAGGGCCGCCAGGATGGCGCCGGTCAGCGGCTCGAGCAGGGTCAGCCGGGCGGCCGTGCTCGCGGCGGCGGTCCGCAGGCCGCGGAAGTACAGCGTGTAGGCCACGGCGGTCGGCCCGGTGCCCAGCGCGATCAGGAGGCCGATGGCCGCGGGCCCGGGCCGGAAGGTGATGCCCCCGGCTAGTTCCGCCACCGGCATCAGGAGCAGGCCGCCGATGGTAAACCCGAAGCCGGTCATGGTCAGGTCGTCCAGGCCGGGAACCGGCCGGGAGCTGGTCAGGGTGAGCGCGGCGAAGCCCGCCGCGGCCAGCACGGCCATGCCCGCGCTGGCCAGGACCGCGGTCTCGCGGAACCCGGACGGCAGGCCGACGAGCAGGCCGAGGCCGGCCACGGCCAGCCCCGTGGTGACCACCGCGAACCGGCCGCCGGGCCGCCCGGTCATCCGCTCCGCGCCGAGCACGATGACGGGGGCGGCGCCGATCGTGACCAGCGTGGCCAGCGGTACCGAGGTCAGCGACACGGCGGTGAAGTAACAGCTCTGGTAGAACGCGGCCAGCAGGCCGATCACGATGATCCGGGTCCAGGCCGCCCGGCCGGACGGCCAGGCCCGGCCGGTCGCCGTGAGGTAGCCGGTGATCAGCACGCCCCCGGCGGTGAGCCGGCCCGCGGCGACCGCGATCGCGGACAGGCCGGCCACCCGGCCGAGCAGGCTGCCGGTCAGCCCGCCTGTCCCCCACAGCAATCCGGATATGACCAGGTAAAGCAGGCCGGTAGCGGGCCGGCGGCGGGCGGCCGCGGGCCCCGGAGTGAACGCACGCATAGGAAAATCGCTCCTGCGACGAGAAGGGGAATGGTCGCGGAAGCGGGGCGCGCCTGACTGTGTGGTGCTCGCCGTGACGAGAAGCGCGCCGACTTAGCTCATCGATGCTCGACGCACCGGGCCCTGACGCGCGCGGACGATCGCCCCGCTAGGAGCGGGGCGGCGGGGTGATGGGGAACAACCGGTGCACGGTGAGCATGCTATCCGGGGCGAGCCAGGCACGCCAGCCGATTATGGGTCACTCCGGATCCTGGCCCGGATCCGGCGCGGATCGCCGGGCCTCGGCGCCGGCCAGCGGCTGGCGGGTGCCGAGCCGCCGGGCCAGCAGGTCGAGCGGTCCGCCGCCCTCCAGCCCGAGCAGTTCCCACGACCGCGCGATGCCGACGCCGAACAAGATGTAGACGAACGTCACGGTGGAGGTGGCCTTGCTGTCCGGCGTCCTGAGCACGATCCCGCTGATGATCTGGGCGGCGTAGACAGCGATGATGAAGCTGAGCAGGTAGGGCCAGCGGCGGCTGAGGTCGCCGCCCGCCCGCACCCGCCGGAGCTTGAGCGCCAGGCCGCAGCTGCTGGTCAGCCCCACCGTGCCCAGGATCACCGCGCCGTAAGCCAGCCCGCCTCCTGGCTGCAGCCCGATCAGCGAGACGAACAGCGCGTCGACCAGCGCGGTGAACGCCGTCGCGGCGATGGCCTGGTGCTCGACCGACGCGTGCGTACCGCGCAGCCGCCCCGGGGCGACCGACAGCGCCACGAAGAGCAGGCCGACGAGCGCGCCCGCGACGGTCGCGGTGCCGCTGAAGAAGGGGATGTAGGAGATCACGGCAGCCAGCCTGCCCCCTGCACCGGCCGCGCGCCAGGAGGCAGGCCGGACCGCCGCTCCGGCCCGGTCCGCCCCGGCCCGGTCCGGCGTAAAATCGCGCTGACATGCTGCTGACGTTCGGACACGGGACGGCCACGGCCGAGCGGATGACGGACCTGCTCCGCGGGGCCGGCGTGGCCGTGCTCGTCGACGTCAGGACGGCCCCGGGGAGCCGCCGTCATCCCCACGTCGCCCGGGCCGAGCTGGAACGCTGGCTGCCCGAGGCCGGCATCTCGTACCGCTGGGACAAGCGGCTCGGCGGCTTCAGGAAGGCCGCCCCGGATTCGCCGGACACCGCCTGGCGCGAGGACATGTTTCGCGGCTACGCCGCGCACATGCGAACCGACGGCTTCCAGGCCGCGATGGACGAGGTGCTCGCCCAGGCCGGCACCGATCGCACGGTGGTGATGTGCGCGGAGAGCCTGTGGTGGCGCTGCCACCGGCGGCTGCTCGCCGACTTCGCCGTGGCCGCCCGCGGCGAGCCGGTCCGGCATCTGCTGCATGACGGGCGGATCGAGGAGCATCGCGTATCCCCCGGCCTGCGGCGGCGCGACGACGGCCTGCTCGTCTACGACGCCGGGCAGGCAAGCCTGCTGTGACCCGGGTCAGGGCCGCGATGATCAGCCCAGGTATCGGCCGAAGCCGCTGGTCTGCCAGGTCACCCCGGCCGCGGTGATGCCGAACGCCTCGTATCCGTCCAGGCCCTCCACCCAGTCGCGGGCCGCGGAACCCATGGCGAAGGCGGCCGTGGCGTAGGCATCGGTCTCGGCCAGCCTCTCGCCGACCACGGTGACGCTGGCCAGGCCGGCCGGCGGCTGCCCGGTGTACGGATCGATGATGTGCGCCCCGCGTTCGGCGACGCCGGACGTGGCCACGGCGAAGTCCCGGCCCGCCACCACCAGCGCCAGCCGGCCAGGTCGCAGCGGGTCGGCGATGCCGATCCGCCACAGCCGGCCGCCGGTGCACTGGACGTCACCGCCGCCGTTGACGCTGTGCTCGGCCGACCCGGCCGCGGTGAGGATGGCCGCGGCCCGCTCCACGGCCCACCCCTTCACGTACCCGGAGGGGTCAAACCGGCCACCGGGGGTGGTGGTGAAGTACCCGCCGCTGCGTGCGCTGATGGCCGCGCAGGCCTGGAGTACCTCGGCGAGTTCCGGCGCGCACTGCGCCAGCGGTACCGCACCGCGGCCGAACCGGCTGACGTCGCTGTCATCCCGGTAGGGCGAGAAGGTGGCGTCCACCCAGTGCAGCCAGCGCACCGCCCGGCCAAGGGAGCCTTCACCGCGCGGCTCCCCGGCCGACGCGGGCACGTCGAAGGAGACGACCGTGCCCATCACGTGCTCGGCGTGCCTGCGGCGGGCCGGGCCCGCGCCCGTCCCGGCGCCGGTCATGCCCGGTTCAGGAGCGCTTGTCCAGCGCGCTCTGCAGCGACTGGATGTAGCCCGCGCTGGTGTAGCTGGCGCCGGAGACCGAGTCGATCTTGCCGCCCTGCGCCGCCAGCGTCTCGCTGATCAGCTTGGGGAAGGCGAACTCGCCGATCTGGACGTCGTGCAGGGTGTTGGTCGGCTGCACGAGGACCGCGACCTTGACGATCTTGCCGTTCTTCTTGATCAGCTGGATCTGAACCGGGCCGTAGGCGGTGCTGGCCACCTTCCCGTCGACGGCGGCCTCGCCCGCCGGCAGGTTCTTGGCGATCGAGCCCTGCGGGAACGCCCCGGGGACGACTTCGGTCTGCCCACCGGACGAAGACGACGAGGTGGACGACGACGAGGTACCGCCCGGGCCGCCGGCCGTGGCCGCCACCGGGGCGGACGGGACGTGCGACTTGAACGACAGCAGGGCCACGAGACCGGCGATGGTGCCGGTGACGGCCAGGATCACCCGGCGCATGGCGCGGATCCCTCCCTCAGAACTCGAACGACTCGAAGTGGATGCGCTGCCTGGGCACGCCGGCGGCGCGCAGCGCACGGACCGCGGCGGAGGTCATGCCGGGCGGCCCGCAGACGTAGGCTTCCTGCTCGTCCAGGCCGGGCACCAGGGACCGCAGGACCCGGGGCGACAGCGGGTCGCCGCCGATCTCGGCCCGCGACCCGACCAGGTAGTGCACGCGTCCGCCCCGCGCGGCCGCGATCTGGTCCAGCTCGCCGCGGAACACGAGGTCCTGCTCGCTGCTGGCCCGGTAGATCAGGGTGACGTGCCCGGGGAGCGTCGCGAAAATGGCCCGCAACGGGGTAATACCGACCCCGCCGGCCAGCAGCACCACCCCGCGGCCGGAGCCGGCCGGGGTGAGCGCGCCGTAGGGTCCCTCGGCGAAGACGCGGGTCCCGGGCTGCAGCCGCGCGAGCGCCTGGCTGTGGTCGCCCAGGCCCTTCACGGTGATCCGCAGCACGTCGGAGCCCGGCGCGGCGGACAGCGAGAACGGGTGCGAGGACCACCACAGGGACCTGGTCAGGAACCGCCAGCGGAAGAACTGCCCGGGCTCGGCGTCCAGTTCCTCGAACCGCCTGCCGCCGATGTAGACCGAGATGACGCCGGGCGCCTCGGCCTTCACCCCGACGACCTCGAAGCGGTGCTTACGGTAGGCGAACAGCGGGACGGCCACCCGGTACCACAGGACCAGGACCAGCACCGTCAGGTACATCGCGGACCACCAGAACCGCGCGGCCAGGTTGCCGACGAACGCCGCGCCGTCGGCCAGCTGATGGCTGAACGCCAGCGCGATCGCCAGGTAGGTGTACAGGTGCAGGAAGTACCACGTCTCGTAGCGCATCCGGCGGCGCGCGGCGCGCATCGAGACGATGCCGATGCCGAGCAGCAGCAGCCCGGCCACGGTGGCCATCAGCACGTCCGGGTACTGGGTGAGCAGCGTCGCGCTCTCGCTCAGCACGTTGACGTGCGCGGTGGCCGCGTAGCCCCACGCGATGAGCAGGCCGTGCGCGATCACCAGGCAGACGATGTACCGCCCGCCCATGGCGTGCCAGCGGGCCAGCTTGTCGGTGCCCAGGCCGTGCTCCAGCGGCGGCAGCCGCGACATCAGCGCGACCAGCACCACCACGCCATAGCCGCAGAGCAAGCCGAGGATCTCGCCCGCGCCGGTCAGCCAGCCGCCGAGCCCGTGGACGCCGGGCGTACTGTGCCACCACAGGGCGATGACCGTGACCGCGCCGGCGATGATGATCGCCAGCACGCCGCGCGCGCTGATCCGGGCCGGGCGGTTTCCCGGCCGCGCGGGCACCGGCCTGGCCGGCGGGCGGCCGGAGGGACGAGCCGGCGCCTGACGGGGCGCCGGCTCCCGGCGCGGTCCCGGGTACGCCTCCGCGCCGGCATGGCGAGCCTGGCCTGATCGCCTGGCGACGCTGGTCACCCGCACCTCCCGTTAGGACGGCCTAGCTGGAATCGTATGCTCAGCCGGGCAGGACTGGCTGCGCTGGATCCCGCCCCTCGTCTCCCCCTAGTTATGACGACGCAGCGCGATCTCGCACGGTTCAGCCGGCTCTCGTAAGCGCTTCGTAATCGCCCCGGGCGCCGCGTCAACTCAGGTTGACACTAGGCCGCTGTCAACGTAGATTGACACCATGGACAACGCACCCGCCCTGGCGGCCGCGGCCGACAGCTCTGACCCGCGCACCGGGCTCCGGGCCGTCGCCGCCCTGCGCAGGCTGCTCGAGCAGCTCGAGGCGCTCCAGGTCGACAACGCACGGGAACACGGCTGGTCCTGGCAGGAGATCGCGGAGATCCTCGGCGTGTCCCGGCAGGCCGTCCACAAGAAGCACGCCCGCCGCGCCCGCGTGCGCTGATCCCGAGGGGATACCACGGATGTTCGAGCGATTCACCGACCGGGCCAGGACGGCCGTGATCCTGGCCCGGACCGAGGCCAGCGAGCGCGGCGACCAGATCCGCCCGGTGTACATGCTGCACGCGCTGGCGTCCGGCGAGGGCGTGGCGGCCCAGGTCCTGGCGGGCCTGGGCGTCGACGCGGGCGACATCGAGCGCCGGCTCGACCGCACCGCGCCGCTGCGCAGGCCACCCGAGGGCGAGCCGCCCGACGGCGACGCCGAGGCGCTGGCCAGCATCGGCATCGACCTGGACGAGATCAGGCGCAGGGTCGAGGAGAGCTTCGGCCCCGGCGCGCTCGAGCGGGCGCCGGCCGCGGCCCAGGGGGCCGGACGGACAGCGATGACCCGGGAGACGAAGCAGTCGGTCGAGCTCGCCGCCAAGGAGGCCCGGGCCCTGCGCCACAGCTACATCGGCACCGAACACCTGCTGCTGGGCCTGCTCAGCGCGGCCGAACGCAACCCGCGCGGCGACTTCAGCCCAGAAACTGTGAATGACCTGGGCATCGATCCCGCCCGGGTCCGGCAGCGGATCCTCGACGAACTGCGGCGCCTCTCCCCCTGAGGGAGGGCCCTGTCGGGCTCCCTGCGTAAGGCGTGGATGCCGCGTTCATGTCGCCGGAACAGCGTGGATGGGGCATCCACGCCGTATGATCTGGTGCGGGCGGTGCCGGAGTGACGGAAGCGGCCTGGCGCCGGAGCAGCATGGATGTGGCATCCGGGCGGGCGCTTACCTGGAAGATAGGTTTACCTGGCCACGGGGACAGGACATACTATCTCTCACATAGAGTTTCTGGATGACTACACAGAGCCATAATCTGTGAGAGGGTAGATCACAGATTGGATATGGTCAAATGCTCAGAGTAAGCGACGTCTGGGAGAGAGCACTCCACACACCCGCGAGCGGCGTCGCCGGATCGGGGGAAGTCATCGTCATCCGGGCGGGCGGCGGTTACGACGGGAAGCAGGGCATGAACCTGGCCACCGGCGTGAGCAGCCGGTCCGCCGGCGCCCAGGCGCTGTGCCTGCACCTGGTGACGATCCCGCCCGGGACCCGCGGCGTGCCGCACGTGCACGACGGGCACGAGTCGGCCATCTACACCGTCAGCGGCGAGACCGAGGTCTGGCACGGCGAGGGCCTGATGCAGCGCACCGTGGTCCGGGCCGGCGACTTCATGTACGTGCCGCCGGGCATCCCGCACCTCCCGGTGAACCGCAGCGACGTCGTGACGGTGGCCGTGGTCGCCCGCACCGACCCGCAGGAGCAGGAGAGCGTGGTCACCATGAGCCTGCCGCCGCATCTGGCCGAACTCGACGACTTCCCCGTCGCCACCCCGTAACCGGGCCGCGCTCAGCCGGCGAAGGCCTCGGGCGGGGGGCACGCGCAGACCAGGTTCCTGTCGCCGTAGGCCTGGTCGATGCGCCGGACCGGCGGCCAGTACTTGGCCCGGCGGTCCAGGCCGCCCGGGTAGGCCGCCTCCTCGGCGGGGTACGGGTGCTTCCACTCCTCCACGATGAGCATCTCCGCGGTG
>Ga0335076_10007788_pt1 | contig 10798 bp, 10 predicted proteins | sample Lox_Sample_25_FD_206717 | JGI IMG/M metagenome (GOLD analysis project Ga0335076, IMG submission 206717) | Soil microbial communities from Loxahatchee National Wildlife Refuge, Florida, United States - Lox_Sample_2.5 | ecosystem: Environmental > Terrestrial > Soil > Wetlands | place: USA...
CCGTGGAGTCGCTCACCACTCCCGCCGTGGCGAACCGGCAGATGTGCGCGTTTTCGGTGTGCCGCCGACACGAGGATGTCCGTTGCCGGGCAGGTGCTGGCCTGCCTGGGTGCCGGGCAAGGGGGGGACGGTGCCGCGCTCAATCGCGCCTCAACGAGGCGTTAGCACCGTCCGGCCATCCTTGCTGGCAGCGGCGCCCCGGTGTGCAGGGTGCTGGTGGCCGTTGGGCGAACGGGAGGCAGTGATGGATAAGGCGATCGTGCTGGCGGTTGCGGCCAGCGTGTGCACTGCCGCGTCGTCGGTGTGCCAGCGGATGGGGGCCAAGGGCACTGCGGCCCGGGGGTTTGACGTGGGGCTAGTGGTCCGGCTCGCCCGCCGGCCGGTCTGGCTGCTGGGCATCGCCGCCATGATCGGCGGGTTCGTTTTGCAGCTGACCGCGCTGCGCTTCGGTGACCTGTCGCTGGTCCAGCCGATCTTGGCGGCCGAGCTGGTGTTCGTGTTCGGCTACCTGGCCGTCGCCGGCTCGGGGCGGGTGCGGTGCCGGGACTGGCTGGCCGCGGCGGCGATGTCGGCCGGCATCGGGGTGTTCCTCCGGCTGGCCGCGCCGTCGGCCGGGCGGCTGCACGCGCCCGGTTCGTCGTGGCTGGTGGCCGGGCTGGTCACCGCCGCGATCGTGGCCGCGGCCCTGGTCGCGGGCCTCGGCCGGGGCAGGCGGCCGGATGCGGCCGGGTCGCGGCGGGCCGCCGTGCTGGGGGCCGTGACCGGGATCTCGTGGGGGTTCATGGCCGCGGTGATCAAGGAGCTGAGCTCGCACCTGGGCGGCGGCCCCGGCGCCGTCGTGTCCACCTGGTCGCTGTACGTGCTGGTCGCCGCCGGGGCGGCGACCATGCTGCTGGCCTCGCACGCGCTGGCGGCCGGGCCGCTGGCCGCTTCTCAGCCCGGGTTCACCATCTTCGATCCGCTGTCGGCCTGCCTGCTGGGGGTGGTGCTGTTCGGCGAGCACATCCGGGCCGGGGCCGCTGACGTGGCCGGCGAGGCGGTTGCGGTGGCGGTGGTCATCGCCGGCGCGGTGGTCTTGAGCCGCAGCTGCCTGGCCCTCGGCGAGAGCCGGCGTCCGTCCTGCCCGCCGCAGCCTGCCAGGGCGGCCAGCACAGCGGGGGAAGGCAGCCCGGCCTGAGCACTGACCCCGGCCTCGCAGCAGGCGACGCCACCCGGCGCCCAGGCGCCAGGCCGCGGATTACGCCTCATTCCAAGCCAAGGTCTTCCGCGCCGCCCTCCGCGATCCCTTCGAGCCAGCCCTTCACGATCGTCGCGTCGCGATCTCGCAGCGTCTCCGTCAGGTGTTTTCGAAGCGCGGACGGGACGTCCTGGCGCGGGTCGCCCGCGTAGACCATCGGGGCGTGCGCGTAGAGCGCTTCCAGTCTCTTCGCCTCGAGGCTCGGCATGAAAGTCCCCGATCGATCAGTGCCTGTCGCCTCCATTCACGTACCCGCGCGGGCGAACCTTACGCCAGGGCCTGTGGCCAGGAGCACTCTAAGTGTCCTCACCCACGCCTGGACTCGCCGGTGATCTGGTCCGGGCAGCTATGCGAGCCAGGCACTGCTGGGCCGGCTGTCGACGAGGGTGGCGTAGCTAGACCCGGACTCCACGACGGCCGCGTGCGCCGGCGGCGCAGCAAGGCCAACCACCGCCAGGCCCCCGGCCGACATTAGGGCCGCCAGGGTCGTCCAACGCTGGCGGGCAGCACGGCCCGTCCGCCGCAGCCTGCCCGACCGACCGTCCCATCCCGGGACCACGACCCGCCGATCACCCGCCCGCCGATGACGCATGCTCGCCCCCCTGCCCGCATTACCCGTCGAAGCGATGGGCGCGCCACCCAGGGGCGCCCAGCGCGCGCGTCCTGCACGCGTGCGCAGGCAACGGTCGCGCCGAACCCGTGCCGCGATCATCGCACCGTGCCGACGCCGCGGACACCTCCATCCGGCGTAGCCGGTGCCGCCCGAATATTCAACTTGGGGGTTGACCTGCCGTTACTGGCATCGGCCGGATGCAGTTGATGGTTGGCTGGCCGGATGCCACTCAAGATCGTCTACCCGCTGATGCGCTGGTCATTTGGCCTGATTGCCCTGGTGTTCCGCGGGGACCATGCCAGGGACGCGTGTTCAAGCCCGGCGACTACAACCGGGCCGCGCTGGACACCCTCCTGGACCAGGTCATCGCCTGGAGCACCGCACCGGCGCCGCTGCGCCAGCCCGCCACGGCCGCGGCTTAAGGACCCGCCAGCGCTCCTACCGATACAGTTCCCGAGGCGATCGCTGTTCCGGCCGGAGCCACGCCGCCGGGTTCGCGCTCGGTGCGGCGGCGTGAGCGCCGAGCGGCCTAGCCGCCGCGCAGCGCGGACTTGAGGATCTTCCCGGTCGGTCCCTTCGGCAGCTCGGCCATGAACCGGATCTCCCGCGGGTACTTGTACGCCGCCAGCCGCTCCCGGGTGTAGGCGATGATGTCCCCGGCGCTCACGTCATGACCGGGCCGCAGCGCCACCACGGCCACGACCTCCTCGCCCAGCCGCTCGTCCGGCTTGCCGATCACGGCGGCCTCCAGTATCGCGGGGTGGGTGTACAGGACCTCCTCGATCTCCCGCGGGTAAACGTTGTACCCGCCGCGGATCACCAGGTCCTTCGCCCGGTCGACGATGAAGTAGAAGCCGTCCTCGTCCATGTAGCCCAGGTCGCCGCTGTGCAGCCAGCCGTCGCGCAGCGTCTCGGCCGTGGCCTCGGGCCGCCCCAGGTACCCCTTCATCACGTTGTGCCCGCGGATCAGGATCTCGCCAACGTGCTCGCGCCCGGCCGGCAGCGTCCGGCCCGCCCGGTCGCACACCCGCATCCGCACGCCCCACAGCGGCTTACCGATGGACAGGACCTTCCGGTCGCCGGGCCGGTTGAACGAGCACGAGCTCGCGGTCTCGGTCATCCCGTAGCCCTCGAGAACCTCGATGCGGTACTTGTCCTCGAAGGTGCGCAGGATGTCCTCCGGCAGCGACGCGCCGCCGGACACCGCCACGCGCAGCGCCGACAGGTCGCGGCCGGCGATGTCCAGTTGGGCCAGGGCGTGCAGCATGGTCGGCACGCCGCCGATCACCGTGCACCGGTCGGCTTCGATCGCGTCCAGCACCGCGCCGGGTGCGAAGCGCGGCAGGATGGACAGGCAGCCGCCGAACCGGACGAACACGTTGATCACCGACGACAGCCCGAACACGTGGAAGAACGGCAGCACCGCCAGCACCACATCGTCGCTGCGCACGCCGAACAGCCCGCCCGCGATTGTGCTGTTCATGTACAGCTGGAAGTGGGTGAGCTCGGCCCCCTTCGGCCTGCCCGTGGTGCCGCTGGTGTAGACGAGCACGGCGGTATCGTCCGGGGCGCGCGGGACCCCGCCCGGCTCGTCCAGCGGCGCGGCGCCGAACAGCTCGCTGAACGGCCGGGCGCCGTCGGGTAGTGCACCCGGTCCCCTGCTGACCAGGTACAGCGGTACCCCGGTCGTCTCGCAAGCCTTGACCGCCTCGGCGTGCATGCCCTCGAACCCGATCAACAGTGCCGCCGCCGAGTCGCCCAGCTGGTACTCGAGCTCGGGTGCCATCAGCAGCGGGTTGAGCGGCAGCACCACCAGCCCCGCCTTGAGCGCCCCGAAGTACGCGCTCAGGAACTGCGGGATGTTCGGCAGTTGCACCGCGACCACTTGGCCGAGAGCAAGGCCAGCCGCCTGCAGCCCGGCTGCCAGACGATCCGACTGCTCATCCAGCTCGCGGTAGCTGATCGGGTTCCCGCCGAAGCGGCAGAGCGGGGCATCCGGCGCAGCCAGGGTCGTCTCGGTCAGGATCGTCGCCAGGTTGAAGCTCATCACTGCCCCCCGGGCTACCATCTGGGCAAACTGGTCAGTGAGACATACATTAAGTGTGTATCACCGCCTTGCCTAGGCCGGCGAGGCAGGCGACGCGCGCGGAGGCAACAGTGCAATACCTCGCTCAGGGAGAGGCCAGGTCAGCTGCCGGGGGACCGGCGGCCGGGCTGCTGCTGACCGAGCCGCTCCGCGGGCTAGCCGACCTGGCGGCCCTGCTGGTGTCCACACCGGGGCTGCTGGCCGCTACGCGCGGCGACGGTCACGGGGTGCTGATCTTCCCCGGGCTGCTGGCGGGCGATCCGAGCACCGGGCCGCTGCGGGGATTCCTGCGCTGGCTCGGCTACGACGCCCGCGGCTGGGACCTCGGCCGTAATTACGGCCCGACCGAGACGGTGCTGGCCGGCCTGCCCCGGGCTCTGCTAAGTCATGCCGAGCGGACTGGGCGTCCGGTTACCCTGATCGGCTGGAGCCTGGGCGGCATATACGCCAGGGAGATGGCTCGCAGTCATCCCCGCCAGGTCCGCCAGGTCATCACGCTGGGCAGCCCTTACGCCATGACTCACCCCGGACAGACTCATGCCCACGGTCCTTACCGGAGTCTGAGCTTCCTGCACGCGCCCGGCTCCAAGCTGCCCAGCAGCGAGCAGCGGTCCCAGCCGATCAACGTGCCGTCGACGTCGGTCTACTCCCGCCTGGACGGCATCGTGGCCTGGCAGGCGTGCGTCGAGCCGGAAACCGCGCTGCACCAGAACGTCGAGGTTCACTGCAGCCACGTCGGCTTCGGCGTGGACCCGGCGACGCTCTGGCTGATCGCCGACCGATTGGCCCTCCCGGGCGGCCCGCAGGTCCCGTTCCGTCCGCCGGTGCCTTTGCGGCCCCTATATCCCCGATCAGCACGGGACCCCCGATGAGCACGGCAGCCCCGATGAGGCCGGCGCCGTGGACGTTCGCCGCACCGTGGGGCGCGCGCGGCTACGTCAGCGACCTCGACGGCCCGGTGCACTGGATCGAATTCACCCCCGGCGACAGCCCGGACGGCGCGCCGATTGTGTTCGTGCACGGCCTGGGCGGCTCGCACCTGAACTGGTGCCTGATCGGGCCCCAGCTGGCGGCCGGGCGGCGCGCGTTCGCGCTGGACCTGCACGGGTTCGGCCTGACCCCGGGCACCCGCGCCACCGCCGCGGTCCAGCACAACGCAAGGCTGCTCGACAGGTTCGTACGGGAAGTCACCGGGACGCCGGTGATCCTGGCCGGGAACTCCATGGGCGGGCTGATCTCCATCCTGCACACGGCCAGCGCGCCGGATACCGTCGAGGGACTGGTACTCATCGATCCCGCGCTGCCGCTGCCCTCGCGCGCCCCCGACCGGCAGGTGGGGAGCCAGTTCCTGCTGTACGCGCTGCCCGGTCTCGGTGAGTTCTACGTCAGGGCGGTGATGTCCCGCCGGCCGCCAGAACTAGCCGTCCAGCGCGTCATCGAACTGTGCTTCGCCGATCCGTCCCAGGCCGACCCCGCCATGCTCACCGCGTCGATCGCGCTGGCCGCCGAGCGCCAGCGCCAGGAATACCTCAATGCCGCCGCCTTCCTGGCCGCCTCGCGGTCCCTGATGAGAGTGGTCGGCCAGCGGCATCGCTACTGGGAGATGATGGCCTCGGTGCGGGTCCCTGTCTTGCTCATCGGCGGCGAGGCCGACCGGCTGGTGCCGGCGGCGAGCATGCGCCAGGCGGCCGCCCGCAATCCGGGCTGGGAGACGGTCATGCTGCCCGGAGTCGGGCATACCCCGCAGCTCGAGGCCCCGGATAATGTCATCGCCGCCGTCCGGGACTGGCTGGGCAGGACCACCCCAGGCAGACGGTGAAGCTCGGAGGAGGAACGGAAATGCAACAGCTCACTGGCATGGATGCCTCGTTCCTCGCCCTTGAGACGGCCAATGCCACCGGGCACGTCGGAGGGCTGAGCGTGCTTGATCCCAGCACCGCTTCGGAGCCGCTGACCCTGGCCCGGCTCACCGCCGTGATGGCCGAGCGGCTGCCGCTGGTGCCCGTGCTCCGGCGCAAGCTGCTGACCGTGCCGTTCGGGCTGGACCAGCCCTACTGGATCGACGACGCGGACTTCGACATCGAGTATCACGTTCGCGAGATCGCCCTGCCGCGCCCGGGTTCCGACGCCCAGCTGACCGAACAGGTCAGTCGGCTGCACGCCCGCCCCCTCGACCGCAGCCGCCCGCTCTGGGAGCTCTACCTGATCACCGGGCTGGCCCGGAAGCGCGCCGCGGTTTACAGCAAGATCCACCATGCCGCGGTCGACGGGGTCTCCGGCACCGAGCTGCTGACCGTCCTGTTCGACCTCACGCCGGCCGGGCGTGAACCGCCCGCTGCCTTGCCGTTCCGCCCGGAAAGGCCGCCGCCCCTGCCGGTCCTGACCGCGCGGGCGGGCCTGCGGCTGGCCTGGCGCCCGGTGCAGACGGTCCAGATCACCAACGAGCTGATGCGGATCCTGCCCACCCTGGCTCCGCTGGCGAACCAGCTGGTCGGCGAGATGCTCGGGCTGAATCGCGGCGACGGCTCGGTGATCGCCACCAGGGCGGGACGGGCGCCGGCCACGCCGTTCAACCAGGCGATCACGCCGCACCGCCGGTTCGCGTTCCGCAGCGTGGACCTGGACACCGTCAAGGCGGTGAAGAACGCGTTCGGCGTGTCGGTCAACGACGTGGTAATGGCGATGTGCGCCGGGGCGCTGCGGCGCTGGCTCGCCGACCACGATGCGCTGCCGGACCAGCCGCTGGTCGCGATGATCCCGGTGTCGGTGCGGGCCCCGGCCAGCCAGGGCGGGCTGGGCAACAGGGTATCCGCCATGCTGGCCCCGCTGCCCACCACCGTCACCGATCCTGGCCAGCGGCTGCAGATCGTCCACGCGGCGACGCAGGTGGCCAAGGCCCAGCAGGCGGCGATCCCGCAGGGCCTGGTCGACCAGATCAGCGACTTCGCCGTGCCGGCGCTGACCGCGCGGGCGGCCCGGGTCGTGTTCGCGACCGGCCTGCTGCACCGGCTGCCGCCGTTCAACGTCACCGTCTCCAACGTCCCCGGCCCGAACGTCCCGGTCTACATGTGCGGCGCCAGGCTGATCGCGCACTACCCGGTGTCGGTGGTCACCGACGGGCAGGGCCTGAACATCACCCTGGTGGGGTACCTCGGCCAGCTGCACTTCGGCCTGGTCAGCTGCCGCGAGCTGGTCCCCGACATCGATAAGCTGGCCGGCTACCTGGTCGACGAGCTCACCCTGCTGGTCGAGGCCGCCGAAAAGCGGGCCATCGAGCACACAGAGCAATGACCGACGACGTCCGCAGGGTGCTGCTCCAGGGGACCGGGACGCCGGTCGCTATTCCGGGCCCGATCTTCGCGGCGGCCGTGGACACCTTTGTGGCCGGTCAGCGGCTGGACATGCGGTCGCTGGCCCGGCGCGCCGGGGTGGCCCGCGCCACCTTGTACCGCCGGGCCGGCAGCCGGGAACAACTGCTGGATCAGGTGCTGTGGTGGCGGGCCCGCCGCCTGCTCGCCGCCCAGATCCGGGCCAGCGCCGAACTGACCGGGACGGACCGGCTCGTCGCGGTGATCGGCGGCGTGCTGCGGGTCATCGGGACCGACCGGCCGGTGCGGATGTTCCTGGAGTCCGACCCGGAGACCGCGCTGCGTGTGCTGACCGGCAGCCGCAGCTCGGTGCACCAGGGCGTGGCCGCCGCGCTGGAGAATCTGATCGATCTCGAGCGCGGCCGCGGCGCGTTCGACGCTCACCTGGATACCCCCACGCTGGCCTTCGCGATCGTCCGGGTCGCCGATGGTTTCCTCTATTCCAATGTGATCGCCGACCGTGCCCCCGGCATCGGCGGCGCGGTCACGGTCATTGAAGCTCTGCTCCGCGGGCTCGACTTGGTGCACCGCACCCCGGTAACCTCCGGGCCGGTGGAGCGCTGATGGCCATCGACCTCGACGGCGCCGTGGTGCTGGTCACCGGCGGCGCCAACGGCATCGGCGCCGCGGCGGCCCGGCGGCTGGCCGCCGGCGGCGCCCGCGTCGTGGTGGCCGACGTTGACGAGCGGGGCGCGGAGGTGGCAGTCGCCATCGGCGGCCGGTTCGCCCGCTGTGATGTGCGCGAGCAGGCGGACACCGAGGCGGCGGTCGCTACCGCGGTGACCGCGTTCGGCGGCCTCGACGTGGTTTTCCTCAACGCCGGAGTCTCCACTACGAGTGTCAGGCTGGGCGGCCCGGCCTGGGATCTGGCCGCCTACCGGCGCGCATTCGGCATCAACGTCGACGGGGTCTTCTTCGGCGTGAACGCCGCGCTGCCTGCCCTGCGGGCCCGCGGCCGCGGCGCCCTGGTCTTCACCTCCAGCCTGGCCGGGCTGACGGCGGTCCCCGGCGACCCGATCTACGCCGCGACCAAGCACGCCGTCGTCGGCCTGGCCCGGGCCCTCGGGCCTGCGCTGGCGGCGGATCACATCGCCGTGAACGCCCTGTGCCCCGGCTTCGCGGACACCGCGATCAACGATCCGGTCCGGCACCTGATCAGCGCCGCGGGCATCCCGCTGATGACCGCGGATGAGGTGGCCGACGCCCTGCTGGCCGTCCTGGCCAGCGACCGGACCGGCGAGGCCTGGTACGTCCAGCCCGGCCGGGCGGCCGAGCCCTTCGCCTTCCGGAACGTCCCGGGACCCCGCGCCCCCGACGGCTCCCGGATCGGCGGAGTCCCCGGGATGCCTTAGCGTCCGCCGAGGGCCAGGATCAGCTTGCCGGTGTTCGCGCCCTCGAATAGCTTCAGCAGCGTCTCGGGGAAGTCCTCGACGCCGCCGCGCACGATGGTCTCGTGGGCGACCAGCCGCCCGGCCCGGTACCAGTCGGCCAGCGCGGCCATGGCCTCGGGATACCGGTCGGCATAATCGAAGACCAGCATCCCGGTCATGGACGCCCGTGCCACCAGCAGCATCATGTAGTTGGCCGGGCCCCGCACCTCGTTCTCGTTGTACTGCGAGATCGCGCCGCAGATGATGATTCTGGCCCCGCGGGCGACGCAGGTCAGGACGTCGTCCAGGATCTCCCCGCCCACGTTGTCGAAGTACACGTCGACCCCGCGCGGCGCGAGTTCGCGCAGCGTTCTGCGCAGGCCCGGCATCCGGTAGTCGATCGCGGCGTCGAACCCGAACTCTTCGGTCACCACGCGGCACTTCTCTGGCCCGCCCGCGATGCCGATGACCCGGCAGCCCTTGATCTTGGCGATCTGCCCGGCCACGCTGCCTACCGCGCCGGCCGCGCCGGACACGACCACCGTGTCGCCCTCCCTAGGCTTGCCCACGTCCAGCAGCGCGAAGTACGCGGTCAGCCCCGTCATCCCGAGCACGCCCAGGTATACCGGCAGGTCGGCCAGCGACGTGTCGACCCTGATCACCCCCCGCCCGTCCGACACGGCGTATTCCTGCACGCCGAACGTGCCGTAGACGTGTTCACCGACGGCAAACCCGGGATGCTCGGACGCTATGACCCGGCCGATCGCGCCGGCCCGCATGACGGCCCCGAGCTCCACGGGCGGTACATAGGACGGGCGCGCACTCATCCAGCCCCGCATGGCCGGGTCAATGGATAGGTGCGAGATCTCCACCACGAACTCCCCGGCAACCGGGGCGGGTACCGCCTCGCTCGTGAACTCCCAGTCCCCGCGCCGGGGGAGCCCGGACGGGCGGGCGGCGAGGCGGACCTGGCGGTTGGTCTGTGGCACAGGCCTAACTTATCCCGAACGGGCCTCGGTTCAGCTGACGACGTCAGGGCCGGTGGAAGGGGCGAGGGTGCCCTAGGGGGAGACGCCACCACCCGTTCCGGATGAAAGAAAGAATTAGTCAGAACGGCCGGCGGCTACTGGCATAGCGCCCCGGACTACGCCGAACCGGCGCTAGCCTCGGCCCGCGATGCTCGCGCAGGTTATGCCGGCACCGCTAGACGGCACGTTGTCAGCGATCACACGACCGCTCACCTGGCACCCGCTGGGCTAGGTGACCATGATCCCGCCGATGTGGGACGATGTGACTGAGGAGGGCATGCATGGGCGGGCCTGCTGGCGGCGATGCGCTGGTCCTGCTGGCTGGCTCGGCGAGCGCGGCAGAGCGCGCGCTGGTTACGCGATGGCTGCGTGACGGTCACCTGCGTCCGTCCGCGGTGCTGTCGCTGGAGAGCCCGGACCTGGCGCGGTCGCTGGACCTGGCGGTACCGGAGACGGTGGTCACGGCCGTCCGTGTCGCATGGCTGCCGCCCGAACGAGGCGGCGCACGGCAGGTCCGCTGGTCGGACGTCCTATCGCAGGTCAACCCGCGGCGGCCGCCGGCGTTCTGGCAGAACCGGATCATGCGGCGCCAGCCGGACCGGGCCCGGATTGTGGTCGCGGAGCCCGCCACCGTGGCCGCGCTGCGCGACCGGTGGGGTGGCGCCGGCTCGTTCGCTGAGTTTGTGTCTCGGCAGGCCAGGCTCGCGCTGGACCGCTCCGAGCGGACGTTGCTCGGGTACCGGTACAAGGTGCCGAAGGAAGTCACCGAGGCGATTGAGGACAGCCCGCCCTTCCGCGCCGAGGTCGCCCGGCTCGCGGCGCGGCTGGGCCTAACCGAGCAGGAAGCGATGAGGCGCGCCGGGGCGGACCTGGACGGTCTGGCTGCCTCGATGAGTCCGATCGCGGTCGACCTGCTGTCCAACACGCTGCGCCCGCTGCACGCTTACGCGTGGGACGTGCAGGTAGACACCGCCGGGCTGGACCGGCTGCGGGCGCTGAACCGCGAGCACGCCCTGGTCTTCCTGCCCAGTCACCGCTCGTACGCCGATCCGCTGCTGCTTGCCGATGTCCTCGCCGAGCATGACTTCCCCCGCAA
>Ga0335076_10007789_pt1 | contig 10798 bp, 5 predicted proteins | sample Lox_Sample_25_FD_206717 | JGI IMG/M metagenome (GOLD analysis project Ga0335076, IMG submission 206717) | Soil microbial communities from Loxahatchee National Wildlife Refuge, Florida, United States - Lox_Sample_2.5 | ecosystem: Environmental > Terrestrial > Soil > Wetlands | place: USA: Florida...
TTTTTTGCGCGCCGGATGCGCGGGATCACGATGGCGTGGCCAGCACGCGTGAGCGATTTGCCGAGGCGCGATGTCGGCTTGATCAATTCACAACTCGATGATTCCGCGCTTGACGGCAATCGTCACGGCATGCGTTCGATCCGTGGCATCCAGCTTCGCGAGGATGCGCCGGAGGTGTCCCTTGACCGTCTCCTCGCTGATGTCGAGTTGGTCGGCAACACGCTTGTTCGACTTGCCGCTTGCGACGCAGCGCAGCACTTCCATCTCGCGTTCGGTGAGCTGTTCCTCACCCGCATGCCCGGCTATCTCGGCGGCTATTTCCGGCGGAATGACACGCTTGCCTGCATTCACGGCGCGAATGGTCTCTATCAGTTCCTTGTGCAAAAGGCTCTTCAGCAAATAGCCGGATGCACCCACCTTCAACGCGCGCAGGGCCTGCACGTCTCCGCGGTACGTAGTCAGAATGACGATGCGCGCATTCGGGAAATCCGCGCGAATCGCTTCGATCGCCTCGACGCCGTCCATGCGCGGCATCTGCAGATCCATCAGTGTTACGTCCGGTCGATGCGCGCGGAACATCGCCACGGCCTCGTGTCCGTCACTGGCTTCGGCCACCAGTTGCATGCCCTCCTGACTACCCAGTAGCGAGGCGACGCCACTGCGGAACAGGGGATGATCATCGACAACCAGGATGCGGACGGGTTGTGGCATGGATCCCCCGCTAAGGTATACGCCCGCGCATGACTTACTTGGCGATCCGCGCGTCGCGGGCTGACCCGCAGGAGTCCCTATAGACCTTTCACCAACGCTCGTCAATGAGGTTTATGAGCCGTCATGAGTGTCGCCAGCTCGAATAGTGTACAGCTGCGATGCGTGACGCAAGCCCCCCGAAAGGGGGGCGCGATCAGACCCTGAATTCGGGGAGCCTATCGGCTTCCAGAGTACTTAACATAGCGAATGCGCGGCCCTTTCTTCACGTTTCTGCGCGGCGCCCAAGGTGTCGCGCTCATTTTGCTGCGACTTTCGGTCGCCCTTGCGCTGTTCGTCAGCATCAATGGCCATGCTTCGTATGCGCTGGTTTCCGCCGGCGCCGGTTCGGTCGCGACGATGATTCTACTGGCCTGTCTTGCCGCGATGGTCTGCGCAGGGTTCATGACGGGCGTGTCGACTGTCGTCTGCGCGATCTTGCAGGTGGCTGTGGTCATCGCAGCCGGTATCGACACCGGCGCGCTGTATTTGCCAATTTCCAATGCCATTGTGCTCGCACTGCTTGGACCGGGGGAGTATTCGGTCGATGCGCACCTGTTCGGGCCGCGCGTTCTGATGACTACTTCGCATGGAACCAAGGATGGACAGGCCGCCCGGGAACCAAGGCGCTGACCTGTTTGGCCGAGGTAGTGACGACGCAGTGCACAACGGTTCAAAATAACCACGCGTATTACCTGATCGTGCACCTTCAGGCGCCAAGCGCTAACGAGGGGATAAGGGGGTTGCCATGCTGCGCCCATACTGCACTTCGGCCATCGCGCTGCGGCTGTTCACCTGGGTCGCGTTGGCACCTTGCGGCCTGAGCGCGACTACTGCGGAAGCCGAGGGTGATCGCGGCGAGAGCAGCATCGCCACCCAGGCGAATCAAGAGAGACAGCTGAAGGGTGAACCGGTGGCGGCTGCGGTCGATGACGAGAAGTCATCGCACGCCCGGCCTGACTCTGCGATCATGCCCGTGCAGCTTGAGGATGTCGTCGTCACGGGTACGCGGCTTCCGACCAGGAAAGGCGAAGGTGCACAACAAGTCAACGTGTACACCCGTGAACAGATCGACCAAAGTGGGCGAGCGAGCGTCAACGACTTCCTGAACACGCTCCCGGACGTCTCCTTGTCGTTTACGGAAGGGGCAGGCCAAGCCGGGTCAGGTCAAACCACCGTGAAGCTCCACGGGTTACCGGCCGGGACGACGCTGGTGCTCATCAACGGCCGTCGTGTGCAGAATTCCGCAATCACACTGGGTAGCTCGTTCGCGAGCAACTTCTTCGACCTCAACAATATTCCGTTGTCGGCCGTGGAGCGTATTGAGGTGCTTCCCGAGGGTGCATCCGCTGTGTACGGATCCGATGCGATCGCAGGCGTTGTGAACATCATCCTCAAAGGGCATTTCACTGGGACCGAAGCGAACGTCAGGTACTCGCATGCGGAGAATCTGCCACAGTGGGATGGATCTTTTGGAGTCGGCGAGCAATGGACACGTGGTGGATTCACGTTGCTGGGAAGTTTCCAGACGCGCAACGCGCTCAGTGGATTCGACCGCGCCGTGACCGCGACACAGGACCATACGGCTGAAGGCGGACTGGATGCGCGCTTGCTGAACTGCTCACCTCCCAACGTCTTTGGGATCAACGGCGCAAACCTCCCGGGGCTCGGTCGACCTTATGCCGCGGTTCCCGTCGGCTACGTCGGTGCGCCGTCCATCGCAGAGTTTGCGGGCACCGCAGGCACTCTTAACCGCTGCAGTCTTTACGCATACAACAGCTGGCTCCCCAAGACGCGACGTGGGAGCGCATTTGCGCAGGGCTACTACGATCTGAACGACTCCGTCCAGCTGTTTGCCGAGTTGCTGGGCTCTCGTGTGCATCAGGAGTTCAAGTACTACGACAGCGTGGTCTTTGGCAGCACCGCCTTCCAGCGATATACGGTCTCGGCATCCAATCCGTATAACCCTTTCGGCACAACGGTTGGGATCACCGGTTTGTTCCTATATGCACCGGTCGCATACGAATCGGAGGCTAGCTTCGTCAGGCCCCTTTTAGGCCTGCGCGGCGGATTCGGCTCCGACTGGCAATGGGAGTCGGCCGTGGTGTATTCGCGCGACCGTGAAACGTACACGTCGCCCAACACCGTCCAGGACACTGCTGCAATTCAAGCGCGATTCAATTCGCCTGATCCAGCGTTGGCGCTCAATCCGTTCGTGGACGCGCCGTTCGACAATCCGGCTTTCGACAGCACGGTATTGCACTCCTACATCCAGAACTATTCGTCGTCAGATCTTGGATTCGATGCGTTCGCGCGCGGGACATTGTTCAATCTAGCCAGCGGCCCCGTTAGGGTAGTGGTCGGCTCGGAGTACCACCGATACCGGCTATATACGGACAACGGCAACTATGCGAGCTTCTTGTACGGGCCTCCTGGGGTACCCGCGACTTATTACCGCAACAGCTATGCGGTCTTCGGTGAGAGTCGAATTCCGATCATTGCAAATTCCAGTGACCCGCAAGGCCCTGCCACGCTGGAAGGGACCCTCGCGCTGCGCCACGACCACTTCAACGACTTCGGCGACACGACCAATCCGCAATACGGCATTGAATGGCGGCCGGCTGAAGCGCTGCTCTTGCGCGCCGCGTACGGCGAGACCTTCAAGGCTCCGCCACTGTTTGCGCTCTATTCACCGGTCCTGCGGGTTTCGCCGAATTTCGTACGCGACCCACAGCGCGACAATCAACTTGTGCCGATCACGCTCGTCACCGGCGGAAACGTCAATCTGCAACCGGAGACCGGTTCGACGACAAGCTTGGGAGCTGAGTACGCGACGCAGGATCTGGAAGCCAGCCTTACCCAATGGCGCATAAAGGAGGATGGAAGCATACAGAGGATTCCACCGCAGACGCTCGTGAACAATCCCGACCTGGTGCCGGGCACCGTGCTGCGGAACGCAAACGGAACGCTGACCCAGGTCAACGCGATGCTGTTGAACTTCGGCACGATCGATGTTGAGGGTGTGAGCGTTCAGCTCGCATATAAATATCCATCGTCTTTCGGCCTGTGGACCCCGACGCTCGCGCTCACCAACACATACCGCTATCAGGTGGCGCTCACCCCTGGCGGCAAGCCAGTGAGCGCGGTCAGCCACGCCCAGAGCACCAATATCTGGGCCCCAAGGTGGAAGGGGTCGACAGGCCTGGGGTGGAGCAAGGACAACCTGGCGATCAACGGCACTGGCCGTTACGTTGGGTCATATCAAGACTACGCAAGTACTCGGCGCATCGGCGATTTCTGGTATTTCGACTTGAATGCAAAATACAAATTCGCCAAGTCGGCGCTCGGAACAGCGTTTCTCGAGGTTGGCGGCATCAACGTCTTCGACCGACAGCCTCAGATCTCTCGATACGCTTCAGGTTTCGGGGGGTACGACCCCGCGCAAGCTGACATACGAGGACGCCTTCTCTACGTGCGCCTCGGCACAACTTTCTAGGCGTGCGCGGAGCCACGTGAAGAGAGCATTCCTGCCGTGGCGATCCGTGATTGCGCTTTTTGCGTTCGTCTCGTGGTGCCCAAGTGTTGTTGCGCTGCGTGCGTCGCTCGACATCAGCCAATACGCGCACACCGCTTGGAAGATCCGCGATGGTTTTCCCAGCGGTTATGCCGAGGCACTAGCTCAGACACCCGACGGCTATCTCTGGCTCGGTACGGAATTCGGGTTGATTCGCTTCGACGGCGTTCGCCATGTTTCTTGGCAGCCGCCGCCTGGGCGACGCCTGCCAAGCAATCAGATTCGGGCGCTATTGGTTGCCCGCGATGGAAGCCTCTGGATAGGGACACGCAAAGGCTTGGCACGGTGGGCCAATGGAGAGTTGACGGAATACGCGGAATTTTCTGGCGAAGATGTAATTTCCATGATCGAGGGCAAGGACGGAACGATCTGGGTCGGCGGAAGAGGATCTAGTAGGAGCAGACTTTGCTCGATCCGGAGTACGAATGTCGAGTGTCATGGAGAGGATGGGTCCCTCGGCGAGTTCATACAGTCACTTTACGAAGATCGCGCAAGCGATATTTGGTTCGCGACAAGAAATAAATTGTGGAGATGGAGAAACGAGACGAGTCTCACCCAGTTCTCGATCCCAGGCGAGCCCGCTATCCACGTAGTGCTCGGGGATGAAAGTGGGGGGTTACTCGTTGGCACCTCGGGCGGATTGTTTCGCTGGGCCAACGGCACGGTCGAGGACGGCCCCATGATACTCGGAGATATTACGCGTGTCCTTCGCGATCGCGATGGCGGATTGTGGGTCGGCACCGGTGATGGCCTTCGGCATGTGCGCGACGAGCGCGTGGACTCCTACACGCAATTCCATGGTCTTTCGAGCAATACGATTACGGCGATTCTCGAGGATCACGAAGGTGACGTATGGGTCGCGACTCTCGACGGCGTCGATCGTTTTCGCGATTTCGCCATACCGACGATCTCAACAGCCCAGGGTCTGCCTGGTCGCCTCTTCTCCGTCTTGGCTTCTGGGGACGATATCTGGATGGGCACTGTTGGCGGACTGACTCGATGGAAAGACGGAAAACTCACCAATTTCCGCAAAGCCCCTGATCGCACTGCGCCGGTTCACGCACAACCCTTGCGCCTTGCTGAGGGAAATAGTGTTCGCGAAGTCTTCGATCACGCACTGCCTGACGAGCAAATTCATGCGTTGGCTAATGGCGAAGCCGCTCGTATTTGGGTCTCTACGCGTGGCGGTGTCTCTTTTTTCCAGGATGGCGGATTCGTCGCCCTGCCCGAAATCCATAGCGGAATATTTCATTCGATCGCCGACGATCTCACGGGTGGTGTATGGATCAGCCATCAGACGGAAGGCCTCATCCATTGGCGTCAGGAAGGAGCAATCGAACGGTTTCCGTGGAGCACGTTCAGACCCGACGCGACCGCAGCAACCAGCCTGCTGGCTGATCGCGTGCATGGCGGACTCTGGATCGGGTTCGCCTTCGGAGGCATTGCTCATTTTAGGGACGGAAAGGTTATTGCTTCGTACGAACTTAGCGACGGTCTCGGCGGAGGCCTGGTAGCGAGCCTCCATCTCGATCGCGATGGCACGTTATGGGCCGCGACGCAGGGCGGACTGAGCCGCTTCGGCGACGGTAGCATCGTCACTCTGACATCGTCGAACGGACTGCCCTGTGACGCCGTGCATTGGGCAATCGAAGACGATGCGCAGTCGTTCTGGCTCGGAACAGCCTGTGGTGTCGTTCGCATCGCGCGGCAGGAGTTGGAGGCGTGGACCTCGGATTCGAAGCGAAGAATTGATATCACTGTTTTTGATAGCGCCGATGGCGTGAGGAATCAAGCCATACCCACCACCTACACCCCAATCGTGGCGAAATCGACGGAAGGAAAACTTTGGTTCGTAACTTTTGACGGCGTCAGCATGATCGACCCACGACAACTTCCGTTCAACAAGCTCCCGCCGCCAGTCCACGTCGAGCAGATCACCGCCGATCGCAAGACGTACGAGGCTTCCTCGCAGCTACGCCTGCCGCCGCTAGTGCGCGATCTCGCAATCGACTACACAGCGCTCAGCTTTGTCGCGCCCGAAAAGAACCAGTTCCGTTACAAGCTCGAAGGCCACGACCGCGACTGGGTGGATGCAGGCAATCGCCGCCAGGCGTTCTACACCGACCTCGATCCCGGCAACTATCGCTTTCGCGTGATCGCGTCGAACAACAGCGGCGTCTGGAACGAAGAAGGCGCATCGCTTGATTTTTCGATTACGCCGGCGTACTGGCAGACGAACTGGTTTCGCGCGCTGTGCGCGGCGACTCTGATCGCATTGCTCGGGGCGCTTTACCTGCTGCGCGTGCGGCATCTGACGCGCCAGTTCACCATGACGCTCGATGCACGGGTGAACGAGCGCACGCGCATTGCGCGCGAGCTGCACGACACGCTGCTGCAGAGCTTTCAGGGTTTGCTGCTGCGGTTCCAGACCGTGCTGGAGCTGCTGCCTGCACGCGCGGGGGAAGCGAAGCAACTTCTCGCGGGCACGATCGACCAGGCAAGCGACGCGATCACGGAGGGACGGGACGCGGTCGAGGGGTTGCGCGCCTCGACCACCGAGACCAACGATCTCGCCGATGCGATCCGGAAGCTGGGGGAAGAACTCGCCGGCGAGACCGCAGACAGTGACGTAGTCCTTCGCATCGAAGTGCACGGGGTGTCGCGGAATTTGCATCCGATCGTACGCGATGAAGCTTTCCGTATCGCCGGCGAGGCCGTGCGCAACGCGTTCCGGCACGCCGGGGCGAAGCAGATCGACGTGGAGCTTCGCTATGACGCGCGCCATCTGCGCGTGCACGTGCGCGACCGGGGCAAGGGCATCGATCCGAAGGTCCTGAGCGAGGGCGGACGCGAAGGACACTACGGGATGCTCAATATGCGCGAACGTGCCCGCATCATCGGTGGCGAACTGACGGTGTGGAGTGCGCTCGATGCGGGGACAGAGGTGGAACTGACCGTGCCCGCTTCGCGGGCCTATGCGACGTCGCGTTCCCGTTTCGTGAACACGGCTCGCGGGGAAAAGGCCTCGTGAACTTGAGCCATCATGTTCGCAATGCTTGGATCGTTGGGAGCCCTCGGTGATGAGCATCGCCAAGCGGATGCTCATCGCAAGGCGGATCATCTGTTACCTCGCGCTCGTCTGCCTTCTGCCTCTGTGGTGCACGCGCGCGCTGGCTCTCGACGCGGCACTGGATGTGAGCCAGTACGCGCACACCGCATGGAAATACCGCGACGGCATTGCCAAGGGAGTTGCATTCGACTTTGCCCAAACGCCCGACGGCTACCTGTGGCTGGGCACGACGAACGGGCTCATGCGCTTCGACGGCATGCGCAGCGTCGCCTGGCAACTCCCGGCCGGGATTTCTCTTCCCGACAACCGGGTGCGCACACTTATGGTCGGCCGTGACGGAAAGCTCTGGATCGGAACCTGGGCCGGGCTCGCCAGCTGGAACGGCCAAAACCTCGAGACCTATCCAGCACTGGGGGAGCGCGTCATCAATGCACTCGCGGAAGATCGCGACGGTACGCTGTGGGTAGCTGGCGTGACGCTTCCCCAAGCGGGATTCCTCTGCTCCCTCCGCAGCGCAAAGGCCGATTGCACGACGGAACACGCTGCTTTCGGCAGGGTAGGATCTTTGCAGGAAGCTCACGATGGAAGTCTTTGGGTCGGCGCAATCAATGGCTTCTGGCGCCAGCAACCTGGCCCTCCCAAGGAATTTTCGTTGCCCGAGCCAATGAGCGGTTCGCTGCATATGTTCAGCGAAACCGCCGATGGCGTTGTTCTGGTTCTCACGCGCAACGCTGTCCTTCAGATCGTCAACGACAAAGCAGAGCCATATTCGATTCCTGATCTGCCGCGCGGCGTCCTGCTTTCCCAGATATTGGTCGATCGCGATGGGGGCATCTGGATAGGTACCCTGGATGCAGGATTGCTCCATGTTCACCAAGGCCGCGTCGATCAGTTTCGGCGCTCGGACGGTCTGTCCGCCGATCGAATTTTCGCGCTGTTCGAAGACCGTGAAGGCAATGTCTGGGTCTCGACGTTCGGCGGCATCGACCGCTTTCGCCCTCTTCCGGCAACGACCTATTCGGCGGCGCAAGGTCTGTCAGGAAGCCAAGGCGTATCGGTACTCGCCGGCAGGGACGGAAGTATCTGGATCAACAACACGGAAGGGCTCTACCGCTGGCACGAAGGCCGTGTCGTCGCCTATCACGCGAAGAAGCAGGAACCTCCCGCGTCACAACCGCCGATTGCCGACGAAGTCGTGGTGCCGGGATTGCCCGAGCGTGCAGTGACATCACTGTTTCAGGATCGAATTGGACGCATCTGGTTGGGATCGCAGAAAGGCCTCGGTTATTTGGAGAAGGAACAGTTCACGCCTGTAAGCGGCGTCGCAAACGGATACATCGACTCGATCGCCGAAGGTCCCGACGGCAAACTTTGGATCGCGCATCGCGACTCCGGGCTATTGCTCGTCTCTGCGGATCTCAAAGTAGAGAACGTTCCGCTGACGGGAGACAGCAAGACCCGCAATCCGTATCGGCTCGCCATCGATCCGGTGCGTGGCGGAATCTGGGCCGGCTTCCTGTCGGGAGGCGTCGTGCATCTCGCCGACGGGAAGATCGACGCGTCGTACTCTGCGACCGATGGACTCGGCAAGGGCATTGTCAACGATGTAAGCGTCGCGCCTGACGGAACGGTCTGGGCTGCAACCGATGGGGGCTTGACCCGCATCAAGGATGGCCACTTCACCACATTGGCCAGCAAGAGCGGACTACCCTGCGACGCGGTGCATGCAGCGATCGTCGATGACGATGGCGCGACCTGGATCTACACCACTTGCGGCATGGTGCACATCGCGCGCTCGGATTTCGATGCCTGGACTGCCGCCGCCGATCTGGGCAAGCCTGCGCCGACAGTGCGGATGACTGTCCTGGACGATGCCGATGGCGTAGCTGGTTTCCTCACGCCCGGAAGCACTGCCACGCCGCATCTGACCAAGGCGCGTGATGGGAAACTGTGGTTCCTGTCCGTGGATGGCGTAACGGTCGTGGACCCGCGGCATCTCCACGCCAACACCCTTTCGCCGCCAGTGCAAATCGAAGCAATCATCGCCGACCGGAGTCCCTACGACGCCTCTTCAACCGTACACCTGCCGCCGCTGGTGCGCGATCTGGAAATCGACTACACCGCGCTCAGCCTGGTCGCACCGGAGCAGAATCAGTTCCGATACAAGCTGCGGGGGCACGATAGCGACTGGCAAAACGTCGGCGCGCGACGTCAAGCCTTCTACACCGATCTTCCGCCAGGCACCTATCACTTTCAGGTCATTGCCAGCAACAACAGCGGACTGTGGAACGAGGATGGCGCGTCGCTCGATTTTTCGATCACGCCAGCGTACTGGCAGACGAACTGGTTCCGCGTGCTGTGCGTAGTAACTTCGATCGCGTTGCTATGGGCGTTGTACCTGCTGCGCGTGCGGTACCTGGCGCGCCGGTTCAGCATGACCCTCAACGCACGCGTGAACGAACGAACGCGCATCGCGCGCGAGCTACACGACACACTGCTGCAGAGCTTTCAGGGCCTGTTGCTGCGCTTCCAAACGGTTTTCGAAATGCTGCCGATCGGACAGGCAAAAGAACTGCTCGGGAGCACGGTCAACCAGGCTGCGGAGGCGATCGCCGAAGGACGCGATGCGGTGGAAGGTTTGCGCACCTCGACCACCGAGACCAACGATCTCGCCGATGCCATCCGCCGGCTCGGCGAAGAAATCGCCAAGGAGGTTGGGAACAACGAGCTGATCCTGCGCATTGAAGTGCACGGCGAAGCGCGGAATCTGCACCCGATCGTGCGTGACGAAATATTCCGCATTACCGGCGAGGCCATGCGCAATGGATTCCGTCACGCCGCGGCGAAGCAGATTGACGTGGAGCTTCGCTATGACGCGCGCTATCTGCGCGTGCGCGTGCGCGACCGTGGCAAGGGCATCGACCCGAAGATCCTGAGCGAGGGTGGACGCGAGGGACACTTCGGCCTGCAGAGCATGCGCGAGCGTGCCAGCATCATCGGCGGCGAGCTGACCGTGTGGAGTGCTCCGCATGCGGGAACGGAGGTAGAGCTGACCGTCCCGGCCTCGCGCGCGTACTCAGCTGCGCGTTTCCGGATCTTCAAGAAACAGCGTGGAAGCCACGAGTGATTCGTGTGCGCAGCCATAGCATCGCTTTTCACCGGATAGAAAGGCCGTTCCGAAGCCGAAGCACAGGCGCATGGACCGTGATAGTGACCATGCAGTGCATAAGGTTCACAATGGACGGGCGTCTGACTACACCAGATCGGCATCTCAGGCGCCGAGCATCAACTGGGGAGCTGTTGCAGAGTTCCGATGCGATGGGGAGGGGCATGAGAAATGTCCGGAATACAGTCCACTCTGCTGGTGCGGTGGTTGTTCGCTTTCGCCGGACTGACCCTCTGGGAGG
>Ga0335076_10007790_pt1 | contig 10797 bp, 7 predicted proteins | sample Lox_Sample_25_FD_206717 | JGI IMG/M metagenome (GOLD analysis project Ga0335076, IMG submission 206717) | Soil microbial communities from Loxahatchee National Wildlife Refuge, Florida, United States - Lox_Sample_2.5 | ecosystem: Environmental > Terrestrial > Soil > Wetlands | place: USA: Florida...
CTTGACTTGTAGTTAAAGGGATTGACGGTCTCCTCAAAGCTCGACGCCCAATCCAGAGACTTGCTGAAGGTGTAGGCGGCTTGCAGTTGCAGACCGTGAGAGAAGCGCTTCTCAAGACTCGCCTGGAACGAGTTGTAGGAAGAAGCGGCAATGGTGTCTTCCGCAAAAATGTTGCTGAACACCGAGATTCCATCCGTCGGGCAACCCGTACCGACTCCTCCACCGGTCAGCGGGTTGCAATTCGGTGAAGAATACGGCCTCAATCCCGGCAGGAAAATACCGTTCGGAGCGACGGAACCGATCGTGGTTCCTGCAGGGATGACGGTCGGATTGCCTCCTCCGTTTCCGGTATAGGGAAGGACCAAGCCGCCTGTTGGAGCTACCGCGGCCGGATCGATCAGAAACGAATTGTCCTCGGCGAACTGCCCACATGTTGTCTGGTTCCCGAATCCATCCGTAACCCACGTTGGGTCGGTATTCGCCAACGCAATGATGCCAAGGCAACTCTGCGGATTTGCTGCGTTGATGTCATGCGACGCCAGCAGCCGGTGCCCTTGCGATCCCACGTATCCCAGTTGCAAGACAACGTCCTTGATCAATTCGCGCTGAACTGTCAGGTTGTACTGAGCGGTGTACTGGGTCCGCATCTTGGGCTGAAAGTCGCCGTATAGAAGAATCGGACGGAAACTGGCCCAGTCGGTTTGCGCTCCCGGCTTCGGACTGAGAATTCCGTTAAACGGGTTCGGATTCACCGTACCGTCCTGGCCAATGAAGGGAGTATTGAAGAACGTTCCCGCCAGGTACGTGCTGCCGCCAAACGGTGGTTCGGCACCGAACTGTTCCAGAACAAGCTGCTCCATCGGGTTGTAGAACAGTCCCCATCCGGCACGGACGCTCGTTTTGCCATTCTTGTCCGGGCTCCACGCGATGCCAACGCGCGGCGCGAATGCCTTGTAATAGGTCTGAGTCATTCCCGCAGGAACACCTTTATCGCCGGGCACGACGAGGCCTGTCGGCTGTACCCCGGCATCGGCGCAAGTCGAAGCCCCGAGGTCCGCCTGCTCCGTCGTACTCAAAACGCAGGGATATTGAGTCGTGTCTTGCCCCGGCCGGAAGGTCTGCACGTGGTGAAGAACATCCGTGAGGGGAGTATCCAATTCCCAACGAAGTCCATAATTCAGCGTGAGCGATGGCGACATCTTCCAGCTATCCTGGGCGAACAGGTAAAGACCGGTACTTCGGACATTTTCTCTCTGAGCCGAGCCCTGATAGTAGCTATCGGCCATTCCCAGCAGGTACTCCGCGTTGCCGTCCGAGACCGAATTTGTCGTACTGCTGTCGAAAGTGAACTGCCCGCTTACGTTGTAATACAGGGTCTGATCAAAGCGGGAGCGACGAACGTCGGCGCCAAACTTGATGGTATGGCGTCCCTTCACCCAGGTCAGGTTATCCGACCACATAAAGGAATTGCCGACTTGAGGCAATTCTCCTTCCCAGCCATTGCCAATCGAGAACCCTCCTCCGACACTCACGAAGGGAACTCCTGTGTGGCTTGAGGGCAGCCCGGTAGTGATACCGAATTGAGGGTTGGAACCGTATTGACTCTGAATGTAAGGGGAATCCGACGTCCCTCCAAAACATTCGCCCTGTGGGATCGCCGACGTACACGACGACTGCACAGCCCCCGTCACCTGCGGGTGCTGGAAGGTCAACTGCCCTTCCCGCATGTAGGTGAATCGCGCTTCGTTTACGAGCGAGTTGTTGATCGTCCAGGTGTGGCTGGGATTGTACTGTTGATAACGAGAACCGATGTTGGCCCCGAATCCAGGAATGTTGGCTCCTGATGCCTGGAAATCATAGAAGGGCTGGAAGTTCGAGTCATCGGTGAAATAGTAGTAAAAGCTGAAACTCTGGTGATCGTTGATGTGATGATCGAATCGAACGGTAAGCTGATTCTGGGTATCCTTCATCGCTGGGACAGCCTGATAAGTGCCATCAGGCCGGTTGCCGAGTGGGACAAACCGCAACAAATCCTGCGCCACCGGGTCCATGCAAGCCTGCGGGACTTGATTGTCCAGGCCGGAATTTGGCAATCCAGGGTTTGTTACAGTAAAAATCCCTGGAAGCACGGCGCTATTGGGATCGTTCGGGTCCAGCAAGTGCGCTCCGTAGTAAGCACCCGAGGCGATGGGAGCACCACCTTGGGCGGCAATCGCTGCCTGGCAGGTTGTTGTAACCCCGCCGACGGTCGCCGATCTGACGGCTAGCGTCTGCGCGAGAAAATCGTCGCTGAGTTGCCCTCCAAAATTCACTCCTTGCTGATAGGTCCCCGCCAAAGCTTGCCCGCCATAAGAAAAGTCACCTGTTCTCATGGCAGACGTCGGCACGGCCACAGTCTCCCCGGAAATCCCCTGCCGCACGCGGCGGCCTTCGTATGACGTAAAGAAGAACGTCCTATCTTTCTTGATCGGACCGCCGAATGTTCCGCCGAATTGGTTCTGGTTCTCCTGCGGCTTTGTCGTATTGAAGTAGCCTTGACCGTTCAGAACGGTATTGCGGAAGTATTCGTACACGTCGCCGTGCCACTGATTGGTACCGGACTTCGTGACGACGTTGACGACAGCGCCAGAGTTGCGGCCGTATTCGGCGTCGAATGTATTGCTGATGACGCGAAACTCTTCGATCGCGTCCGGCGTAGGCTGAATGGTTGGCAGGTTGACAAACTCGTCGTTGGCATCGCCGCCGTTGACACTGAAATTGTTGGATCGACCGCGGCCACCGTTGACTGAAACGGCCCCAGCATCCCCACTCCCGTAGAATGTGCTGCCGCTTGATCCCAGCTGCGATTGCACGCCCGGCTGCAACTGAAGGAACTGATAGGTATCGCGGGCGTTCAATGGAAGCTCGTTCACGGAACGGTTATTGACAACGGCGCCGAGCTGCGTGCTGCTGGTCTCTACCAGCGGCGCCTCCGACGTCACATCAACGATTTCCTGGGCGCCGCCCAGCTGCATCGTCATGTTCAACGTGATGACTTGATTCACGTCGAGGTCAATGGCGTGGCGCACCGCCTTCTTGAATCCCGTCAGATCGAAGGTGAGTGTGTAGCTTCCCACCGGAAGATCGGGAAAGACATAGTCGCCGGTATCGTTGCTGCTCGCATCGTGGTTGACGCCGGTCGCATCATTGGTGGCCAGCACCTTCACCCCGCTGAGCACCGCGCCGCTGGGGTCGGCCACGCGGCCTAGTATCCGGCCTCCGGTACCCTGTGCAAGCACTTCGTGGGAAGAGAAAGCAAGGAGCAGCACGAACATACTCAAGTACGTCGCGCCCAGGCTGATCCGGGACAAGCGGGCTCGCAGTGACATGGAACCTCCAGACACCTTTGAGAGAGTTTGATTTTTCTTGAAATCGAACTGCTTTAACAGTGCTTGTATCCGGCGACAACCTTGCTATAATCCCGCAAGGTTAGAGAAGCCGGGCGGGGACTGTCAAGGGGAAAAAAAGCGTTCCTGTCTATAGAAATTTCTTATCGACGTGCTCTTCATGAAGTCGAGCGGGGCTGAACCTTACTTGAAAATCGGTGACGTGGCGCGGAAGGTAGGAGTGTCGCCTTCCGTGATCCGTTCATGGGAAAGTCTGGGACTAACGCGGCCACGTCGCACGGAGAGCAAGTACCGCATGTACACCGCCGAAGATGTGAAAGTCCTGAAGCGGGCGCGGTTCCTCCGCAAAGTGCGAGGGCTGAACGCCGCGGCAATCGTGCAATTGTTGAAGCGGGAAGGCAGGGTGCAACCTCCGGTCGATGGGAACACCCGCGCAATCGGAGCCCATCTGCGCCAGTTGCGAATTCAGCGAAAGCTTTCTCTGGCCCAGGTTGCCGAGGCCGCCGGCATCTCCGTCGGATTTCTGAGCGCTCTGGAGCGTTCGCAAATGAGCGGTTCTGTGGGGACGCTGCGCAAGTTAGCGCGTTTCTACAAGACCAACATCCTTGAGTTCTTCGACACACGTGGCGTCGATGGCCGCAGGGTGCGTCCGGCAGAGCGAAAAGTACTGGAAGCCGGGTCGGGAGTGCGAATGGAATTGCTTGCCTGGGGCAACACCGTGATGGAGCCCCACCTCTTCCGGATTGCCCCCGATTCGGGTAGCGGCGACTCTTACGCTCACGAAGGGCAGGAGTTCCTTTATATTCTGCGGGGCGATCTTGAGATCATTCTCGACGACCAAGAATACAGGCTGAAAGCCGGAGACAGTTTCTATTTCGAAAGCGCAACACCCCATCGTTGGAAGAACCCAGGACGCAGTGAGACTTTGGTTTTGTGGGTAAATACGCCGCCAACTTTCTAGTCGCGGGGAATCCATGCTCATCGATTCGCGATTCGTGGTCTCGGCTGTGGTTCTGAGCATTGCTCTTTTTCTGGGCACAAAATGCTTTGAGCAAGAAACTGAGGCAGCCGCAGCAGATACCGTGCTGATCCACGCGAAAATCTACACGGTTAATGCCAGGCAAACGTGGGCGGAAGCTTTGGCCGTCCGGGCGGGAAAAATTGTAGCGGTCGGGTCTGACTCTGAAATCCGAAAATATCAGGGACCGAATTCCCGCATGATCGATGCCGAAGGCCATCTGGTTCTTCCGGGTTTCACTGATAGTCACATTCATTTTCTCGACGGTTCCCTGAGTCTTACCCAGGTGAGCCTCGATGACGCCACCAGCGTGGGTGAAATACAACAAAGGGTGAAAGCCTACGCGATCGCGAATCCCAAGCTGCCTTGGATTCTGGGGAGAGGTTGGCAATACACCGTCTTCGGCGCTACCGGATTACCCAACAAATCCATTCTGGATCAGTGTGTCCCTGATCGGCCTGTCTACCTGGAAAGCTTTGACGGGCATAGCTGGTGGGCGAACACTGCGGCGCTGAAGATGGCCGGCATTGCGCGCGACTCCGCCGACCCACCGGGAGGACAATTCGTACGCGATCCGGGTACCGGCGAACCGACCGGGGCAGTAAAAGAAGATGCTGCCGACGCAGTGATCAGGCGAGTCATTCCGAAACCAAGCCGGGCGCAAACTCTGGATGCCCTGCGACACGGGATGCACGAGGCAAATGCAGTTGGCCTGGTAGGAGCGATCAGCCCGGACGGGGTACGCGTTGGCGATGCCGATTTCGCCGCACTTGACATCTACGCTGGACTGAAACGCGCGGGAGATCTGACGCTTCGGTTCTATATCGGGTCTCGGATTGAACCTTGACCGCATCGAACTCGGACGCCGTACATATCACGATGAATGGATTTCAGCGGGAGCTGCGAAGTTCTTCCTCGACGGAGTCATCGAATCGCACACAGCAGCGATGCTGGCTCCCTACACGAATGATCCGGAGCAGAGTGGCAAGCTCCTTTGGAATCCTGAAAAATATAAGGAAGCTGTAGCAGAGCTTGAGCGGCATGGGATTCAGGTCTACACCCATGCCATCGGTGACCGAGCTGTCCGCCTTGCTCTTGACGCGTACGAAGAGGCACGGGAACGAACCCACAACGATGATGCCCGGCCACGGATCGAACATATTGAGAGCATCACTGCGGAAGACATTCCGCGGTTCGGCAAGCTCGGAGTCATCGCGAGTTTCCAGCCTCTGCATGCGTATCCCGACGAAGACACTTTGAAGATCTGGGCTCCCAGCATTGGACCGGAGCGAGCGCAACGTGGCTGGGCATGGCGGAGCATTGAGAAAACCGGCGGCCTTCTCGCCTTCGGAAGCGATTGGCCGATCGTGACCATGAATCCGTGGCTTGGCGTGCAGAATGCCGTAACCCGGCAGACAACCGAAGGAGAACCGACCGGAGGCTGGCTGCCACAAGAGCGCATCAGCTTGGAAGACGCAATTCGCGGCTACACTCTGGGGGCTGCGTTCGCCGCACGACGCGAAAAAACTACCGGGACTCTTGAGCCCGGAAAGCTCGCGGACTTGATCGTCCTTTCTCAGGATTTGTTTACCATCCAGCCGGCCGCGATCGCTAAGACGGAAGTGCTGCTGACGATGGTGGGTGGGAAAGTGGTTTATCAGTCGCCCAAATGGAATCATCTCAAGAGTGCAAGGGAAGCGAAATGATGAAACGTTCCACGGTGACCGTCCTGCTGCTCTGCGCGATTGTAGGAACCGGATCGTGCGCGAAGAAGACCCCCACGCTGAATCTGCTGGTGTGGGAAGGCTATGCGGATCCGTCTTACGTCAAGACATTCGAAGAACAGAATCACTGCAAGGTATCTGCCTCCTACATGGGTTCGAGCGACGAACTGGTCGCGAAACTGCGCGGCGGAAGTGCCGGGAACTACGACGTGATCTCTCCTTCGAGCGATGTAGCTACTTCGATTGCGACTTCCGGCCTGGCGGCCCCGCTCGACTTATCCCAAATACCAAGTTACAGCCAGCTTTCCACCCAGCTCACTACTCTGCCGCTGGTGCGTGCGAATAGCCAAGTGTACGGAGTGCCCTTCATGTGGGGACCGGATCCGATCATTTATGACACAACGGCTTTTCCTCAACCTCCAGACTCATGGAATGTGATGTGGGATCCGAAATACAAGGGGAAGGTCTCTGTCTGGGACGACTTGTCGACGGTCTACATGGCCGCCCAGGTTTTGGGCTACGACAAGCCCGATCCATCGCGGCTTTATAACCTAAGCGATGAACAATTGGAGGCGGTGAAGAAGAAGCTGCTCGAGCTCAAGCCAAACGTCAGAAAGATGTGGTCGACGGGAGGAGAGCTGACGAATTTGTTTCAGAGTCACGAGATCATAATTGCCATGGGCTGGCCGCTGAATACCGCGGAATTGAAAAAGTCAGGCTTTCCGGTCGGCGAGACGATTCCTAAAGAAAACACCACCGGCTGGATCGATCACCTCATGATTACCGCAGGCAGCGAGAATAAGGAACTCGCACATAAGTTCCTCGAATACATGGTGCAGGCGAAAACGCAGAAGATGGTGACGGATGTGACTCACTATGTTCCGGCAAATCCGCAGGCCGGACAGTTTATGACGGCCGATCAGGTGAAGAGCTTGCACCTCGACGATATCGACAGTTATCAGAAGCGTATCTATTTCTGGCAAAACGTTCCTCGCCGCGCCAAGTACACAGAGATTTGGAACGAAGTCAAGGCGGCACAATAGCAACCTCTCAATTGCTCATGACATCCCCAACTCCTGGCAGCGTTGCTTTGGAAAATTCAATCGCTGTAAAACCGACCCTGTTGAGCATCCGCAAGGTCGCGAAGACCTTCGGACCAAATGTGGTGCTGAGAGATATATCGCTTGAAATTGCGGAAGGTGAATTCCTCACGATCCTTGGAGAGAGCGGTTCGGGCAAGACGACTTTGCTGCGCATCGTCGCGGGCTTTGAGAACGCAACTTCAGGGGAGCTGTGGATGGGAGCAGAGAGACTCGATGACCGGCCTCCTTATCGTCGCCCGATCAACACCGTTTTCCAGAGCTACGCCCTCTTCCCTCATCTGAGCGTCGAGCAAAATGTTGGGTATGGTCTGCGGGTTGCTAGGCGTCCCGAGTCCGAAATTGCCCAACGAGTAGCAGAGGCACTTGAAAAGGTAAGGATGACGGCGCACGCGCAGAAGAAACCGTCGAAGATCAGCGGAGGTCAGCAACAACGGGTTGCCCTGGCCCGGGCCCTTGTGAACCGGCCGCGTCTTCTGTTGCTCGATGAGCCACTTTCCGCGCTCGACGCCAATTTGCGCCGGCAAATGCAGGTCGAACTGAAGTCGCTGCAGCGTGAAGTCGGCATTGCCTTTGTTTTTGTCACGCACGATCAGGAAGAAGCAATGGTGATGTCAGATCGTATCGCGTTGCTGCGATCCGGAGAGTTGGAGCAGGTTGCTACGCCGCGTGATATCTACAGCCGTCCAGCTACAGCCTACGTGGCTCAATTCATAGGACACACAAATTTGCTGAGGGCTGATGTGCGGGACGGCACCGTTCGCTGCGGAAATCTGTCCTGGGCCGCATCCCAGCCAAATGGCCCTGCGCTTTTCTCTGTGCGTCCCGAACAGATTCGTTTGGGCTTCAGTTCCGCAGCCGGAACTGTAAGAGCCCGGGGACGAGTTCTGCACTCAGCTTTCCACGGAGCTACAGAGTTGATTCGAGTGAAATGCGGAGATGGGCTGGTAATCACACTAAGGACCGCAGGCAGCACTGTGATCGGCAATGAAGTCGAGATTGAATTCTCGGCCTCCGACGCGGTGCCGGTGCGTGAGTCTCCGGAGCGAGGCTGATGTTTTCCCGCGCCTACAAAACGGTCGTGACAGTGCCACCCCTCTTATGGGTCGCGGTCTTCCTGCTCGTTCCCTACTTTCTGATGTTTTGTTACAGCTTCTGGTCGGTCTCGCCCAGCCAGACCATCGTCCACACGTGGAATTTCGACAATTATAAGGAACTGATCGAGAAACCGGTCTACCTGCAGACGCTACTGCGCTCGATGTGGATTGCCGGGCGAGTCATGGTGTTCTCATTACTGCTGGGATATCCGCTCGCCTTTTTTTGTTCGTTTTATAGCGGCAGAAGGAAAGATCTGCTCTATCAGTTGGTCATTATTCCGCTCTGGGTCAGTTATCTCGTGCGTGCGTATGCGTGGAAAACAATTCTCGGTTCGGATGGCGTGCTCAACACCTTGCTGCAATACGTCCATCTGACCAGCCGCCCTCTGGATTTCCTTCTGTATAGTCCCTTCGCAGTCGTGCTTACGCTTACGCACATTTACACGCCGTTCACTTTCTTGCCAATTTATGCGGCTCTCGAGCACATCCCGCGCAATTTGGTCGAAGCATCGCACGATCTTGGAGCGAGCCCTGTCCAGACGTTCTGGAGAGTGATCTTCCCGCTTTCCATTCCGGGGGTGCTGGCCGGAGCCACCTTCGCGTTCGTGCTCAGCCTGGGGGACTTTCTGGCTCCGCTGCTACTTGGCGGCCCTAGCGGAATCATGATCTCGAACATCGTGGTCAGCTTATTTGGCGCTGCCTATAACTGGCCGCTCGGCGCTGCGATTGCGTTGGCCATGTTGCTGATTGTGGTCAGCCTTCTGTTTCTCTCGGAGAAACTGGAGAAGAAATGGAGTTTTTCGTGAACCGCGAAAACCAAAATGCGCGCTCGCGATGGCTGTTCGCACATGCCCTGATCGTTTTTGCGTTCTTGTATCTGCCGATTGTGGTGTTAATTCTCTACTCGTTCAATGGCCAGGGAGTTGGCGGATTCCCGCCTCGTGGTCTCACCCTCGATTGGTATCGCACATTGTTTGACGATGGGCCGATCTGGGATTCGGTGCTGAACAGCTTGAAGGTTGCGTTGGCCGCGATGCTGATTTCGCTCGCCCTCGGTATTCCGGCGGCGCTCGCGCTGGATCGCGCACAATTTCCGGGGAAGGCCCTGTTTCGCCGCCTCGTTCTGCTCCCGCTGATTTTGCCCGGAATCATCACCGGCCTCTCACTTCTCATGCTGTTCAACCTCATGGGGAAACATCTGGATCTCACGACCATCATCCTTGGCCACGGGACCGCGCTGATCTCTGTGGCTACGACAGAGGTTTTCGCAGGGTTGCAGAAACTCGATCGAGCACAAGAAGAAGCCTCTCTCGATCTCGGCGCAAATTATTGGCAGACTTTCTGGCGCGTTACCGTCCCAAACCTGAAGCTGCCCATCATTGGGGCCGCGCTACTGATTTTCACGCTTTCGATGGACGAGATTGCCGTCAGCTTCCTTCTGATCGGACGCGACAACACTCTTCCGCTGGAAATCTGGGGGAGATTGCGCCGCGGAATCACACCCGAAATCAACGCCATATCGACGATCATCTTTCTCGTTTCGCTGGCGGCGATCATCTTCTGGTATCGCCTGCGGCTGAGATCGGAAGCTAGCGTGGACGTAGGCATGGAACTTATGGAAACTTCCGTGGGGGCATAGCAGTGAGCGCGAATCGCAGGGACTTTATCAGATTTGTCGTCGCGGGGGCAGTTTCAGCGGGGTGCCCGGTCGATCTATCGCTTTTGGCTCAAACCGAAGCGCACTCGAATACTCCAACAGTCGATGGTGAAGAGAATCGGATTTGCCACCAGGTTCGCGATGGAAAGGTTTTTTCGAGGCCGCCCTCATCCGCAAAATACGACGTTGTTGTCGTAGGTGGAGGAGTCAGCGGGCTCACGGCGACTTATCGACTTCAAAGCCGCGATGTGTTGCTCCTGGAAAAAGAACCGCACTGGGGCGGCAACGCCTACGTCATGGATTACCAGGGCAGCACTTACGCGACCGGCGCGGCTTTCCTGGAAGCGGATACGGAGGCGTTTCGTTTCGCCAAAGAAATCGGGCTCGATCCCTTGCCTGTGGCCTGTCCGGACGGCAGCATCATCAATGGCGAGTTCATCCCCGATACTTGGGGAGACGGGCTTAACCGCCTTCCGTATCCACCCATCACGCGCGACAGCTTCAAGAAATTCCGAAAAGAGATGATGAACATCGATGTGGAAAGCGATCAAACGTCGCTGTACAACCTGCCGTTTTCGCACTTCATGAAACTGTATTCTCCGGAGGTCAAGCAATGGTGGGACGGATTCGGGCCGTCCAATTGGGGTGCAACCAGCGATGACACGGCGGCGGCGTTGGGAATCGGAACCTTGCAGTGGCTCGTAGCCTCGAGCCGCTCTGATCGACGCTATACCTGGCCCGGCGGGCTTGGTGCGATTACCAAGAGGCTGTCAGAGATTCTGCAGCCCAAGCTTGGCGAACGTATGCAAACAGGA
>Ga0335076_10007791_pt1 | contig 10797 bp, 9 predicted proteins | sample Lox_Sample_25_FD_206717 | JGI IMG/M metagenome (GOLD analysis project Ga0335076, IMG submission 206717) | Soil microbial communities from Loxahatchee National Wildlife Refuge, Florida, United States - Lox_Sample_2.5 | ecosystem: Environmental > Terrestrial > Soil > Wetlands | place: USA: Florida...
CGACCGACCGTCGGCGGGCGCCAGCGCGGCGGTGAACGCGACGGCGGCGACGAACGCGACGTTGAAGAGCACGTCGTAGAGCGCGAAGACCAGCCCGCGGTGCTCGTCGTCGACGGTGCGCTGCACTGCGGCGTCGACGCTGACCTTCACCGCCTGCCCGCCGAAGCCGAGCAGGAACGCGGCGCCTATCAGCGGCGGCGCGCGGAACGGCAGCGCCAGCGCCGCCAGGCCCACCCCGGTCAGCACCAGCTGTGCCGGCACCCAGCGCCCGATGCCCCACCGTCGTACGGCTGCCGGGGTGGCGATCGCACCGAGCGGCACCGCGATCGCCAGTGCGGCGAAGGTGACGCTGACCCCGCGCAGCCCGCCGTCGGCGTCGGACGGTCGGTGGAAGAGCCCGCGCTGCTCCAGGACGACGAGCACGGTCATGACGCCGAACGTCACGCGGTACACGCCCAGCGCCGCGAGGGCGTTCCACGCCCGCCGGACCCCGTACAGGTAGCGGATGCCGCGGACCAGCTCGTGCACGTCCTCGGCGATGCTCAGCCGCGGCGGCGGTCCGGCACTGCGGTCCGGGCCGAGCTCGTCGCGACGCAGGAACGTCGCGGTGACCGCGGCGAGCAGGTACGCCAGCGCCGCGGCGACGACGATCCCGGCGGCGGCCGTGTCCGAGCTGCCGGCGAGGAAGCGCGCGAGCAGGCCGGCGCCAGCACCGGCCGCGGTGGCGACGGTCCCGCTCGTGGTCGAGACGGCGTTCGCGGTGACCAGGCGGTCGGGCGGCACCACGTGCGGCAGCGCAGCGGACAGCGCCGCCAGGATGAAGCGGTTCACCCCCAGTGCGCACAGGGCGAGGACCACGAAGCCGACGCTGTCCTGGCCGTGCAGGACCAGTGCGGCCAGCCCGACCGCGATCACCGACCGGACCACGTTCGCGCCGAGCAGGATCTGCCGGCGACGCCAGCGGTCGATCAGCACCCCGACGAACGGCCCGACCAGCGAGTACGGCAGCAGCAGCACCGCGAACGACGCGGCGATGGCCGTCCCGCTCGCCTGTCGCTCCGGCGAGAACAGGACGTACGACGCCAGCCCGGCCTGCAGGACGCCGTCGGAGAGCTGTCCCAGCAGGCGGGTGCCGAGGAGGAGCCGGAAGCCGCGCCCGGCGAGCACGACGCGCAGGTCCGACGTTCGGCTCACGACGTCAGGCTAGGGCTCCGCTCGCCCGCCGGACACGCCGCGAGGCCGGTCCCTTTTGCAGGGGCCGGCCTCGGCTGACGGCTGGCTGGGCGTCGAGCGGCGGCTCAGGCGTCGCCGCGGATGAACGCCTCGACCGCGTCGCGCGCCTCGTCGTCGCTGTACTGCACCGGCGGCGACTTCATGAAGTACGAGGAGGCCGACAGCACCGGGCCACCGATGCCGCGGTCCTTGGCGATCTTCGCGGCGCGGATCGCGTCGATGATGATCCCGGCCGAGTTCGGCGAGTCCCACACCTCGAGCTTGTACTCCAGCGACAGCGGCACGTCGCCGAAGTTGCGACCCTCGAGCCGGACGAACGCCCACTTGCGGTCGTCGAGCCACGCGACGTAGTCGGACGGGCCGATGTGCACGTTGCGGGAGGAGATCTCACCCTGCAGCTGCGAGGTGACCGACTGCGTCTTGGAGATCTTCTTGGACTCGAGCCGCTCGCGCTCGAGCATGTTCATGAAGTCCATGTTGCCGCCGACGTTCAGCTGGTAGGTCCGGTCGACGGTGACGCCGCGGTCCTCGAACAGCTTGGCGAGCACGCGGTGGGTGATCGTGGCGCCGATCTGCGACTTGATGTCGTCGCCGATGATCGGCACGCCCGCCGCGGCGAACTTGTCCGCCCACTCCTTGGTGCCGGCGATGAAGACCGGCAGAGCGTTGACGAACGCGACTCCGGCGTCGATCGCGCACTGCGCGTAGAACTTCGCGGCCGTCTCCGAGCCGACCGGCAGGTAGCAGACCAGCACGTCGGCGCGCGCCTCGCGCAGCGCGGCGACCACGTCGACCGGCTCGTCGTCCGACTCGGTGATCATCTCGCGGTAGTACTTGCCGAGACCGTCGAGGGTGTGGCCGCGCTGCACGGTCACGCCGGTCGGCGGCACGTCGCAGATCTTGATGGTGTTGTTCTCGCTCGCGGTGATGGCGTGCGCCAGGTCCTGGCCCACCTTCTTGGCGTCCACGTCGAACGCGGCGACGAACTGCACGTCGCTCACGTGGTAGCCGCCGAGGTCGACGTGCATCAGGCCGGGGACCTGCTCGGAGGGGTCGGCGTCTTTGTAGTAGTGGACGCCCTGAACGAAGGCCGAGGCGCAGTTGCCGACGCCGACGATCGCCACGCGGATAGAGCCCATCTCCGGCTACTCCTTGTCGTTCCCGGTCGCGGGCTGCGCCCGTACCGGCTCGGGACGACCCGGCTCTTCGCCGTGCCGCTCAGTTGCAATCAGTTCGTTCAGCCAGCGCACCTCGCGCTCCACGGACTCCAGCCCGTGCCGCTGGAGCTCGAGGGTGTACGAGTCGACCCGCTCCCAGGTGCGGGTCAGGGACTGCCGCAGTGCGTCGACCCGCTCCTCGAGCCGGCTGCGCCGGCCCTCGAGGATGCGCAGTCGAACGTCCGCGTCCGTCTGGGCGAAGAACGCCAGGTGGACGCCGAACTCCTCGTCGTCCCACGCGGCGGGGCCGGAGTCGGCCAGCAGGTCCTGGAACCGCTCCTTGCCCTCGGCGGTGAGGCGGTAGACGATCTTGCCCCGGCCGCTGGTGCGGCGGACGCCGGTCCGGGTGGCGGCGTCGTCCTCGACGATCCAGCCGCGAGCCAGCATGTCCTTCAGGCAGGGGTACAGCGAGCCGTACGACAGCGCCCGGAACGAGCCCAGCACGGTGTTGATCCGCTTGCGGAGCTCGTACCCGTGCATCGGGGCCTGGTGGAGCAGGCCGAGGACGGCGAGCTCGAGCACGCCGCTCTTCCGGCTCATCCCGCCTCCTGGCTCTCACTCGATCGGACCACCACGATGTATCGGACCGATACATCCGGACGATACGGCCGGATCCGTCCCGAAGCAAACCCGACGTGAACGGGGCGTGTCCAGCCCGGGTTCGACGCCCGATCGGTCCCAGCGCGCGCCCGCCGGACGGCGCCTACCCTGGTGAGCCATGTGGTCCCAGCGGTCGGTCGTCGACTACGGGCTGCAGCGCCGTGCGACGCTGACCGCCCTGAGGTCGGGCGGGGCCCTGGCCGCGGACGTGTGCGACGCGGACCCGTACCTCATGCGGGCGGCTCGCTTCCACGGGGAGCCGACCACCCGGGCCTGCCCGGTCTGCCGTCGCGACGGCCTGGTGGAGCTCAGCTACGCCTTCGGTGACGAGCTCGGCCAGTACTCCGGGCGGATCAAGTCACCGGGCGAGCTGGCCCGCATGGCGCACGAGCACGGGGAGTTCAGGGTGTACGTCGTCGAGGTGTGCCAGGGGTGCGAATGGAACCACCTGACCTCGTCGTACGTCCTGGGAGATGGCGTCCCGCGCCGGCCTCCGCGCCGGCAGCACACCGTCGAGGACGACTACTGACCGTCATCTGACGACGTCGCTGACGACCGAGAGCACGTCGCTGACGACCGAGAGCAAGGACTGTGAGGATCGACTACCCCCGCCGGGGTCGGGCCGGCGTGCGCCGCTACCTGCCGTCGTGGCGGCAGTGGCTGGCGCTGCTCGCGACCGGCTTCGGCCTGCTCGTGGCCGCCTTCGCCGTCCTGTACGTCAAGGTCGACGTCCCCCAGCCCAACGACCAGGCGCTGCAGCAGTCCTCGGTGGTGTACTTCGCCGACGGGCGCACCGTCCTGGGCCGCTTCGGCCAGACCAACCGCCAGTCCGTGCCGCTCTCGCAGGTGCCGGTCAGCCTGCAGCACGCGGTGCTCGCCGCGGAGGACCGGCAGTTCTACGAGCACGGCGGCTTCTCCCCGACCGGCATCGTGCGCGCGGCCTGGAACGACCTGCGCGGCGGCTCGCTCGAGGGCGGCTCGACGATCACGCAGCAGCTGGTGAAGAACTACTACCTGACCCAGCAGCGCACGCTCAGCCGCAAGGCGCAGGAGTTCATCGTCAGCATCAAGATCGAGCAGCAGCTGAGCAAGGACCAGATCCTCCAGGACTACCTGAACACGATCTACTTCGGCCGCGGTGCCTACGGCGTCGAGGCGGCGGCGCGCGCGTACTTCCGCACCGACGTGCAGGACCTCTCCCCGGCCCAGGGCGCCGTGCTCGCCTCGATCCTGCGCTCACCAGGGGCGTACTCGCCCGAGCACCATCTCGACGCGCTGAAGGCGCGCTGGGCGTTCGTCCTGGACGGCGAGGTCACCGAGGGCTGGATGACGCCAGCACAGCGTGCCGCGGCGGTCTTCCCGCCGATCGCGGCGCGCGCGGTGGCCGGCCCGAGCGGACCGAACGGCTACCTCGTGGCCTACGTGCAGTCCGAGCTGGCCGCCAACGGCATCTCCGAGGACGACCTGGCCAGCGGCGGGCTGCGCGTCTACACCTCGATCGACGCGAAGGCGCAGGCGGCAGCGGTGGCCGCTGTCGCCAAGGAGCGGCCGACGACGAACGCCAAGGGCGTGCGGGTCGGGCTGGCCTCGGTCGACCCGCGCACCGGCGGCATCGTCGCGATGTACGGCGGCCCCGACTACGGCCACCCGCAGTACATCAACGACGCGACGCAGTCCATCGCGCAAGCCGGGTCGACGTTCAAGGCGTTCACGCTGGCCGCCGCGCTCCAGGCGGGCATCACGCTGGACACGCGCTGGGACGGCGCGAGCGGCCGGGTGTTCACCGACGCGCACGGCAGCACCACCAAGCCGATCGCGAACGAAGACCACAAGAGCTATGGCCACATCACGCTTCTGCAGGCGATCGAGGACTCGGTCAACACCGTGTTCGTCGACGTCGAGAACCAGCCGCAGGTCGGTGCGCAGGCGGTCGTGCAGGCCGCGCGGGACGCGGGCATCCCGGACTCGGTCCAGATCGACCCCACGCTGTCCGCGACCCTCGGCGTCGCCTCGCCCACCGCGCTGGACATGGCGTCCGCGTACGCGACCTTCGCGTCCGGTGGACTGCGCTACCCGCCGACGGTCGTCACGAAGGTGGTCGGTACGAACGGCGGCACGCTCTACCAGCTGACGCCGCGACCGACGCGGGCGTTCGACCAGGACCTGGTCGCGCAGGTGGACTTCGCGCTGCAGAAGGTCGTCACCGACGGCACCGGGACGCGGGCCCGTGCGGTCGGGCGGCCGGTCGCCGGCAAGACCGGCACCACCGACAGCAACCTGTCGGCGTGGTTCGTGGGCTACACGCCGCAGATGTCGACGGCTGTCGTCCTGTTCCGGACCGGTCCGGACGGTCGTACGCGCGAGTCGCTGACCGGCGCTGGCGGTGGCGGCCGGGTCAACGGCGGGTCGTTCCCGGCGGCGATCTGGACGGCGTACACCAGCGCCGCGCTCAAGGGCACGCCCGTGCTGAAGTTCCCCACGGCGCCCGAGCCGCCCGCCCTCACCGCCTCGCCCACGCCGACCCCGACCGCGTCGCCGACACCCACCGCCAGCGCGTCGCCGACCCCGTCCGCGTCGACGTCCGGCCCGTCGCCCAGCCCGTCGACCAGCCCGTCGCCCGGTGGTGGCACGCCGTCCCCCAGCGCGCCGCCGGGCGGTGCCGGGGCTGGGGCCCTCGTTCCTGGCATCCTGACGGCGGGCGACCGACGCCCGTAGCAGGACCGGTCCGGACGGGAACGAGGTGCGCGTGGCCCAGGCCGACGTCGTGCTGCCGACGCGCGACGACCCGCTGGTCGCCGCCGGGAGCGACGGCTTCGGCGGCGTCGCCGGGACCCGGGTCCGCGGGCTCGGCCCGCGCCGCGCGATCGCCACTGCGCTGATCCTCACCGCGATGGTCTGCTGCTTCGCGCTGCTGCAGAAGCAGCCGTGCCGGGCCAGCGCCTGGACCAGCGACAGCATCTACCCCGACCTGTGCTACTCCGACATCGCGTTCCTGTACCGGCTGCGCGGCGGCGTCGCCGAGGGCCACTCGCCGTACTCCTCGTCGAACGGCGCGGTGCCGCTGGAGTACCCCGTCCTGACCGGCGCGATGGTCGTCGCGGCCGCCAAGATCACCTCGGCGGTGGACGGCAGCTCGGACGACACCGACCGCAGCCGGACGTTCTTCGACGTCACCGTCGTGATGCTCGCGGCCTGCGCCCTTGTGACGACGTGGGCGGTCGGTCGTACCGCCGGCCGACGACCGTGGGACGCGATGATGTTCGCGGTCGCACCAGGCCTGCTGCTGACGGCGTACATCAACTGGGACCTGCTGCCGGCGGCGCTCACCGCGTGCTCGCTGCTCGCGTGGTCGCGACGAAGACCCGGTCTGGCCGGCGTGCTGCTCGGGCTCGGCATCGCCGCGAAGTTCTACCCGCTGTTCCTGCTCGGCCCCCTGTTCCTGCTGTGCCTGCGTGCGGGGCGGATGCGCGCGTTCGGCACGCTGCTGCTCGGCACCGTCGCGGCGTGGGCGGTCGTCAACGTCCCGGTGGCGCTGCGCTGGCCCAGCGGGTGGGCGACCTTCTACGAGATGTCGCGCACGCGCGACGCGTCGTTCGGGTCGCCGTGGTACGCGCTGGACCGCTCCGGGTGGGTGATCCCGTCCAACGTGCTCAGCGTCGTGTCGGCAGGGTCGTTCGCCGTGCTGTGCCTCGGCATCGCCGCCCTCGCCCTCGCCGCGCCGCGCCGGCCCCGGCTGGGCGCGCTCGCGTTCCTCGTGGTCGCGGCGTTCACCATCACCAACAAGGTCTACTCGCCGCAGTACGTGCTCTGGCTGGTCGCACTGTTCCCGCTGGCGCGCCCGCGCTGGCGCGACTTCCTGCTCTGGCAGGCCGCTGAGGTCGTGTACTTCGTCGCGGTGTGGTGGCACCTGCAGGGCCTGACCTACCCGGACAAGGTCGTGGTCCCGGAGTGGACCCACAACGGCGCGACGTTCCTTCGCATCGCGGCGCTCGGCTGGGTGTGCGCGCTGATCGTGCGCGACGCGCTGCGGCCGCAGCACGACCCGATCCGCGCGGACGGCTCGGACGACCCGGCTGGTGGCGTGCTGGACGGTGCGCCGGACCGGTTCCGGCTCGGCGGACGGCGTGGTGGGAGCGGTGACGGGCTAGCGGACGACGACGGCGTCGAAGGTCGTGGTGGTCATCCGGACGTCGACGTCGAGCTCGCTGCCCACGGCGGGGACGGGCTCGACGGCGGGTAGCCACAGCAGCGACACCTGCATGTGCGGCGGCTCCGCGAACCAGCGTCGGGCACCGCCGACCCGGAACGGGGACAGCGCCCGTCCGACCAGCTCGAGACCTCCGGTGCCGGCCGCCCGCACCCGCTGACCCATCCCGCCGCCAGCGGGTGCGGCCAGCGCGATGCCGTGCGACGTGCCACCGGACACGACGACCAGGTGGCCGGCGCGTCCGGCACGGCGCTGCCGGTAGCCGTACCGCTGCCCGCGCGCGACCTCGTGCACGGCCAGCACGGTGGCCCGCGGCTGGTGCGCGTCGGAGCCCAGCCAGAGCCGCGTGCCGATGCGCGGGCGCAGCGTCGTGCCGACAGCCGCGGCGCCCGCGGCGGCCAGCTCGGCATCGGTGAGGTGGCTGACCCACAGGGTCGGCGCGGTGAAGCCGTGCCGGCCGAGCCGTTCGACCGCCTGCACCACCTCCGCGATCTTCCCGCCCGGCGGCTGCGTCATCGGCAGGTGCAGGGCGAACCCCTCCAGACGGTGTCCGCGCAGCCCGGCGGCCACCTGCCCGAGCTCGGCGTCGGTGAGCCCGAACCTGCGCACCGACGACATCAGCTCGACGACGACGCGGTGCCCGCGCAGCGCATCGAGCCCGTCGGCCGACGCGACCGTCCGAAGGACGCGGTCGTCAGGTTCGCCGGGCTCCACGTGGACCTGCGGCAGGTGCGGCTCCAGCACCAGCACGTCGCCGTCGTACCCCGAGCGGGCGGCAGCGACCTCGGCCGCGACGCCGACCGCGAGCGTCGGCGAGGCCAGCCGCTGCGCCTCCTGCGCGAGCATCGCCAGCCCGAACCCGTAGCCGTTGCCCTTCGCGACCGGCACCAGTCCTGGTACGGCCGCCGCGACCGCGTCCTGGTGCGCGCGCCACCGCGCGCCGTCGACATAGAGGGTCAGTGCCATCTGCCGTCCAGTCGCCGTCTCGGGTACGCCTGCGCGGGCCTAGCGGCGCGCCAGGTAGAGCTGGAACGCCTTGTGCAGCACCGGGGAGAGCGGGTAGTCCCACTCGCCGAGGTACTCGACCGCCTGGCCGCCGGTGCCCAGCTTGAACTGGACCAGGCCGACCAGGTGGTCGTCAGGCGCGAGTGTGTCGGAGATGCCCCGCAGGTCGTACACCGACGCGCCAGCGGCGACGGCGTCGGTGACCATCCGCCACTGGACCGCGTTGCTGCCCCGGTGCTCGCGGCCGGCGGTGCTCGACGCTCCGTAGGAGTACCAGACGTGCCCGCCGACGCGTACCCAGGTCGTCGCCGCCAGCAGCTGGTCCTCGCGCCGGGCCAGGTACAGCCGGAGCCGGTCCGGGTCCTCGGCGGTCATCGCGCGGAACATCCGCTGGAAGTAGCCGAGCGGGCGCGGGGTGAAGCCGTCGCGGGCGGCGGTCTCCAGGTAGAGCGCATGGAAGGCGGGCAGGTCGTCCGCACCGCCCTGCGCCACCTCGACGCCGTCCTTCTCGGCCTTGCGGATGTTGCGCCGCCACAGCTGGTTGAAGCCGGCGAGCAGCTCCGCCTCGGTGCGTCCGGCCAACGGCAGCTGGAAGACGTACCGCGGCTGGTAGTCGCCGAAGCCGGCACCGCCGGAGGGGTCCTGCCGCCAGCCGAGGTCGCGCACCCGGTCCGCGACGGCCAGCGCCGCCTCGTCCGTGTGGTCGGCCGGCAGGTCGGCGAGTCGCTGCGGCCGTCCGGCGCTGTCGTCGGCGAGGGCGGCCTTCACGGTCTGCGCGTCCCATCGACGGGTCACCAGCTGCGGGCCGATCTTCACCGAGAACGCCCCTCGCCGCCGCAGCACCTCCAGCAGCGGGCTCAGCACGTCCGTGGGCTCGTACGCCTGCCAGTCCACCACCGGACCTTCGGGCAGGTACGCGAGGTAGCGGCGCACCCGGGGGATCTGCCGCAGCAGCACCAGCCCGGCCGCGACGAGCCGGTCGCCGTCGTACCAGCCGTAGCGCTCGCTGCCCCACTCGGCCTTGACCTGCGCCCACGCCGGCGTCTGCAGGAAGCTGCCGGAGCGCTCGGTGACGAAGGACAGGTGCGCGTCCGCTGCGAGGGGCCGGATCTCCAGCGGCATGGCGGTCACCCTACGGGGGCGGCTGTCGTCGGTTCAGGCCGGCAGCTCGCGGCGCAGGAACGCGATGTCGGCACCCTGACCGTCCGCCCCGCCCGGCGTCTCGCACACCACCGGCGCGCCGGCGGCCGCGACGACCGCGACCAGCTCCACCGGGTCGATCGAGCCGCTGCCGAGGTTCTCGTGCCGGTCGCGGCCGCTGTCGAAGCCGTCCTTGCTGTCGTTCGCGTGCACGAGGTCCACGCGGCCGGTGATCGCCTTGACCCGGTCGACCACGTCCAGCAGCTCGATGCCACCGGCCCAGGCGTGGCAGGTGTCCAGGCAGAAGCCCACGTCGAACCCGTCCAGCGCGTCCCACAGCCGGCCGACCGCCTCCAGCCTGCGGGCCATCGCGTGGTCGCCGCCGGCGGTGTTCTCGATCAGGACCGGCAGCGGCGCCTCCAGCCGTTCGAACGCCTTGCGCCAGTTGTCGAAGCCGACCTGCTCGTCGTCGTCCGCGCCCACGTGACCGCCGTGCACGATGATCCCCGCGGCACCGATGGCCGCGGCCATGTCTGCGTGCTGCTGGAGCAGGGTGCGGGACGGGATCCGGATCCGGTTGTTGGTCGAGGCCAGGTTCAGCCGGTACGGCGCATGCACGTACAGCCGCACGCCAGCCGCCGCGGCCTCGGCCCGCAGCCCGTCCGCCCCGGCGGCGTGCGCCACCACCGGCGCGGCCCAGCCCTGCGGGTCGCCGAGGAAGATCTGCACCAGGTCGGCCCCACGATCGAGCGCTGCCCGGACCGGGTCGTCCGGCTCGACGTGCGCGCCGATCAGCAGCCCGGTCCTCACGCAGGCGAGCCTTCCACAGCCCGCGCCGGCGGATTAGGGGTGGCCCGGCGCGGTCGGGTACCTTTCTCGGGCCGCTCGGGGTCCGTCCCCGGGCGCGACGCACGTCACCCTCCTGCCACGGACCGACCGTGGCCGCCTGAGTCCAGAGGAGGTGGGTTGTCCGCATGCGTCAGTACGAGCTGATGGTGATCCTCGACCCCGAGCTCGAGGAGCGCACCGTAGCCCCCAGCCTCGACCAGTTCCTGAACGTCGTCCGGCAGGGCGGTGGCACCGTGGAGAAGGTCGACATCTGGGGCCGTCGCCGGCTCGCCTACGAGATCCAGAAGAAGACCGAGGGCATCTACGCGGTCGTGGACCTCGAGGCCGAGCCAGACGTCGTCAAGGAGCTCGACCGCCAGCTGAACCTCAACGAGGCCGTGCTGCGCACCAAGGTCATCCGTCCCAACCGTCGGTAGGAGCGCACCATGGCCCAGGGCGACATCCCCGTCACCATCGTCGGCAACCTGACCAACGACCCCGAGCTGCGGTTCACGCCCAGCGGGGCGGCCGTCGCGTCCTTCACGGTCGCGGGGGGGGCCGCCGGGG
>Ga0335076_10007792_pt1 | contig 10797 bp, 10 predicted proteins | sample Lox_Sample_25_FD_206717 | JGI IMG/M metagenome (GOLD analysis project Ga0335076, IMG submission 206717) | Soil microbial communities from Loxahatchee National Wildlife Refuge, Florida, United States - Lox_Sample_2.5 | ecosystem: Environmental > Terrestrial > Soil > Wetlands | place: USA...
TTATTTTTTATTTTTTTTTCCTTTCACGTTTTCGCTCGTTGTGGCCTAACTTGCAGGTTTCGTATGAATATATTTGCACGCAACAGGAACGTCATGGCGTGATGATTCTCAGCGAATTTGCGGGGGCAGCGCAATCTTTGAACGGGAGCATCATTGTCAATCCCTGGAATACAGAAGAACTTGCCCAAGCAATCGAGGATGCAATCACCATGTCCGATGAACAAAGAGCCATCAGTCACGTCAAGTTGTACAAATACGTCACTCGATATACAAGTCAATATTGGGGTTTCCCCCCTCTTCAAATTTTCTCTCTCTCATTTTTGTTTTTTTATTTTATTTTTTAATTTTTTTATGTTTGTTTGCAATCGTTTTGGGTGCTAACGCTTGATTTGTAGGCAAGACGTTTGTGACGGAATTGAGGAGGATTGCAGAGGCCGGAAAGACTAAGGAGAAGGAGTAAACCCGGACATTCTTTTGAGGTTCAAAAGTTCTTTTTTCCTTGTCGTGAGGAGTCCGAATTTGTTCTGTTTTCAGTTTGCTTTTTATCTTCGTTCGCTTGTGGCTTTTTGGGGCGTTTATAAGTATGATATATCTAGATGATTGAGACACCAATTAGGTTGTCCGGTTTGTCCTCTTTTTCTTATGTACAAAGGGTATTCAATACATGTCTTCCTAATTCCATCCATCTCACAAATGGTAATCTCAGGGTTAGGTTTACCGCTAATGTTTGAGCGATGCGTCCGCGGCGCCAGCAGAGGGAGTTCGCGATGAAGAGGACATGGATCCTCGACAACGGTGCATACGAAATAAAGGCTGGGTTTGCTGGCCCAACACCTAGGCATCACATCCTTAGCCCCGCGCAGCGGCCAGACTAACCTGTTGTGACAGCATAGTGCCGAATTGCATTGCCCGACCGAAGAGTGATCGACGGGTGTACGTCGCCGCACAACTTCGCAATTGCAAGGACTATGGATCCATGGCATTCAAGCGAGCATTCGACAGAGTATGGATGCCTTGTTTGGCGGCGTTGATGTAGGGATACCTGACGAGCTGGGAGACGGAGAAGACGATCTGGGACACCCTTCTGTATGATGGCGACAAAGTCGTATGAACATGCTGCTTCCCGGAATGGTGGTTGATGGTAGATTGAGCCCTCGGATACGTCGTTGCTGGTGACGGAGCCGCTTCTGGATTTGCCGATATTACAGGCATCGTACGATCAAATGATCTTTGAGGAATTTGAGTTTGATTCGTATTGTCGTTCGCCAGGTAACTTACCATGAGGCACCGTTAACGTGAGCTCCCTCTCTTGTGGCATGGCACCCTGACATCCGCGGGTCACTAAAGATGGCTGAATGTATCCTCGTCGTTGACTCAGGGTTCTCCTTTACCCACGTTACCCCCGTCGTAAACGGAAAAGTCATCTGGTCAGCCGTCAGACGGTAACCCCCCCTTCCAACCAACACCGGCCTCACGACCCACGACTGACGTATGAAGGCTCAACATTGGCGGCAAGTTCCTTACCAATTACCTCAAGGAAGTCATATCCTATCGACACTACAATATGATGGAAGAAACGTACTTGATCAACAAGGTCAAAGAATCATGCTGTTTCATATCGCAAGACTTCTCCGCCGACCTCGAACGCATCAAAGCACGGAAAGGAGGAGAAATAAGATATGTTTTGCCGGATTATAGTCATAGTAAGGAAGGTTATGTACTGAAGGATGGTGAGACGGTGGGAGATGATCAGCAACTGTTGGTGCTGGGTAACGAACGATTTGCAATTCCAGAATTGTTATTTACGCCGAGTGATGTTGGTCAGACACCCCCCCACCTCCCGCACACTCCTCGTTCATGAGTTCTCATAGATAGGATCAAAGCAGGGTGGGATTGTGGAAGCGATTATACAGTCTGTTGCTGCGGCACCCGAGGAATCTAGATCTCTTCTCCTGGCGAATATCGTTCCCGTCGGCGGCAACTTTAACATTCCCGGATTCTACGAACGACTGTACAATCCCGCCCCATGCACCTTAACCAGTTTTAGAGAGCGGGAAATTCGAGCGATGGCCCCTACAACCGATGTCGTTCAATTCCTAATTCCCAAAGAGTATATATTCTCCTGCCAATGGTTGGGCTGATTATAGTCCCGTGGTATGTGCGTGGGAAGGAGGCTCAGCCCTCGCATCCGACCGCAAAACATTTGGCGCAAAAGTGGTCACGAGAAAAGAGTATATGGAATACGGTTCGAGTATTTGTTCAACTCGCTTTGATACACCGCGCAACTTGCAGGAACGAAGTGCGAAGGATAGCCCAGTTGACGAGGAAATGTCATAATCCGGTAAAACTTTAATGTCGCGATAGGCCAAAAATAACAGCGTGCTGGGCCATCTGATCTTGGGGCCCCAAGAGTTTATTCGTTATTGTTGATGATGAGTCAAGAAAAGTCAAAGTTACGATGCACGTTTTTGTCGTCCAAATCCAGCAGAGGTTGGAACTCAAATGCATCCTGCTGTTGCGATTGGCCCACACCTGCTCAATCTCTCCCCTTGGCGCATTGCCTCCCACATGACTATCGTGACACCACGCTCGATAAGGACAGTGACGACCGCCGCACCCCACGGAGACATCTGCTTTCAGCCCATCAGGATGGGTGGCTACATTACCCTGGCAACATGGTAGCTGACCCCCTTTACACATCGTATACAGGTTAACCGTTTGTCCAGCCAGCTCAACCAATGGGCCATGGATTTCGAAGGTAATGCGGAGCGCATCATCAAAAGCATCCAAATCGCAAAGTCCCGCGGCGCAACATTCCGCACGGGGCCAGAACTGGAAATCACGTATCTCTCTTACAATCTCTCATCTTATGTGGGGTGCAGGGGATACGGATGCCTCGATCACTTCCTTGAAAACGATACGTACATCCATTCGTGGGAAATGCTCTGCCGCATCATCTCTCATCCCGATTGTCAAGGCATCCTCCTCGACATTGGCATGTACTCAGCCCCTCCCCGACCTCCCCGCTGCTTCTGTTTTTATCCCTCGTTGCCCGTTAGTGCTGGGATTATGTGTTTACGATTGAGGCCCGTGCGTCACCATTCTGTCTACTACAACTGTCGTGTGATTGTGTATAATAAACACATTCACCTCATCAGACCCAAAATCTGGCTTGCCAATGACGGAAATTACCGCGAAAGACGATACTTTCAAGGTTGGAGGCAAGAACGCTATTGGGAAATGCACGATATCCCACAATCCGTCTGGCCCCTCCTCGATTCCGGACAGGTCCGAATTTCGAAAGCACAGACTCCAGAATGCTAACTGTACAGAGAAGGTGTGTTATTGGCGACGTATTGATCAGAACGGACGATGCGGTCCTGGGCTTTGAAACTTGTGAGGAACTTTGGACGCCTTTCCCCCCTCATGTCCGCATGGGTCTGGATGGCTGCGAGATTTTCACGAATTCAAGTGGTTCGCATCATGAGTTGCGAAAATTGGATCAGCGGCTGAGTTTGATTCAAAAGGCTACACATACTGGTGGTGGGGTGTATTTGTATGCGAACCAACAGGGGTGCGATGGAGATAGGCTGTATTATGACGGATCCTCGTTGATTGCATCAAATGGGAATGTCCTTGCTCAAGGCTCTCAATTTGCTCTTTCCGAAGTAGTATGTCTTCCTCATCCCTCATCTCTTTTCCAATTTCCTTTTCGCCGGCTTCTTTAGTCAGTCCGGAGCTAATTCGAGGTGCAGGAAGTAATCGTCGCAACAGTAGACTTACAAGACGTCCGTGGGCAACGTGCCTCATTCAACTCCCGCAGCGCCCAAGCAGCAGACACCCCCCGCTACCACCGTGTCATAATAAACATCAGCCTCTCCCATGAAGAAGGCGTCCACGGGGTCGACGTAGCCCTCAAACCCACCGCGCCCATCTTTCCGCGTTACCATAAACCACAAGAGGAAATCGCGTTGGGGCCGGCGTGTTGGTTGTGGGATTACCTTCGGCGGAGTCGGGCTGTTGGGTTCTTTTTACCGCTGAGTGGGGGTTTGGATTCATGTTCTGTGGCTGTGATTGTGTTTAGTATGTGTCAGTTGGTTGTGAAGCGGGCTGAGGAGGGGGATGAGCAGGTTATTTTGGATGCAAGGAGGATTGTAGGAGAGCCGCCGCAGTCGAATTACAGACCTACCGATCCAAAGGAGTTTTGTGGGTCTTTCTCCCTTTTCTCTTATTCTCTTCCAAATTTAATTTTCCCACTTTTCCGTGGGCCTTATTCGTTCGATGTTGAGATATTGATTCTGATAGGAGGATCTTTCATACGACATTCATGGGAACGGCAAATTCAAGCCCCGACACCAGGGCCCGAGCCAAAGAACTTTCTCAAGCCATCGGAAGTTACCACATCGACTTGAACATGGATACCCTCGTCACATCCATGCAATCCCTTTTCACCCTCGTCACGAATAAAACGCCCCGATTCAAAGTCCATGGCGGCTCCGATGCTGAAAATCTTGCATTGCAGAATATTCAGGTCGCCCTCCATCCAATCTCCAGAGACGACGGATGAGGGGCTGATGACAGGCGCGTCTTCGGATGGTGCTCTCGTACTTGTTCGCACAATTATTACCCTGGGTCCGAGGACGTTCGGGAGGATTGCTTGTCTTGGGATCTGCAAACGTCGATGAATCGCTCCGAGGATACTTTACCAAATACGATTGTAGTAGTTCCGATATTGCTCCTATTGGTAGACTCCTCAATATGAATCCCGCGAGAGCTGACGGGGTAGGTGGAATTTCCAAGACAGATTTGAGGATGTTTTTAGAGTACGCACAAGGAGCCTTCTCCCTCCCCATCCTTGCAAAATTCCTTTCGGCCACACCAACCGCCGAACTCGAACCCATCACAAAAGACTACGTCCAATCCGACGAAGTAGACATGGGCATGACGTACCAAGAACTCTCCATCTTTGGGCGTCTCCGAAAAGTCTCCAAATGCGGGCCCTTTTCAATGTTTGAAAAGCTTTTGCATGAATGGAGTGAGCGCATTTCTCCTACGGAAATTGCGGCCAAGGTCAAGAGGTTCTTTTACTTTTACAGTGTAAATAGACATAAGATGACAACGTTGACTCCGGCATATCACGCCGAGGGGTATTCGCCGGATGATAATCGCTTCGATTTACGGCAGTTTTTGTATAATGCACGGTGGAGTTGGCAGTTTAAGAAGATTGATAGGTTGGCGGAGGAGTTGGAGAACAGTAAGTAGATTCAGCTCTTTAGGCTGGGGTTTTCAGATGGGTGTGGCCTCCTTTTTTATTTTTTAATTTTATTTCAATGATTTTGCTTGACATTATCATGAATCGTTATCATCCCGCATTTTCAGACGCCGTTGACCCCGGGGATTCCCCTACACACTCTTACGACTTGGAAAGAAAAGCTGAACTTACTTGCCTCAACTTGAATTTCACGTGCGACATCGTTCCATTTGGGCGGGCAGGTGGCCGGCGAGATTTTCGACCTGGAGGGCTCGAGACTAAGTTTGACAGGTTTGGCAAGCTCAACGTCAGAGAAGAGCGAAGACAATGTTGGAGAGAGGACAGGAACATAAGGAGACTTTGGATCTTGCATTGCCGAGTACCCCCAGTTGCCAGATGTCAATTGCGAACATGCAAGGAGATCGGCTCCCGATCGCAACGATGCTGTCACATATACAGTCGTTGCCATAACTCTTGGCACTTTTCGAAAAATCAACCACCACGAAAAATTCTTTTCCAGTGTTGGACATTTTTCAGAAACAGAGGTTTCAGAAATACAACCAAGCTTCCCACAGGCTGCATATCATAATTCACACATGCTGATACACCTCAGACCCTCAGAATTGTCTCAAAATGTATGTTTTGAGCCGCCCAAGATAGCAGTTGATTTTGAAATTTTTTGTTTTGGTTCATTTTGAGTTCGACCAAGAAAATTCCGAATTTGACCAAAATGTTTGTTGACATGAAAACGGCAGAAAAGGGAATTGTACACAAATTCTGACACTATAGTAAGAATCAGCAGGTGTGAATTGTCTTGTTTGTACCATTGTTTGAAAGTTATTGGCTATTTTTGTGCTTGGAATTCGTCATTGGTTATTGTTAGAAATTTTGGTTTCGTGGTGGTTGATTTTTCGCAAAGTGCCAAGAGTTATGGCAACGACTATATCTACAAAGGGTTTTTCGTAGCTCATTGTTTCTTTCTATAACCCCAGGGAATATTGGCGGAATATCAGCCATCTCATATATATATATATATATGTATATACATAGCCAGCACAGCGCCCACATGTGCCAGATCAGTCTATTCTCACCATCCTACACACACACCTTTACCATTGCGCATCCATAACCTGCTCCCAGCTCAACACAAACACACCATCAAATTTGTGGGAGATACTCCAAGATTTGAAAACAAATAAAACAGCAGAACAGTATATTAGGGATCAGTGAAAAAGGACAGACACGCAGCTATAGATATACTCATACTGATCCTCGCCATAGTAATGCCTTGATCCGAGGCGAAAAGGAAAGGAAAAGAAAAGAAAGGTCAAGGTGCTTAATTCCTAAACCTGAGTCAGGCCGAAGTCAACGGCGGCTGAGGTGTCATTCACAACAATTTTGGAACAAGAGAAGAGTCAAAAGAAAAAGCCGATTACGGCTCGGTTCCTGTGAAAATACCATGTGAGATATAAACGTATTAAAAATAATCCCCACTCCCTTTAGGGGAACACTTCACGTATACACCTCTGGTACAGCTACAGTTAATCGACAGCTGTGGCCAAATTCCGAGCCGTTAGATATACTATATACTCCCTCACCTTGCTATCGTCAGACTTAATTATTTGTTGGACCCAATCTTTCCTTCTTCTGGATGTCTCCGCCTCCTTAATGTGTACGCCGTTATCGCCTCAATCTGATGCCATGCAGTCCAGTCGATATCATCTAACTCGCGCTCAACATTGAATCGATAATAGTTGAGGGGGTCCGTAGAGCTCCGGGAGAGTGCCGAATTGACTCATCGTTGATGAACCACTTCCGACCCAGCAATCACCGCACATGCTTCAGCAAGCCATAATATGCCAGTGATCCCGCGAGGAAAAGTCGACCCCGCTATTGCCCCCGGTATGAAAACCAGATATGCTTCCTCAAGTGGCCAGGTAAATGGATTATTGTGTCCAAGACTTCCCGCGGTCCCGTGTTAAGTTTTTTAACGAATATCGGTTAAATAACGTTCGTAATGCGCTAGTTGCTCGAGCGCTTTCCCATAGACAACATGCATTCGTTCCCACCCCTCCGCGTTGATAGAAGCAGAACATTTCCGGCGGTCCGTCGCCATGACTTTGACGAATCGCTGTAACGAACGTTGGACAGAACCCCACAGAATCTGTTGCCGTGATTGCATCCGAATCGCCCAGGACCTCAATAACGACTGCTTTTAAAGGGTGTTCATGGCCCCTGTAATCGAATCAACTGACGTTATCCCCCACCGGGATACTCGAGAAAGCCACAGGGTCCACCACAAAGACCTGTTTCCAATGGAAATCGTCCAAGTGATCGCCTCATCAGACTATTTCTCAGAGAAACGATGAGAATTACAAACCATTCTGAGACGTCCAACCAGGATTACACTTAATCCACCCCATTCTGTTCCACACATCAGATCGAAGTAATCACATTGCAGTAGGCCGAGTTCGTCCTTCGTTCCACTCTTGCAATATCATACATGATCTCATTAAGAATCAAGAGCAAGGAGAGGCTTCGAACACCCCCGCCATCAGGCGACAACTGACAGATATTTTGCATCGGGCTCGAGGCTATGAATCAGACAGTTCACGGACCCGGGAGGTACGATCCGTAAGTTGGTCCTCCGGCTACGGTAGAATAATCGCTTCCAGACAATGCTTCTCTACGCCGCCGGATCCCTGATGTAATGGCGTATGACACTAGTCGATATGGTGGAACCCGCTTTAGGGACGTCTTTGACATATGCAGCTAGCCTAACATCCTCGCGGCCGGTGTGCGTAAGAATAGACAAATGTAACCCAAGCATCCGGATCAAATAGACATGATGGTGGCCTGCGCATTCTTTCATGATTATCTCTTTTTCTCCATCTGCTTCATGTCGGCTGTGGCTAGTATTGACTTGAACTTTGTACCCCGTATCATTTTCAACAAGGAACCCTGGAGAAGCTCAGCCGCTTTCCAAACTTTATTTACCGAGATGTGCTGTGAAGCCAAGTGTCGCTTCTTCAGTTGAAGTAAAGCATTGAAATTGAACTCCAAACTCGGTTATATATTTCACGTAGTCCACCTTTAATAGAATATTGTCGTCTACACAACTCAAGAGAGGGCTGACAGTTGAGACATATTGAGTTGGGCTTCAGTCGGGTCAGGTGGAATTCTAATGTCAGTAGGAGCTCAAGGAGAACTAAACCCGTTCTGAATTCTCGTATTCTTCTCGGGGGGCGAAAAGCGACACAATCCGCTTTTACTGATCTCTTGTGGTTGTGAGGTTGAGCAGAAAATTTCGACATCTGGACATAATTTCCATCCGGTGGACAAGGAACAGGCACCCCCCGGGTAGGGTAGAGTGGCATCTGTTTGGTTCACAATTATCTAGATATTCAGTGGGGATCGACTACGTTGGACGTACCCTGAGAAAAGGCAAGCCTGAAGTTTCGAAGAAAGAAACAAGAATTCGTGATGAATTATTAAGTGAGAAGGTGAGAAGGTGTAGTTTTTTTTTTGTTATTATTATTAAATCAGAGCACCAGTGACCTGGACAACTTCCGAACATCCATGGAGCTTCTTGGGAGGAATCTCCACGGATAGAGTGGATCCGGTGCCGGAATGATGTGGTTAGGGCACTCGAGCAGAGAAAGGAACGACCCCGCTCGTTGTTCTAGTGTTGTGATCAACATATTACAGCCGATTATCATGTGTATATGTGGGGGAAGGAACTGTCGGTAGAAGTGGTTAATTCGTTATGTGTCGGTATGTGTGTGATCCCGACAAATACAAATATTTAAATACAGCCTAACCCGAATCGACATGACATCTTCCTCCTTCCGGCACAATTGCCCCATAATTGTGCTGTCATTCAGCTCTGTCAGTGCTGATTCAAACAGGAAAACAGATAAACAGAACACTAAGAAGTAGAACTAGTAAAATACAAGCATAAGTCACACATAATAGTCATAAATCAACACACAAAGATACCATCTGACCATAAGAATACAACCTGTTCAACATAATCCCAAAACTAACCTTCATGAATGAATGAAAGAAATGAATGGATCTTAAGTTGGTTCGTAATTGGGGTCATCGCTGCCGCTACCATCGCCACCGTCAGTTTATATATTGTCCTCACCCACACTTCCCATTGCTGCTTCATCCAAACTTGTTCCATCTTCCTCCTCAAATTGACATATGGGGCAGTAAAATGATTGTATATCTTCTTGCATGATCCACATTGCAGCGGGGTCTGCATTGATGTGGGATCCGCTCCAACAGGCAATGTAGCATAATGAACATCGTCATTTGAATCTGAATCTGAATCGGCACAGGTGAAATGAGAGTAAGAATCGAAATCCAATGAACCCAAATCAAAATGTAAAGAACGTGATTGTGACTCTGAACAGAAAGAATGTCAGAATGTTTCAGTGGCGGTGTGTCTTGCGGTGGGGGTAATCCTTCCGCCACTGGATCACCCCCTATTCTTTTACCCGAACAAATTCATGATTTCGTTTGTGTTCTGCTGGTGAAGCCAAGAATTTGACTTCCCTCATACGATCAGGGCTTCGGATTGTAACAGGATAAGATCCATCATTTCATTAGCAAAAACTGTTAGGAATGGATCATCTGCAGTAGTGCCGTGGAGTAGCCGGTGGCAATCCCGGGAATCCGGAGAACCCGAAGAGTCAGGATACATGTATAAATATGCCGATTAGCACACATTCTTCTGTACCGAATCTACCGAATTCCTCCGCGCACCGCTCCATGCCCAACCAAACTCCAACAATGTCGACATCGGGCTACCGGAAGGGTGAAACCTGAAACTCCAAATGAAACAGCTGGTAGCCGCTGTCTACCTGATCAGGGCCGCTGGAGATATGCGTTAGAAAGAAAGTTATTCTCTGATGAAGTGGTTTCTCTTTCAATAATATTGTTCATGTTTCATAGCGCCGCTGGTGACCTAGCGGATGATCGATGAGATTCGCTTAGTGTGAGAGATACGGTTCTGTGACCGCACACATGTTTCCGGCACTAGTGTATTTCCTGATAGCCTCATAAAAATGAGAGTCCAATGTTTACACCGTTCCTCCGCACATGTAGGCTGAGCAGGAGACGCGGTACGGAGTTAATCATCCATTTTCGGAATTCGTTCATTTCGGACTGAGCGCCACCTGTTGGATAATCAAGTTTGCGGAGCGCTATGGCACACTATCGCTAGGGACGGTGGGGCCGCAGACCGCCCACCCGAAGGATTAATTCTTGAAGAACCGCATACTACCTACTACAGGGGCTGGAGCATGCTTGGGGCTCCTTTCAGTAAGGACTTCGTACTTCATCACTGCTCATGAATCCTCTTCCTTGGTTTTCTACTCTTCTTTTCTTAGGCCGAGTCATATTTTCCGCTTTTTCCGGCTTTTTCACTAGCTCTTCCATTGCGATGGCAGTTTTACCGTTCAAAATTAGCCTCTTGCCCCCCCCCCTGCCCACGGTGCACGGCCTTCATCTCATCTAAAATGGTAACTTCAGTTTGT
>Ga0335076_10007793_pt1 | contig 10796 bp, 9 predicted proteins | sample Lox_Sample_25_FD_206717 | JGI IMG/M metagenome (GOLD analysis project Ga0335076, IMG submission 206717) | Soil microbial communities from Loxahatchee National Wildlife Refuge, Florida, United States - Lox_Sample_2.5 | ecosystem: Environmental > Terrestrial > Soil > Wetlands | place: USA: Florida...
ACTCCAGCCCGTTACTCCTCAGGGTCTGTCTCGTGCCGCGCAGCGGCATCGCCCCGATGGGATGAAAGGGAACAGACGCGGAGGTCCTCTGTGATCGGGCATGGCCTGCGTACCAGCTGAAGCTTCGGTGAGACCGCGGAGCGATCCAGGTCCGGATCGTGACCGCAGGTGCAGCAGATGATGCCGAACGCGTCGGTGTAGGCCGTCCGCATAGGGCCGTCCACGTGCGGGCCGGCCAGCGGCGCGGAACCACCATCCAGCCGTCCCTGGGCTGGTCACGGATCGCCAGCCCGCATCCTTCCGGTGGCCACGCAACTGTTCCGCGTGGGCGGCCAGTTGGGGAGCCGTCAGTGCCCGCCTGGTTCGTCCAGCGCGGCTGTGACGTCGTACCCGAGCTCGTCCACCGCGATTCGCTAGCAGCACGAGCCTGCGCAACGTCTTCCGGAATCTCACCGTTCTGGTCGACTTCTCCGCCCGCCGTCAGGCGCCAGCCCACGGGGCAGGGGGTGCAGGGCCCATCTCCCTGATGGGATGAAAGCCCGGCCGCTATCCGCCGAGGAGCCCCAGCTCAAGAGAGCGTGAGACTGCCTGGGTACGTGAGGAGGCTCCCAGCTTGCGGTAGATCGCGTTCGCCTGTGACTTGATGGTGTGCCGGGACAGGAACAGTTCCTCGCCTATCTCGGGGAAGGACAGGTGGGTGGATAGCAGCGGCAGCAGGCGCAGCTCGGCAGCGGTCAGCGCCGACGCTCCAGGGACGCCGGAACCGCGTTCACTGGCGAGATGGACCCGGAGCGCCTCGGCCTGCCCGACGAGTGTCCCGAGGCTGGGCCGCCGCCTGAGCAGGTCATCGACCTCACGCATGAGCGTCCGGGCACCTGGCTGATCGGCGAGCGCGAGATGGACGCGGGCCAACTCGAGCCGGGCCTGGACGGCGAGGTAGGGGAGCGCATAGGTCAGCAAGGACCGCAGGTGCTGGGCACTGATGAGTTCCCGGCGCGCCGCCGGGACATCTCCCCGGTGCATGGCTACCCGGGCTTGCACCGCGCAGACGAGGGGTGTCGCAAAGCTTTCCTCGATCCCGGCCCGGCGCAATACGGTGCGCGCTCGCCCGGCGAGGACTTCGGCCCGGTCCCATTGTTCGCGTGCCATCGCCAGCAGCGATCGCTGGCACAGCGCGATCGCGAGATCATCGGGCGCGTCGGCTTGCTCCCCGATACTGACTGCATCCTCCAGGGACAAATCGCCACCGTCAATGTCCCCGCCAAGGATGCGTGCGACCCCTTGCAGAAGCGCGGGGGCTGGCGTCACGAAGGTCCCGGCCGCGAATCCGCGTACGGCCTCGTCTGCGTCGGCGCGCATCTGTTCGGTCCCCTGCCGGCACAAGATAGCCCGGAGCAGGGCGGCCCACGCCTCAGCGGAAGGGTCAGAAGGCCGGCTCCCGTCCCCGTACTGCCAGCGATCGACCGCGGCGGCCCACCGGCCCGCTTCGGCTGGCCTCCCCGTGAGCGCCGAAAACAATGAGGCCAGCACCGCCACCATCGGGTGTCCATCGATTCCGCCCCGGTCCTCCAGCCACCCGAACCACCGCTGGATAGTTGTGGCCCGGCCCTGCCGGTAGGCCGGCACAATGAGCTGCCCCGCCAGGCGGGCGGCCTCCTCGACGTCCCCCGCTGCCATGGAGTACTCCAGCGCCGTCTCGGGCATGCCGTTGTTCAGGCACCAAGCGGCGGCGCGGCGCCGCAGGACGGCTATCAGGCCGGGCTCGGTGCGACGCAGCTCTCCCAGGAGCATGTCGCGGAATAGATGGTGGTAGCGGTACCACTCCCCCCGCCGGTCCAGCGGTACCAGCAGCAAGTTCGACCCGGCCAGATCCGCCAGGATCGCAGTAGATCCGCTCATGTCGAGCACCGTCTCGCACAGCGGCCCGCACATGCGCTCCAAGACCGCGGTCCGGGTCAGGAACGTCCGTTGCAGGCGGGAGATCCGCGACAGGAACTCCGACTCCAGGTAGTCGCTGACGAGCCGGTCGTCACCACCGAAGGAGAACGCCGCGCTCGCGAGCGAGCCGCCCTCCCTGAGATACAGCGCCGCCAGGTACAGTCCGGCCGGCCACCCCTCGGTCCGCTTATGCAGCTCCGCCACATCTTCCTCGGCCAGACTCAGGTCCACGTTGCGCAGCAGCGATGACGCCTCACCACAGGTCAGGGACAAGTCGTCCGGGCCGATCTCCATGACCCTGCCTTCGGCCCGCAGCCGCGGAATCCGCAGCGGCGGCTCGGCCCGGCCGGCCAGCGCCAGCCGGGAACCGTCCGGCACGTGATCGGCCAGCACCGACAGCGCGGCCCGGCACTCCCGGTTGTGCAGCACGTGCACGTCGTCCAGGACCAGCACCACCGGCGAGGTCATCGACGAGAACGCCGACCCCAGCCTGGGGACAACCGAGCCAGGGACCGAACTCACCGGGGAGGCCAGCGCGTCGAACACCCGCTCATCGATCGGCTCGACCGCATCGAGCGCTTCCGCGACATAGCTGAGCAGGACCTTCGGGTCGTTGTCCCCTTCATCGACTGACACCCACGCGAAGGCCTGGCCGCTACACTCGGCCCACTGCGACAGCAACGTCGTCTTGCCGTATCCGGCCGGCGCGACAACTGACACGATCGGGCCGGGGCCTCCCCGTGCGAGACGTTCGATCAGGGACGAACGGCGCACGGTCCTGGGCCGTATCAGCGGAGGACGGAGCTTGGACGCGACCAGGTCGAACGCTGGCCCACCCGCACGCTGTGACCGTCTGTCGCGCTGACGCACGTCGCTCTCGCCCATGATCGGACCGTGTCCCCCCGAACGGTCTACCGCCCTCATAGTCTGCTGAAGCCTCAGATCAGGTCAAGGCACGCCATACGCCCGCCGGGTAACCCACTCCAACGCTGCATGACCGGCACGAGGCAGGCAAGCGGGAAGCAACTGCTTCTAGCCGGATGCCTGCCCATCCAAAGCTCGCCGCTCAGCCACAAGCCCGAAGATCTCCCACTGCGCTGGGCTGCCCGGTGCCCGGACGCAGCACCCCGCAGCTGCGGGCCGCGAACCGGCGTCTAGCTTGGCCGGGCAGCGGCCGGGAGGACGGCCCGGACCGCCGACCGCGAAGCCGGGGCCTCCTCACGCATCCAGGCAGTCTCACGCTCTCTTGAGCTGGGGCTCCGCACTGGGTAACGACCGGGCTTTCATCCCATCGGGGCGATGGAATCCGCCCCGCTGCCACGTGGACTGGTGCTGACGGCGGCGGAGGCACTATGGGCCAGATGGTGAGATTCCAGGAGACATTGCGCAGCCTGGCGATGATCGACGAAGGCTTCGTCGCAGACCAGGCCGGGCTCGGGCTTGGCCTGGCTGAGACGTCGGCCCTGGATCCCAGGACCGCAGCGCTGCTGCATGTGGCGGTGTCGGTGGCCATCGGATCACCGGCGGTGTGCCTGGAATGGAGCACCGGCCGGGCGCTGGCGGCGGGCGCGAGTGAGGACGAGATCTCCGACGTGCTGCTGGCGATCGCCCCGGTAGCCGGGCTCGGCCGCATCGTCGCCGCCGCTCCCGAGGTGGCGACCGCTCTCGGATATGACCTCACGGCCGCGCTAGAGGAACCAGACGGTTACTGACAACTCCGGCCTAGACGGAAGGGAGTGGCCATGAGTGTGAAGACTGAGAGTGGCGCGCCGACGAGCTCTGCCACGCGGGCATCCGGTAGAGGCTCAGGGCGGCCCGGGACCGTGGACCAGCTGAGCCGGGCCGACCGGGTGGCCCGGGGTAAGGACGCCCGGGCGGTGGCTCCGCTGGAGTCGCATGCCGAGTTCACCCCGGGCGGGCCGCGTGATCCGGTAGGGCTCCTGCTGGAGCAGTCGACGTCGCGGGTGCCGGAGCTGGTGCCGATCCGGCACGGGCGGATGCTGGTATCCCCCTTTACCTTCTACCGGGGGGCGGCGCTGCCGATGGCGGCCGACCTGGCCACCACAACCAACTCGGGGCTGCGGGTGCAGCTGTGCGGCGACGCGCACCTGTCGAACTTCGGCGCGTTCGCCTCACCGGAACGGCGGCTGGTCTTCGACGTCAACGACTTCGACGAGAGCCTGCCCGGCCCGTTCGAGTGGGACGTCAAGCGGCTGGCCGCCAGCCTGGCCGTAGCCGGGCGGGACAACGGGTTCCCGGCCAAGGCCCGCCGCAAGATCACCCTGGCCGCGGCCGAGGGCTACCGCACCGCGATGCGCGCCTTCGCCGACCAGCCGCTGCTGCAGGTGTGGTACGCGCACCTGGACATCGAGCAGGCCATCGGCGGGTTCCGGTCCCAGATGAAAGGGAAAAGGTTCAAGAAGGCCGAGGCGCTGCTGGCCAAGGCGCACACCAAGGACAGCACCCTGGCGCTGCGCAAGCTCACCACCGTAGCTGACGGGCAGCGGCGGATCATCAGCGACCCGCCCATGATCATGCCGATCGAAGACGTGTTCGCCGATGTCCAGGCCGGCGCGATTTACGCGGAGATCCACACGGTACTGGGCAAGTACCGGCGGACCTTGCAGTCTGACCGGCGGCACCTGCTGGAGCAGTTCAGCCTGGTCCAGGTGGCCCGCAAGGTCGTCGGGGTGGGCAGCGTCGGCACCCGCGCCTGGATCTTGCTGATGGACGCCGGTGATGGGACCGAGCCTCTTTTCCTGCAGGCCAAAGAGGCCCAGCCGTCCGTCCTGGCCGAGTACTGCGGGCGCAGCCAGTACACCAACCAGGGCGAGCGGGTCGTCGCCGGGCAGCACCTGATGCAGGCCGAAAGCGACATCTTCCTCGGCTGGACCCGCGCCACCGGCCCGGACAAGGTAGACCGCGACTTCTACGTCCGCCAGCTCAAGGACTGGAAATTCTCCGCCCCGATCGAGCTGATGATCCCCTCCGGCATGGCCGTCTACGCCGGCCTGTGCGGCTGGACCCTGGCCCGGGCCCACGCCCGCTCCGGTGACCGCGTGGCCCTGGCCGCCTACCTCGGCGGCTCCACCAGGTTCGACGAGGCCATCGCCGACTTCGCCGAAACCTACGCCGACCAGAACGAACGCGACTACGCCGCGCTGCAGGCCGCGGTGAAGGACGGCCGGGCCGAGGCGACCAGCGAGATCTAACACCGGACCCACGTCCGCCCATCCAATCCGTGAAGCGAAACATGGGAGGCCGGCGCCATGGCTGACGTCACCACTGATGGTATGGACGCCGAGCACGCTGCATCGCTCGGGCGCCGCTACCTCATCCGGTTCGAGGAAGATACCCTCCGGCAGCGGCCGTTGTGGATCCGGCTGATCATCGAGTTTCTGGGCACGTTCGTGCTGGTCACGGTGGCGGCGGGAGCCGGGGTGATCAACCACTATGTGGGCGGCAGTCCGATCAGCCGGGCCGCGGCGGTGATCGCGCCCGGGGCGGCGGTCATGGCCATGATCTACGCGTGGGGCCCGCTGTCGGGACTGCACATCAACCCGGCTGTGACCTTCGGCTTCACCGCCCGCGGGGTGTTTCCCGCCAAATGGGTGGTGCCGTACTGGGTGGTGCAGTTCGCCGGGGCTATCTGTGCCGCCTTGTTCCTGCAGCTGATGTTCGGGCATGTCAGTGCGGGCAGCAACTACCCGATCGCCAAGCCCGGCGGTGACTGGCGGTCGCTGGTGATGGAGATTGTCCTGACCACAATCCTGGTCAGCGTCATCCTCAACACGGCCACCGGGGCCCGCAGCATCGGCCACAACGCGGCCATCGCGGTCGGCTCGACCGTCGCGCTGCTCGGCCTGTTCGCCAGCCCGATCAGCGGCGCGTCGATGAACCCGGCCCGTACCCTGGGCCCCGATATCGTCGCCAACAACTACACCGGCTGGTGGGTGTACATCGCCGGGCCGGTGATCGGCGCCGCCATCGCCGTCATGATCATCGGACTCGTGCGGGGGCTGCCGGACAAGCAGGAGCGTGCGGCCGCCGAGGGCGGCGACCTGCCGATCCATGGCTCGCCGGCCCCATCCGCAGATGGCCACTGAACAGGCCCGCTGCCCACGGGACGATGACCGATGCTAGCGGACCAGCGATGAGCGGCGAGTACCTGGCGCTGGCATTCGCCGCGGCGCTGAACCCGAAGCTGCTGGCCGTCGACCTGCTTTTGGCCGAGAACCGGCGGCCGCGGGCGATGTTCCTCTGCGTCCTGCTCGGCGGCCTGACGGTAGCTCTGACGATCGGCCTGCTAGACGTGCTCGTCTTCCGCGCCGATGCCATCTCTGCCCAGAAGACGGTGAGCGCGGGCGTCGACCTGGCCATCGGCCTGCTCTTGCTCGCCGCCGGCGGGCTGGTCGCTACGGGGCGCCTGCACGGCCGGCGGAAGGTGGCAGTGCCGGCGGGGGGCGGGCAGCCGCAGAAGCTGCGGGGGGAGAAGAAGGACGGCTGGGCGCAGCGGGTGCTGGCGCAGCCCCGGCTCGGGTTCGCCATGCTGGTCGGCGCGCTGATCGGCATCCCGGGAGCCGCCTATCTGAGCGCCCTGCACAATCTCATCACCGGGAAATCCTCGGCCGCGGCCCAGGTTGCCGTCGTGGTCGTCTTCGTCCTCATCGAGTTCGGGCTGATCATCGTTCCGTTCGTGTTCCTGGAGGTCAGGCCCGAGGCCACCAAGGCGGCGCTCAAGCACGCCCAGGACTGGCTGCTGGCCCACGCCCAGCAGCTCATGGCCTACACCGCCCTGATCCTGGGCGCCTACCTGGCAGTCAGCGGCCTGATACGGCTGAGCTGACTTGTAGCACGGCACGGGCAAGGCAAGGACAAAGCACATGGCGATGATGGCTCAACCGCCTGACAGCACAGTCAGCGAAGGGGTCCAAAGCCTTGAGGCGCGATGGATATTCCCAGGCCAGCTGACGGCTGCGGTGACCCGCTGGTTCGGGCGGTTCCCGGCCGAGATGGAGTCACGCGAGGACACCTACCTGCTGGATCCGCCGCTGCCCGGACTGTCGGTGAAGGTCCGCGGGGGCGGGGCGCTGGAGGTGAAGGTGTTCCACGGGAGCGGGGGGATGCTGGAGGTGGCGGGCCGCGCCCGCGGGCAGATGGAGTTCTGGCAGAAGTGGTCGTTTCCCTTCCGCCGACTCAGCCAGCACAGCGCCGACCCGGCTGGCTGGCGGCCTGTCCGCAAGAGGCGGCGCATCAGCCGGTTCTCATCGTCCGGCGGGCAGACGGTGGCGCTGTCCGCGGGACTGGGTGACGAGCGGAGGTGTGAGGTGGAGCTCACCGAGGTCCGCACTGGCGGCCAGGACTGGTGGACGCTGGGGTTCGAGGCGACCGGCCCCGCCGATCTGCTGCGCAGCGAACTCCAGGCCGCCGCCACGCTCGTGTTCGGCCAGGCCCTGCCCAGCGGTGCGCAACCCGGCCCGGATGAATCCAGCTCCTATGCGCAGTGGCTGAGGCTGCGCCTGGGCACCGACAGCAACACGAATGCCTGAAGCCTGCCGCCTCGCCGAGCCGACTAGCCAGCTCGCGACCCTGTGCCAGCACAACGGGGTCGCCGAGATGCCTTAAAGAGCGGCCGAGCTTGAGCGGCTCGCCTTTGATCAGCTTGTAGCCCCAGCCGTTACTCTCGATGGCCTCCAGGCGCCACCCGCTGTCAGCTAGCCGCTTGTGCGCTCCCGCGCATCGCCAATTGAGCGCCCGATGAGCACGATGCGGCCCTTCAGCGTGCGTTAGACGGCGCTGAGACCCGTGTCGGCTGTGCAGGGGTCCATCATCTGTTCAACAAGTGCATCCGCACGCTGCAGAACGGAGTGCCATGGCGTCCCAGGCCCCGAGTCACCTTCCAGCTCATGATGGCCTGCACGGTCCCGTCCAGCTGCCGCCACCCCGCCACCGCGCCAGAGAACATGATCAGCCTGTTCAACGACCGCCGCCAGGACATCGGCTGAGCCTGCCACCGGAAGCCAATCCATGCCGCAGAAGGCCAACGGTCAGGGCTCCATGTCCATGTCAGGTGGCCTACTGCTGTACTTTGTGCTGTACGCCCCTCAGGACACCTGTTCAGCTGTTCGAAAAACATGCCTGAACTGGGTGGAGCTAAGGAGATTCGAACTCCTGACCTCTTGCATGCCATCTGGCGGCAGCACGTCCACCCGCGTCCATCTGTGCAGGTCACCGTCCTCGTGTGTCCCTGCGCGGTCACCTCTGTCCGCGTGCGTTGCGGTACTTTCCTGCTGTACCACTCCCCCGTCGCTGCGGCTGCTCGGCTGGTGACCAGCACGTTGGGCCGCGGCGGCCATGGCAAGGCTAGCGCTAGGCCTATGCCCGGTCGAAAGGATTCCCGGCAGTGGAGGACTGCAAGAAGTACCACCGCCGACCGGGGGCGAACGCTGGGACACCCTCATGGCCGCGCTGGCTGAGCACCTAGCCGCTCAGCATGACACTGCCTCGCCGCCATGGGCGGAACTGCGGGTGCTGCGCGGGCCATGGTTTCCCGCCGCGCTGGCGATTCAGCGGGCCAAGGCACTGGTCTGGGCGCCAGCAGCTTTCCGCAAACACGGAATCTATCCATCAGGCCGGGATCTGGAGGCCGCGTGAGCGATCCGGCGATGTCCTTCTCGGCCGGTGCGATCAGGAACCCGGAGGATCTGCTCCCGCCGGTTCGGTTGTGTTCTCGACTTAACGGGCTTCCGGCTGCCTGGTGAAGTAGTGGCCTTCGTTGAGGTCGGCGATCAGCCCAGGGTGCTCGGGCTGCCACCCGAGCAGCTTCTGGGTCAGGGCGCTGGCGGCAGGGCTGTCGAGCAGGGCGAAGGGGGCCATCCAGGCAAAGTGGCCCTCCGCCTCCTCGCGGGGGATGGCGGTCACCGGGAGGCTCAGGTGCCGGCCGATGACGACGGCGATGTCGCGGAACGGTATGGCCTCGTCGGCGACCCCGTGCAGCCGCGTGCCTGCGGGTGCTTCCTCCAGCGCCAGCCGGAACAGGCGCGCGGCATCCAGCCGGTGCACGGCGGACCACCGGTTGGACCCGTCACCGGGGTATGCCGAGCCCCCCTTGTCGCGGGCGATGCTGATGATGGCCGGGATGAAGCCGTGATCGCCCTCGCCGTGCACTGTCAGCGGGAATGGCACCACCGACGCGCGCACTCCGCGCTCGGCGAACGACAGCGCCGCCGCCTCGGCGGGGGCCAGGGCGTTGAACGACCCGGCATCAGGCACATCGTCTTCGGTGACGACACGGCCGGGCGCGATGAGGGCGGTCCCGGAGGTGATGGCCAGCGGCCGGCCGGAGCCGGCCAGCGCGTCGCCCAGCGCCTCGATCGCATGCACATTCGCCTCGATGGCGTCGGCGATGCTCGTCGTGGTCTCGGAGATGTTGTTGAAGGCTGTATGGATGACGCCGTCGGCGGCGGCCGCGCCGGCCCGCAGGCTGGCGAGATCCTCCATGGAGCCCAGGTGCACCGCAGCCCCGGCCGTTGCCACCATGGCGGCGGCCGACTCCGACCGGGCGAGGCCGGTGACCTGGTGCCCGGCCTGGATGAGCTCGCGGACGACGGCGGAACCAATGAATCCGCTCGCCCCGGTAACGAACACGCGCATGATTGCCCTCTTCCTTTGGCCAGATGCCGTGGCCGGGGCCTGGCCTGATGCGCGCTCCGACGCGGGGCCGAGGCTCCCGGCGTGCTGTTGCGCTCCAGCCTCGGGGCCGCCTGGGTGAGCGGCAATCACCTCATCCGCGTGATCCGGTGGTTCGCGGAGGCCCCGCCCGCTGGCGACGCCGAGGAGATCTTCTGTGTCTGCGCGGATCACCATGATCGTCCAGCTACGACAAGAGCCTGGACGGGCGGCCTGGTGATTCCGGTCAGAATGATGAACCAGGTCCCCACTGGCAATCCTGTAGCTGAGCCGGCTCACGGCCGCCTCAATCACGCGGACTAGGTGACGCCTCCTCACCCAGCCGGATCTGACGCTGAGACAGGTGCTGACCGAAGGTGGGAGGCCGGGAATGAGCACAGAAGCTGTGCGTCGCCTGTCGCGCTGGTCACCGGTGCCGGTAAGGGCATCGGCCTGGAGGCGGCCCGGCGCCTGGCCGGGGCCCGGTACCGCGTGTTCTCACCGCCCGCAGCAGCCACCGCGAACAGGCCGCCGCCGCGACCTTCGGCGCGCAGGTCCTGGAACTGGACGTGACCTGCGATGAGTCGGTCCGCCGTGCCGCCGCCTGTGTCAAGCAGGCCGGGGGATCAAGGTCGGCCGATCACCAGGTCCGGAGGAGGAGATCATTGTGACAACTGGAACACCGGAAGCTAGGCCTGCGGTCCTGCAACCCCAGGCCGCGACTATCGCCCAGGCGCCCAGGCGGCTGGGCCTGGTGCTGGCCGTGATCGCGACGGCCCAGCTCATGATCATCCTCGACCTGACCATCGTGACCGTTGCCCTGCCGCACATCGAGGCCGCGCTCGGCTTCTCCGGGTCCAACCTGGAATGGGTCGTCAACGCTTACGCCGTGGCGTTCGGCGGGCTGCTGCTGCTCGGCGGCCGGTCTGGCGACCTGCTGGGGCGCCGCCGGATCTTCATCGCCGGCCTGCTCGTCTTCGTGCTGGCCTCGCTGCTCGGCGGGCTGGCCACCAGCCAGGCCTGGCTGATCACCGCCCGCGCCGTGCAAGGCGCCGGCGCGGCGATGGCCGCGCCCACCGCGCTGTCGCTGATCGCCGTCACGTTCCCGGAGGGCCGGCCGCGCAACCGCGCGGTGGCGGTGTACTCGGCGATGGCCATCGTGGGCATCCCGGTCGGGCTGCTGGCCGGCG